>WNGB01000549.1_pt1 | contig 104289 bp, 103 predicted proteins | sample 5400681 | NCBI WGS metagenome assembly WNGB01 (sample SAMN13153367, study PRJNA577476) | soil metagenome | isolation source: 115 cm soil or saprolite under grassland replicate 2 | place: USA:California | collected 2016-06-15 | reverse complement strand
TCTCCCTGAAGGGTCGTGGTAGACCACCACGTTGATAGGCTCCGGGTGTAAGCATGGTAACATGTTCAGCTCAGGAGTACTAATAACCCGTTCGGCTTGATCATTTACTTTTCTGTTACGCTGTAGCCGGGGTCGCTGACCCCGGTTCCAGCCAACAGAGAAGATCAAATGATCTCAAAACAAAACGAAGCCTTAAAGTTGCGTGACTCGTTGAAACGTTAAATCGTGATTCTGAAGAAATTCCGTTGTAACGATGTAACCAAACACCAATCACGCGCCCCGTATGTAGATGTCAGAGAATCGGCAGTTCTTTGAAATGTTGAACCGTGAATCGTAATGCGAGAATCGTGAATCGGAAGACAGTTTCCGTTGTAACGATTTAACGAATCTCGAATCACGCACCAGAAATCAGCGACGATCCGTCGCCGCTGATTTCTGGTGACTATCGCGCAGTGGCCCCACCCGTTCCCATTCCGAACACGGCAGTGAAACGCTGCAGCCCCGATGGTAGTACGGCGACAGGCCGTGCGAGAGTAGGACGTCGCCAGAACACAGCGCCCAGTATGTCGTCAGATGTGCTGGGCGTTTTGTTTTGGCGTCGCCTACGAGCAGAGAATGGAGCGTGCCGGAAAGCCGCGACATAGACGGGAAGGCCCAAAGGGCGAGCGATCAGGAAGGTCGCGAGTCAACACGACGTGCTGGGAAGCCGTCAGGTAGATGGTCAAATCCGCGAGGGTAGCGGATGAGCATGTGGGCGAATGCGAATCAATAGGACGTCGCCCAGAAATGGGTCCTGTGATGCGTCTTGATTTTGCGCCTTAAATTCGGTACAACGGCGCGATGGCCGATCAAATAACGCCGCCACCTGCGCCCTCTGCACCCCGCCCTGCTCCTCGCACTGCGCCGACCGCCATCTGGAGCCTCGTTCTTGCAGTTGTTTCATTTTTTTGCGGATGGCTGCTCACTGCAATCCCCGCCGTCATTTGCGGTCATGTCGCTCGTTCAAAGATTCGCAAATCAGGCGGCGCGCTCGGCGGGATGGGAATCGCCACCGCAGGACTCATTGTGGGCTACATCGCCATCGCAGTCGGTGTGATGGGCATCCCGCTGCTTGTCAGCATGATTCAGTCGGATCGCGAGCGCTTGCATCGCCTTGCCACTGAGCGAAAGGAAATTGCTTCCGACGACGGCAAAATCAAGGTCACGGTCCCCGGTCTGTGGACGAAAATGCCAAAGCTTAACGAGTTCGCGTCTCTGCAAGTCGGCGACAAAGGCAATCGAATGTATTTGATTGTAATCACCGAGGCGAAAGCTGATGTCCCCAAGCTGACTCTGCAAACATATCATCAACTCACGCTTGATGAGGCGCGCAAAAAATTCCAAGCCTTAGCCAGCGAACCGGTTTCGCTGACGATCGATGGTCATCCCGCCTTGCAAGACGAACTAAGCGGAACCGAAAAGGGTACCAACGTCGTTTTGCTCCACACTACCGTAGACGACGGCGACCATTTTCAAACTATCAACGCGTGGACAATTAAGTCCCGCTGGCAACAACAGAACCAGCTGCTCCGCGAAATCACCGGCACTTTTCGCAGCGAACCAAAGAGTCAGTAGAGCCTGCCCTGCCCGCTGCGCCGAAGGCTTGACGAAGGCGAGAGCGAAGCCGAACGGGACGTCGCCAGAAGAAAACGCCTGCTTTGAAAATTAAAGCGGGCGTTTTGCTTTGCTGTAGACCACCTGCGAAGCTGATCCATGGCGTACAAAGGCGAAGTACAGGCGGGACAATACGCGTGCGTATTCGCGAGCGTATCAGCCGCCGTGAACTCAGTATGCGACGAGCAGATCTGGACACAGCACACGTTGTTTGATGCATGGAAAAAGCAAGGCGTCGATCAAGTTCATTTCGGGAACATCGCTCGCGTAGCCACCGAACCCGTGCGTGATCGCGTTCAGGCATATCATCACTGTGACGGAGCGACTCCCATGTCGCCCGACGACTACTTGAAGATGATCAAGGGCTGTATTGATGCTGGCGGCATTGCAATCGTTTCGTTCCAGATCGCCGACTCGCATCTCAATCGACAACCAGCCTGGCACATGCTTTCGCTAATTCGCCGAGACGGCGATAATTTCACCGCTTGGGACACGTCGGCGGGAAATGAAATGACGATTACTGCGGCTCAACTCGTAACGCACATTCCTTACGGCGCTGGCGCACTGGCGGTTCATAACGAAGGTGACGTTTTCATGATTAAGCCGATTTAGGTTGCTCGAACGGAATCGGATCAACAGCGAGATACATTTGCCTTGAAGATCGAATAGGAAGCGCTCAGCGTTGGCTCACGTAGAAATGAGCTACGAAAGCAGAATGCTTGAGCAGTTGGCAATGCCAACTCGAACGGAAGTTGCACGAGCGCTCCTGCAAACACTTTTGAAAAACGGTGGAGTCGTCAAAGAATTTGGCGCTGGACAGGACGTTGTTGATCAACTCGCTGATGAGTTTCATCTCAGTAATGCCCAGCGCACCGCGGCCTTGGAAACAGTTTATCGGAAGGAAAATCGCCTGAAAAAAGCTTTGCTGTGGCATCGCTTGCTCTTTCGCGCTGCTGATTCCCTCGCAAACAACGGACTTGTTTCGCGGCCTACGCAGACATTCCACCTAACGCAAAGGCGAGAATGGATGCTCACGGAAAAGGGCCTCGACGAGGCCCTGCGGATTTCCGACATACCAACTAAAGAGAAAGATTCGTTACCGATCAAATCGTACGAGGTGCAGAAAGTTGTAAAGAAGCTCCTGGAGACTCGCAGGCCTGAAAATTACCAGCCCTTCGACCAAAACCGAAAACTCGTTAGAACAGTAAGAGAGACTGCGCTGCGAGTTCGCGGCTTTCGCCAAGCAATCATCGAAGTTTACGACTTTCGCTGTGCCGTATGCGGACTGAAGATTAATTCGCCCGATTCATTGTGCTGGGAAGTCGAGGCGGCGCATATCGTTCCTCACGGTTCGTTCGGCCGCGACGATATCTTCAATGGAATCGCGTTGTGCCGTTTTCATCATTGGGCCTTTGATGTCGGTTGGTTTGCCCTGCTCGACAACTACAGGATTTGCGTTTCATCTAAGCTTTCTCATCTACCAACCGATTTCGGTCGGATGGGCGACCGCGAATTGATTCGGGCGCTGAGTAACAGGGGTTCTGGCATTCGGCTGCCGAGCGAGCGACGAGTTTACCCACACATCAATTCAATCCGCTGGCACCGCGAATTCGTTTTTAATCCCTAATCCATAATTATGAATGCCGAGGCTGGAAAAACCGTTTACGAAATATCTGTTGATGATTTGCAGCAAGTCGCAAAGGAAGTTCTAGAACGAGAATTGACTGACGACGAAATCACTGCAGTTGGAAATTCTGTCGGCGATTACATCGATTGGTTCCAGGCTATCGAGAACGCAATCAACAACTGCGTTCGCTTGTAGCGGTCGTCCAGTTTTTTCGCTCTCGCTGGAGCCCGCTTTATCGCCAATTGATCGTCCCGCTTTAATGCGCTAAGACAAGGATTACATCAACCGAAAGGTTTACATGCTAACAAGTCAAAAGGTTATCGATGCGATTAACGAACAGATCGGATACGAATTCAGCGCGGAGCTGCAGTATTACGCCATCGGCGCGCATTTTGCGGCAGAAGCGCTGCCGCAACTTTCGCAGCATTTTTTCCAGCAGGCTGAGGAAGAGAAAGGGCACGCTCTGCGCTTCATCAAATACATCGTCGATGCCGGCGGGCGCGTGGTGATCCCCGGTATCGATGCGCCCAAATCGAAATTCAAGACGGCACGGGACGCAGTGAAACTGTCGCTCGACCAGGAAATTCACGTCACCCAGCAAATCAACGGGCTGGTGGAATTGGCCCGGAAGCAGAACGACTATATCACGATCAATTTCCTTCAGTGGTTCCTGACCGAGCAGCTCGAAGAAGTTTCCTCGATGGATAATCTGCTCAAGATAATTGAGCGCGCCGGGGCCGACCTGCTTCAAGCGGATGAATATTTGGCTCGCGTCGGACTGAGGACGATGCCTGAGCCGCCGAAGGAGTAAGCAACGTGACGTTGCATCCAGTTTGCCGCTGACACAGCAGCACTACAAGATCTACATCGTCGATTCATACATCATAAGCGGCTTATGATGGGATGGATTTGACGGAAATATTCGGAGATTCCTCCCAGCCTTCATCCCGCAGTTGCCGGACTACGGCGCGGCAGGCGATTCCGGTCGGAATGACAAAGGGCGGATGAATATCCAAGGCGGATGGCGGAAGCGACGAACGGAAAAGGTCTAACGAACAGCGCGCATAAAAGCTTGCGTTTGGCGATACGCAACGGTCCAATGTCGTGATGAAAATGAAATCATTACTCTGTGTAATCGTGGCCGGAAGTGTTGCTCTCAGCTCGCTCTTCGCCCAAACCGCCACAATGACAGGCAAAGTGGTGGCAGTAAGCAGTTCCAGTATCACCATCCAGAAAGACAGCGAAGAGTGGGTAATCAAGCGGGTGGCCAGCACGACAGTGAATGGCGAGCTGAAAGTCGGCTCGACTGTGACAGTCACGTACAATCAGCCTGACGCTCAAAAAAAAGAATAAGCTTATCGGCATTTGCTTTCATCGCGGGGGGCTCTACTCTCCGTGCTCCGCCTCACCCGCTAAGCTGATCGCTTACCCCACGTGAGTTGGTGCCGGGCCGACCGAAGGAATAGGGACCGGGCAAACAATGTAACTGCGCCAGCAGTAGTGAGAGATTCCTCGACCTCGCTCGAAATGATAAAGGACGAATGAATATTTGGCGTGAGTGTTAAAACGGCGCGCCCAGCGGTCGCGCCCTACCAGCCGACGAATATTTCGCTCGTGTCGGGCTAAGAACGATGCCGGAGCCACCGAAGCAATAGGGATCGACAGAAATATTTAGAGATTCGTCGGTCCGAGCCGGACTCGTATTTCCGCTCGGAATGACAATGGTCGGATGAACAGTTGGCTATGGTGGGATTGAGGGCGTCGCCTGAGCCGCCGAAGCAGTGACCAAGCAGGCGTTGAAGCGTTGCCTCCTTCGCCAAGGCCTGCGGCCGGGGAAATTGTTAAAATCTTAAATCGGAAACACGGGAAGCCAACGGCTTCCCCTACAGCTCCCGGCGGCGCCACGCGCCAAGGACGATACCGCTAATGGCGAAGGCGAGAAAAGGGCGGCCCATGTTGATGAGAATGAGCGGCCAGGGATTTGTCTCGAACGCTGAGAACACGGAGATGCTCGCGTATTGGACAAACAAGAACCCGAACCAGCAAATGAGCGCGATCTTTAATCCGGTGAGAGCATGCGCGACATGTAGTTTTGCGAAAAGCCAGGCCAGCGCGTAATTGACCACGATTGCGGCGACGATCGCGATCAAATAGGGAACCGCGCTGTGCGGTGGTTCGATGTCGGTCATGGTGCGGGCGTTGTAATTCAACCACGCCTCGCCGAAGAGCGCGTACCATCCCAATCCAATAAAGAAATGTATGACCACAAGAACCCAGACAGCGAGATGGTGGATTTTGTGGTTCATGAGACGTTCTGATTATCCAGATGTCGCAACTCGGATTGCAGGCCAATTTACCCAAAAGGTCAATGGCGATCGTACCGTCGTCACGCAGGTTTCCAAGCGTCAATAAAGATAAGGCTTGGATAGCGGGAACGCATTCTTGATTAATTCGATTCGCGGACTGGCGTCTTCGGTGACAAGGACCTCCACGACATCGAAGCGGAAGAGGATATCGGGATTATCCAGCATCCGCAGCCAGTTGAGGGCGCCACGCGAAATACGCTTCCGCTTCTGCCGATCGACCGCTGTGAACGGACGGCCAAAATCTTCCCGGGTGCGCGTTTTTACTTCGACGAAGACGAGCGTGTCGCGGTCGCGACAGACGACGTCGATTTCGCCGCCGCTTCGTCCTTTGAAGTTACGATAAAGAATTTTGTAGCCCCTGCTCCGCAGGAAACGAGAAGCCAGTTTCTCGCCGTGAGCGCCGCGCCGGAGATGCTGCGGTTGCAATGAGGCCTTCGAGGGCAAGAAGCGGCTGCGCCACCGGTTCGAAAGATCGGCGATGGATCGGACAAGGCCCGAATTCATGGAGTTTCAAGAGATGGATTTCAGTGCCGTAACCTTTATGCTGGCTGAAGCAATACTCCGGAAAATGGGCACAAAAGTCACGCATCATTCTGTCCCGGGTAACTTTCGCGATTACACTGGCAGCGGCGATGGTAAGGCTGAGGCAATCCCCATCGATAATGGCGGTCTGGGGAACTGGAAAAGGAATGACGGGCAGGCCATCAATCAACACGTGCTCAGGCGCGCTGGAGAGCGCTGCGATGGCCTCGCGCATCGCTCTGTGGGTCGCGCGCAGAATATTGATGCGGTCGATCTCCATGGAATCGACAATCCCGACCGCCCAACGGAGGTCGGGGTTAGAGATCAAGTCGTCATAAATTTCCTCGCGCAGGTCCGGCGCGAGCTGTTTGGAATCGTTCAGGCGCCGGTGCCGGAATTTTTCCGGAAGAATGACGGCGGCGGCTACAACCGGGCCCGCCAAAGCACCACGGCCAGCCTCATCGATCCCGGCAATGCGAGCGACGCCAATGGCGCGGAGTTTTTTCTCGTAACGAAATCCGCAGCGCCGATACATGCGGTCGGAATCTAGAATAATCCCGGCGCCATGAAAACGGGAAATGTGAATGGTGCCTAGTGATCAGTGAATAGCGCTCACGCTTCTACCATTCACCAGTCACCGATCACTCGTCACTCCCTTACCGCCGTCGCTTCCTTGCCTTTACGGCCGCGGAGGTAATTCAATCGGGCGCGGCGAACGCGGCCTTGCTGCTCCACTTCAACTTTTGCGATCCGCGGCGAATGCAACGGGAAAACTCGCTCCACGCCCTCGCCGTAGGAAATTCGGCGCACGGTAAATGTTTCGTTCAGTCCGCGGCCTTTACGGCCAATCACGATGCCGGCGAATATCTGGATTCTTTCCTTGTCCCCTTCCACGACCCGGGTATGAACGCGCACGCTGTCGCCCACGGAAAATCGCGGCGCATCGCCTTTTTGCTGTTCTTTCTCGATCGCATCAATGATCTGATTCATGAAAATTTCCTTTCCTTGCCGCACCGTAGTCTTGACGAAGGCGGGGCCCCGTCCGCCGGACGGGCGAACATTTTCATTCGGGCCGGGTGAGATTGCAAACTGAAAATCGGAACACAGACATTTTCCGGTCCGATTGTCGGTGGTGTCCTAATTTGAGGGAGAAGGGGAAGGTGCGGGAGTTTCTCTTGCCCGTGATTTTGGCAATTCCGGAACTTCCCGCCAATACCAGACTTCCCCAGTCATACGGTAAGCGACCCACGCCTGTCCAGATTCGGTATTCAGCTTTACTACAGCTCCGTCATGAGTCTCGATGATCTGATACTTCGGTGGTGAACGTGAACAGCCGAAGATCGCGAGTACGAGCGCAAGAATAATCACTCGACGATCAATCAAAAAACGGATTGTCATAGCGGGGCGGTTTTTTTTGATTCTCAATCGCCGCTTTGAAATTCTCCCAGTTTCTCGGTGAATGCGAGCGGCAATCGCGCCAACCCCTTTTAACGCGTTCTCACCGCGCGCGCTCAATTCCCTCCGGCGCCTTCAAATTGGACACTACCCGGTTGTCTGGTCTTGTGGAAATCTGTGTAATCTGCGGCTAGATTTCGGGCCTGTTTCCTGCGCCCGTAGCTCAACTGGATAGAGCGTTGGCCTCCGGAGCCAGAGGTTGCGCGTTCGAGCCGCGCCGGGCGCATTCCAATTTCGGATTTCGGAACGCGGATTTTGGATTAACCCAGCGCGTCGATCCGGCTGAGTAGATCTTTTTTGCTCATGACACCGGTGACCTGATCGCGCAACTGCCCGTTCTTGAAGAAGAGCAAAGCGGGGATGGCACGAATGTTGTACTTGAACGAAAGGCTCTGATTTTCGTCTACGTTCACTTTCCCAATCTTGACCGCATCCGCTTTTTCACGCGCAACCTCATCGAGCAGGGGTGCAATCATTTTGCAGGGCCCGCACCATTCCGCCCAAAAATCGACAATGACAGGCTTGTCGCTTTGGGTCACTTCGCGGTCAAAATTGGATTCATCGAGACTGATGGTGGTGGAGTTGTTGTTCATCACTTTAGGAAAGGTAAGTCCAAATCTGAATAATCAAAATAATGGCGGAAACGCCGAGCAGCATCCAGCATAGTGGCATTGCACTTTTCTCTACTGGCGCTACCGCAATCGAAGCACTCTGGGGGGCAGCGTGCGGCATGGCGATGAGCGGCTGAGTCTTTTTCATCTGAACCGTGGAGAGAGACTTGGAGGGCAGGTCAGGCATGTGCGCGATGCGCGCTGTCTCGTTTTTCGGGCTCGACGAAAGTGCGCCTGACAAGGGCGTAACTGGCTCGGCACCTTGCGCGACAGGTGGTGGGAAGATCTCGGGGGAGGTCAGCACTTGAGCGGCAGGTTCTAAAACGGGCGGTCCCTCTCCTGGAATGCGAGAAGGCAACTTGTCCGCCACCGGACGGACTCGCTGTGGCGAGTCTGACGGCTGGCGAAGGCCAAGCTGGATCCGCACGGTTTCGCGCGATTTTGTATCTGGGCCGGGGGGGGTCGATACAGACTCAGGCAGCAGGTCAATGCGATCTTCGCTTGGTTCGTTTGAGTCGGCCATCGGGGGAATAAGTGTCACCAAATTTGCCCAAGAAACCGGCTGTTGTCACCTGCTAAGTGATTCTCAGCCCAAAACTCTGCTTTTTCTATCGCCAGACCTCAGGCCAGAAGATCGTATCCGCGGCTTCCAGTGATTCTGCGCCAAACGAATTCACCGACTGACGCCGTTTTGGATAAGACAACACGCGCGTCAACATCCGGGGCGTCGCCTTCGCTCCGGGCGATATGCGGCTGATCAACCAGTAATTTGAGTTCGCTTCCAATTTTTTCGCGGGCAATCTCATACGCGATCTGTTGCTGTATCGACATCGCCATCCGGTAGCGCGCATTTTTGACCTTCAGGGGGATTTGGTTCGGCATGTTCGCTGCGCGCGAACCCTGCTCCTGCGAATATTTGAAGATGCCGAGGCGTTCAAATCGAGTGTTCCGAATGAAATTGAGCAGCGTTTCAAATTCCGATTCGGCTTCCCCAGGAAATCCGACAATGAAAGTCGTGCGCAAGGCAACTCCAGGAATTCCGGAGCGTAATTTATCGACCAGATTCTCGATGTGCGCGCGCGATGTTTCTCGCCGCATGCGCTCCAGCATCGAGTCGTCGATGTGCTGCAACGGAATGTCGATGTAGCGCGCGACCTTGTCGCATTCCGCGATGATCTCAATCAATTCATCACTCCAATGCGCCGGATGCGTATAAAGCAGACGCACCCAGAATTCGCCCTCAATCTTTTGAATCTCGCGAAGTAACCCCGCAAGGGTCGGTCCTCGCGCTGAGTCAATCGGCTGACGTGCCCCGGCTTTCTCCGGCCACAAATCCATTCCGTAATAGGTTGTATCCTGGCTGATCAAATTAATCTCGCGCACACCTTCAATGACGAGTCCCCTGATTTCCGAGAGGACTGATTGGACAGGCCGGCTGCGATGTTTTCCTCGCATTTGCGGAATCACGCAAAAACTGCACGGGTGATTGCAGCCTTCGGCAACTTTTACGTAAGCGGAGTGCGCCGGCGTAAGCCTGAAACGCGGTGTGTCGTAATCTGGGATATAACTTGGTCGCGGAGTAACGAAGCTGTAGCCGGCATCAGGAATGCCGGTCGCGGTAATGTTGCTCCCATGTCGGCCGGAGTCACCGACCCCGGCTACAAGTTGTTCAACGATAGCCCCCAGCTCGCTGACTTGATCCAGCCCAATAAACGCGTCCACTTCAGGAAGAGCCTGGCCCAGCTCGTTCGAGAACCTTTGCGCCATGCAGCCGCTTACGATCAGCTTTTGATTTGGCCGCCTGTTTAAACCGCGCTGCTGATGTGCCTCCAGAATCGCGTCAATCGATTCCTCCTTGGCTGAATCGATGAAGGCACACGTATTAACTACCAGGACGTCGGCGTCCTCTGCGCGCGCTGTAATTTCCATTCCGCGCTGCAGAACACTGCCAAGCATGATCTCGGCGTCGACAAGGTTCTTGGCGCAACCCAGGCTAATCATGCCGACCTTTGTAGGCTGTAGCGGCAAGCGTGTCTGCCGCGCCGAAGGTCGCCGCGGCGACCGAAGGCGGGTCGCCTGCTCCGACTTGCGGTTTGGAGCCCGCACGGCTGTCTCTACGGAAGCTTGATTTGGTGGCACTGCTTGATGAAATTAATCGACAGTTACGTCTTCGTCGTCCTCTTCGAGCGCTTTACCATTTTTCATGATCTGAACGGCGTCGCGCTCGAGAACGCGAATTGAGACCTGGTTACCGCGAAATTCCACAGTGCCGTCGGCTGGAGAAACCCAGCGCTCAAAAGCGGGATTTTCGCTTTGATCGTCCACTGTAACCTTAAGGTAGGTTCGTTTAAGTGGACGAATAACGATGCGATTTGGCGCACTTGATTCCACTGGCGATGGACTCGCTTTCTCTTGCGGCTTCCCTAGATCCCCGGGAAGCACAGGCTTGGCTTTACGCACTTCTGGCTCAGTTGGCGCTGGCCGAGCCGCCGAAACGGCGGTCGCCGTTGGCGCGATTGTCGGCCCGGGCGAAACCGATACTGTAGTCGCCGGAGCCGATGCGACATTGCTTGCCGGCGTTTCGGCGATCGCGGGCGGCGGAGCGTTGGAGCTCGGGGTGGACGCGACGCTCGGGGAGATTTGGGCGGCAGGCTCCGCTCGCCCCGGCGCAAGCCGCTGCAAATTGAGAATGAATTTCATTGCCAAAAAGCCGATTACCAACACGAAGACGCCAACGATGAGTGGCATCGGCGAGACGCGGTCGCGACTACCAGGGGAGCGGCGCCTAACGACCGGAGCACTGACTGGCTTCGGCGGGGGATTGTCCTGAAGGTATGAATAGCCATCGACCGTAACGCGCTCGGAATCCTCAAAGGCGTCGAGATACGGCGTGACATCGACATCCAAAAATTTTCCGTAGATAACCAAGAAACCCTTCGCGTAGGCCAGACTGGGAAATTGAGAGAAATCATCCGCCTCAATCTCCGCCAGCCGAGCCGGACGAATTTTCGTCATTCGCGCCGCTTCGTCGAGCGTCAGATCTCGCGCACGCCTCGCCTCCTGAAATTTTTTTCCGAGACCTTCGATCGTCATGGCATCAACGCCGGCTAAACGGCGGCGTCGAGATCGACCAGAATCTCGCGCGGTTTGGCGCCTTCGCCGGGACCCAAAATACCGCGCTGCTCGAGAATATCAACGATGCGCGCAGCACGCGTGTAGCCAAGGCGCAACCGGCGCTGAAGCAGCGAGGTGGAGGCGCGTTTTTCCTGCCGGATGATTTCGAGACATTTTTCGACGAGCTCTTCGTCTTCCTCGGTCACTTCTTCTTCTGGCGCGGCGGCGGATTGAAGCTTCTCATGCATCGCCGCATCGAAAGCGGGTGGGCTTTGCGCAGAAACAAATTCAACCAGGCGATGAATTTCATCGTCGGTTACCAGCACGCCTTGAGCACGAATGAGACGCGAAGCGCTCGGTGGCAGATAGAGCATGTCGCCCTGTCCAAGCAAACGATCGGCGCCATTTTCGTCGAGAATCACCCGGCTATCGATCTTGGACGCGACCTGGAACGCAATGCGGCTTGGAATATTCGCTTTGATTACACCAGTGACGACATCCGCGCGCGGCGTTTGCGTGGCAACGATGAGATGAATACCGGCCGCACGAGCCATTTGCGTGATGCGCGCGATCGCACTCTCAACGTCGGCGGGCGCGGTCTGCATTAAATCGGCCAACTCGTCGATGATCACCACGATGTAGGGAATTTTGTCGGGAATTTGAAGTTCGTCTTCTCGCCGTGCTGTAGTGGCAGCCGTGTCGGCTGCTCCGGATTTTGCAGGCGAGACGCCTCCTCCCTCTACGGAATCTTCTTCAACATCGACATCTTTCTTTTTTATCGGACGAGCATTGAACCCGACGACGTTACGCACGCCGACGCGGGCAAAAATCTTGTATCGGCGTTCCATCTCATCGATCAGCCAGCGCAAAGCGAGCAGCACTTTCTTTGGATCGGTCACGATCGGGAAGGCGAGATGCGGCAGAGAATTATAAAACTGCATCTCAACCACTTTTGGATCGATCATGATGAAACGCAGCTCTTCTGGCGTAAATCGAAAGAGCATGCTGGCGATGAGCGCGTTGATACAAACGCTTTTTCCGCTGCCGGTAGTGCCTGCCACTAGCAGGTGCGGCATTTGTGCCAGATCCGTAATGATTGCTTTGCCGTAAACGTCTTTCCCGAGCGCGAGCGGAATTTTTATGTGCCCTTTCGCCTCCTCCCAGTCCGGTGACTGCAAGAGTTCGCGTAACGTCACTTTCACTTTGCGGGTATTCGCGAGCTCGATACCAACCGTGTCTTTTCCGGGAATGGGCGCGAGAATATTAATTCGCTCGGCGCGCGTCGCGCGGGCGAGATCTCGCTCCAGGCTAACGATCTTGTCCACGCGAACGCCTTTCGCCGGATACACTTCGTAGCGCGTAATAGTAGGGCCCTTTGTGATGTCGCCCGGCGCCACCGCGATGCCGAACTGTGCCAGCGTATCAATCAGGACTTGCTGGACGTGCTCCAGTTCCGAAGGATCCGCAGCAGTGCGTCCTTCCAGATCATGTTCGTCCAGTAAATCCACTCCGGGCAGCACATAATTTTCCGATTTCCACGCTCGACTCGTCAGGCCCGGCGCCGGCCTGGCTTTCTCGCCGGTGGCGCGCAACTCGGCAAGAGAAGGTTTTCGGCGAGAAGGTTCCTGCTCACTTGATAACGCGGTCGTATCGACGACTTTCGGCTTCGGCCTATCTGCAAGTTCATCCGGCGAAATAACCGTCCCAGTCGGTTGCGGCACAGCTATGCCTCTCTTTTTCAACTCCTTTTCGTATATCCGCCTTCGCTTGGCGAGCTGCCTCTCGCTGATTTCCAGTTTCCCTTTGAGATCGGCTTTTCGGAGTTGCCGGCGCAATCGCCATTCCTGCAGTCTTATCCCAAAGCGTCTCGTAGCCGCAACCGTCTCGCGAACAAGATAAATCGGACGCAGTCCAGTCACTAGAACCAGGGTCGTCGCATAGACTCCAATCAAGAGGATAAGCGAACCGAACGGGCCAAGCGCGCTGCGGAGCAAACCGTGATGCTCGTCAGCAAAAGCGTAGCCGATCCAACCGCCCGGCCCCTGGATATTGAAGGCGGCATGCCAGCCACGCAAATGGTACGGTTGCAGATGCAGTAAACAAGCGCCCGACCAGATAAAAAGAACAATCCACACCAATCGCCGCGTCACGCGCAGGCTCGGGTAAAACAGCTTCGCGGCTCCAAATCCGAGCAGAATCGCAGTCAAGAGGTACGCGGCTGCGCCCATTAACTGATAACAAATCCCCGCGACAATAGCGCCTACGGGCCCGATGAAATTCTGCGCAGGACGATTCGCCGGTGAATGTGAGCTAAACCAAATCCAGGAAGGCACATCTTTGGGCGTATAGGAAATCAACGCAAAAAAGAGCAATGTGCCGACGAAAAGCAGAACGAGAGCGAATACTTCGTTCCAAGCGCTGTGTCTGTCCGTGCGAGCCACCGCGTCTGATAGTAATCCTGCGGGCGCTTCTTTCAATCATTAGTAGAGACTGTTGTCCAGTGCTCCTGCTCATGCTCGTCATCCCGATCGTAATCGAACCGAGAACAGGTCAGCACGATATGCGATCGCCTGAGCCAACAGTCCTTCTCCCGCAACGGCGCGCCCGGCCCGCCTCTGCCTTGGACGAGCTCCGCCGTGGCGAGCGGTCGCGCCCTACCATCACGCTGCCAATCGCGAATCGTCAAATCGATCACAAGCACGATTAGGAGCAGGATTTCAACCGAATATGACGAGACGAGAAATACTGCGCTTTGATCTTGCACGCGAAGCTAGAGGACGGTTACTCTGGCGCGCGTTATGCGAATTTCGGTTGGGAGGTCGGTATGCATTCTGAGCGCTGCTGCTGTGATCGCCATTTGTTCCTGCGAAAAACATCCCCTTCCCGAAGAGCGTGAAGTCCAAACGGAACAGGTCGCTCCGGAAAAAACCTCATCCGAGCCGAGCAAGATAGAGTCTGAGAAACCTTTGTCCTCGCCAACGCCAGCCGAAGTTGTCCCGGCGAATCCGCGTCCCTAACCAAAACCTACCCATGGCCAATCACAAATACGCGACCTCACCGCCAAACATCAGCACGATGCCGCCAGGCGTGCCGTACATCATCGGGAACGAAGCAGCCGAGCGCTTCTCCTATTATGGGATGAAGTCGGTCCTGACCGTCTTCATGGCGCATTACATTTTGAATCAGTCGGGTGTGCTGGCGCCGATGAGTCCGAACGAGGCGTACATGTACACGCATTATTTCGTGTTCGGCGTCTACTTCCTTCCGATTTTTGGCGCGATCATCGCGGACAGCTGGCTTGGCAAATACTGGACCATTCTGTCGCTGTCGATCGTTTACTGCCTTGGCAATCTCACGCTCGCGTGCATGGCAACTTCCTGGGGACTTGCAATAGGGCAGCGAACGATGCTCGCAATAGGATTGACGCTGATTTGTCTAGGCGCAGGTGGCATTAAACCATGCGTGTCGGCCAACGTGGGTGATCAGTTTGGCGAATCGAACAAGCACCTCCTCTCAAAGATGTTTGGTTGGTTCTATTTCTCGATTAACGCCGGTTCGTTTATCTCCTCAATCCTTTGTCCATGGCTTCTTGCGAATCCCAAGTACGGGCCCGCATGGGCATTTGGAATTCCTGGCATAACGATGGTTATCGCTACTTTGTTCTTCTGGGGCGGCCGTCACAAAATGGTGCACGTGCCGCCGGGTGGCCTTGGCTATCTGCGCGAAACCTTCAGTCGCCACGGCCTTGTCACGCTTGCACGCATTGCGATGGTCTACGTTTTCATCCTGGTCTTCTGGGCTCTCTGGGGAATGAGCAACGGCGTGGAATGGACGTTGCAAGCTGAGAAAATGAATTTGCACTGGCTTGGCATGGATTTAATCGCCGCGCAGGTGCAAACGGCAAACCCCATCCTCATTTTGCTTTTCATACCGTTGGTGAATTACGTGATCTATCCTGCGATCGACAAAGTTTTCCCGCTTACGCCACTGCGCAAAATCGGCATCGGCCTTTTCCTCACCGGTTTGTCCTTTATCGTCATCGTTTGGATCCAGGGGCAAATCGATTCGGGATTAAGGCCGAGCATCAATTGGCAGCTGCTTGGCTACGTGATTCTTACCCTTGGCGAAGCGATGGTTTCGATCACCGGGCTTGAGTTTTCCTATACTCAGGCGCCCAACACGATGAAGAGCTCGGTGATGGCCTTGTGGCTTCTCACTGTCGCCAGCGGCGAAGGATTCGTCGGTCTATTCAACAGCTGGGTCTTGAATCCCGACGGCACACGGAAGCTAACGGACTATCAATACTTCACGTTCTTCACGGTTTTGATGTTCGCAACCGCTGTCGTTTTCGTCGTTGTTTCGTGTTTCTATAAGGGGCGCACTTACCTGCAAACACAGCAGCTTACCCCGGATGAAATCGCGACGGAGCCGATTCTTCACGGCGGCACTCCGAGCTGAACGGATGAGAGCGATCGCAGTCATCCTGGGAGTGTTGCTGGCGAGCCCGATCGCCAGAATTCACGGCAATCCGCAGGACGACGCCTTCCAAAAGATCGCCGGGGATTACATCGAAGAAGGACTACGGACCAATCCGGAGGAGGCGACCGAGCTGGGCGATCACCGGTTTGATGGTCTGCTGACCGATTATTCGCCCGAAGCGCGAGCGAAAGAGCTAGCGTCGCAAAAAGAGTTTCGTGACAAGCTCAACGCCGTCGACGGGTCGCAACTGACCGGTGCGAACAATGTCGATTTTCGCATTCTCAAGGAGAACATCGATTACAAGATCTTCGAAGCTGAAGAGTTGAAAGACGCGGAGTGGAATCCGCTGGTTTACATGCAGAGCCTGGCCAACAGCCTTTATCTCCTGGTGGCGCGCGACTTCGCATCACCGGAAAAACGCATTCCGAACTTGCGCCAGCGCATGGAGGCGATTCCGCGCGTAATCGAGCAGGCGAAAGCCAATCTGCACAATCCGCCGCGGGTTCACATGGAAACAGCAATTGAACAAACGCAGGGCGCAATCAGCCTCGTGCGGGAAGGACTCGCTCCGCTGCTCGATCGCGCGCCGCAAATGAAAACGGAGCTGGCGCCGTTACAGGAAAAGACCGCTGCCGCGCTGGAAGATTACAGAAAATGGCTCCAGAACGATCTGCTGCCGCGATCCGATGGTGATTTCCGCCTTGGCGCGGAAAAGTTTCGAAAGAAACTGCGCTTCGCCCTCGCCTCCGATTTGTCGATGGAAGAAATCAGAAAGCGCGCGCAAGCCGACTTGCAACAGACGCAGACCGCCATCTACGAAACTGCGCTGCCGCTCTACAAAAAGTATTTCCCGAAAGTGGATAAGGCGACGCTGGCTGACAAAAAGAAGGTCACGGCCGCAGTGCTCGACAAACTTGCGGAGCAACATCCCGACGACAACACGGTGGTCGGCTACGCGCAAAAAGTTGTCGCCGAGGCGACTGATTTCGTAAAGCGGCGCAATTTAGTCACGGTTCCAGACGTGCCCCTCGACGTGATCGCGATGCCCGAATTTAAACGCGGTGTCGCCATCGCCTACTGCGATTCTCCCGGCCCGCTTGAGAAGAGCGGCAAAACATTTTTCGCCGTCGCGCCGACGCCGAAAGACTGGGCGAAGGAGCGCAAGGAATCGTTCTTTCGTGAATACAACAATTATATGATTCGCGATTTGACCGTGCATGAGGCGATGCCTGGCCATTATTTACAGCTTGCTCACGCTAACGAATTCCGCGCGCCCACATTGGTTCGCGCAATTTTTCAGAGCGGCACATTCGTCGAAGGCTGGGCGGTTTATTGCGAACAAATGATGGCAGAACAGGGTTACGGCGGACCCGAGGTCAAAATGCAGCAGTTGAAAATGCGGTTACGCGCCATCGCCAACGCCATTCTGGATCAAAGCATCCACGCCGGGAACATGAGCGAGCAGGAAGCGATGGATTTGATGATGAAAGAAGCTTTTCAACAGGAGGGTGAAGCGGTGGCGAAATGGAAACGCGCGCGGCTCACCTCAGCACAGCTATCTACATACTTTGTTGGCGCGACTGAGCATCTTGATCTTCGCGCGGCTGCGGAGAAAAAACTCGGCAAGAATTTCGATCTAAAAAAATACAACGACGAGGTCATTTCTTACGGCAGTCCTCCCGTGAAGTACGTCCGCGAGCTGATGGGATTATGACGTCCGGCGTCGATGGCGACGCGTTTTGGCGGTTTTTTGTTTTCGTGCCGTAACGGGGCGCAGCTTCTTCCTGGCGGACAAGCGCACCAGCTCGTCGAGATTAAAAGTCTGGCGCCGGTTCGTCCCCATCTCCCGGAAATCGACGTGATACCAGCCGTTCATTCGTTCCACGCGATAACGTTTTTGCCCAATGCGCATCGGCTCGTGTGCTATGACGCGATGGATAACTTTTTCATATTTCGAACGCGACCATCGCCGCATCCGGCGCCGTCCCCAGTCAATTGCATGCCCAACGTCGTCATACGCCTCGGGGCGCTTCGGAAAATCGAGTAGTGAGCGGGCATCTCCATCAAAAACTGCCGCGATATGTTGAAGCGTGCTCAAATCACTGATGCGCCGAATTTGATGTCGAAATGGCCTCAGACTTTCTGCTGCGATTTCACGCAGGCCAAGCACGCGACCGTCGCGCAATTTCCAAATCGAAGCATTGATGTCCGCCGAGAATGGGTTTTCGCCCAAGGAGTCCCCCATGATTCGCCATCCGCGGCGGGAAGAATGCTTTCGCAAACGAAACGGCGTTGGACGAGGAACGCCACTGCGGCTCAGTTGTCGCAGACCAAAATCTTCCCAATTCAAGACAGTTTTCACGACGCCGGCAACGAAGGCGCACGTCGCCAGCATCAGCGCTGGATCCGGCGTGAAATCTGCAGTCACTTCAAGTCGGGTTTTGCGTGGACGAACGCCGACGGCGCTGCTTTGTCGGTTTGCCGCCAGCAAAAGCACCGGTACGGGAAGAATGTGTGCCAGAAGAAAGGCAAGTTTAGTCGCATTGCGCGATTTCGATTTTCGCGCATCGGGAAATGAAAAGTTGTAGTGCGTGCTAAAGCCTTGCAGCCGGCATTTGCGACCGTGGCGTTTGCCCCAATGATCCAGCTCTTCTCGCAAATAGCGAATTTGTTCCCAGAGCAACCGCGTTGCGCGATAGCAACAGCCACGCTCCAGTTCGACGATCGGTGTGGCGACTTCGATCACACCTGTGTCAAAGTAAATCGCGCCTCCGGCAGGCAGCTGAAATGATTTCCCCGTCCTGGGAATCATTCGTCGCCGTATCAGACGGCTGGGGTCGCCAAAAACCTTTTCCGGCCGCCTTCGTTTGCCGTCAACCAACAGATTAAACTCGGCTTCAAGACCAATGACCGCTCGCGGCGGCGAGGCGAGAAACTTCGTCTCGCGAAGGTAACGACCCAGTTCTGGCCCTGAATTTTTCACGGTAACAGCAAGAGATTCAGCTCGCTTCGCTGCATTCGCGCGGAGTCAAGCTCACAAACCCTAAATCGAGGTGGAGATGGTCGTCGGTTTCCCCTCTTCTTGATCCGAAGGGACGGACAAGCACGGCCCGGCTTAGCGACGATGCGACCGCGCCATATTTTTCAATTGATTTCGTGTCATCGAGAAAGGTGTCGCCGACGCGGTAAATATTTGCCGCTGTTGCCCAGGCGTGAATGCTCCTAGCCCCGCCAATCTGATGCGCAGGGGACCGATAACCGCCATTTGCACTGATAAAAACCGGCGCGCCGACTTCCCGACGAAAATCCTCCAAAAACGCCGCAAGCAAAATAACCGCGCACGGCACATAATGCGGAAATTGACGGAGCAACAGTTCGGCTTCCCGGCAATCGACGAGCATCAATTCCGCAAGTGTGAAGTGCGGCGTCAGGCGGATCGCGTGTGCGTCCTGCCAGGTGTCGATTTCATAAAAGAAACGTGGCAGGTAGTGCACATTCCCGGCCGAGTCGCTTTCGGCTTCGCCTGGTCGCAGCAATGCGCGGTATTCCGCAGACAGATTCAGGCCGTCGATCGGGCGAAGTTCGTGGACACTCATCGCGATTTCCGCGCTATCCCGGTTAACCAGCGGTGAATCACTTCGGAAATGCTGGCGACGGTCTCGCGGCGGCCATCGTGTTCCGGATCAAATTCCGTGAGAATAACGGCAATGTACGGCTGGCGTTCCGGCAAGTAGACAATGCCCATATCGTGGCAGGCGGTCGAAATCTCACCGGTTTTATGGGCCACCGTGGCGTGTGCGGGAAGACGGGCAGGAATCATCGAGTTAAACCGCTGCGCAAGCAAAATGTGAATCGCGTGCTCCCGGTTTTCATTGCTGAGAAAATTGCCGCGTAACGCGCACAGCAGCATGAGTAATCCGTCGGCGGTAACCTGATTATCGATGCCCTTTTCATGTGCCGCGCGATCCTCGACACCGCGGCGTAGTTCCACGCCGCTTACCTGTGCATCCCGCAGCACGTTTCGCGCGTATTCCACTCCGACAAGATCAAGCAGTAAATTGGTAGCGAGATTACTGCTGGCGGCAATCATGCCTTCCGCAAGGTCGGAAATTTTTACTGTTCGTCCGATGGCCCGGTACAATTCGGGCATCGCGTCAGAATCGGAATCGACGCGAAAAGGAAAGCCGTCGGCTGCACCGATGAAACGATTTCGCACGTGAAGCGGATCTTCCAACCGAAGGCGACCCTCATCTGCTGCGCGAAGAACGGCCAGGAGCACTGCGACTTTGATCGTGCTAGCGGCGTGAAACCAGCGAGCGCCGGCAATGGAAAATCGAAAACCGCTCTCGAAATCGAGCAGCGCTACTGCGATCGCACGTGCCTTGCTCTCGCGAACTGTTTTTTGCAGCTCTTCGCCCAGACTTACCGAAAGATCGGCCAGGGAAGTCATGGGACTGCTCTTTACATACGAGCAAGGAAGTCGCAAATTCGCCGATGCCCAATCTGGCGACCTGGATTCGACCGAAAGACGAAAAATCGTTTCGCGCCATTTTCGGTAGGCATCCTGAAATCAAAGTCTGGAATGCGCTGGATCAGCAAGTCCCCCTGGAACAAATGGACGGCCTTTTGCTGACAGGCGGTTCCGATATTTCTCCAGAATTTTTGCGCCAGGAAATTGTCGATCCAAGTGTGATCCATACGGATGCCGATTCTGCACGAGATCGCTGGGAATTTGAGGCCGTGCGGGAAGCGCTCTCACGCGGCTTGCCGATTTTCGCCATTTGCAAAGGTCTTCAGGTATTCAATGTCGCCCTCGGCGGCACCCTGAAGCTCGATATCAAAGGGCACAATTTGCCTGAGCAACGCGATCGGGAAGTTCAGTCACTGCGTCATGCCCGCCGCGCCTCGCACCGTTTCTCGAAAGTGAACAGCGCGCATCATCAGGCAATCGAACGGCTGGCAGACGGCTGCGAAGTCGAAGCTTGGTCCGCCCACGATGGTATCGTCGAGCAAATATCTCTGCGGAAATATCCGTTTGCTCGGGGCGTACAATATCATCCGGAGCGCAGTCCTGTTTATGGACCACTCTTCGAAGAGTTCTTTGACAGAATTAGCAAAATTAACTGAGTGATTTCAGAAAAAGATTCTGTCGATTCTGTTCATTCTGTCTGAAGGATGTCCACACCGCAAAACACTATCGCCATCGTTTACGATTACGATCAAACGCTGAGCCCGAGTTATATGCAGGAGGATGTGATCTTTCCTGCTTTCGGAATTAATAGCGAACATTTTTGGCGCCGTTGCTCCGAGCTGATGCGGGAACAGGGTTACGACAACGAACTCGCTTACATGAAGGTGATGCTGGACACGTTCGGCATGGATCGCCCGACCAATGCAGAACTGAAAAAACTGGGCGGGAAATTGAATTTTTACAAAGGCCTGCCGGAGATGTTTGAAGAATTTCGAAAGGATCTTCTCACCGAAGAGCAGATCGCCCACGGCATCACGGTGGAGCACTATATTATCTCATCCGGGTTGAAGGTGTTGCTCGATGGAAGCCGGTTGCAGCCTTATGTGCACGCCATTTTCGGATGCGAATTTGCAGAAGACGAGCAAGGCCGGATCGCTTTTCCCAAGCGCGTCATCAGCCATACGCAGAAAACGCAGTTCTTATTTCGAATAAACAAGGGCCTGTTAGACATGTCGCAGGACGTCAACGACCACATGGACCCGGACGTTCGGCCGACCCCCTTCCCAAACATGATCTATGTTGGCGACGGACCGACCGATGTCCCCTGCTTTGCGGTGATGAAGAAGAACGGCGGGCAGGCGATCGCAGTTTATAATCCAGACGATCCAGAGCGGATTGGATTCCGGAAGTGTTACCAGCTCTCAGCCCATGCCGATCGCGTCAAACACATCGCTCCAGCAGATTACCGGCCAAACACGCATTTGCGACTGTTGCTGGAGCAAATGGTTGAAGAAACCGCGACCCGCATAATCGCCCAGCGCAAGGAAGCGATCGAGACCGGCACCGTCCCCGCGCCCAAACACTAAGCTGCAGCGCGCTTGCCTCCATAGTAAAAGAACGGGACTCCAAGCATGATCACCGCCAGTCCAATGGATGATCGAACTGGTCTGGCGCTCAGCGAAGCCTCTCAACTGGTACGCAGCAAGAAAGTGTCACCAGTCGAATTGACCCAGGAGTGTTTGAGCCGGATAGAACGGCTCAATCCGAAACTGAACGCGTTCATCACTGTTACTGCCGATTCCGCGCTGGCCGAAGCTCGTCAGGCAGAGGCAGAAGTCCAGAACGACCGTTGGAGAGGCACGCTACATGGGATCCCGATTGCCCTAAAAGATCTGGTAGATACCGCTGGCGTGCGCACTACCGCGGCCAGCGCCGTATTCAAAGACCGTGTTCCAACCGAGGACGCTGAGATTGTCCGCCGCTTGAAGGCTGCCGGTGCGGTGTTCCTTGGCAAGCTAAACCTGCAGGAATTCGCCTACGGTGGCAGCTCTGCGATCAGTTATTTCGGCCCGGTTCATAATCCTTGGAATCTCGATTACAGTCCAGGCGGCTCTTCCGGCGGATCTGCGGCCGCTGTCGCGGCGCGACTCTGTTTCGCTGCAATTGGGACTGATACCGGCGGGTCCATCCGCCAGCCGGCAGCCTACTGCGGTGTCGTGGGCCTCAAACCTACTTACGGATGCGTGAGCGGCTCGGGCGTCATCCCCCTGTCCTGGTCGTTCGACCATGTAGGCCCGATTACTCGCACGGCAATGGACGCCGCTCTCATCCTCAAGGTCATTGCTGGTTATGACTCGCAGGACACTACGAGCATCGATGCCCACGTCCCCGATTACGCGGCCACAATCACCGCCACCACCTCTTCGTTGCGGCTCGGCATTCCGCGCGCCTACTTCTACGATGAACTCCACCCCGAAATTCAGATGGCCATGGAGACGGCTCTCTTGGTCCTGAAAACGATTACCGCCTCCGAGCACGACGTCGCACCGCTTTTGACCGATGCCAGTTACTCATCCTGGATGGATCCTTACGGTGTCATCTTCACAGCGGAAGCGTACGCTTACCACAAGGATTACATTGCCAGGAATCCCGAACTGTACCAGGCGGCGACTCTGAAAAGACTGCGTGTCGGGGCAGACGTCACAACCGCCACATACATTCAGAGCCGGCGCCGGCTCGACCAAGTTCGGCGCTTCATTGCGCACGCGTTCAATAGCGTAGATCTCCTAATCACTCCGACTGTGCGCGTGCCTCCATTTACCATTGCCGATCTGCAAGCCGACCCCGACACCGTCCGCGCTAAGGAACTCGCCATGCTGCATAACACGCGGCCCTGGAACTTCCCCGGCCTGCCAACCATCTCCGTTCCTAGCGGCTTTACGCGCACCGGCCTCCCGATCGGCATGCAGATTACCGGTCCACCTGGCGGCGAAGAAACAGTTCTCCGTCTCGCCTACGCTTACGAGCAAGCCACCGAGTGGCACAAATGTAAACCGAATCTCGGTTGACTCTGCCAATGTTGGCTATCGAGTCACTCCAACCACTTCAATCAAGGTGAGCACTGACGTCCGTTGACCAGAAGCCTGATTTTCGGCACAGTCGAGTAAAATGGCGACAAAGCCCTCCGCGCTAATCGACACGCGCGTCATCTATTGCGGCGACAATCTCGATCAGCTGCGAAAGTTCCCCGCCAGCTGTGTCGATCTCATCTACATAGATCCGCCATTTAATTCGAACCGGAACTACGAAGTGTTCTGGGGCGAAACGAAAGAGAAACGCAGCTTCGCGGATCGACACGCATCCACGCAAGCCTACATCGATTACATGCGACCCCGATGCGTCGAGCTGCATCGCGTCCTAAAGAAAACGGGCAGCTTCTATTATCACTGCGACTGGCACGCCAGCCACTATGTCAAGATCATGCTCGACCAGATTTTCGGCGAGAACCAGTTCGTGAATGAAATCATCTGGAAGCGCTCATCCGCGCATAGTGACGTAAAGCAAGGCCGACGCGCTTTCGGTGTAATTAGTGACTCCATCTTTTTCTATAACAAGGGAGAAACCTCAACGTGGAATCCACAGTACACGCCTTACACGGCGGAATACACCAATCGTGACTATCGACGGATCGATGAGAAAGGCCGTCGTTATCGAATCGACAACATTCAAGGACCTGGTGGAGCGGCGAAGGGAAATCCCCGATACGAAGTCATGGGAGTCACGCGATACTGGCGTTTCTCAAAGGCGAGGATGGAGGAATTAATCAAAGAAGGTCGAATCATCCAGACGCGCCCTGGTGCCGTCCCGCAGTACAAGCGCTACCTGGACGAAATGCCCGGTATCCCATTGCAGAACATTTGGGACGATATTCCGATTATCAGCAACCGCTCCGCCGAGTATCTCGGTTATCCAACGCAAAAGCCACTTATGCTGCTCGAACGCATCATAAAATCCAGCAGCACTGAAAATGACATCGTACTCGATGCTTTCTGTGGTTGTGGAACGGCCTTAGTCGCTGCGCAAAAATTAAAGCGTCAGTGGGTGGGCATTGACTTTTCGCCAACCGCTTGTCGCGTCATGGCGCAGCGGCTGAAAAAAGATTGTGCGCTTAAAGAGGACGAGAATCTGCATCAGATTGGGCGCGGATTTGTCGTGCGTGATTTGCCGAAGACCGAAGCAGAATTGTGCAAATATCCTCCGTTCGAATTTGAAAACTGGGCAGTGGTCGCCCTCGGTGGAATCCCAAACAAAGCGCAAGTCGGCGATTTCGGGATTGACGGCCGTATTTATCCTGTCGGCGCCATGCCAGCGCAGCGTGTCCGCGAAACAGGGGAAATGGAATTCATGGATGTTTGGTATCCGGTCCAAGTAAAGCAAAGAGATAAAGTCGGTCGCCCCGACATCGACTCCTTCGAAGCCGTGATGATGCGCGAGGAGCGAAAACTGGGGTACTTCGTCGGGTTCGATTTCACCGGCGATGCCCTATTCGAGATCGACCGGTTCCGGCGAAAAGAAGGGCGCGAGATCAAGCCCTTAACGGTTCGCGAGATTTTGGACGAGGAGATCGCGCAAAAGGAATGAACGCAAAACCGAGACGTACGGTGTTGGAGGTCTGGGTTGGCGACAGAAAGAATCCGCAATTGCTGAACTGTTTGGAGTCTCCAGCCGACGGCGAAATTACGGAACAGCTCAAGCTTCTTCCTGGTGGAGATCAGATTTCAACGGTTGAATTGCACATTTCGAAAACTCACCACATTGCGATTGGTGGATCAGTAGCCGAAGGCTTTTATGCTCGCTACCGCGAGTTTTCTCGTGCGGGCGAGTGGGAAACCATGTGTGATGATCTTTCGCTGGACTCGGCGACCAATTTGCTCATCAGCTATCGGGATCAAATTCGAGATTGGAAGAGGCTGGTAGAATGGAAACGGCGAGCCATCACAGACAAGCTTCACCAACAACGCGATGAGCATGAAACTCAAAAACTGACTTTGTGGTTCGCCAAAGGCGTCGCGTTTTTCATGGGCTTCCTTGATACTGGCTCAAAATCTTCGGGGAAATCACGTCGCAAATAGTTGTTGAATCTGCTGGGCAAAACAGGTCACGCGCGTGCTTCGCTTCGGAAACTGTCAAATTCTTTGCTGGCGAAAAAATGCGGTTTACTGCCGGATTTCGGCGGTCAAAAGCGGATTAAAGGCGGAAATAGCGATTGAACCTAATTACAGGAGCCAGCAAAACGGAATCAGGGTGTATGAGGCCCTGTGCAAACGAAATATCAACATTAGCGTAGTAACCGCAACGTAAGAACGTCGGAGACTAGGATGGATACTGAGGAAGACGAAATAAAGATCCAGCACGGTTTACTTGGGCGGCCGGAAAGCCCAGCGTTGGAACGTACCGCACGGCTAGCGATTGAAACAGCGTTGGTCCAATTGATCTCAGGCAAGCTGCTCTATCAGAAAATCACTATCGAACTCGTGGAGTTGGTGCCAGCGCTGGCTAAGCACAACGTGAAGCCGAGTGCCGTTCGATTGGCAGCGCTTGAAGAGGAAATAGCGACACGACCATGGGAACTCGAGACACGGCACCAAGGTGACCAAGCGGCGCATTTTCCGATCTTTGCCGCGGCGAATGTTGGCGGTCAGCCCGTTGGCACGCCTGTGCATAAAATGAATATTCATTTTTATGCCCCCGCTGTGCAGCTCCAATGCGCAACGTGTAAATCTGATAGGACCTTCATCGCACTAGTCGCTTCAAGGCAGTTCAACTTAGAAAATCCTTATCCACGACCTTCCGGCCGAGGCTCGACTGAACAAGTTTACACCTTGTATTATCGCTGCGAAGCCTGTCGAAAGTTCATGTATGCGGTTCTTGTTCGAAGGGAGGGATTGCGCGTGCATCTCTGCGGTTTCGCACCTCGGCGTCTACAAAGAAGCATTCGATCTGTACCCAAATCACTCGAACCAATTTTGAACGACGCCACAAACGCGGTCGCAGAAGGCGACCTTTACGGTGGCTTCTACCATCTACGTACGATGATTGAGCATTTTGCAAAGCTCAGATTGGGAATGCCGTTAGATTCACGCGAACGCGGCGACGACGTTCTTAAGCGGTACTATGATTCGATTCAGGCAAACTTAAGGTCAACTTTGCCATCGCTCACAGCTTGCTACGAGAAGCTCAGCAATAACATCCATGCCCGCGTTGGAACAATCGAAGATTTTCAGGCCCAGCTGACGGCAGTTTGTGACCATATTGAAGGGCTTAGTTTTCTGAGCAAATACGTGAGCGGAAAGCCGTAACCGCAGGCGCTCATTCAAGTCGCGCGATCTTCTCCCGTTCCGCCTTCATGACTTCAAGCAGAGCGGCATGCGCTGCATAATAATGCCGTTCCCAACCGTGAGGATCGTATGCAAAATCCAAATCCTTGAAGACTCGATTACGCGCAGCGGTAATATTTTCTAACACAATCCGATCCTGCTCTCTGGTCGCGTCCAATATCAGCGTAAGCTCTGTCTCTAATCTGAAGGCCCGCTCGAGTTTTTGACTCGCGTCTGAGTGGCTGAGTCGGCCTAAGCCACGATCAGCATTCGCTATCATTAGTGACGAAACAAATTCCGAATAGGTTCTGCGCATGTCCCTCATCATCTCTACGCGCTCTAGAACAACGGCTTCAAACCGCGCGCGATTCCGCCCAATTCTTACCGAAAAAAGCGGCCCAACAACCACGGCGACCAGCGCGGTAACCGCCGAGATGATCGCGACAATTGTCTGCACATCTAGGTAAATTTGGCCTATCATGAAACGTTCATACTACACATCGTGAACAACGAAAGCGCGTTGACGCATGTCACCTCGGGAAATCATTTTCTATCAGAGTGATTTTGGCGATAGACCGGTCGAGGAGTTTCTCGCAGGTTTGGATGCGGCAGTGCGAGCAAAAGTGGTTCGTAACCTCGAATTGTTACGAACTCAGCAAATCGTCTCGACGAAACTCTGGAAAAAGCTAAGTGGATCCGATTTGTGGGAAGTCCGGGTTGAATATGCTGGCAATATCTATCGCCTGCTCGCCGCTTTCGCGAAGAACAATCGCGTGATTCTGCTACATGCGTTTCAGAAGAAATCGCAAAAAACGCCGCGACAGGATATGGAAATTGCTCTGCAGAGGCAAAAGAGGTATTTTCAACGACACGGTTACCTGTGAAAGACGATCTCGACAAATTCCACGAACGAAACATGGCCTCCGATCCCGAGTACGCCATCGCGCGCCAGTTGCTTGACCTTGGCGAGGCTGTTGCGTGCCTCCGGGAGAAAGCAGGCCTGACTCGCGGCGAGCTTGGCAAACAACTTCGCGTGAAAGCGCGTGACATCGCAATTGTCGAAGAGGAAACGCCGCGTGCGCCGGCCGGACTGCTGGAGGCAGCACTCAGTCTTCTAGTCCAAGGATTGGCTCCAGCCATTCAAAGACAGTCCGAAGTTTCCGTGTCAGTCCAGCGGATTCGCGAACTGCGTCCGGCTTTAGTTCCGGCGTAGCGGCCTTTGGACCAGCATTAATCTTTTATTCGCCGCGATAAACGCAGCGGGCCGTTGGTGTTTCGTGCACGACGATCTCGCAAAGTCCGGGGCATTGAGACTCCAATTTTTTCCAGAACCACGCCGCCATTTTTTCAATCGTTGGATTCTCCAGCCCTTCGATATCGTTGAGATACGAGTGGTCCAGCATTCTCAGGAGCGGTTTCATCGCGTCGCTAATCTTCGCATGATCGTAAACCCATCCGATTTTTGGATCGACATCGCCCTCGACAGAAACTTCGACCTTGAAACTGTGTCCATGCACACCGCGACATTTGTGGCCCTCCGGGGCGTTCGGCAAAGTCTGTGCCGCTTCAAAAGTGAAATCTTTGGTCAGGCGGGCTCGCACGATGCGCACAATATCACGTCCGCTGAGCGATTGTCATCCGGCGCCCGCCAGTCACCGAATCAAAGCCGGGAAGAGGCCGTCTTCAATAGCTGACAATCCCCTACTCCAACGCTAGAGTTCTTGATCGCGATGAAGTGGCAAGATTACATCACGGCCGATCCCGCCGTTATGGTTGGCAAACCAGTGATCCGCGGCACGCGGTTGGCCGTGGAATTTATTCTGGGCCTTATCGCACAGGGTTGGCCGGAGGATGAAATCATCCGCAACTACGAAATCACCGCAGAACAAGTTCGAGCCTGTGTCGCCTATGCTCAGGATCGATTAAACGAAGAAAAAGTCTTCGCCGTTGCCAAATGATTCATGCGGCTCTGCGCCACGAAAATGCCCCCGCAGATTGCATCGTTCGGTTACGCCAAAGCGGATATGATGTCTTGTGGATTCGCGAAGTCGCGCCGGGCAGTCCCGACGTTAGCGTAATCAACCGCGCCGTAGCCGAGGACCGGCTCCTCATTACTTTTGATAAAGACTTTGGTGAACTCGTCTTTCAAAGTGGCGCGAAAGCATCGCGCGGCATCGTGCTCTTGCGCATCTCGCAAGCATCCGCCTCAACCGTAGCCGAGCGGGTCGCAGCCGTGCTCGCTTCGCGAGATGATTGGGTCCGTCATTTCAGCATTGTGGACGACTTCGCCATTCGCATGAGACGACTCTCAGAAAAATGAATGTAGCTGGAAATGACGCGAGTTGACACGGACTTGCTGGTTCCGTGGAAGTCCCGAGACTGCCGGGACTTCTGTTTCAAATTCAGACTCCACGCTGGGTTGGGCTCCAGATGAACTTGTGCATTTGAAGTTGAAAACGAACGTCGAGTTTATCGGCCAAAATCCATTCCACGATTTGGCGCGGATCAATCCGGCCAAAAATCGGCGAGAACAGCACCGCATGACAACGTGAAGATAGGCTGTAACGCTGCACCTTATCGCGTGACCATTCGTAGTCGTCGCGCGATCCCATCACGAACTTCACCTCGTCGCGGATGGTGAGATGGTCGATGTTCGACCAAAGATTCTTTTCGATTTCGCCGCTGCCCGGCGTTTTCAAATCCATGATCCGATGGACGCGTGGATCCACTTTCGAGATATCGTGCGCACCGCTTGTCTCAAGGAGGACCGCATAACCCGCGTCCGCCAGCATCGACATCAACGGCAGCACATTTTTCTGCAACAACGGCTCGCCTCCTGTGATCTCGACGAGAGGACAACCAAAAGTCTCCACAGCATCGGCAATCTCTTTTAGTGTTTGTTTCTTCCCGTCATAAAAAGCGTAATCGGTGTCGCAATAGTTGCAGCGCAGATCGCAGAAAGTCAGCCGCACAAAAACACACGGCCGCCCGGCCCAGGTGCTTTCGCCCTGGATCGAGTGATAAATCTCGTTAACTGTCAGCGTCTTTTCGCGCTCGGGCACTACCATATTAAATATTCGCACGCTTGCTCCGTGCGGCAATTATTTGGCGGCGCCGCGCTGTCGGTGCCAGATACTTGGACACGACGGCGCGTGTCCCTCCAGGCAATTACAGACCGCACTTCGCGCCGGCTTCCGCTATGCTGGAACGAGTTCGGAGAAGAGACGCCAAATATCCATCAACAGAGGGCGCGCCACTGATCCGCGCCAGATTAGCAGGCGCCTCGAGACGAGAAAAAATGGCGTAGGCGATCTTGCTGCGCGGAACGCTCTTCTCACCGTAGCCTGAGGGAACGTTGCTTGACCAGTAGCGGACATATTGCGTGCCTAGCCGGTTCTCCATTCCGAGAAAAATCGTGGAATGTCCGTGCTCGGTTTTGCCTACCTGCCGCGACCAGAAAATTTTCATGAAATCACCCGGTTTCGCCTGATCAAAGTTATCGAAGTTCGATCCAAGCCCCAGCTCGTGAAAGAGACGGGCGGTGCCCGGTCCATTTGCATTCCAGCGGCCCCAGATGCCTTCCCCATCGCGTTGATCTCGAATGATAAGACGTTCCAGGGTGGCGTAATCCAGACGAAGGTCGCCGCGCGCACGCAATGCCTCGATGGCTCTAATGAAAACAAGATAGGTTGCACCGGAGCAGAAACTCGGCGAGGCGGCCGAAGGCAGGATGAAAAACTTGCCGGACTCGAAATGCGCCGACGATTGCAAGCGGATCTTGGCGAAATGCGAAACGGAATAACGACCGCCCTGCGGCATCTGTTTGATCTGCTCGAGAATCAGGCTGTTGTAATCTCCGGCGAAAGATGCCTGCGGCGCGAGGCCAAGAATCAGAAAAAAAACCGAAACGGGGAGTCTCTTCACGGCAGAATAGATAAGCGCCAAAACACAATCTGGCAACGGCGACTGAGTTTCTGGCTGTCGTGGCGGCTCCTCAGCCGCGGGAAATTTGGGTGAATCGGCCGCCCCGCGGGCGATGTTAAATAAGTGCGGCTTCGCCGCCATTAATTGGCATCGAGCAGGGACTGCTCGATCCACCTCGCACCCCTCCTTTCCCCGAGCACCGCCGCCATTACGGCGCGGATTGGCTTTCGCGGCCGAGTGTGTTAGACGAAGATCATGCTGCGTTTCACCAAAATGAACGGCGCGGGAAACGATTTCGTCCTGATCGACAATCGCGCGGGCGAAGTTCATCTAAATCGCAGCCAAATCGCACATCTTTGCGATCGCCACCGCGGAATCGGCGCAGATGGCATTTTGCTACTCGAAAAGCCATCAAACCGTGCGGATTTTCGGATGCGCTACTTTAATGCCGATGGCGGAGAAGCGGAGATGTGCGGCAATGGAGCGCGTTGTTTCGCGCGTTTTGCAAACAAGGTCGCCGGGGCGGCAGGCAAAATTTCTTTTGAAACTCCGGCTGGCGTCATTTCAGCTGAACTAGCCGGTGATCTCGTAACGCTGCAAATGACCGAGCCCACTGATTTGCGATTAGACGTCCAGCTTCGCGTCGCAAATAAAGATAAAGCCATTCATTTCATTAACACGGGTGTGCCGCACGTAGTAATCCCAGTGCCGCAAGTCGACGATGTTGATGTCCAGAGAGAAGGCGGAGCCATCCGTCAACACGAAATGTTTTCACCAAAGGGCGCCAACGTAAATTTTATTGAGAAGCGCGGAACGAATAAAATTGCGGTCCGCACTTATGAGCGCGGCGTGGAAGACGAGACCCTCGCGTGCGGCACCGGCGTGGTCGCGAGCGCGCTCATCTTCGCCGTCACGGAGGACGCTACTGCTCCAATTGGAGTTCTCGTCCACGGCGGAAGTGAACTTCAAGTGGGGTTTGAGAAAACGGGAACGAAATTCAACCACGTTACGCTTACCGGCCCGGCCGAATTTGCTTTCGAAGGAACGATCGACATCTGAGTTGGAGCAATGGAGTAGTAGAGCAATGGAGTATTGTTGGAATCAGTTCATTACTCCATTACTCCAACACTCCACCGATCCATCCTGAAAACATGTTTCGCGGAACGTTCACTGCGCTTGTCACTCCATTTCGAGATGGGGCGATCGATACTTCCGCTTTTGCGAAACTGATCGAAGCACAAATCGCCGCTGGGATTACCGGAATCGTTGCGGTCGGGACAACCGGCGAATCGCCGACACTTTCACACGAGGAACGCGAACAAGTGATCCGGTTCGCGGTCACGACCGCCAACAAACGCTGTCAGGTCCTCGCCGGCACAGGTTCCAACGCCACCGACCACGCGGTGGCCGATACAAAGAGGGCCGAGAAACTCGGCGCAGACGGCGCGCTACTCGTCGCGCCCTATTACAACAAGCCGAGCCAGGAAGGTTTGTTCCGGCATTTCAAAACAATCGCTGACTCAACCTCTTTACCCATCGTGCTTTACAACATCCCTGGCCGCTGCGGGGTGGACATCGCGCCAGATACAGTCGTGCGCCTCGCGAAGGAGTGCCGGAATATTGTTTCGATCAAGGAGGCCAGCGGGAGTGTTGAGCGCATATGCGAGTTGCGTACGCGTCTGCCAGACTCATTTACGATTTTGAGCGGTGACGATTCCCTGACCCTTCCGTTCATGTCGGTTGGAGCAGCCGGCGTCGTCAGTGTCGCCTCGAATTTATTTCCGGCGGAGGTTTGTGCACTTGTCCGCGCTTTCGAATCAGGCGATGTAAAATCGGCGACGAATTTGCACCACAAAATGTTTCCGCTTTTTAAAGATCTATTCATCGAGCCGAATCCAGTGCCGGTGAAAACAGCGCTCGGCTGGCGCGGCGCGATGTCTGGCGAAGTTCGCCTCCCATTGTGCGAAATGAGCGATGCGAATCAGACGCGCTTACGCAAAACGCTCGAGGCTTTCGAGCGAAACAGATAGATTTTCCCAACTCAATCTTATGAGCGCTGTAGTGTGCGCTGTCCTCAGCGCACAAATCACGACATTCTCGCACGCGTCGCGAAATCCGCTGAGGACAGCGGACCCTACAGCATCACGATCGCCCGCAGCGATGCTCGATTGGTGGGCAGCTAATCGCTTGCAAAGCGAGTGCACAGCCTGAGGATTGCCTCTGATGAAAGCCAAAGTCCGCGTGTTGCTCGTTGGCGCGGCTGGGCGCATGGGAAAGACGATTATCGATCTTGCAAAGGACGATCCGAACATCGAGATCGTGGCACAATGCGATATCGGTGATGCCATTGGATCTGCGATGAAAAAATCAGATGTGGTGATCGATTTTAGTCATCCGGATGCAACCGATGAGATTTGCCGCGCGGCATTGCAAGATCAACGATCTCTCGTCATCGGAACAACCGGACATTCCGCGGAACAACGCGCCGCTATTGAAGGAGCCGCCAGGTTCGTTCCGGTTGTTTTCGCGTCTAACTTTAGCGCAGGCGTGAACGCCCTTTTCGCTTTGGCCCGTAATACAGCGGAGACGCTTGGCCCGGAATTCGATGTTGAAATTATTGAAACGCATCATCAGACGAAGAAAGACGCACCCAGCGGAACAGCGAAGACCCTCGCCACTATTTTGCGCAAGGCGCGGAACGCAAATGATGAGATCTCTATTCGGTCGATCCGCGAAGGTGACGTGGTCGGCGAGCATACGGTGATCTTCAGCGGGCCAGGCGAGCGCCTTGAGATGACGCATCGTGCAGCAAGTCGCGAAATTTTCGCGCGTGGAGCACTGCGCGCGGCGCGCTGGATCATCGGGAAACCCGCAGGTCTTTACAGTATGCAAGATGTGCTCGGATTGTAAATCTGTAGCCGGGGTCGATGACCCCGGCGGCTGCGATCAACGATCACGGCTACAACAACAATGAGAACAGCCGTCGCACTCGGATCGAATCTTGGTGATCGGCTCGACAATTTGCGCGTTGCCCGGCAACAAATTTGCGCTCTTACGGATATCCAGCCGCCCGTTCTCGCTTCGGCAATTTACGAAACCGATCCGGTAGATTGCGAACCAGACGCACCCAAATTCCTAAATGCGGTCGTTGAGTTCGGTTACGATGGCGATCCGCTACAGCTTTTGAAAAAATTGAGAAGCGTCGAGGGCGCGCTTGGCCGGCCGCGCGAACATGGGCGGAACGTTTCTCGCAAGATCGACATCGACCTCCTCTACATCGGTGACATGAAAATCAACGACGGCGAATTGGAATTACCGCACCCGCGGATGCACTTGAGGAAATTCGTGCTTCAGCCCCTAGCCGACATCCGGCCCGATTTGATCCTGCCGCGGCAGGCGAAAACCGTTCGGGAGTTGCTCGCGCAACTGAATGACACATGTAACGTTGTTCGGCTCACGAACGACTGGGAATCGCAATGAAAGATTTTCGTGAAATGAAGCGTCGTGGTGAACGAATCACTGCCCTGACAGCTTACGATTACCCAACGGCGCGTCTGCTCGACGAAAGCGGGATCGACATTATTCTCGTGGGCGATTCGTTAGGCATGGTGGTGCTCGGCTATCAGGACACCACGCGTGTGACGCTCGAAGAGATGTTGCATCACACGCGCGCGGTTGCTCGTGGTGTGAAACAGGCGCTGCTTGTCGCCGATATGCCGATTCATACTTACGATACGCCCAGGCAGGCAGTGGACACGGCCAAACAATTTGTCGATGTCGGCGCGCAAGCGGTGAAGCTCGAGGGCGGCGCGAGCCATGTCGCACAAATCGAAGCGATCACTCAAGCGGGAATTCCGTTCATGGGGCACATTGGCATGCTCCCGCAGAGTGTGCGGGAGGAAGGCGGCTATAAAGTCAAAGGCCGCACCCAATCCGAAGCGGAAGCCCTGATCGCGGATGCGCGCGCAGTGGAAAAAGCCGACGCGTTTTCCGTCGTATTGGAGATCGTCGTCGCCGATATTGCGAAGCAAATCACCAATGCGATCGGCATACCAACCATCGGCATTGGATCAGGCGACCATTGCGACGGGCAGATTTTAGTCACGCACGATTTAATCGGTTTGTTTCCGTGGTTCACACCAAAGTTTGTCTCGCCTGAGGCGCGCGTGGCAGACGAAATCCGCAAGGCCGCGCGCGCATTTATTGAGCGTACGCGGGCTGGCGGAACATAGGCCTGCGGCCTGTGCGCCCAGCGGGTTTGAAACCCGCTGCCCCACGCAACGGACAACATGTCCGCTGGCCGCACAGGCAGAATGCCTATGTTCCGGAGCAGGCTCGTCGTGGCTGGCGTTTTAAAATATGATATGTTTGCGGCGCGAAATGAGAGTTTCTGACTTCGATGATTTCGACACCGTAGAGACCCAGGGTCTGCTCGCGGGCAGCAAAGAGCGCAGTTGGCTCTGGTTCGGGTTGATTGTCTCCCTGGGACTGCACGCCGCGCTCTGTACCTATTTTTACCGGACGCATTTTCAATCTGTGGCGGCCGTGATCGTCCCGAGCGAGCAGACGCCCACCTTCAAGGTCAGGAGTATTGACGAATCGAATCTAGAGAAAAGCAGCGTCGATCAGACGAACGCGGCGGCGAAGCCAGAGCCAGACAACGCCGACGTGCAGTTGCCGGACGAAAAGAAATCATTCGACAAGCTATTACAGGACATTCAGGCGAGCGCAGCGCTGCCGGACGACGTGCGCGATGTTTTGCCCGACCAGCCGAAAGTGGAACAATCCGACGTGAATTCCGTTCTTACCGAGATTGAGCGCTCGACTGCGCAGAGTCTCGCCAGCGATCCAAACGCGACGCGCGACCAATCGCTGCTCAACAACAGCTCGGCATCAGGCCGCCCCCAACCGGCCCTTAGCGGAACTGAGCTTGCCACGAGCACGACGATTAAACGGCCCAATACCTTCACGAGCAAAATGCCCGGTGACAGCGCCGGACCGACCAAAGGACGGGTTCCGGGCTTCAGCGATTTGGATCAATTGCTCGCCCAAAAAGGGCCGCTCGGGTCCGGGACAAAATTGCGAATGCCGGACGACCAACTGTTCGAATATGACAGCGACGTATTGCAGGGAAGCGCCGTTGGGCAGCTGCAAAAGCTTGGTACGCTTATCCAGCGCAATCCGAAAGCGACATTCTCGGTAGAAGGTTATACGGATTCGTTTGGCACACCGGAATACAATTTCGATCTAAGCCAGCGCCGCGCCGACAGCGTGAAGCGATATCTGGTGGAAGCGATGGGAATCAGTGCCGCGCAAGTCCAGACGCGCGGTTATGGGGCAACGAAATTCCGCACCTCGCCCAATGGCTCGATCGAGGAACAAGGCACAAATCGCCGTGTAGAGATCGTGGTGCACACGAGCGAAGGCTGAGCTGTAGCGGCGGTCTGTGACCGTCGCTCGAATCCGGTCAGAAAAAGTGCGGCGGTCACAGACCGCTGCTACAGATTACTCCCACCCTACCAATTTTTGATCCACTGATTTGGATCAGGTGAATTGGCCGTGCTCCAAAGGTCGAAGGTAGGGTTGTTACCAAAAGCGGCACCCGATGCTTTCGCTGTCGAATAACCGTATGAATTTCCAAAGGGGTCTCGGATGGCGGTCACCGCTGCCGTAGAAGGAGGAGCAGGTAGAAGCATGTTCGGCTTGAATGCGAAATAAGTCTTCGGCACCACGCCGTTACCGGTCAAATCATCTGACGCGTTCACAGTTCGATCGGCGTTGTGATCTCCGGACAGCTCTTCGTACAAATATAGACTCGCCGCTGCGTACACGGTCGGATCCGGACTAGAAGGGTTGAGGCCGTTAGTATCGCCATTGCTTGGATAAATTCCATTATCCGCCTTGTAACTTTCGCAAGCGGCGGACATGGCGGCGATCTCGGTTTCGGCGCGGGAACGCGCGCCTTTCTTTTGCACATAACCGACTGTGCTCAGAACCAGTCCGGCCAGCACGATGATGATGGCGATGACGACAAGGAGTTCGATGAGAGTGAAAGCGTGTCGACCGGAAAATGACGAATGACGAATGACGAATGACGAATGACGAACTCGAGCCGACGCGACCTGTTCGATATTCGTCATTCTGTCATTCCTTCGACATTCGACATTCGTGCTTCGTCATTCGCGCCGCAGGCGCGTCACGTTTGCTGTTGCAAGCCGCTGATGATGCTGATGAGCGGCGTGAAAAGGGCAAGCACGATGGTACCAACGATCACCGCGAGAAACACGATCATGATTGGCTCGAGCATCGAAGTGAGAGCCGCCACCGAGTTATCCACTTCGTCGTCATAAACGTCTGCAATCTTCAAAAGCATTTCCGGCAACTTACCGGTTTCCTCGCCTACGTCGATCATGCTGACCACCATTGGCGGAAAAGTGCGGCTGGCTTCGAGTGGTTGCACGATCGATTCGCCTTCCTTCACGCTGTCGTGCACTTTCGAGATCGCGTCGGCAATGGCCGCATTACCGGCAGTTTCGCGAGTGATGTTTAACGCCTGCAAAATAGGTACACCGCTCGTGACCAGTGTCCCGAGTGTGCGCGAAAAACGGGAGATCGCGGTCTTACGATTTAGATCGCCAAAGAGCGGCATGCTCAGCTTAAAACGATCAATCACGTATCGTCCGCCACGGGTGCGGCCGATGAATCTGTAAGCTGCCACCGTGGCGACCACGGCGCCCACCAGGAGCAGGCCATGGTTCTTCACGAAGTTGCTTGCTCCGATCACAAACTGGGTGATGAGCGGCAGCGGTTTGTTGCCAAGCATGTCGTGAAAGATGGCTTCGAACTTCGGCACAATGAAGACCAGCAGAAACCCCATGATCGCGACTGCCATCGTCATGACGATCATCGGATAGACCATCGCCGCGACGACCTTGTTTTTAATCTTTGCGGCTTTCTCCTGAAATTCCGCAAGCCGGGTCAACACCAGCTCGAGCACGCCGCCGACTTCACCCGCTTTCACCATGTTGACATACAGATCGTTGAAAATCTTCGGATGCAGGGCAAGAGCGTCGGAAAAAGTATTGCCGCTCTGGACAGCGTCAGCGACTTTGTTGATTGTGTTTTTCAACACGCTGTCGCGCTCCTGTTTCGCGAGAACGTTTAAGCTCCGCAGCAACGGCAACCCGGAATCGATCAGCGTCGCCAGTTGACGCGTAAAAATCATCAGGATCTTTGGCTTAATTTTCTTGCGCTGGAAAAGAACGATGCTGATTTTCCCGCGCGGCCGCGCCACTCGGGCCATTTTCGCCGCGCGACGGCGCGTTTCTTTTGCTGTCTTTCCGTCAGGACTACTCTTGGCCTCTTCGTAAACACTCGTCGGGAAATAACCGGCCTGACGCAATTGGCCGATTGCTTCATTGGTGGAACTGGCTTCAAGCAATCCCGTCGCTTCCTCTCCCTTGGCATCCAGGGCTACGTAGTTATAACGCGGCATGCGCAGCTATTGTAATTATCTCCTAACGGATGTCGAGCGTCGAGATCGGCGCGAAGTCTCCAAAATGACGAAATCCGAATGTCGAATGACGAATTAATGACGAATGACAAAAGCCCGAAGAAAGGGAAGGCGCCCGGTGGTTCCTTTCGTCATTCGTTCATTCTGGTTTCCTTCGTAATTCGTCATTCGTGCTTCGTCATTCCTTCGACGTCCTCCTTTGTCATTCATCTGCGAGATACTCGGAGATCCTTTACGTGTACTTCAGCACTTCCTCGATTGTAGTATTGCCCGCGAAAATGCTGCGCAAACCATCCTGGCGAAGGGTGACCATTCCGAGCTCAATCGCCTTTTGTTTCAAAGTGACGGTTGGCGCACGCTCATTGATCAATTCCCGGATCGGATCAGTAACTTTCAGAAGCTCGTAAATCCCTTTTCGTCCCTTGTAACCGGTGTTGTTACATGCATCACATCCCTTGCCGTAAAAGAAATGGTTTTCGCCAATGTCTCGCCGCGAAATCCCAAGCTCCTCAAGCAATGCCTCACTAGGCTGATAGGCCGTACGGCAGTGGCGGCAAATGCTGCGCAGCAAACGCTGACCAAGGACGGCTTCGAGCGTGGATGAAATCAGAAACGGTTCCACGCCCATGTCGATCATGCGCGTGATCGCGCCAGGGGCGTCGTTGGTGTGCAAAGTGGTGAAGACGAGATGCCCGGTCAGAGACGCCTGAATGGCGATCTGCGCTGTTTCCAGATCGCGTGTCTCGCCCACCATAATGCGATCGGGGTCCTGCCGCAGAAACGAACGCAAGACACGCGCGAACGTCAAGCCGATGGCTTCGTTCACCGGTACTTGCACAATTCCTTCCAGATCGTATTCGACCGGCTCTTCCGCAGTGAGCAACTTCGAATCGATGGTGTTGATCTTGCGCAGACACGAATAAAGCGTGGTCGTCTTTCCAGAACCGGTCGGCCCGGTCGCGATAAAAATGCCGTTTGGGCGATGGATGACCTCGAGAAGGTAATTGTAGATGTAATCCGGCATCCCCAGCGCTTCGAGATCAAGATTCACAATGCTGCGATCGAGCACGCGCAGCACGAGGCTCTCGCCAAATTGGGTCGGCAAAGTTGAAACTCGAAGGTCAACATTGCGCCCGGCAATATTTTTTTGGATGCGGCCGTCCTGGGGCAATCGTCTCTCTGCAATATTCATATTTGCCATCACTTTCACCCGCGAGATCACCGGCAGGGCGAGATGACGGGGGGGCGGCGCCATTTCGTAGAGCGCGCCATCGACGCGATAGCGGATTTTGAATTCGTTTTCGAAGGGCTCAAAGTGAATATCGCTCGCGAGATCCTGAATCGCCTGGTAGAGGATCAGATCGACAAAGCGAATGATCGGGGTTGCATTCGCCTCGGCTTCAACCACGGCCTCGCCATCTCCCTCGCGTCCGCCTGAGGCGGACAGAAGCTCTCCAACTTCGCCGAGCTGCTTGAGAACATCCTCCATGCTCGTCGTGTCCGTGCCGTAATGCTGCTTGATCAGATCTTCGATTTGATCTGGCGGCGAAACGACCACCTGAATGTCTTTGCCGAGCGCAAAGCGGAGATCCTCTGCCGCGTGGTGATCGAGGGGATTCACCAGTGCGACGCGCAATGCGTTACCGCTCATCTCAACGGGAAGCGCGCCGTGCAGCCGCGCCAAGCCGCTGGGGATAAAACGCAAGGTTTCCGCCGCGAGTTCGCGCTCGGTTAGATCGATAAAGTCGAGGCCAAGTCCATTGGCAATCGTTTGATAAAAGCCGAGTTCATCGACAAAGCCGCCATCGACCATCGCTTGTTCAATCGATTTTCCATTCAACTCGGCTTCGCTCAGCACGTCTTCTAGTTGCGACGGCTGCAAAATATGCTGTTCAACGAAAAACTCGGCAAGCTGCTTGTTATTCATGGATTCGTTAAACCGTTGAAGCGTTGAAGCGTCGGAGCGAAAGCTCCGGGTAGCGCATGCGTCGCGCGTGCTGGTTTCGGCGTCGCGCCGAAACGAACTTTTCTTTGAGATTCGTTTGCAGCTGGCGAGGACAACGCCCAGGAAAAGTACGCGATCGCGAGGACGCGCTCGCCAGCACGCGTGACGCGTGCGCTACCCGATCCAGAAATCATCGCGCTTATCAACTCACGTCTCCTATGGTAATGGAAATGACTTCTTCGGCCGAGGTCAGGCCGGCCAGGACCTTGCGCACGCCATCTTCACGCAGTGTCCGCATGCCCAACTCCCGGGCTCGCTGCCGCAACATTAAAGTCGAGCTGCGTTTGTTGATCATATGGCGGACCTCATCGTCGATCACGAAAATTTCGAATATGCCCATTCGTCCCTTGTAACCGATTTGACGGCATTGCTCGCAGCCGACCGGCTTCATTACCTGCGTTTCCTGGAGTTGCCCGGGTTCGATCCGCAGCGCGCGCAATTCCGTCTCGGTAAGTTCCGCCGGTTGTTTGCAGTTGTTGCACAGGCGACGGACAAGCCTTTGCGCCATCATCGCGCGCACCGAGGAAGCAACGAGAAACGGCTGAACACCGATATCGATCAAACGGGCGACGGCAGAAGGAGCGTCGTTGGTGTGCAGTGTGCTGAAAACAAGGTGTCCCGTCAGGCTGGCATTGGTCGCGATACTCGCGGTTTCGAGGTCGCGAATCTCGCCAATCATAATGATGTTTGGCGCCTGGCGCAGAATAGAGCGTAAGGCGGCCGGAAAGGTCATGCCAATCTCCGGATTCACCGGTACCTGGTTGATGCCGGTCATCTGATATTCGATCGGCTCTTCCACGGTAATGATCTTGCGGTCCGGTTTGTTGACGTAATGAAGACACGAATAAAGCGTGGTCGTCTTGCCGGAGCCAGTCGGGCCTGTGACAAGTAGAATGCCGTCCGGCAGCTTGATCAGGCGCTCGAAAATTTCCTGATCGTCGGAAAAAAATCCAAGCTCCGGCAGACCAAGCTTCAAACTGGACTTATCCAGCACACGCATGACTACGCTCTCGCCATGATTGGTTGGGATCGTCGAGACGCGAAGGTCGATTGGCTTTTTCTTGATTTTGACCTGGATGCGCCCGTCTTGCGGCAAACGCTTTTCTGCGATGCTCATCGAACCAGTCATGATCTTGAGCCGGCTGATAATGGCCGATTGCAAGCGCTTGGGAGGCGCTTGCATTTCCTGCAACACGCCGTCAACGCGAAACCGGACGCGGAATTTCTTATCGAGCGGCTCCAGATGAATGTCGCTCGCGCCCGCACGGTGGGCCTCGATTAGCAACATCGACACCAGGCGAATAATTGGCGCTTCGGCTTCATCCACTCCTGCGGCCTCGATGCCACCGATCTCCAGGCCCAGATCGATATCCTCTCCAATTTTTTCTTGGAGGACATCGGCGGCTTCCTCCGCCGTGCCGTAATACTTGATCAGCGCTTCGCGAATTTTCTTCGGGCTGGTGCAAACCAGTTCCAACTCGCGTTGAAGCAGAAAACTCAGGCTGTCGATCGTATCGATGTCGAGCGGGTCGCCCACTGCCACGACAAGGCCGGTTTCACCGAATGCTACCGGGATCACCTTGAACCGGCGTGCTTCTTCCGCGCGGATTTGACTGATTATCTGGGGCGGAATCACCATGGAGGAAATGTCGAGCCAGTCCATGTGCGCTTGCGCGGCGAGCGTGCGCGAGACGTCCGAGTCGGAAACGATCCCGTCGTTGATCAAGACATCGACGACGCTGGCTGCACCGTTCAGACGCGAGCGCGCACTTTCAATCTGGGGGCGCGTGACCAGTCCCCCCTCTTGCAGGATTCCGAGCACATAGTCTTCGCTCTGTGGCACGAGTGCAAAGATGCCTGAGCGGACAATTTACTGCAAATCCTTGGTATTTCTCTAACCGCTCCTGGTTTCCCAGCCGCGGGCGAGCGTCACGGCGCAACCCAACGCGAGCCAGGGGTAGTGTCCTAATTATTTTCGCTTCGTAGTGACTTCGTAGATTGATTTCAAATTAGGTCGACTTGACATGATGCGTGCACGTTGCTACGAAATGATTTGGGGCATGGAGACACCAGACCAAAATATCAATTTAATCCGGTCCGTTTGGCGCCGAGTTAAGAAGCCCATCAAAGTTCCTGACCTGCAGCCAGTAAAAGACGTCAAAGGTGGTGGCGGTGTTATGGGCAAATCCAAACCGATCACAAGTGGCACAGGCACCACAGGCAGCTACTAATAGGGTTAAAGAGTCGCAAACCGTGGTTCGATCCCCGCGATGCGGTTTTTTATGTAAGCATTCGGCAGATACGCCGAAATTGTAATTCAAATTAGGACACTACCGAGCCAGGACCGCGCTGGTTCTAGCGAGCACAGGTCGCCAGCCTGTAGCATTTCGGCCGCTAGCCGAATGCACTCTTAGGTAACTTCACGCGTCGCGGCGGATCACTCCACCGTCACGCTTTTGGCGAGGTTGCGCGGCTTATCGATGTCGCGCCCGAGCTCGACAGCAAGATGATAAGCAAGAAGCTGCAGCGGGACGACCGTCAGAATCGGCATTACGCAATCGAGCGCTTCTGGCACGGAGATAATTTCGTTGACAACGTTCTTGAGTTGCTTCGCGCCGTTGCCGCTGGTCAGTGCAATGATCGGGCCCTTACGAGCTTTGACTTGCTCGATGTTATTCACGTTTTTCGAAAAGACCGCATCGTCGGGCACGATAAAGACCGAGGGAAGATCCGGACGCACCAGCGCGATGATGCCGTGCTTGAGCTCGGCGCTCGGATGGCCTTCGGCGAACAGATAAGTGATCTCCTTCATTTTGAGGGCGCCTTCCAGCGCGATCGGAAAGTTGAATTGGCGGCCAAAGAAAAGCACCCCGTTCACTCCAGCATATTTCTTGGCGATGGTTTTGATCTCATCGCTGAGTTTCAAAACACTCTCGATTTGCTCGGGCAAAGCTTCCAGCGCCTCGATGATGCGGCTTCCTTCAGAGGTGGAAAGATTTCGCATCCGGCCGAAGAGCAGACCAATGAGCGTGAGAATGACAAGCTGTGAAGTAAAAGATTTCGTGGCAGCAACGCCGATTTCCGGTCCGGCGTGCATATAGACGCCACCGTCGCTTTCACGTGCGATCGTGCTCGCGACGTTGTTGCAAATTCCCAGCGTGCGAAAACCTTTGCGCCGGCTTTCACGCAGTGCGCCGAGTGTGTCCGCAGTTTCTCCACTCTGGCTGATCGCGAACACCAGTGTCTCTGGCGTCATCGGCGTATTGCGATGACGAAACTCACTCGCGAATTCGACTTCGGTGGGAATATTTGCGAGCCGCTCGATCAAATATTCCCCCACCCTCCCGGCATGGAGAGCGGTGCCGCAACCGGTGAGAACAATGCGCCCGACGTCGCGCAATTGCGCCGGCGTCATGTTCAGGCCGCCCAGCTTCGCGGTGCATTCTTCCAAGCCGAGACGGCCCCTCATCGCGTCCCGCACTGTATTTGGTTGCTCAAAGATTTCCTTGAGCATGTAATGCTCGAAATCGCCCTTCTTGATGTCCTCGGCTGTGAATTCGACTTTGCTCACTCGGTGATCGCCGCTTTCTCCGGCCAGTGAGCTGATCTCGAATTTGTCGCGCTCCAGCGCGACCACATCGAAATCGTTTAAGTAAACGGCGTCGCGGGTGTAAGCGACAATCGCGCTCACATCACTGGCGAGGAAATTCTCGCTTTTACCTACCCCGAGGACCAGCGGGCTTCCGCGCCGGGCGCCGATCATGAAATCCGGGACATCCGCATGGACGAGGGCGATGCCATATGTGCCGATCACTTGTTGAAGCGCCGTACGAACGGCGGTAAAGAGCCGTGCTTTTTTCTGGGGGGCGTCCGCTGTACTTGCGCACGATTCGTCGTAGAGTTTCCCGATCAGATGGGCGAGCACTTCGGTGTCGGTTTCCGAGCGAAAATTGGTATCACCATCCTTAATCAACTGTTCCTTGAGCGCCTGATAATTTTCGATCACCCCGTTATGCACGAGTGCGAGCTTGCCGCTGGCGTCGAAGTGCGGGTGCGCATTTTCATCAGTCACTTTCCCGTGCGTGGCCCAGCGCGTATGACTGATGCCGAAAGACCCCGAAACGGGCTGCTTTGTCATCAAGCTGGCGAGTGCCGCGATGCGTCCGGCACATTTTCTTGTCTCGAGATGGCCTCGATTGACGACGGCAACGCCGGCGGAGTCGTAGCCTCGATACTCAAGGCGTCGCAGCCCATCGAGTAAAATCGGCGCTGCTTCGGCACGACCAACGTAGCCAACGATTCCGCACATGTTTGGAGTCTAGTTGCGGCTGTCTGCAGCCGCAAGATTCACTCATGTCGACAGACAACTTCCACTCGATTTGAACAAGATTGCGCCGCGATTCAAAAAAGTTGCCGCAAAGCCCACAGGCTAGGTTATTGACCCCGAAAGCCTTCGGGGTTGATTGATAGCAATGCAAGACCAGCACGAGCGCGATTCGCTTTCACAAACTCCGGCCCCGACCGCCGTCGGGGCGGCGCTCCCGCCAGGCACAATCCAGGGAACGCTTGCAATCATTATGGGTGGCGGCGCCGGCACGCGTTTGTTCCCATTAACGAAGGATCGTGCCAAACCCGCCGTGCCGCTCGGGGGAAAGTATCGCATTGTCGATATTTCCATCAGTAATTGCCTGAATTCTGGACTGCGCTCGATCTATGTGCTCACCCAGTTCAACAGCATGTCGTTACATCGACACATTCAGGCGAGTTACAAGTTTGACAATTTCTCGCGCAGCTTTGTCGATATTCTGGCTGCTCAACAAACGCCCGCCGGTTCGCAATGGTATCAGGGAACCGCTGACGCAGTCCGGCAAAACATGCGCTATTTTCTGGAGCGCCCATTTGATTATTACCTGATTTTGAGCGGCGACCAGCTTTACCGGATAGATTTTCGCGCGCTGCTGCATCAGCACATCCGTTCGGGCGCGGATATCACGCTGGCCACCAAACCGGTCCATCGAGATCAGGTTTCCGAGTTTGGCATCATGCAAAGCGGAGTCGATCGACGCATTACCCGTTTCGTAGAGAAGCCGACTGAAGAAGCTGTGCTGCGCGAGTTGAAGATGGACCGGGAGCTGCTCGGTGCCATCGATTTGAATGGAGACGAGGAATTATTTCAGGCGTCGATGGGAATCTACGTCTTCAATCGGAAGGTTCTGATCGAATGTTTGGAGAATGATCTGGCCGATTTCGGCAACCATGTGATTCCACAGTCGATCAAAGACCGACGCGTAAACGCATTTATTTTTAAGGGTTACTGGGAAGATATCGGGACAATCCGGGCTTTTTATGAGGCAAATCTCGATCTCACCGACATCGTTCCCGAGTATAGCTTTTTCGAACCGGAGTCGCCGATCTATACGCATCCGCGGTTCTTGCCCGGCAGCAAAATCAATGGGGCCACTCTGCGGCAGGCGATCATTTCAGATGGATGCATCATTTCTGATGCGCACTTGGAACGCTGCGTTGTTGGGATTCGCAGCATCATTCAGAGCGGCGCGACGATCCGTAACAGCATCATTATGGGTGCTGATTACTTTGAGCACGATCGACATGCTGATTCAGGGCAACCGCCGATCGGCATCGGGCGCAATTGCGTGATCGACCGTGCAATCATCGACAAGAACGCGCGTATCGCCGACGGGGTCGTAATCACTCCGGAAGGCAAGCCTCCGAATTTTGACGGAGACAATTATTTCATCCGCGACGGCATCGTGGTGGTGCCAAAGAACGCAGTGATTCCGGCCAGTTTTTGGATTTAGTCAGCGGGCTTTGACCAACGAATCCTAAACTGATCCGGATAGGCTGCTGCGCGCAACGTGCCGCCTATGCTACGTAACTATCGCCTTTCGGTGAACTGCTGGAGCTGACCTCCGGCCGTTTCCCATTTCTCCTGCTTATTCCAGGGAATGGTCGAATCACCGTGATCGTCCGGATCATTAACCAGACGGGGTGTCTCCTGTGTGCTCGCGCACGAGGCGATGGATATCGCCAGCGCACATAACAGAGCGGAGGTGGCGTTTTTCCGAAGTTTATGAACTTGTACCAGCATAAATCACGGTATCTCCAGGTTGCACTTGGACGCCGCGCGCCAAGCTGCCGGTGATGATATCGCCGATAGCGGTCGCCGGTTCAACTGAAGAAATGCGAATTTTTCCGATGAGCGTGCCCTCCCGCAAAACGAGCATTTCCGAATTCGGTTCTACCCCCTGGCGAGCGCCAAGATTTAACACAACAAAATTGTACGCCTGATTGACTGCAAGGACGGTGCCGCGAACACCTGTTCTGCGGACGCCAGTTTCCCGGTGCTTTCTCTCTTCCTGAGGCCGAGCGGAACGCTCTTGAGCGCTCTGAAGTTTTTCGGACAGGAAGGCTTTTTCTTTTTCCGCGCTGTCGAGTTGACGTCGAGCGTCATCGAGTTGCGCCTGTAGTTCCGCCGCGGAGGGGCCGGCGACGGCAGGAGTTTCCGGCGGTTTAGCTGCTTTTTCCGCGTCTTCCACGCGCTTTTGCAACGAAGCGATCTCGCCTTGATTGGCCTCCAAACGGGTTTGCAGATCGGCTTTTTCTTTCTGCAATTGGGCCAGTTCCGCTTCAGTCTTTGCCACCTTGTTTTCTGCTTCCGCAACCTTGTCTTCTTCTCCTGTCGCGGTCGTGTCCTTGGTCTTCGGCTCCCGTTGCTGAGTTACAGTTCGACTCTCAACCGCACGGCGTAACGCCTCGGCATTCGCCACATTTGCGCGGAGCGCTTTCACTTTGTGGCTGTTGAGAACCCCGAAAATAGCGGCCAGCACCAGAAACAGCACTGAAAGGCCAATCACGTTTTTCTGAGTGATCACCGAAGCCGCCGAACTCGAGTGCAACATGGAAGGTCCTCTTGTAACAGCGCAGGACGCTCAAATGCAAATTCCAATTTCGGGTTTCATGGGACGATCCGAGCACGTGAAACTCGAATTCAGATTGCGTTTCCCGGCGTTTCAACCGATAGACGATCCATGGGTCAACAACACCGGACGCGAGCCAAGCGCAAGCGACGACGAGCCTATCTGCAGCGCAAGAAGACGTCACTTCGTTCGACACGCCGGGAGCCAACCAAGCCACGGGCAAAGAAAGAACCGGTCGCAGCCGAATAATGCAGTTGTCGCGCCCACACAGAATTTAAGGCAGAGGTATAATGCAGCGCATTTTACCAATGCCGCAGAATGCATGTTATTTAATCGTAGATGGGCACAGCATCATCTTTGCCTGGCCCGAGTTGCGCAAACTCCACCAACGGCGGTCCTCGCTCGCCCGCGAGGCGTTAATAAAGCAGCTTCAGCATTATCAGGACTGGACTGGCGTGCGAGTGGTCGTCGTTTTTGATGGGAAAGACAGCAAAGTCAACATGAGCTCAGACCCGGGCGACGTGCAGATTGTCTATTCGCGACGGGGACAAACAGCCGACGCGATTATCGAGCGGCTCGCAAGCAAATATGCAGAACGCTTCGATCTGACGGTAGCTACCTCCGATTTAGGGGAAGCAGAAACAGTGCATGCCTGCGGCGCGGAATGGATGTCCGCCGAAGGCCTACGAGGAGTGGTCGCCAGGAAATCGCTGTAGGGGCAGGCGTGCCGCCTGCAAAACTAAATTGCCGCAGCCGACACGGCTGCCTCTACAGGTGCTGTGCTTATAACCCGAGTTTCTTTTCGATCTCCTTAACGCGGGCGAAAAGTTTCCCGAGCCGATGGATCCAGGCAATCTGTTGCTTGACCTCGGCAATTGGAGCCGCGGGATAGCCGAACCAAGTGCCTCCTGGAACACTCTTGGAGACGCCGCTTTGGGCCGCAATCACACTGCCATCGGCGATTTCGACGTGGCCGACAATGCCAACTTGCCCTGCCATGGTAACGCGTTCACCCACACGAGTGCTGCCGGAGATGCCGGTCTGGGCCACGATGATGGAGTTTTTCCCTATGACAACGTTGTGCGCGATTTGCACGAGATTGTCGATCTTCACACCTTGTTGAATCCACGTCCGGCCAAACCGGGCGCGGTCAATCGTCGTGTTTGCACCGATCTCGACGTCATCATCGATCTGAACGATCCCGAGCTGCTGAATTTTTTCCTGTCGGCCATCTACTACTTCAAATCCAAAACCATCAGCGCCAATCACTGCGCCACTATGAATTATCACGCGCGAAGCAATGCGGGTCCGCTCGCGAATTGTGACTCGCGGATAAATAACGCATGCCGCTCCAATCCGCACTTCGTGACCAACGTACGTCCCGGCCCCGACAACCGTATCATCACCGATCCTGGCCCCTGCTTCGATGACCGCATACGGCTGGATCGACACGCGCTCTCCAATCTGAGCACCCGGATCAACAATCGCGCTTGGATGAATTCCGGAGGCGAATGTGATCGGTTTCGGCGCGAGTTTAAGCACCACCTGCTCGAACGCCTTGGCTGGATTTGAGACGCGAATTTGAGCGGCGGAGATCGGTTCGGCAAAATCAGATGGAACGAAAACAGCAGAGGCGCGCGTTTTGCGGAGGAGTCCAACGTATTTTCGATTCGAAAAAAAACTTATCTCTCCGGCAATCGCTTCCGCGAGCGACGCAGCGCCGGTGATTTTTAGCGCCGGATCGCCGGCCAACTCACCGTTCGACATCGTCGCTAGTTCTTGAAGAGTGAAGGGCACGGAGGAGTTGAAGCGTTAAAGGGTTGAAGCGTGGAAAGGTAAGCAGCTACCCGGCGCCATGGCTCCGCCGCGGCGGCCGTTTTTCGACGAATGCCTGCACGCCTTCGAGCGCAGCTTCGTCCATCATGTTGCAGGCCATGGTTTCTTCGGCCGCTTCGTACGCGGCTGCGATACCTAGTTCAGCCTGGCGATAAAAAAGTTCTTTTCCCATCGCCACGGCAACGCGCGGTTTAGAAATGATGCTGGCAACGAGCTTCTCGACCTCGGCGTCGAGCTGTTCCGGCTCTGCGACACGGTTGATCAGACCGCGTTCCTTTGCCTCCTCAGCGCTGATAAAGTCACCCGTGACGAGCATCTCGAACGCCGCCTTGCGCAAAACGTTACGTGAGAGCGCCACCCCTGGCGCCGAGCAGAAGAGACCAAGGTTCACGCCGCTGACGGCGAATTTCGCCGTACTCGACGCGACAGCGAGATCGCACATGGCCACGAGCTGACAACCCGCCGCAGTGGCGATCCCGTGGACGCGCGCGATCACCGGCACTGGCAGACGCTGCACGGCCAGCATCATTTTTGAGCATTGCGCGAAGAGCCGCTGGTAGTAATCGAGCGATGGCGTCGCTCGCATTTCCTTGAGGTCGTGCCCAGCGCAAAAAGCTCTGCCTTTGCCAGCAAGAACGACTGCACGCACCGATTCATCGTTGGTAATCGCATCGAACTCGCGCTGCAGTGTCGCAAGCATCGCTTCCGACAAGGCATTGAAGGCTTGGGGACGGTTCAATGTCAGCGTAACCACGCCGCGCGCATCCCGGCTGTGTAGGACGACTGGCTCCTCCGCTCCGAGGGATTTCGGGGCTGATGCCGGTTCGATTGATAGTGGAGAAGCTCTCACAGGCTGGGACGCTTAAACGCTACTGCTGAATTCCAAATCCGAAATCCGAAAAATTTAGTTTCCGTTTGTTGCAGGCGGCAACATCATCTGGCAACTCTCGCAGACCCGACAAAATGCGAAGCTTTGAATGAAGATCGTCGCAATCGCTAATCAAAAAGGTGGCGTCGGTAAGACGACCACCGCCGTCAATCTTGGCTCTGGCTTGGCGGAGCTGGGCCAACGAATATTACTTATCGATCTCGATCCACAAGCGAACGCGACCAGTTCGTTCGGCCTCCAAGGAGTTGAGGAAACCAGCCTTTACGAGCCATTGCTCGGTAGCGCGTCGATTACCGAAAAAATCTTTCCCACGCGGCGTGACGCCCTTTTCATCGTGCCCGCCGACATTGATCTTGCCGGCGCCGAGGTCGAGATCGCCCGAATGCCGGATCACCTCACGCGTTTGGCGGAGACGCTCAAACCGTTGCATACCGATGAGACATTTGATTTCGTTCTATTGGATTGCCCGCCTTCACTTGGAATCCTGATGAGCAATGCGCTGGCTGCGGCCGATGAACTCCTGACTCCGATACAATGCGAGTATTTCGCTCTTGAAGGTCTGGTAAAAATTGTACGGCTGGTTGAGCAGGTACGCGATTCAGGCGCGAACGCGCGACTCGAGCTCGGCGGCATTGTCATGACCATGTTCGACGGTCGGACAAACCTTAGTGAGCAAGTCGTGGCAGAGGTGCGCGAACATTTTGGCGAGCGCGTTTATGAAACTGTCATCCCGCGCAGCGTTCGTTTGAGCGAAGCACCGAGCTTCGGCAAATCGATTCTGGAATACGCTCCCAATGGAGCGGCCGCCAGCGCGTATCGCGCTCTCGCGCGCGAGTTCCTCAAGCGGCACGATTCCTCAGCCACTGCTCGCGAGTAACCGCAAAACAAGCGTAAAGTACCCCACACGTCCTCGTTTGCGGCCTCCATTTCGCAAGCCCGAAGGCTAACGCCACAAGGCTGCCCGCGAATGACTCGAATCTACCCAGATGATTTTCGCGTCTATTCGTGTGATTGGCGGACCCTCTGCGGAGTTAATGAAGACGAAGAACCACCGAGTTTCGATTCATAATCGAGGATGCCAACAGACGACGAATATGCGCGGCCGGCGACGACGACGGATACGTCAAACTTAGCCGAAGTGCGCCGCGCTTCGCGCGAATGCACCGCATGCCACCTTTATAAACACGCCACCCAAACCGTGTTTGGCGAAGGTCCGAAGGGTGCGCCGATGATGCTGGTCGGGGAACAACCCGGCGATTATGAAGATGTAGCCGGCAAACCGTTCGTCGGACCGGCAGGGAAGATTATGGATCGCGCGCTCGAAGAGGCCGGAATTGATCGAAGCCAGGTTTACGTTACGAATGCCGTAAAGCATTTTAAGTGGGAACCGCGCGGGAAACGCCGGATTCATCAGAAACCGAACTCGCGCGAGATCGCAGCCTGCCGCCCATGGCTCGAGGCGGAACTGCGTTTGGTGAAACCGAAATTATTGGTCTGCCTTGGGGCGACCGCGGCTCAAGCGATCCTCGGGCCGTCATTCCGCGTTACGCGCGAGCGCGGCAAAGTGTTGTCGTCCAAGTTGGCGCCGCGTGTGCTTGCTACGGTTCACCCATCCTCTCTGCTTCGACAGCCCGATGAGGAATCGCGCGAACGCGAGTACAGGCGGTTCGTCGTCGATCTTCGCGCCGCGGCGAAAGCCGCGGGCGAAGCCTAAAATCGAGGAGGAGCGCCTTCCCCCGAGCGCCAATTTTTACTCTTCGACTCCTCGTTACCCACCGAGCTTAAGGCGTGGGAGAAGCAGCTGGAGAACCCTCCGCGGCGGCGGCGCCTTTCTTACCCTTCCCTGCCTTCTTTCCACCCCCTGCTTTCGCTCCGATCGTTACCGTTTTCGCTTCCAGCGTGCCGTCAGCGAGTTTCAAATAGGCGCCTCTGGCGTGTTCGTTTTGGACGATGTCAGTCATGGTCGCAGGGGCGCCAGCCTTGGTTATGAGGGTACCATCTGTGACTCTGAAGACGCGCGATCCCTGTTTGCCTCCGACAGTAAACGTTTTCGCGCTTTGATCGACCGCCGAAATCTTCCCTTGGAATGAAAGTGGGCGCGTGGCCGGTTTGGCGGCTAGTGGTCCCGTTACCTGTGGCGAAGTCGCGGGTGAAGCTGAAGTCGCGGGCGAGAGCTGAGCGTTAAGCGGCATGCAAAAAGCAAGACTTGCGGCGCAGACACCGCTCGCGAGGTAGAATTTGGTTTTCATAGTTCTTTCTGGTTTGTTGTTGGTTGTTTGAGGATCGCTAAACGATCTCGGTAATTCGACGAGACCAGGTGCAATTCTGTTCAATCGTCTACGATTTGATTTCGTAAATGCAAGCCCGCTTTTTCCACATGTTTGCGACGCCCGCAGATGACGGCTTCGCAGTCTCCTGACCGAGTGCAAGGCGACTGGTAAATCGCCTTTTTAAAGCGTATGACCTGCGCTTGAAAAAAAGCCTAAACGATACCGGTTAATAGTTTCTGATGCTCCACGATGTCGCCACTGTTCCCAAACTGACATTGGACATATGCGTGGTGCCGTTCATGAGCCAGATAAGGCGTTGGCCGGTAGAACTGTTTTGCCAAAGAATGTCCGCCTTGCCGTCACCATTGAAATCGCTTGAACCAGCGATGCTCCACGATGTCGCCACCGTTCCCAAACTGACATTGGATGTATGGGTGGTGCCATTCATGAGCCAGATAAGGCGCTGGCCGGTAGAACTGTTTTGCCAAAGAATGTCCGCCTTGCCGTCACCATTGAAATCGCTTGAACCAGCGATGCTCCACGATGTCGCCACGGTCCCCAAACTGACATTGGATGTATGGGTGGTGCCATTCATGAGCCAGATAAGGCGCTGGCCGGTGGAGCTGTTTTGCCAAAGAATGTCCGATTTGCCGTCCCCGTTGAAGTCGCTCGAACCGGCGATGCTCCAGGATGTCGCCACGGTTCCCAAATTGACGGATGTATGCGTCGTGCCGTTCATAAGCCAGATAACGCGCTGGCCAGTAGAATTGTTTTGCCAAAGAATGTCTGCCTTACTGTCACCATTGAAATCGCTCGAACCGGCGATATTCCAGGAAGTCGCCACGGTTCCCAGGTTCACACTGCTGCTGTGGGTTGTGCCGTTCATGAGCCAGATTGCACGAGCGCCTGAGGTATGTTGCCAAAGAATGTCCGCCTTGCCGTCCCCGTTAAAATCGCTCTTCCCGGCCGACGCCACGATTTTGAAAACGCTCCCGTTGCCAATGTCGGTAATGTAAAGCTCGCCATTCGCATCTTCGCCTAACGAGGAGGGATTACTGAGCGTAAAGCCGCCAACGCTCGTCGGAAAAAGCTGTGCGGTAATGTTTTGGAAGTTTGAAGCAATGATGCCGTTGTAATCCAGCGTAAATATTTGACCGATGCCCGAACCCGAGTCGGGGCCTACGTAATCAGCAAAGACATAAACGCCACGCAAATTCGGGATCCGCTGGCCGCGATAGACATAACCGCCGATCACTGTTTGACCGATCGACCGGGGATAATCGAATATCGGATTGATCGCGCCCGGCGGCGTGGGGGTTCCGGGAAAGGCAGGATTCTGAATGCTTCCTTCGCGAACACGCCAGCCGTAATTTTCGCCGCCACCAGGATTCGTTGGTTGTTGCACATCTATCTCCTCGCGGCTGCTTTGCCCGACATCCCCAATAAACATCCTGCCGGTCTGGCGGTCGAAGCTGTTCCGGAATGGATTACGTAATCCGAACGTCCAGATTTCTTCTCGCGCTCCGGTAACGCCGATGAAAGGATTATTCGACGGAATCGTGTAGGTCCCGGCTGCGGAATTAATGTGAATGCGGAGCATTTTGCCAAGCAGAGTCGTCAAACTTTGCGCATTGCCGCCCGGCTCGATGTGGCCCGTTCCCTGGTCGTTTGCGCCGCCGCCGTCTCCGGTGGCGATGTAGAGATTGTTCGCGTCGCCGGTGCGCGAACTGAAGCCGACCCATCCTCCGTTGTGATTACTTTGCGGGTGATCGAAGGTGAGCAGGATTCTTTCACTATTAGGATCGGCGATGTTAGGATTGGTCGAGACCGTGAATTGCGAGACGTGAGTCACGCCATTGCCAAAAGCGCCGCCGGGGACGGTGAAGTTGAGATAGAACTTTCCATTTGTGGCATAGCCTGGATCGAACGCCATACCGAGCAGACCCTGCTCGCCTCCGGTGGCCAGGCCAGTGAGGCTGAGAAACGGAGTCGCGTTGAGCGCGCCGGTGGCGAGGTTAAGAATTCGAATTTGCCCGTTCTTCAGCACGATAAATAATCGCCCCGAATCTCCCGGTGGCGCTGTGACGAAGAGCGGCTGAGTCAAACCGGAAGCAACCCGGATTGCATCGAGTCCCGGCACCATCTGCGCCCGCAGGCTGGCCAGCGAAATCGCTGCGAGAATCAAAGAGCAAATTGTCGCCCTCATTGCGCGAAGCATAATTCCCGTAACCATCCGGTCCCTGATTCTCTTTAGAATTCATCCTGCAAAGTGCAAGGACGTCTTTCAGTTGCTGACAAATCGCCACGTCGTGATATTTTCGCTCCGGTGCCGGGGGTATAGCTCAGTTGGTAGAGCGTCTCGTTCGCAATGAGAAGGTCAGGGGTTCGAATCCCCTTACCTCCAGTCTTCGCTCGCGTCGTTGAAGAGAGGGAAGACTGTCGCGCCGAAGCCTTGGCGAAGGCGGACTTTCTCGATCTTGCGCCTTCGTCGCGCGAGCTTCGACTCGACAAGCCAGTTCCTCATTTCGCTCGCTCGCGTCGTTGAAGAGAGCGAAGACTGTCGCGCCGAAGCCTTGGCGAAGGCTACTGGCAAAGGCGAAAATCGGCCGGCAGCAGTGCGGTCGTGGCTGGCGCGCGGTCCCAGCCGCCGCGGGTGACGTCGTTTACCGCAACTTTGGCTGGTGGTGGCGGAATTGGCTGCTGGCCTTTGGCTTTGAGCGATTCATTTAAAGCAGGCAGGTCTTGTGCGAGCAATTGCTCGAACTGTTTTGTCACATCAGCTAGTTCCCGTTTGAGCGCATCGATATAGGCTAACTGGTAACCGCCCGGTTTTCCTTCATAACTGAGAAGAGCTCCGTAGAGTTGATCGGTGTGCTCGCGCAACCGCTCTTCGCCGGTAATGGCGCCTCCTTCGGTTGTGGCAACAATTTTCTTGCGCACGTCATCGAGCTTTTTGTCCAAATCAGAGACGTTTTTGCGGAGTGGATCATCTTCCGGCAACGTTGTTCCAGTCTTTCCCAGTGCCGCGCGCAACGATAAAATTCGACCCATCAGCGCGCTTTCTTCGCCAAATAGCCCATGGACTCTCATCGCCGCGTCGAACTGCGCCTTGCGGTCCGCCTGGCTGAATTTCGCCCGGCGATCAAGGCCCACGGTCAACTTCGTTTCGGAAACCTTGCGGGCCTTTGTCAGACGCACCGTGTAAGTGCCGGGCAATAGCCGTGGGCCGCGAGTCCCAGCGAAAGCAATCTGCGCCGCTGGCGGCACACGTGGGGGTTTTTCCCGCATTGTCCAGGTCACTCGATTCAGTCCAGGCCGTTTGCTGGCTGGCAATTCGTCAACAACGCGGCCGGAAGCATCCAGGACTTCCAATTTTATTTTTCCAAAAAGATGACGCGCACGCTGATAGTAAGTGATCACGGCCGCGTCCGGTGGATTATCGCCGACAAAAACGGCGTCGCCATTCGCCCATCCGCCGTTTCCTTGAATCCGTTGCTGCACAGGCCACGCTGAAACGAAAGCAACTTCCTGCGTCAAAAGATCCGGCGTCAAAGCGCGCAGCGATGTAATGTCGTCCACAATCCAAATGCCGCGACCGTGCGTTGCCAGAACCAGATCGTTTTCGCGCGGTTGAATTCCGAGGTCGCGGACGGCAACCGCTGGAAAGTGGTTGCCTTTGAATTGTGCCCAGTTTTTCCCGCCGTCAATCGAGACGAACAGACCAAACTCGGTGCCAAGAAAAAGCAGATTGGGTTTAACGATGTCTTCTTTAACTACGTGGGCGTATCCGCGAACGCCCTTGGACTCCTGCGGTGTTACGAGAGGCGTCCAGGTTTTGCCATAATCAGTTGTCCGGAAAACATAAGGCGCCATGTCTCCGAAGGTGTGGCGATCGAAAGCAGCGTAAGCGGTGCCTGCATCGAAGTTACTCGCCTGCACCCAACTGACCCACGAATTCTTCGGCAAACCAGGGACATTGCCCACGACATTGGTCCACGTTTTACCACCGTCCCGGGTAAGCTGAAGATTGCCGTCATCGGTGCCGACCCAGATCAGTGATTTATCTTTGGGCGATTCGCTGATCGAGTAGATCGTGGTGTGCATTTCCGCGGATGAATTGTCCACCGTGACTCCGCCCGATTGCTCCTGCTTCTGCTTTTGTGGATCGTTCGTTGTCAGGTCGGGTGAGATGCGCTCCCATGTCTGACCATGATCGCGAGAGCGAAACAAGAATTGCGCGCCGATGTAAATCGTTCCCTTTTCGTTCGGTGACAACGCGATTGGAGTATTCCAATTGAATCGCAGTTTCTCGTTGTAATTCGGTCGCGGCTTGATGTTGCGAGCTTCGTGTGTGCGCCGGTTTACCCGCCCGATCTCGCCGCCCTGATATTCGGCGTAAATGTAATCTGGATCAGCCGGATCGGGGAACATCCAGAAACCATCGCCACCATACATGTTTTCCCACTGCGCGTTGGTAATGCCGCCGGGATACTGCGATTCGCCCACCCATGAACTGTTGTCCTGCAAACCGCCATAGACGCGGTAGGGATCGTTGTCGTCCACGCTGACGTGATAGAATTGCGACACCGGCAGGTTATTGCCCTTCCACCATTTACTGCCGCTGTTATAGGAATACCACATCCCGCCGTCGTCACCGACAAAGACCGTTTGGGTATTGGTTGGATCGATCCAGACATCGTGCGCGTCGCCGTGCGTCCCTTGAAATCCGCCCACGACGGCGAAGCTCCTGCCAGCGTCCTCACTTACAATCAGAGCGCCGTCGGGCTTGAACAGGCGATCCGGATTTTTTGGATCGACAATCAGATTTGCAAAGTAGAACGGACGCCACACCATCCAATTGCTTTTGTCACGCTTTTCCCACGTCATGCCGCCGTCATCGGAAACGAAGAGCGCACTGTCGGGTGATTCGACAAAAGCGTAAACGCGTTTGGCATTGGAAGGCGCGATTGCCACCGCCAGACGGCCATACGGCTTCTTCGGAAAACCTTTGTTGGCTTCAGGCGTAATCTCCGTCCAGGTGTTACTGCCGTTGGCCGAACGAAACAGTCCACTGGCAGACGGCGCGGTAGGGCTCTCGCCGCCTGAACGGTATTCCCAGCCTTTGCGGTGAAAGTCCCACATGGACGCGAGCATCACGTCCGGATTGGCCGGATCAATTGCGATCGAGGTGCAACCGGTCGAAAGGTTCGCGCCTTTCAGAATTTGCTTCCACGTCTTGCCCCCATCCTCAGTCTTGTAAAGGCCGCGATCGGCGGAGTCGCTCCACAACGGGCCCGGCACGGCGGCGTAAACGGTGTCGCTATTTTTTGGACTTACCGCAATCTTTGCAACACGCTCGGAGTTCTCAAGGCCGGCATGCGTCCAGGTCTCGCCTCCATCGGTGGATTTGTAGACCCCGTTTCCGATGGAAACGCTGTTGCGTGTCCAGGATTCGCCAGTTCCGACCCAAACATTCTTAGAATTTTTCGGGTCGAGTGCGATGGCGCCGATCGATTGCACCGGCTGCTCGTCGAACACTGGCCGATAACGCGTACCGCCATCGTCGGATTTCCACACCCCACCGCTGGCCGCCCCAACAAAAACCGTGATTTTTCCGGAGGGCTCTCTTGTTGCGGCGATGGCCGAGATGCGCCCGCTCATTGTTGCCGAGCCGATGTTGCGCGCGCCTAAACCGGAGATTGAAGCAGAGCTATAAGGTGTCTCCTCAGATCGGGAGACGGTAGCGCAGAGAAATAGCGCAGCAGGCAAAATAAACTTCAAGGAGCGCATGGTGATTAATAAGGAATTACTTGGAAGCGGTAGGGAAATGAAAAACCGCGTCATCGACTGGCACGTTGGCATCCGCTTTATCAATAATGATCTTTTGCTTGTCCGGACCGCCCTTGCGACCGGACTCGATCGACGTCGGAACAAACACGCCGCCGGTTTTTTCGTAATCTCCGAGATCGATCTCAACCTCTTCCTGTGCGCCGTGCTTGATGCGTTGTGTCACAACTCGAATCTCTAAAAAATGATCGGGATCGAGGTAAACGAAGCTCACGTCGCCGTTCTTCCGCACGACCTTCAATTTGTGAGCAAGCGTTCCTTCCACGTCTTCGGTTCCGAGGTAATCGACCGTGCTTCCTTTGGCCTTCCAATCCACTAATGGTCCGTCGATCTCCGCGTCTTCCATCAGCGATTTGATATCGTCGGCTGACATTTTTTCCGGATCTTTGCGTCCCTGGAACGGCGAGATTCTCCATCCTTCTTTCCCATCGTACGCCTCGACTTGAGTCATGCCCTGAAGTGTCGCCTCGGTGCGAATCTCATCCGGCCGTTTTTTAGTTTGGAGGTAAGCGAGCTCGATCTGACCCTGGTTCACGAGAAGTTTGCCGGTGAGGTGCAGCGACTGGAGCGCCCGCAAAGCATCGGCGCCGCCCTTGGCCTCGACGTTTTTGGAAACTAATTCATCGACCGTCGGTGCATTTTTATCCTGGGCGAAAACTGCCGGCGCCACCAGCGCAACAGAAACGAGCGAGATTACGAAACGCAGATGCATGTGAGAATTGATTGACAATCCGAATTAACGAAATGTTAAAAAACCACCGATATGCAAAGGAGATGCGAACGCAAGTTGTTCTCCCAAGCGCTTCGAATTTAGTTTTTAGCCCAACGCTCCAAACGCGAGTCCGAGCCCATAAGTTACGACGGCAACAATCACGCCGATCCAGGTCATTTCCAAGCCCGATGCCCACCAGGAACGGATCGTGATCAGCGATTTCAGTGCGCCGACGGCGAAATGCGCGGCCAAACTGATACCGAAGGAAATAATCACCGCTTCAACGCCGCTCGAAAAAAAGAACGGAATAATTGGAATGAACGCCCCGATTGCAGTCGAAATGCCGGCTGACAACGCGGCGGTCCATTGATTTGGGAAGCGGTGCTCGGACAATCCGAGCTCACTTTGCGCCATCGCCTGCACGAATTGTTCCGGCTGTTGCGGCCATCTTCTGCGATTCCTCCGGGGTGAATCCCTGCAGTTGATAAAAGAGCGACATCTCTTCGATCTCTTCCTCGGGATTTTCCTCCACCTCCGCGCGTTCGCGCGAAATCTCCGCCTCGTACACTTCCGCTTCGCTTTTCGCGGCAAGATAAGCGCCAGCGCCCATCGATAGCGTCGAGGCGAGCGTTCCCGCCAGGCCGGCTATAAGAATGTAATGTTGTTGGTTGCTTGTCGCGCCGGCTACGCCCGAAACGATTCCAAACACCGCGCCGAGCCCGTCATTCGCGCCATAGATCGCGTCGGCTACCCAACTGCCACCGCGGCCATGCCATCGCTCACGCTTAAGGATCGCATCGAGTGCTGTCCTCGGACTGGGCGGCCCAGCCATCGCATTCAATGCTCGGGCGTGCGCCTTTTCTTCGAGCGCGCTTTGCCGCAAGAACTCCTGCACGTCCTGTTCTCCGGCCAGCGCGCGGCCGGCTTGCTCCCGAAATTCCGCTTCGTGGCGTTCCTCGGCGGCCTCCATGCGGCGAATGGCGATATTTGCGCCGGCGACCTTATTCCACCAGCGATTCAATCGCCGCCCGATCGTCTCTTCAAGAACGGGAGGCTCTACGCCCAGGTCTCGCAACTTTTGCCCCCAGCGCTGCGCGTGCCGTTCCTCCGCTTCAGCCATGCGCAACAGGATGCCCTTGCGTTTTTCATCCTGTTCTCGCCTGGCGAGGTCGCGATATGTTTGCGCCGTCTCGATTTCGGCGCGCCAATTGCGTTTGACGACTTCGATTGTCTCCTCTGCTCGCGACGCGCCTGAGGCGGGTCCGAGTTGCCGGTCTCTCTCGTGACCAGATGAATTTTCTCTTTTCATCATTCTTAATCGGCTGGAGTCACAGCGGCGCTAATTTGCGGTTCGGCTCTTAACCTCAATTGCTGCGCAGTAATCACCAGCGCAACAGAGCCGATGATAAGCGCAGCGGCGACCAGTGTGCGCATGGTCAAAGTCTCTCCGGCGAAAGTGGCGCCAAGCAGGACGGCCACGATCGGATTCACGTAGGCGTAGGTGGCAACTTTCGCCGGATCACAATGACGCAACAGCCAAATGTAAGCGGTGTATCCAATCACGGCTCCGATAACGACTAAATAGGCAAATGACGCGAGCGACAAGATCGACATGGAATTCGGATGAAAGCGTCGCGTCTCGCCAGTCGCAAAGCCAGCGAGTAGAAGAAGCAATCCTCCGCAGAGCATCTGTTGGGCAGCGGTCAGAAAAGGAGAGGCCGCGTGTTTGGACGTGCGCGAATAGAGTGATCCGGCCGACCAGATAAATGACGAGACAAGCAGGATCGACATGCCAATTGCAGCATGTTGTCCACCGTTTGAGGAAAAGCGCAGTGCCGGGCCAAGCAAAATCCCGACGCCGACAAAACCTCCTATCAGACCCAGCCAGACAATCGGTGTTGGCTTGGGCGCGATTCCAGCCACCCACCCCAGCACGACAATGTAAATGGGAACTATGGCCACGATCAGCGCCGCCAATCCCGAATCGATATACTGTTCTGAGATTGTCACCCCGCCATTGCCTGCGAGAAGTAAACAGGCGCCAATAATCAAGGAGGTGCGCCAGTTCGCCCAACTCGATTTACCGATCCCTTGCGACCACGCGATCACATACATGATCACTCCCGCGATCAGGAATCGAGCGCCTGCCATTAGGAAGGGCGGAATGGTTTCAATCGCGAACCGAATGCCCAGAAAAGTTGAACCCCAAATAAGATAGAGAGCGGCGAAAGCGACGATAAGTCGGATTTTTGTCGGCGCAGGCATGAAGGAATGACAATCTGCCATTCGCGCAACAGAGCAAACCGGCAGGTTGTTGATGCGTTGAAACGTTCAAGCACGGAGGGCGTCGCATCGGAATGCTGCACGCGAAAGGTGTAGAGGCGTTCGCCGCGGCGAGCACCGTTACAATCGCCGCCCTTTGCTATAACTATGTGCCGCGCTTAAAGATGAAGCGATACAAGAGCAGCAGGATCATTGCGCCCACGACCGACATGATCCAACCGGCGATGTAATTCTCGCCCGCGAACAGGCGGCCGATCCAAGTGCCAACGAACGCCCCCGCGATCCCGAGTAACATCGTAATGATGCAACCACCCGGATCCTTTCCCGGCATCAACAGTTTCGCGATGGCACCGACAACAAGACCGATAACCAATATCCAGAGAATAGAGTGAGAGCTGAAGTCCATGGGTGAACGTTGTATCGAATTGGTTGACGCGCGGCAAGCAAATTGGTTTGGGGAGCGCACGCGCCCTCGCGTGCTGTTCGCGAAGCCCTCGTCGCGAACTCTTCTCCCAGCGCGAAACGGTCTCAAATCCCGTCGTCGACGCCCGGCGATTCGCGAGGGCGCGTGCGTTCCCCAGAAGTGCGCTTAAAGCTCGATGACCTGTGCCGAGTGAATGTCTTCGCTCGCGCGAATCTCTTCAAGCAGAGCTGCGTTAGGCGCGCTGTCGAGATTCAGAACGGTCAGCGCCGTTCCGCCGGCCTGATTTCGACTGAGCGACATCGTGGCAATATTTACGCCGTGATCGCCGAGCAAATTGCCGATTCGTCCAACCATTCCAGGACGATCGGTGTTTTCGAGCACGAGCACGACGCCGTGCGGTCGCGCTTCGACCGGGCGGCTGTTCACGCTCACGATCCGCGGTGTCGCACCGAAAAATGCGCCGCCGACCGAAACCGATTTCCCTTCGCCGGTAGCGGACAACTCGAGCATGTCGCTGTAATCGCCGGGCACGCTCAAGCGCGATTCACTGATCTTCAGACCGAGGGTCTTGGCAAATGCCGGAGCGTTTACCTCGTTGACGTCTGATCCACCGGCGATCTGCAAAAACCCTTTTAGGATCGAGCGTGTGATCGCGGTCGTATCGACTTCGTTAACTTTCCCGCTGTAATTGATGTTTAAGGTGTCGATGCGTTTTGGCGCAATTTGAGAGAGAAAACGTCCCAGCTTTTCGCCGAATCTCAGATGCGGACCGATGATGGCCAGCGTCTTGGTGTCGAGGTTCGGCATATTAACTGCGTTGCGGATCGTCCCTTCGAGCAGCGCAGCGCGAATCGATTGTGCAATCTCGATGCCGACGCTTTCTTGCGCTTCCGAAGTGGAAGCGCCCAGATGCGGAGTGAGAATGACGTTGGGCGCGCTGCGCAACGGCGAATCAATCGGTAGCGGTTCGGTCTCGAACACGTCCAGCGCCGCGCCGGCTACATGCCGATCTTGCAACGCTTTGGCCAGCGCCTCTTCGTCGATCAAGCCGCCGCGAGCGCAGTTGATGATGCGGACGCCGCGTTTTGTTTTTTGCAGTCGAACGAAATCGAGAAGATGACGCGTTTCTGCGGTCAGCGGTGTGTGCAGCGAAATGAAATCGGCACTCCTCAGCAGATCGTCGATGTCGTCAACCAGCTCGACCTGCAAACTGCGGGCGCGCGTCACGGAGAGATAGGGATCGTAGGCGACGACGCGCATCCCGAAAGCGATCGCGCGCCGGCTTAATTCGCTGCCGATGCGACCCATTCCGATAATGCCGAGCGTCTTGTTGTAGAGCTCGACGCCTTCAAAATTTTTCTTGTCCCAATGTTGGCTGCGAACGTTTGCGTCGGCTTGCGGAATCTTGCGGGCAACCGAGAGCAAGAGCGAAAATGCGTGCTCAGCCGTGGAAACAGTGTTTCCTCCCGGCGCGTTCAACACGATGATTCCCCGTCGCGTGGCCGTCTCGACATCGACATTGTCCACGCCCACACCGGCGCGGCCGACCGCGCGAAGTTGCGTTCCGGCCGTCAGGATATCGGCGGTCACTTTCGTCTGGCTGCGCACAACCAAGGCGCTGAATTGCGGGATCACTTCGACAAGTTCGCTTTCAGTCAGGCCGGTTTTGGTTACGACCTCGAGTACGCCATCGCGCGACAGCTCGTCGATCCCGCGCTGGGAGATGGAATCGGCGACAAGGATCTTGGGCGATTCGTTCATGACTAGCTTCGAGGCATTCTAACATCGAACGCCGAACATCGAACATCCAACATCGAGCGGATAATTTTCCGCTGCTTTAACGCTTCAACGGCTTTGACGTTCTACGTCAACCGTAAATGAGCAATCGAATCGATTCGGGCAATTGTTGGGCGACGTTTGTGGCCACGCTGCCGCGGAGCAGCTTGGTCATGGCACTGCGTTGCGACGCGCCGATGATGAGATAGTCCACGCCCAGCGTCGCAGAAAGATCCAGAATCGTCGAGGCGGTGTCCTCGCTGACGGCATAAACGGGAATTACGCAAATGCCCCGTTCGGTGCCGAGTTTGAGCATCATCGACATAATTGCGCTGGCTTCAGGGTTATCCTGCCATTTGGGGCGTCCCGGCACGGCCGGTCCACCACCGTAAAAAATTGCGATCTCCTTCACGTAGAGCACGCAAAGAGTGGCTTTGCGCAGTTGCGCTTCCTCCAAGGCAAACGTGAGCACGGGGGTGACGCCGCGCGCAGCGACCATGATTTTTTGCCCTTCTTCCAAACGCGGACGCATCGTGGCCACGAGATCGAGCGTAACCATCCGGGCGACTTCGCGCGTGACCGTAAGCGTGGTGAGACCGTGCCGCTTTAAGGTGTAGGCGCGTAACGCCAGCCCGCCAATCAACACGCACGTGACGAAAAAGAGTGCATCGGGTTTCGTATGCGCGAGCGTGAACTCCACGGCAGCAAGGATTACAAACGTAATTCCGAAAAGAACTCGGTCGTACCACGTGAAGCCGGCCGTTCGGTTGACCGCACATGACCCGACGTTCAAGGTGATGGCTCCGACGACGCCGATCGCATACAGACCTGCCAGTGAATTAAAATCGGCGGCGCTGAGGACGACAATGACGGGCAGACCGAAGGCGATCAGGAGCGGAATCCATGGAACGCCGTGACGATTCAGCCGCGTGAATTGCCGGGGCAGCTCGCCGTCGCGCGTGACCATGTAAAGAAGCCCGATCATCGCGACAATGGCCGTGTTCGACGCGCTCAGAAGGAGGAAGAAGAACACGATCCCAACAATCCAACCAAACATGCTTCCAAACGCGGGCGAAACAGAAGCGGCGCCGAATTGTTCGCCGATGAAACGCAGCATGTCCTCCTTGCGTTCCTCGATCGCAGCCGCGACTTCGCTTGCGCCGCTAAGATGAAGCGTTTGGCCAAGCACGCTCGGCAAAGAGAGCATCGCCCAGCCGAGTAGCGCGGTCGCGAAGACGACTTCGATCGCCACTGGCGCGATCGCCTTGAGGGATTCGCGCGCAACGCTCGGATGTTCCGGCGTGGAGCCGGGGTCGAGCTTGATCACGCCAGTGAGATTTGCAATAGATTCCGCCCCGGAGAGCGCAAGGATCACGCCAACGAATTGCACCCACAATGTGCCCACGCTGGTGTGGCGCGGCTGCAAAAACTGGGTCGTTAAATGCGGCGCGCTGATCGCGATTAGCGCGACTACAATGATTACTGTCGGAACCGCAAGCGCAATAGCCATGCTGCCGCTATGCCGGGGGCCGAAGTAATTCATCGCACCCAGAAACAGCAGTACAGCGGTTGTGGTCAGCGCAATGTGGTCGCGCAAAAACTTGATCCACACGATCTGCTCTCCGCCAGACGTGATGTAACTCAACGCAGACCAGCCGCTCAGCGCTGCGGTCACCGTCAGGTCTGCGACGAGCAGAAGCGCGCCCACCACCGCCAGCAACCGGCCCTGGGAACGCGCCGCCGAATAAACGCCGCCGCCATCAGGAAAATGACGGCAGATAACGATGTAATTGATGCCTACCAAGCCGGTGACGGCGCAGACGGCCAGAATGATCGGGAGAGATGAAAACCCGGCGGCAACGAACGCCAGACCGATCACGTAACATTTGCTGGTGCCCCAATCGCCGTAGAGAAATGCCGCGGCTCGTTTCCAATCGACATTGCGTGGCCGATGCACGCCAGAGGTCGCGTCGAGAATAATATCAGCCATCGCTAAGCACGGAGACTTTCCATTGCGCGCTTATTCCCTGGCAAGCTCTTTCTCGAAAATTGCAAAGAGGGAATCTCGCTAGCTTACTTGACTGATGAAAATTCAGTCAGAGATTTCTGGCAGTTCTTTGTTTCGCTAAATGGATCGACGAGTTGCCGATCCTACGGGGGAACCAATTTCTGTTCCGTAAATGCGGAAGAGATCGGGGCGAACGATGCGCGGCATCGAGAGCATTTAATGGTTCCAGCCCGACAGCTAACCTCGTCAGCAACATTAAAAGGCAAAGGGATGTCGTAGGGAACCGACTCCAAGAGAAGAGGCGCCTCGTCGCGCGAGTGACCGCCTTGTTTGAGTCGAATAATTGAGAAGCAACGTTGGACGTGCGTATTGCGCGAGGGCGCGTTTCCCTCGCCGAATTTTCCCATGCCTGTGCTATGTCGCACTTGAAGTGACATTGGCGCTCAGCAGCGCGCGAGCAGAGAATCCAACAACCGACAAATCGGCCTATACGCTTTTCAATCCAACACCGATTGAACTGCGCCGCCCTTACAATACGGATCGGCCGAGCAAAACGGACAGTTCGTACACGATTGATGCCGGTGTTTTCCAAATTGAGAGCGATGTAGCGAACTGGACGCTGGACGAAGAAAACCGCGTTCGCACCCGAACTTGGATAATTGGCAATACCAACTTCAGGCTCGGCCTAACCAATTGGATGGACCTTCAGATTTTCCCGCAATTTTATCTCAATACTCGCACCAGTGGACCCGGTTTCGGAAAACCGGTCGAGCAAGATGGTTTCGGCGACACGACTCTACGTCTGAAGATCAATTTCATCGGCAACGACGGCGGCAAATTGGTGATCGGATTCGTCTCGTCCTTAAAAATGCCGACGAACACCGGCCATACCGGAAACCATGTTTGGGAACCCGGGTTTGGTTTACCGCTGAATTACTTGCTGCCTACCGGCTTCACCCTGTTTGCGCAGACCAGGATCGACATCTTCGACGAACCGCATAGCGGCAACCGCCGCGTGCAGTGGAGCAATCCTGTCGGAATTTCACGTACCATCTTCGGCAAGTTGAGCGGGTACCTCGAATTTTACAATGCGGTCAGCTCAGGTCATCATCCATGGATCGGCGCGCTCGACACCGGTTTGATCTATCAGGTGACGCCCAACTTTTCTGTCGATGTGAATGCATTCTTCGGCCTGACGCAAAACGCGCCCGACTACAACGTTTTGCTCGGTTTCGGGCACCGATTTTAACGAACTCAGCTAGCCAAAATGATACCAACTAACATTAAGCGCCCGCGCAATGTCGATGTTCCGCGCGCCGCCGCGATTCTTTACGGCGACTGGGGCACGAGCAAAGCGTATGTGATCGGTCTCGCCTTTGCCGTCGCTGGTTACGCCTCGTTCTGGCTCATCGCGGCGATGTGCGTTCTCACCGCGCTCGTCGGCCTCAATTATATGGTCATCTGCCGCCTTTATCCGGACGGCGGCGGAGTGTATGCGAGCGTGCGGCACCGCAGCGAGGTCATCTCCATCGTCGGCGCGTTCCTTCTCATCGCTGACTATTTGGTAACGGCGGCGATCAGCGCGCTTTCCGCTTTTGCATATCTCGGCGTGCCGCATCCCGAAAAATTCGCCGCCATGTCGATCTTGATCATCGGCGCACTCAATCTGCTCGGACCCAAGCAGACCGGCGGGCTCGCTTTTTTGATTTCGGTCCCAACGGCTATCGTCGTCGTTGTGCTCGGGCTCTTTAGTCTGCCGCACATCAGCGAGGCCTTCGGCCATCTTCAGCCGTTGCACGGAAGTTTCGAGCGCAACTGGGCTGGCTTCGTCGGCATCGTCCTGGCGCTCTCCGGAGTCGAAGCGATTGCCAATGCCACCGGCGTCATGAAACTCGATCCCGGGAGCACGGAAGATCGTCCATCGGTCGTCAAGACTTCCACGCCGGCCATCCTGATGGTCATGATCGAAGTCTGCGTCTTTACCGCTTTGCTCGGGCTCGCCATGCACGCGCTTGGCGGATTGCAGATCGTAAACGGCGACGTCAATGCACCCGGCGCTGAGGGCGTCCGTGACTACATGCTGCGTTACATGGGACAGATTTTTGTGGGCGGCGCGTTAGGCGCTCCGTTCGGTCACATTTTCGCCGTCATCGTTAGTATTGTTTTCGCACTGCTTCTGCTCTCCGCCGTCAACACCGCGATTGTCGATCTTATCGCCATTCAATTCCTCATGTCGCGCGATCGCGAGCTGCCGAACATTTTTCAGCGTCTCAACAAATGGGGTGTGCCGAGCGCGGGAATGTTACTCGCTACGCTCGTGCCGATGCTGCTCGTGTTGATGGTCAAGGACATGGCCGGCCTTGCCGACCTTTACGCCGTCGGCGTAGTTGGCGCCATCGCTACGAATCTCGGGGCTACTTCGACCGACCGAAAACTGTCGATCAAGTCCTGGGAGCGCACGTTGATGTTCGGCACGTTCCTTGTCATGGCTGCGATCGAAATGTCGCTGCTCATCGACAAACCGAACGCGCGCTATTTCGCAGTTACCATTCTCGCCGTTGGCTTAATTTTGCGCGGCCTTGTCCAGGAACGCCGAATGAAAAAAGAAGCGGCGCCAGACAAATTACGAGTCGATGTTGCCACACCGCGCTTACAGGAGGCCTCAGCGGCGGCGATTGGAGGCGAATCGATTCTGTGTGCAATAAGAGGGACCGGCCGCACGCTCGATTTTGCGTTGCGGGAAGCGCGTGAGACTGGCAGCCGGCTATATTTGTTGTTTGTGCGCGAGCAACCATTCATGACCGAGCAGGATGCGAAGCGCAAATGGCAGGAGGATGAAGACGCGAGCAAAATTTTCGAGGAAGCCAAACAAAAGGCCGGCGACCGGCGGCCACTCTTCGCTTACGCGGTCAGTCCTTCCGCAGCCGAAACTATTGTCGATGTTGCCGCAACGCTCGGCGCCTCGCGCGTCATTCTCGGTGCGCCGCAGCGCAACGCGTTGGTGAACCTTCTGCGTGGCAACGTGGTACGAGAAGTCTCAAGCTCTCTCCCGGACGAAATCGATCTGCTCGTTTACGCCTGAAGGCGCACCGCTACTTCGATCTCGGCGGTCTGTGGAAACATATCGAGCGGCGTAACCGAATTGATCGTGAATTTTTCCTGCAATTCTTTCAAGTCCCGCGCCAATGTCGCGGGATTGCACGAAACGTAAATCAGCGTCGCCGGCGCAAGATCCACAATTGCTTTTCGCATGGTTGCGCTCAGTCCGGTTGCCGGCGGATCGACAATCAATGTCGTGCTCTCAAGAGTAGGGGCGATTGACCTCAATCGCCCGCTCCCCGCGTTGCTCGCGCGCACTGGGCGGTTCAGGTGAACCGCCCCTACCTGCTGCAATTCCGCATCGACATCGCCGGCGATGTAGGTTTCCTTTTCAGTCGCGTTCTCTCTGGCGGCGTCAATAGCGAATTTGTCCCAATCGATTCCGATGATGCGCTCGAATTTGTCGAGCAACGCTTTTGCGAAAAATCCGGCGCCGCAATATGTGTCGATCAGGAGTTGCTGATCAGACGCAACCAGATTGTCGACCAGATCGCGCAACGCATTTGCCACTGCATCGTTCGTCTGCGAAAAGACCCGCGGGCCCGATGAGGCGCGCAGTGTGTAATGTCCATCGCGCACCTGAGGGTGTGCTCGCAATTCCGCTAATGCGCGATTGACCTCGTCACGCGAAATCGGGCAACGCTCGATGTCGATCAAACGATGCGAGTCGCGCCGGAAAAAACCGATCACGCCATCTTGCGAGTGAACGGTGATGCGACTCCGATATCCGTATTGTTTGGGCGATGGGATGATTGGTCGCATCGGAATATCCTTGAGTTTGCCAATGCGTTGCAGAACGTCGCGAACCTGGCGCCATTTGATCGCAAGTTGATGCTCGTAGTCGATGTGTTGATACGCACAGCCGCCGCAACGGCCAAAGTATGGGCACTCCGGAGTAACGCGATGCGGTGAACTTTCTTTAACATCGACAAGTTCTGCCTCCGCGAATTGTTTTTTCTCGCGCACGACTTCGGCCGAAACGGTCTCGCCCTCGATCGTGTAAGCAACGAATACTGCCTTGCCGTTCTCACGCGCGACGCCCTTCCCGCCGAAAGCGATATCCGCGATTTTTAGATCGACAATGCGCATATCAGTAACATCCTTCTTCAGGAGCGGTTTCAGAATAATGATTCCGGCCGGCCGCTTTTGCTTTTGACTTTCCCTGACTCTCTTAGTCGACTAGCAGTGTTTCGAATATCTCGATTATGAAAAATTTGCCGATCGTCGTCTTGTTATTTCTCGCCTTATGTGTTTTCTCACCAATTCCCGCCTGGGCGCAGAGCGCCGAATTTCCTGGCGTGGAAAAGGCGATGTCGCCGCAGGAATACGGCGCAGCCGGCTTGCAAAAACTGACGCCCGAGGAGCGGGCGCGATTGGATGAATTCATTCGGCGTTTTGTTTCTTCGAGTAACCAGGTGGCGGCGGAAAAAGCAGTCGACCGCGCGGTGAAAGAACGCAAGGTGACGCCGCCTGAAATCATTCAGAGCCGGATTGTCGGCCCTTTCACCGGATTTACTGGCAGCACTGTTTTTACGTTGGAGAACGGTCAACGTTGGAGGCAAGCACAGCCGGATAGCCGGTATTTTCCGAAGGTCGAATCACCGCCGGTGATCATTGTTAAAGACACGATCGGTTACCGCATGTACGTCGCCGGAGGCGGAGATGTTCGGGTTTCTCGTCTCCGCTAGACGACGCTTTAACCAGCTCCCTCTCCCAGTCGGCGCTCGTTCCTAGTAATCCCGGACGTAGGGATATTTTGATTCGTTGCCGAGCTCGGGCGGAAACTCCGAGTAGCCAGCGTGAATGTATGGAATATCGCTGGGCAGGATCGGGTAGTAGCTTTCGCGCCATGCCGGAAATGGAAATGTCAGAATCTCAAGCAGCCCGGCCACGTGCCGGGTGGCCGAGCGGCCTACCCCACGCACCACACCGTACCCAGCGGCTGCAGAATTTCCGTCGTAGGTGTTGATTGTCGTCACCGTCACAAAAACCTCCGCAGGAGCGATGAAAAAATTCGAGAGACCGCGACCGAGTTTGCGCGTCGGACCATAATCGTTCGACGGCGGGTCCTGAATATCGGCGAAGGCACTGCTGGCAAAACCGGCGATTACTGCGAGGGCAAGGATGGTTTTCATGGGCGCTCCGAAGCAGTTAAATGATTACGGAGAGCAAATGCAACAATATTTTATTTTCGATTAATAGCCGCGGCGCGTTTCCGAGTCACGATCATCGACGCGGTGACCGTGATGGCCAGAATGACAACAATCACAACCAGCGAGATACCGGTTGGCAGATGGAAGTGATCGGCGAGAATCATTTTGATCCCGACAAAGCCGAGCACGAAAGCAAGCCCTGTTCGGAGGTAAATGAAGCGCTCCATCAAGCCGGCCAGCAGAAAGTAAAGAGATCGTAAACCGAGAATCGCGCAAATATTGGAAGTATAAACGATGAACGGGTCGCGCGTAATCGCGAAGATCGCGGGAATCGAATCGACCGCAAAGATCAGGTCCGTGACCTCGATCACGATCATGGTCAGGGCAAGTGGGGTCAGCATCCAGCGGCCATCGATGCGCACCTTAAAGTCTTCGCCATGAAATTCGCGTGTAATTGGAAATATACGGCGGCACGTCCGTATCACCCAGCCCTCGGCAAAATCGCGCGGCGGACGTTTTACAAACAACATTCGCAACGCCGTGAAGAGGAGGAACACGCCAAAAAGATAAAGAACGAAATGAAACCGCTCCACTAGAGCGATACCGCACAAGATCATTACTCCACGCATAATCAGTGCACCGAGAATTCCCCATACCAAAACGCGATGCTGAGCGCGCGCAGGAACGCCAAAATGGGCGAAAATCAGCACAAAAACAAAAACGTTATCCATGCTCATCGAATACTCGATGAGGTAACCGGTAAGAAAATCGAGCCCGTGCTGTGGTCCCTTGAAACGCCAGACCAGGGCGTTAAAACCAAGCGACACGAGCACCCATAACGCAGTCCGCCGCGCCGCAGCGTGCATGCTTAATTTACGATTGCGATGCTTGAATGTGACAAGGTCGACCGCAAGCGCGACAAAAACGCCGATGTGAAAGGCGATCCAAAACCAAATACTTGTCGACACCGCTGCGAGGTTTTCATGCCGCGAGGCTTGCGGCAACCGCAAATTTCAACCGGCGCACGTCGCGTTCGCCGTGTCGCATGCGACACATAGGTCGCGTCCCAATAGACTTTTCGCTCGCCATTTGAAACGTTCGTCGTAATTTGTGCACTCCTGAAAATGGACGTCGAACTCGAAAAGCTTGTTGAATCGGGAAAACTCACGGCAAAAGGCGCCGAGCAACTTGAAAAATTGAAGCCGGGCACGTTTTGTCTGCACAAGAGTTGGGGGTTCGGTCGGGTGGCAGAATGGAACCTTCTCGTTAATCAGGTCGTAATCGATTTTGCGGGGAAAAAATCTCATCCCATGCAGGTTCAGTACGCGGCAGAGAACCTTACGCCAATCGCGCCGGAGCATTTTCTCGCACGCAAGGCAAACGACTTGGCATCGATCAAAAAGCTTGCCAGGGAGGAGCCAGTAGCCCTAGTGCGAAACATTATCGAAAGCCTGGATGGCCAGGCGACCGTCGCCCAGATCGGTGAGTGGTTGGTCGGCGATGTTTTGACCCAAGCGGAATGGAAACGCTGGTGGGAATCGACGAAAAAGTTACTGAAGACGAGCGGCGCTTTTTCCATTCCGGTGAAAAAGGCGGAGCCAATCCAACTGCGCGGCGAAGGTATGTCGCATACTGACGAGTTAATCGCGTCTTTCAACAAAGCGCGGCAACCAAAAGAGCAAATAGCGGCGCTCGAGCAGATCATAAAATTTCACCAGCAATTCAAAGAACCTGAGAAACAACTGCAGCCGATTATCGCGACGATCGAGAACATGGCGGTGCGTAACCAGAAAATGCATCCCCAGCTCGCCTTCGAGCTGATCATCGCGCGCGACGACTTGCTCGAGCGCGTTCCACAACTGCATACAACGCACATCGGTCTGACTCTTTCGAAATTAATTCTGGAGGAAGAAAAGCGGTTGATGTCGGTCTTGCCGAAACTGCCAGCGGCGAAAGAGAAAAGAGTATTGCAAGCGATGCCGTCAGCGCTCGGTCCTCGCTGGACGGAGCGGGCGTTACAACTGATGCAGGGGAGTCACGGTCGCATGGTCGCACAAATTCCACGCATCTTGAGCGAGGGCGGACAACACGCCGAGCTTCGGACAATGCTCGAGCGCAGCATCCGCGAACATTCCGCCACGACTGAGATGCTCGCCTGGCTCTGTAGCGAACGAGAGGACTGGAGCGAGTTGATCACACCGGACCTGCTCGGGGCGATTTTCGCGACCCTCGAGCGCGAACAACACAACACTCCCGGTCGCGCCAGCAAGCTGCACCGTGCGCTGGTTGAAGATCGGCAATTACTTGGGGACATTTTTAAGACAGCTGACGTCGGCATCGCGCGCGATGCGATCCGTCGGCTGCAACTAAGCCGGCTATTTGACGAGCTAACCAAACGCTCGCTTTTAGGACGGATCGTCAAAGTCTATCCGGAGCTGGAAGGCATGATCACAGGCGGGCAACCGGAGGAGAAGACCGCGCCGCTAATCGTTTCCTGGAGCAGCCTGGAAAGACGTAAAGCCGAATACGAAGAGCTCGTGAAAGTAAAAATTCCGGAGAATACCAAGGAGATCGCGCTCGCCAGGTCGTACGGAGATTTGAGCGAGAATTTTGAGTTCAAGGCGGCCAAGCAAATGCAAAGCGTGCTCATGCGGCGCAAAGCCGAGCTCGAACAAATGCTGGAGAACGCGCGCGGAACTTCATTTGAAAACGTTGATACGTCACGCGTTTCGATCGGCACAATCGTCACGCTGCGTGGCATGGAAACGAATAAAGAAGAAACTTACACCATTCTCGGGGCTTGGGACGGCGATCCTGACCGCCACATCATTTCATATCAAACCGCCATTGGGCAGGCATTGCTCGGGCACAAAGCGGGCGACGCTGTCCCCCTCAACACGGAGCACGGCGCCGCTCAATTTACGATTGTTTCAATCCAGCCCGCGCCGCCGGACGAGATCCCGTCAGCTCCAGTTCCTCCGCCGGAATCTGCCGTCGAGCCTGCGATGGCGGAATAGATTCCTCCGATCATTGTAGAGGCGTTCGCCGCGGCGAACGCCTGACTAACAGCTCGGTGGATGACACAAGTACCGCTACACGGGCGGCTACATCAGCAACTCGTAGGAGAGAACACTCAGACAATAGATCGCGGCGGTTTCCACCCGCAGGATGATCGGGCCAAGAGTGATGGGACAGCACCCATGGCGGCGGGCCAGCGCGAGTTCCGCAGGCGTAAAATCGCCTTCCGGCCCGATAAGCATCAAGACGCTCTGCGGACGACGCTGGTGTTCGTCCGAATAATCTGCGAGGATTTTCTTTAAGTGTTGCGCGTCGGGCTGGAGCGATCCGATCAGGCGAAGATCGAATCCTGCATCTGAGGTTGCAGCATCAAAGAACTCCGACAGTTTCCTCGGTGCGTGCACACGCGGCAGCCAGTTCTGGCCGCATTGCTTGGCGGCCTCGATGGCGATCTGCTGCCATTTCGCCTGTTTTTGGACGACGCTTTCAGAATCAACCTGCACCACGGTCCGATCGGAAATGATCGGCGCAATCTGGTCTGCACCGATCTCAACCGCCTTCTGCACGATCAACTCCATGTTTTTGCCTTTCGGAACCGCTTGTCCCAAAACAATCCGGCAGCGCAAGCGCGGCGTTTCGGCTTCATGCAGTTTCCGCAAGCGAATTTCGCTGTTGACGAGATCGATAATTTCGGCAGTAATTTCGCGCCCGCATCCGTTGAAAAGGACAAGCTTCTCGCCGCGCTTCATGCGCAAAACATCGCGGCAGTGATGGGCTTCCGATCCCATCAACGCGAGCGCGTCAGGCTGCCAATTCTCGGGCGAGATATAAAAGCGGTGCATGATGACAGGCTTCAGGGTTCGAAGACGAGAATCACCAGTGGATCTTGGAACCCGAATTCTTTATCCGTAATTCGAGGCGATATCCGAATTCATCACCAGCACATTCTGCAGTGATTTGCCTATAGGCAGCTCCACACCGCGTTGTTCAAGCGCTTCGAGTACGCTCTCTGTCGGAATGTTCCCGACCAGCGTGTCCTGCGCGAAAGGGCATCCGCCGAGGCCACCTACGGCCGAGTCGAAGCGGCGGCAACCCGCGTCGTATGCGGCGAGTACTTTGGCTGAAGCGTCGTTAGGCGCGCTGTGCAGGTGCACACCGATATCGTAGCTTGCGTATTGGCTTGTTACCGATTGCATGACCCGGCTGACCAGATCGGCGCCGGCGACGCCGACCGTGTCTGCCAGCGAGATGGATCGGATCGCAAGGTTGGCGATTTTCTCAATTCCCTCACTCACATTGCCTTCATCCCAGGAATCGGCATACGGATTTCCGAATGCCATGGAAATATAAACAACCATACCGAGGCCCGACTCATCAGCTCTTGTTTTGATTGACTGCAAAACTTTGTAGCACTCGTCGGGACTCTGGTTTTGGTTTTTTTGCAAAAAAGTCGCCGAGACGGAATAGGGATAACCGAGGGTCGTGACCGCTCGGGTTGCAATTGCGCGTTCCGCACCCCTCTCGTTGACGACGATTCCGATGATTTCGACATCGTCTGGTGCACTGATTTGCTCCAGCACCTTCTCGCTGTCCGCCATCTGTGGGACGGCTTTCGGAGAGACGAAGCTTACGGCATCGAGGTGTTTGAACCCGGCTGCGATTAGCGCGCGAAGATAGCGCACCTTTAATTCTGTTGGGATTTGTCTCCCGAGACCCTGCCAGGCGTCGCGGGGACATTCGATCAGTTTTACAGGATCGTTGAGCATGTTTGGAAATATTAACGCTGAGAGATTCCTCCAGACCTTCGCGTAAAGCTACGGCTTGGCAGGCGACTCCGCAGCGCTCCGCTCGGAATGACAGAAGAATTACTTGAAAAATTCTTTCGCGCGTTCGAAAAAGCTTTTCCGCAATGGGGTGTTTTCCTCGCCACAAAGCGCGGCGAATTCCTCAAGTTTGTTACGTTGCTCCGCGTTGAGGCGCGTGGGAACCTCGACAATCAAACGCGCAAGCAGATCGCCGCGGTCGCGCCCATTGACGTTCATGATTCCTTTGCCACGCAGCTTGAAGATCTGCCCGCTTTGGGTGCCGGCCGGCACTTTCAGGTGCGCTTTGCCTTCCAGGGTCGGTACGGGCACTTCACCGCCCAGAGCCGCGATTGAAAAAGGAATCGGCAGTTCACAGTAAAGATTGTCTCCCTCGCGCTGGAAAATTTTGTGCTCCCTGATATGAACTACGACATAAAGATCGCCCGGAGGAGCGCCACGGATACCGGCCTCGCCATTGCGTGAAGAACGCAGCCGCGAGCCTTCCCTGATCCCAGCCGGGATTTTCAATTTGACGCGGCTGAGTTTTTCCACGCGTCCCTCCCCGTGGCATTTTGGACACGGCTTCTCGATGATTTCGCCGGCGCCGCGACAGCGGGGACAGGTTTGCGAAACGTGAAAAAATCCGCGCGAACTGATCACCTGACCGCGGCCGCCGCAGTTGGGACAGCTAATCGTGCGTGAACCCGGCTCAGCGCCGCTGCCGTGACATTTGTCGCAGGTATCGAGCTTCTCGATTTCAATCTCCTTTTCGACGCCGAAGGCCGCTTCTTCGAGTTCGATCTGCATGTCGTAACGCAAATCAGATCCGCGTTGGCGATCTTCAGCACGCGCACCGGCGCCCCCGAAGAATGTCTCGAAAATTCCGCCGCCGAATCCGCTCCCGCCAAAGACTTCGCGGAAAATGTCGAACGGATCATGGAAACCACCAGCGCCACCCGAGGCAAAGGCAGCGTGGCCGAAGCGGTCATAGGCGGCGCGCTTATCTGAATCCATGAGGACATCATAGGCTTCCCCAAGCTCCTTGAATTTTTCCTCGGCATGCGGATCGTCCGGGTTTTTGTCCGGATGAAACTTGACGGCGAGTTTGCGATAAGCGCGCTTAACCTCCTCTTCGGAGGCATTCCGCCCCACGCCAAGCACTTCGTAGTAATCGCGTTTTTTCGTGGCCATGGTGACTGATGAGTCCTACTTGATCTATGGGACTAATGGGAGGCCGGCAAGGGGCCTCACTTATTTTGCGGGCCCGCTTGAAACAACCACCTGCGAGGGTCGCAGCAAACGGTCTCTGAACCGATAACCGCGGCGGGTTTGGCGGATAATCGTTCCCTCCCGAAGTTCGCTCGGTTGATGCGCGATTGCCTCATGCAGATTCGGATCGAAATTTTTTTCCTCTGCTTCGATTGGTTGCAGTCCATTTTCGGCCAGGAAATCGTTGAGTTGTTTCAATACGAGAGTCATCCCGGAATAAACGGGAGACTTTTCGCCTTCCCCTTTCGCCGCTTCGAGACCCAACTCAAAATTATCCACAATCGCCACCAACCTCTCGAGCACTGAGCTGTTCGCGTATTTGATAGCCTCTTCTTTTTCGCGCGCAGCGCGCTTTTTGTAATTCTCGAAATCGGCCTGGCTGCGCAACGCGAGGTCGCGAAACCGATCGAGGTCAGCTTGCAGGTCTTCCAATTCACTTTGCTCCGCCTCACCCGTCGGCGCGGCCGACGCAAATGCCGGATTTGCCGGAGTCGATCGTTCTGTTTCTTTCTTTTTCATGTTTTGCGAATAGCAATCAAAGTGATGTCATCATTTTGGGGAGACGAGCCGGTAAAATTGCGCACCTCCTCGATAACTCTTTTTACAACTGTCTGGGCGCCGTCGGTTGCACTGGCGCGAACCGATTGGATCATGCGATCAAGCCCGAATTCATCTCCGTCATTATTGAGCGCTTCTGTCACGCCGTCGGTGTAGAGAATCAGGCAATCATCGCGCTCGAGCGGGACGGCGAAATCGATGGTGATCCTATCGAACACATTTCCGCTGTCAATTCCTACGACCATTCCCGGCGATTTTACAGGCGTGACCGTTTGCGAGTGCCCCTTGTAGAGTAGTGGCGCATCGTGCCCGGCGCGCGCAAGCGTAACCCCGTCACGTTGATGGTCCAGGATGAGATAGGCCATGCTGATAAACATGTCTTCCTTGATATCGGGATAGAGTTGCCGGTTCACTTTTCGCAAAACATCGGCCGGGGAAGGATTCCGCGCCGCCTCAGCGCGCAACACGCTGCGACAAATCGCCATGATCAGTGATGCGGGAACGCCTTTGCCCGAAACATCCGCGATCGCCACGCCGAGCCGTTCGTTATCGACCTGGATGTAATCAAAATAATCGCCGCTCACCTGACGGGCAGGTACACTAATGCCGCTGATCTGAAATCCGTTAATGACCGGCGCTTCGGCGGGAAGCAAAATTCGCTGAATATCCCGTGCGATTTCGAGATCGTGGTCCAGTCGCTTCTTTTCGTTCGCCATCGAGTAGATAATGGCGTTATAGAGGGCAAATGCGGACTGCTCTGCGATCGATTTAAAAACAACAAAATCGGCCTGCGAAAATGGTGCGCCCAAGGAACCATTGGCGACGGCAAGCACCCCGAGATCCTGTTTTCCGTAGGAGAGAGCCGCGGCCATGACTGACGCGGTGCCAAAAGCGCTGCCTCGCAATTTCACCAACTCCGGCACTTCTGAGAGATCGTTCAAGCAAAGCGATTGCCCTGTTTGCCAGACTTGCCCGAGCATCCCCTCGCCCGGAGTGACCGAATGCAAGCGCAGATAACTCTCGAGGGCGATGGGCGCAGCGGCCGCCTGTTGCAAAATATTTGACGGAACATCCACCAGCGGCGGGCAGCCCTTGGAGATAAAGGCCGGAGCAAGCTTGCCGCCCGTACGATCAGTCATATAAAGCGCGCCGCCGTGCGCGTCGAGAATACGCGTCGCCCCTTCGACGATGAGCCGGTGCAATTCTTGCGGTCGAATGGTTTCGCTAAAGGCCTCGCCGAGCCCGTGCAGGAAATCAAAAACCAAAGTTTCTTCGACCTGAATTTCCTCATGGGAACGTTCCAGCCTTCGAATTCTCCGCGTCTGACGGTAAGCTGTAAAAATCCACCCGGCTACAGACGCCAGAAGCAGTCCCCAGAGAAGAGTCGCCCACATGATGGAACGGCCAGCTTACTTCGAAGGCGTCTCGTGATGAAGGTCTTGTTTTAAGTAATCGAGAACGTCCTTAAAGCGAAAGAGATTTTCCGGCGCCGCCTCGCAAAGAGCTTCATGCGCTTCGAGCATCGTTTGGGCTTGCTCCTGCTTCTTGTCCTCTCGCGACTGATCCATGGATCCGCGCTCGAGTGTCTCGCATTCCGGCGCAGTCGAGCCATTGGTGTGAATGTTGAATATTTGATCGAGACCAAGCCCGGAGAGCAGGTCCCGGCTGCGATTCCGGCAGTGAACGACATGAAGATGACCCCGACCGAGCTCCTTCAAGCGCAACGCCACGCTGGCCATTGTTCCCATGAATGTAGAATCCATCATGACGCAGTCCGCCAAATCAATGACAAACTCGCGATAGCCGCGGTCCAACATCTCGCGCGCAAACTCTTTCAGGTTGCCGCTGTTAAGGAAACTACCTTTTCCCTCTACTTTCACCCATACGGTTGGACCGTTTACCCCTACTTGAATCGATGACTCCACGTTTGCTCAGGTTAAAGATACAAGATCAAGAGCCAGACTGTCAAACCTGGCCAGTCTTGGGTACACTCCAGAATTGATTCGAATTGGAGAGGTCAGGGAGCCGTATCTTCCAAAGAGATCTGGTCTCGTTTACTCCCACATATATGAGCGGTTTTCCGCCACGATCCGCCCATTTTCGATTAACAAACACCGCCAGGCAATCACTCGCCCGTCGTCAAGATAATCGTCGCCGATGACCTTGAATTCCGTCTTACGAGTGCCTCGCACGTTTCGGTAGGAAATCTCCTGCGCCTGAACGAGGTCGTGCAATTTTTCCTGGCGATACTCAAGCCGCACGGTCACATCGGCCGGTCGTTTGGCGCGCCAAAAGAAATCGAGGTAATCGCCGAAACGCTGACGTTGATCCAGTGCGGTCACGGCCCCAAAAAGCCGGTATTGTCGCTCGAACGTGATTGGCACATCCTGAAGCGTCAGTGTCTTCTGGGAAGGCGCTGTGCTTGAACCTCCCGGTCTGACTGGGCTTGAGCTGCGGGGCGCTTCTCTTTTCGGCGCTTTCTCGCTCAGAAAGTAAAGCTTCGTCTTTCGAAACTCGAAATCTTTGTTCAACGCGACCGGGAGCGGTGTCACCTTTTCGAGGATCCTTGGTTCTTCAACTGTCCGGGCGAACCCGGTCGCGCTAATCAGCAGCACGATCGCTGCGGGGATAAGTCTCATCCTCTTAATGAAACGGGCTGAGATGCTGCATGTCAATATACGTCGCATGGAAGCGATGAGTCCGGTAGTTTTGCTTGCCCTGTTTCGCGTCTAAATTTTCCCCGTGATTGATGTTCGTTTTGAGCGCGGGGTCTATTTGTCGCAGCAGGATTTGTGGCTCGACCCCTGGGATGCAAAACACTTCGCCTTCGTTTCACACGCACACATCGACCACATCGCGCCACACGATGAGGTCATCGCTTCTGAGCGCACTGCGCGTTTGATGCAAAGCCGGCTGCCGGGCGGACGGAAAGAGCATGTTCTGCCATTTGGTGAAAGGCGAACGGTGCGCGGGCTCGATCTCATGTTGTTGCCCGCCGGCCACATCTTTGGTTCGGCACAGTGTTTCCTTTTCGTTGGTGACGAAACGCTGCTTTACACGGGAGATTTCAAATTGCGACCGGGCAAATCCGCTGAGCAGACGGAGTGGCGTCAAGCCGATACACTCATCATGGAGACGACCTTTGGCCTGCCTCGCTATCGATTTCCGCCAACTGAATGGGTCATCGAGCAGGTAGTCGATTTCTGCCGGGAAACAATCGACGACGGGCAGGTGCCTGTGTTGCTGGGCTACTCATTGGGCAAGGCGCAGGAAATATTGTGCTCGCTCGAGGGAGCCGGTCTCACGCCCATGCTACACCGTTCCGTTTATCAGATGACGCGCATTTATGAGGAGTTCGGCCAATCGTTTTGCAAGTATGTGCGCTACAATGCCGATGATGTTGCGGGGAAGGTTCTGATCTGCCCGCCGAGCGCAAATGGATCGCCCATGCTGGAAACAATCCCGCGCAAACGAGTCGCGATGATCAGCGGGTGGGCGGTTGATCCGAATGCACCTTATCGCTACCAGGTTGATACTGCTTTTCCGCTCTCGGATCATGCTGACTACACAGACTTGATTCGTTATGTCGAGCTGGTGCAACCCCGACGCGTATTTACCCTTCATGGTTTCGCCGCCGAATTTGCGCGCGATTCGCGCGAACGCGGCGTCGAGGCTTGGGCGCTGAATAGAGAAAATCAAATGGAGCTGCGTTTGGGGAGCGCACTGGCGACCTCGGGCAAAACGCGCGGTGAAGCTGTCCGGCAAAATGCCCGCGCTCCTCAATCCGAATCGGAATTCTTTGTTATCGCTGAGGTTGGCGAAACAATCGCAGCGACTCCCGCAAAATTGGAGAAGATCCGCTTGCTCGGCGATTACTTGCGCTCGCTGGATGAGGAGCAGCTTCCCATTGCGACGACGTATTTTATGGGCCGCGCCTTTGCCCAGAGCGATCTCCGCACATTGCAAGTGGGAGGATCGATTATTTACCGCGCGATGATGACGGCGTCGAACTTAAGTGACGCGGAATTTCACCGCCTGGCCCACAGTCATGGAGATGCGGGCAAAACTGCCTTCGAAGCCTTGGACGGACGCACCAAGCCCGAACCATTCACTCTGAAGCAGTCGCGCGATTTCTTTAATGCGCTGCACAAAGCGCGTGGTCCGGCTGCTAAAACCGAACTGTTGCGATCGCGCCTTGCCACGCTTTCTGCCCGCGAGGGTCAGTACGTGGTCAAGATTCTCAGCGGAGACTTGCGCATTGGTTTGCGGGAGGGACTGGTCGAAGAAGCAATTGCCCGCGCATTTGAGGCTCCGCTCGATGAAGTGAAGGAAGCCAACATGCTTCTAGGCGATACCGGCGCCACCGCCACCCTCGCCTCCCGAAAAGAATTGAATCGTGCGGAGTTGTCGATCTTTCGCCCGATCAAGTGCATGCTTGCGACTCCCGAGCCAACAGCAGAAGCGGTCTGGAAACGGTTCGTCGATGAACCCTCATCCCACGATCCCCGCGAACCGGCAGCTACAGTTTACGTGGAAGACAAATTCGACGGGATTCGCGCACAGCTTCATCGCAACGGACAGCGGGTCGAAATTTTTTCGCGCGATTTGCGGCGTATCACCGATCAATTTCCAGAGCTGGCGGAGCAGGCAAAGAAGTTCGATCAAGAGCTGATTGTGGACGGTGAGATTATTGCCTTCCAAGAGGATCGCAAGCTCACCTTTTTCGATCTACAAAAGCGGCTCGGCCGGAAGAGCGACCTCGCGGATTTATTTGAGGCTGCTGCGGATGTGCCGGTCGCATTTGTTATTTTTGATCTTCTCTGGCTGAACGGACGTTCTTTGCTGAAAACTCCGCTACGGCGTCGGCGCGAATGCCTCGGCAGCTTCCGTCTGCCGAGACATTTCCAAACTGCCGAAGTATTGCCGGCGCATTCTGCGGCCGGAATCGAGCAAATTTTCCAGCAGGCTCGCCGTCGCTTGAACGAAGGTCTCATGATTAAGGATCCGGAAAGTTTTTATTCACCGGGGCGCCGCGGAATGTTTTGGTTCAAACTAAAGAAGGAATTGGCGACGCTGGATGTGGTGGTGGTCGCGGCCGAGCTGGGCCACGGCAAACGCAATAATGTGCTGAGCGATTACACATTTGCGGTGCGCGATGAAGCCACCGGCGAACTTTTGCCCATTGGCAAAGCCTACAGCGGATTGACCGACGCGGAGATTGCGGAACTAACCGAGCACTTTCGGCAGAACATCATCGCGGACCATGGCCGATATCGTGAAGTAAAACCGGATATCGTCCTCGAAGTCGCATTCAATTCCATCCAGCCAAGCACGCGCCACGCGAGTGGACTTGCGCTGCGCTTCCCAAGAATCAAAGCGATCCGGCGTGACAAAAATGTAGAGGCAATCGACACACTCGAATACGCGCAGCAGCTCGCCGCCAGGCAATCGAGCGTTGAATGATGGCGTAATCCCCCATCAATTGGCGGGGAGCGCTACGCGAGTCGCCTGCGGGGGCTACTGCGCTGTTCCGTCGGCTGCTGGCGTCGGAGTGGGAGAAGCGCTTTCTGCCGTCTCAGGCAACGGCGAAACGGCGGGCGCTTCCGGACCGGCGGGCGTCACTGAAGGAGCCGCTGAGGTTTCGGAGGTGGATGGCCCTGATTCTCCCGGCCTCGAGATCGGGAGACGAGTGCCTTGAACTGGGCGCTCTGGTAGCGTGACCCCTGGGGGCAGCTGCGGCCTTCGGATGGTCCCCGGTGGAAAAGCTGTCGCTGGATTTGCCGATCCCTCCCTGATCGGGGGACGGATCGGAGGTCGTGGAACCCCAGGCACCAGAGTATTCGTAGTGGCTCCTTTCCTATCGAGCAGCGCATTCCTGCGGGCAGTGAGTTCGGCGCGGTGCCGGTCAAGCTCCTTTTGCTGCGCCTCGCGCTCCGCGGCTAATTGTCGCTTCACTTCTTGCTCGATTCGAGTTTGTAGTTCTTCGTCAGTTAGATGCTTTTGGCAGGAGCAAAACATGGCCAAAACGACTATCACGAGCGGGGCAAAAAATTTCTTCATGTCAGGATGAGAGTGATGATTGACTATTGTTGTTTGAAACGAAGCAAATAAGCAAGCATGCAGCCGAGCGCGAGTCAATCGAACCTGCTTAGCCGCTCTCACCAGTCCCGGTGCGCTCGCGTTTGTGTTTCTTCTTTTCTCCTTTCTCCGGCGATTCAGCAGGAGATGGCGAAGTCATCGGCGTCGCAGTCGCCCTTTGGCCGGGAGATGCCTCGGCGCGGCGCGTTTCCGCTTTTTGCGACTGATCCTTGCTCTGCTGCGCGCTTCGCGCCTGTTTCCTCAATTCTCTTTCAGCTTTGCGCTGATCTTTATTTTCAGCCGAGCCGTCGGACACCCGCGAAGGTGATGTCGATTCTGACTTCGTGGCCTCCGCCGAAGGAGTAGTTGGAACTTTGGTTGCGGCTGGCGAGGGTGAAGAACCGGTCGGGGTCAGATGTCGTGTCGGTGAAAATGCAGGCCGCGGCGCCACTGTGGCTGTTTCATGTTGATGTGAAATTGGCGTCGCTCTCTGAAAGGGCGTCGCAGTTATTGTCGGAGGTGCCACTGGCGTTTGGCGCAGCTGTGGCGTCGCCCTCACTGTGGGCGATGGAACTAATTCCCGAATCGGGCTGGCAGTTGCAAGAGGTTTGGCGCGGAGCAATGGCGCAGTTGGTGAGACCGTTGCGGCAGCTGCCGGAATTTTGGGCGACGGGATTGATGGGGTTTGCCGCAATGGTGCCTTTGGGCTTGTCAAGGGCGCTTGCGTTGCCGAAGCCGCCGGAGATGTCAGTACAGGTCTCGAAATTGGTGGCGAAGGTTCGATCGCTGCCTGTGTCGGTTTCACGAAAGTTCTCGCCGGAGCGTCCGGTGGTGGCGTGGATTCGGATTTGATTTTCGCTCGCGCTTTCTCGGCTGCTTGCCGGTCTGCGATTCCTTCCCAGCCATGATCGACAGTCGTCTGTGCGACTGTTTTCTTAACGTTCCGCGGACGTTCCGCCGGCTGTGGTCTGGCTATTGCTGGAGCGGGGATCTGAACAACTTCCCCTCGTATAACCGAGCGCGGCGTCTCCGCGTCAACGTTCGCGGTAATCTGGCGCTCCAGCCGCAGGCGTTCAATCGGCTGCCGACTGCGTGCACGCAGCTCGTCGTAGCCTGGACCTTGATTTATGACGGTCGTGTTACTGTAAGTGATATTGGTAACGTTTGTCGTCTCATTGACGATCGTCACATTGCGCTGGGCCGGAACGAGGGCTGTCTCGACACGACGCGCACCAAATTGATCCGTCGGAACGAAACAGTATTGGTCCGGGCCGATGTCGTAATAGTTGTCAGCCCAGTTATGAATACCGGCGCGCCGGTCGAAGCGCGCTTCGGGGGGTAGCGGCGCCCAACCGACATAATCATTACTCTTGCGCCAGGACACCCACGCTGACGCCCATTCATCTCCGGGGACCCAAATCCATCCGATGTTGCGCAACCGTGTCCAGCGCCCGTAATGATAGGTTGCCCAGCCGAATGGTTCTTCCGATATCCAGGTCCAGCCCGCGTCGGTGTAAACCCAGCGGCCGTTGGTATAAGGACGCCACGAGCGCGAGCGCTCCGCCTCGCGCGGTTGCCACACGTACCCGTAGCTCGAAGTCTCACGCCACACGCCATAGGGCTCGAGTTTCCTGTAAAAGGTCGAATAGGACGCAGTCGCTGCATTTCCAAAAGCGTCCGTCCCGGAAGCCGGCAGCGGCGTCTCCGAGGCTTCGGCGACGGGCGCGCTCTCTGCGGCTTGTTGCTTTTCAGCCAATGCTTTTTCACGCGCGTCGAGTTCGGCCTGCCGCTGGGCCAGTTGTTGCTCGGTCTGGGCCTGCCGTTCAGCAGCCAGACGTTCCTGCACCTGTCGCTCAACTTCAGCTTTCCGTTCTTCCTCGGTTTGCTGCTTTTGGCAGGAGCAAAATATCGCCAAAGAAATAATCACCGGCAGGCAAAAAAGTTTTTTCATGTCAGGATTAGACCCCTATTAGTTTTCCTTATTCGAACGAAGCAAACAAAACCTCCGTTTGCTAAATCACGGCGTCGGCGCCGATGGTGACGTTGCCGGCGTCACGATTACGGTTTCAACGTGCTCCCGCCGAAAACGCTGGATATTGGCATACACGGCTAAGAGCGCCATTGATCCGAGGATCACGAGCATCACGACCACACCACTCCTGGGAACTCGGGATGACGACGGCGTTTCGCCAGCCGGATGCGTTGGATTCACCTTTGAATATCGTTGTCCGGCTTGCGCGCGCAATCTGCATTCACTTTAAGTGTAATGCCGCGATCGCATCCATTACGCGCTGGCTTAGTCGCTTGTAAATGTCCCTCTCCGGGGATTCGACGTCGGCCGTTGTAAAAAAAATCGGTTCTCCAATCACGATGGTGATTGGCACAAAGTGCAAACCACCGCCGCCGCGCGGCAACGCTTCGTGGGCGCCAAAGATCCGCATCGGCACGACTGGAGCGAGCGTTTTTGCGATCACGAGCCCCAATCCCGGCTGTGCTGGCTGCAAATTGCCATCGAGCGTCCGCGACCCTTCCGGGAAAACCAGCGCGGCGTTTCCAGCTTTGAGAACGCGAATCAGGGCCTTGAGCGCGCTGCGGTCGATTCCTTGCTGATTAACTGGGATCACATTCAGCTTGGGTAAGAGCCAGCCGAGCAGTGGTACATCAATTAGCGTTTTCCGGGTCAGAAAATAGATCGGCCGATCACACGTCGTGCCGGCAAGTGGTGGATCAAGGTAGCTCTGGTGATTCATCGCGAGAATTACCGAACCATTTTGGATCATCCGCTCCCGATGAATCACTCGAAAACGAAAAAACAATCTACCGACCAAGCGAGAGAGATGGTACCCGAGCCAGTAGTAAACGTTCATAGTTGAAGCGTTCAAGCGGCGATTAGATGGAGACGTGGAGGCCGTTTTGTTCGAGTCGGGCAAGGATCTCGTTGACGACTCCTTCTATCGTCAAATCCGACGTATCGATCACGAGTGCATCCTGCGCGATGACAAGCGGTGAGACAGGTCGCGAAGAATCAGCCTGGTCACGCATTTCAATTTCATCGCGCTCCCCTTGCGCGGCACGACGGCGCAAACGCACGTCGGGCGAAGCGTCGATATAAAATTTATAGGGGGTGTCTGGAAAGACAACGGAACCTATGTCACGGCCCTCGATGACTACGTCTTGATTGCGCGCGCAATCACGCATTTTCTGCACCACAATTTCGCGGACTCGAGCCACGCTACTGACGTAAGAAACACTTTCGTTCACGCGGTCGTCCCGTAGATAATCCGTCGGATCGACGTTATCGATCAAGGTACGCGACTCGTTGTTTTGAAGCCCGCAGGCGATCTGAGCGGACTCGGCAGCCCGGATGATGCGGGGGGCGTCTCTCGTGTCTATTCCCTTTTCCAGGATATGCCACGTGATCGCCCGATAGATCGCCCCCGAATTCACGTAAGCAAAACCTAGCCGCCGGGCAAGTCTTCGCGCGACGCTACTTTTTCCGGAGGCCGCCGGGCCATCAATAGCGATAACGCGATGAGAAGATTGCGGAACGAAATGCGAGGCAACTTTAGCCATCGTTCTCATGGCGACGCAATACGCCTCATTAAGTCGTATCTGACCTATGTGGCCTCTGAATTACGCTTCCTCGACTGGAGCGGGAGTAAGCGAGCCGATGACAGGCGTGCTTATCTGCATCCGTTTCGGGTTGGTGAACTGTTCCAGGATGGTTGCAAATTCGGGATAAGACTCGCGAATGCAGTCGGCATCCTGAACAATGGTTTCGCCCTCGGCGAACAAACCGGCAATGGCAAAAGCCATCGCGATGCGATGATCGCCGAAACTCGCCAGGCGCGCTCCGTGGAGCGGTGCCGGGCCGTGAATTTGGAGGCCATCACTCATTTCGGTGACTTGCGCGCCCATCGTGCGCAAATTGTGTGCGATAGCGGCGATGCGATCGGTTTCTTTCACGCGCAATTCCTCGGCATGACGAATAATTGTTTGCCCGTTTGCCAGAGCGCCCGCGACTGCGAGGACGGGCAGTTCGTCAATAAACTGCGATACCTCCTTGCCCTGCATAACGGTGCCCTTGAGGGGCACGCCCGTAACCTCGACGACGCCCCGCGGCTCAAGTTGATCGACATCTTCGATGGCTTCCCGCACCTGGGCCCCCATTCGCAGTAAAACACCAAGAAACGCCGTTCGGGTGTCGTTTAGACCAACTCCGCGCACGAGCAGATGCCCCCGTGGTTGTGCTGCAGCAGCGACCAACCAAAAAGCGGCCGAGGAAATATCGCCCGGAATCGTAAAGTCACGCGACTCCGGAATCTGGTCGCCGAATACCGTGACGCTGTCATCGTCATCTTGTGCCGTGCGAACGAGAAAGTAGTTAAGCAGGACCTCGGTATGATTTCGCGTGGGTGACGGCTCCTGGACAGTTGTCTTGCCCCTGGCAAAGAGGCCCGCCAGGAGCAATGCACTCTTGACCTGCGCGCTCGCTATAGGCAAACGATAATGAATTCCACGTAAGGAGCCGCCACCAACACGGAGTGGCGACGTCTGTTCGGGCCCTTCTGCGACAATATTTGCGCCCATCTGACGAAGCGGCGCAATTACGCGATCCATTGGACGTCTCGAGATCCCGGCATCGCCCACCAGCCGGCTCTCAAATGTTTGTCCGGCAAGCAAGCCAGCGAGGAGCCGCATCGTCGTGCCGGAATTTCCGCAATCAATGTCCTTTTTTGGGGGCGTAAGCACACGCTTTTTCCCATGGACTATTAGCGTGTCCGGCTCAGGCTGTTCGATCCTGATACCCAAAGCGCGCATCGCATTGACCGTATGCATGCAATCCTCGCTCGGGAGAAAGCCGCGCAATGTGCATATGCCATTGGATAAAGCGGCGACGATAACGGCGCGATGCGAAATGCTTTTATCGCCCGGTACAGTGATTTCGATATCGATTCGAGGGGCGCGTTTGATCCGTAATTCCATAGACGTGAAAGGAAAGCAATACCGGATGCTTGATGCTAGCGCTTGATGAAAAAGGCAATGCTCCGCTTATTCAGTATTCAGTATTCAGTATTCAGTATCCAGTATCCAGTATCCAGCATCCAGCATCGAACAGGGGCCGCAATCCCGAACCCATTCGGGCAGCAAACCCGTTATGGTACGAGAAAGATTTTATCGGTGTACGGATCTTTCACTTCCGTTCCTGGAGGAAATCCTTCCACATCGACGTACTTGCCAGGTGAATAGGGACTTTCCACCAAATGAGGTTTGCCAGGGACGGGAATTCCGTACGGATAGTCGCCCTTTGCAACTTTCGTCGGTGCAGCCGTTGGAGGAGGTGAAGGCGCAGTCTCCGCCTGCGGCGCACCGGTAGGCTGAACAGGTCCGTTTGGATTGAACGGCTGTTGCGGAGGTGGGTATTCCTGGGTACGGGTCGCGACGCGTTGAGGAGGGCGTTGCGGCGGCTCTTCAGCGCATGATGCAATAAAGAAAGCGGTGAACAGGGCAAGCGAGAGTGAGAATTTCATAAGTGAGATTGCTCTCCCAACGTATCCACACTCCGATTCGTTGCCAATCACTAAATCGCTATCGTCTTCAAGGCCACCGTACCGGCAAAGATCGACACGAATACAATAACTGGACGCTTTTCATCCGAATCCAAAGAAGAAATGTCGAACAACTCCCGTGTCCAGATTTTGGTGGTTGATGACGACGCCATGAGTCGCAAAATCCTTGTGCAACTGCTGACGTCGGCAGGTTATCAATGCGACCAGTCCGAGGACGGGGCCGAAGCGTTAGAAATAATTCACGCCAGGCCGCCTTCGCTGCTTCTTCTTGATTTTGATATGCCGGGACTAAACGGCGCCGAGGTGTTAAAACGCCTTCGCGCAGATAGCGACCCGGCAATCGCGCAGATTCCCGCAGTCATGCTGACCGGGCATGGGAGCGAAGCAAGCGAAGTGGGTTGTTTGCAAGCAGGTGCCGATGATTTTGTGACAAAACCGATCAACGCCGCTGTGTTACAAGCACGAATTGAGACCCAGCTTCGCCTGCGCTTCATGCGGCGCCAATTAGAGCGGCAAAACGATGAACTCGAAGAATGGCGTCGTAATCTCGAGCGCGATTTGGCCGCTGCGCGCCTGACCCAACAATCCCTGATTCCGCACAAGCCGCCGAGGCTCCCCGGTTGGCAAGTTGCCACCTGTTATCGCCCGGTAATCCAAGTGGGCGGCGATATCTACGGTTGGCTGCCTATGAACGAGGGCCGAATCTTGTTTTGGATCGCAGATGGCACCGGCCACGGAGCTGCGGCTGCGCTGCTCACCACTCTGGCGAAACTCCTTTTTCATCATGGCACCGTAGAACACAACACGCCAGCCAGCATCATGGAAGCGGTGAATCATGATTTCCGTAGCATTTTTGGCGCGCGATCTTTCATGACCGCTATGTGCGTTGCGGTTGACCCCGAGAGCGGAGGCGCAAGCGTGGTGGGGGCGGGTCATCCGCCGCTCCTCGTGGTACGCCATGACAGTACGACTGAGTCGATCGCCTCGATTGCGCCTCCATTGGGGTTACTCGAACATCCAGAATTTGCAGAAACTCGTATCGACCTGGAATCGGGTGATGCTTTTCTCCTCTATACAGATGGCCTATTTGGCTCGACGAAAGGCGCGCGACGCCGTCTCACCCCAAAGGGCTTGGAGAAAATGCTTGATCACTCTGCCGTCAGTGCCGAAGCGCTCCTGAAGGGAATATTAGACCAGGCAGCGCCAGATGAAACCAGCAATGGCTCGCCAGATGATGTCGCTGCACTGGCAGTTCGACGGGTCGCCTAGCAAAATTTTTTTCGTTTCGTTAAAATTAGTGTTGCCCTCACGCGAGCGAAACGATAATCAGCCTCTATGCCGAAAACCAAAAAGAAACCTTCCAAACGCAAACCCAATCCCGCCTTCATGAGACCGGTCCAGCCTGACGATAAGCTTTCTGCCATCGTTGGGTCGCAGCCGCTACCCCGTTCCGAGCTTACCAAGAAGCTTTGGAACTACATCAAGAAGCACGGTTGCCAGGATAAAAAGAAAAGAACCATGATCAACGCGGATGACTCACTCAGGCCGGTATTCAACGGTAAGAGCCAGGTGAGTATGTTCGAGATGACCAAGCTCGTCTCGAAGCATCTGCGCTAGGTCTTTGAATCCGTCAATAGCCCGGCGTTGGTGCGCCGGGCTATCTGCGGACGCAGCGAGATTATTCCCGCACCGACGGTGCGTTGTACCGTTCTTGCGCCCAGCCGCAATCCAGTCGAAGATGGCGGTGTGAAAAAATATCGTTCGATTCTTTTCGCCGCTGCAGCCTGTGTTTTCCTCTCTGCGTCCTTCGCCCGCGCCGAGTCTGGCTGGCTAAACGATTACAAGAAGGCGCAGCAAGAGGCGACGGCGACCAACAAATTCCTGCTTCTCGATTTTACTGGCTCGGACTGGTGCGGCTGGTGCAGGAAGTTTGACAAGGAAATTCTCTCGCAGCCTCAGTTCAAGGATTACGCGCGTGGGAATCTTGTGCTTGTGGAGGTGGACTTCCCGCGCGCCAAACCGCAAAGCGTCGAGCTGAGAAAGCAGAATCAAGAGCTTGCGCAGCAGTACCAAGTTCAAGGATTTCCCACTATCGTCGTGCTCAATGGCAGCGGACAGAAGCTTTGGCAGTACGACGGCTACTTCCCCGGCGGGCCAGATGCGTTCATCGCGCAACTAGAGAAATTGCGCAAAGGCTGAGCGCGTTTTTGAATTTTTCCGGTCTCTGCTAGATACACGGATCCAATTTGCCACTTTGTCGCTGATGCTTGTTTGGCGTTTGCTGCTCGTTTGCGTTGCGGGACTAGTTGCGGGGCATGATCTTCGAGCGGAGCCGAAGGTCGCCACGCAAACCGCTGGGAATAACAGCCCGAAGAGCGCGACGGAAACAAAAATCACATTTAACTCAGTGCACGTCGACGGGCCCTACATCGCGATGACGTTTGACGATGGACCAAGCGCAACGCTGACCTCAAAACTGCTCGATCTCCTCGCGGCTCACCATATCAAAGCAACTTTTTTTGTGATCGGCGAGAACGTCGCGGAGCATCCTGACATTGTCGCCCGCGCTGCGCGCGAAGGTCACGAAATTGGAAACCACAGTTGGTCGCATCCTAACTTTGCCAAAATGTCGGACGAGGGTGTTCGCCGGCAGCTCTGGCAAACCGACGAGGCAATCAAGAGCGCCATCGGCACGCGTCCAACTCTGCTCCGGCCGCCCTATGGATCAATTACGGAGCGCGAAAAACGTTGGATTCACGATGAATTCGGATATCAGATTGTTTTGTGGGACGTCGATCCCTATGACTGGAAACGACCCGGCCCGGCTGTGGTCCGCAATCGCATTCTTCAAGAAACTCGGCCCGGCTCAATCGTATTGAGTCACGATATTCACCCGGGAACAATAGAAGCCATGCCCTCTACTTTCGATGCGCTTGAGGCGAAGGGATTCAAATTCGTCACCGTGTCGGAGCTAATTCGCGCGGCGGTCGAACCCTCTCCAACACCGCCGTCAACCTCCCCAAGCGTTCGCGCAGCGATTCCTGTCTCACCGTCTCCGTCTCCGGCATCTTCGCCAGGAGGCTAGACCAGGAGTGAGTCTTCATTCGCAAAGCGAGGAAGAGGGAATCAAACAGCCAGAGATCGCCGACGGGCGGCGGGGATAACAGAAACGCAGAAGGCTATTTTTTCGCAGCTCCCGGGAATCGTTCGGCGAGCCGTTGTTCGGTTTGGCGGCGCGCGATGACAAAGTTATTGTTGTCTCCGTAGCTTCGCCACGGACCCGGAGGCACATCGCGCACTTCGACAAATTGCCAATCGGTGACGTCGGTTGGAGCTAGACCGACGTAGTCGCGAACCGCCGGAGAAACATCCAAACCAGCGCCTCGGTTCAGATTGGGTTTTGGCCTTTCATTCTGGAACACATACTGAAAATGATCGGTGCGAAACGGGCCGCAATCTTCCCATTGAGCATAACAGGTGCGATTGCCTTTCCTTATGGCGATCCAGCGATCTTTGCACACTGATTGACCCGGCCCGGTGTAGGCTTGCTTGAACCAGGGTATCACCAGCGGCGCCTCTGGCTTGAACTGCCCATGGGTGACGTCGTTATACGGCAGCGCACAGTAGAATGGATTTTGACGGGGGATGAAAGCCGCTGGGATATAGTTGCGCCGTGCCGAGGAGTCGGGGGTGTCGAAGCCACCGTAATTGCTCGTCCAATTCGCGTCCCACGAGCTCCGATGGTTAGGCACCGGGTTGTTGCCTGCGGCTTGTTCTCCAATCCAAAAGACCGTCGTCACAATATTCGTTTTCCAGGGAAAACGCTGTGTCGCAGGGCGCGAACTTGTCGGAACGAAAACTTGCGGCTCCACTTTGAGGAGCGCCTGCTCCCGCAGCCTCATTGCATATTTGGCAAAATCCGCCGCTGTCGCGTATGGCGAAGTGGATTGTTCGTCGGCTTGGGTCGCGCCAACAATTGTTAGACTGAAACAGGCCGTTAAGAGTCTCTTCATCTGGAAGTTGCCGCCACCTCTTATCCGATCACCTGGCCTTAGGCAAGGCAAATTTTCGATGTAGATTGCAATGATACAGAAATTCAACCGCGGCTCAACACGGTCTCGCGTCTGAATTGTCGATTGTCCGCGTCGGGATAATCCAGCGTGTAATGCAAGCCACGGCTCTCTTTTCGACTCAACGCCGAATCGACGATCAAGGCCGCCACCGTTACGAGATTGCGCAGCTCCAGAAGGTCCACGGATACTTTGAAGTTCCAATAGAACTCACGAATTTCTCGCTGAAGATTGCGTAACCGCGCGCTAGCGCGCTGCAGCCGCTTGTCCGTCCGCACAATTCCCACGTAATCCCACATCAGGCGTCTGATTTCGTCCCAATTATGATAAATCACGACCAGTTCATCGACGTCCTGCACATTTCCCGATTTCCATTCCGGCAAAGGGATTTTTTGTTTTGAACCGAATCGCGAGCTCAGGCATGCCGCCGCTGCGCGATGCGCCATTACCAGGCCTTCCAGGAGCGAGTTGCTCGCGAGACGATTCGCTCCGTGCAATCCGGTACACGCAACCTCGCCGATCGCATACAATCCTCCCAAACTTGTCCTACCATTTGCATCCGTTTTGATTCCGCCGCACTGATAATGCGCTGCCGGTACAACCGGAATCGGCTGCTTCGATATGTCGATGCCGAGTCGCAGGCACGTCTCATAAATGTGCGGGAAACGCTCCCGAATGAATTCCGGCGCCTTGTGCGTGATATCCAGAAATACGCATTTCGCGCCCGAGCGTTTAATCTCCCCATCGATGGCACGCGCCACGATGTCTCGCGGTGCGAGTGAGCCGCGCGCGTCGTAGCGCTTCATGAAATCTTCGCCGTGACTGTTGCGCAAAATTCCGCCTTCACCACGCACAGATTCCGAAATCAGAAATGATTTCGCCTGGGGATGAAAAAGACATGTGGGATGAAATTGAATGAACTCCATGTTTCCGATCTCGGCTCCCGCTCGCCAGGCCATCGCCACGCCATCTCCAGTCGCGATATCGGGGTTACTCGTGTACAAATACACCTTCCCGCAACCACCGGTCGCGAGCACGATCCGATCCGAACGGAGCGTTTCTACTTCTCCGGTTTTTTCATCCAAGACATAGACGCCCAAGCACCGATCTTCTGCCGCAAACCCGAGCTTGGCCGCCGTGATCAAATCAACCGCCATGTGATTTTCCAAGAGTTCGACCTGCTTCCGCCGGCCGATCTCACGCAGCAAAGTCTCCTCGATTTCCTTTCCGGTCGCGTCCCGCACATGCAGGACGCGACGCTTGGAGTGCCCCCCCTCTTTACCCAGGTCAAGCTCACGATGTCCGGAGACTTCGCGCTCATCGAAGTGCAGTCCCAGTTCGATCAGTTCGCCGATGCGCTGCGGACCTTCAGTAACCATGGTGCGGACCACCGCCTCGTCGCAAAGGCCCGCTCCTGCCTCGATCGTGTCGCGCACATGCAACTCGAATGAATCTTCGTCGCTGGTCACACACGCGATTCCACCCTGGGCCCAGGCTGTATTTGTATCTGCGCCTTTGCGTTTTGTGATTACGGCAACCGAACCGTGTGTCGCTGCCTTCAGGGCAAAGCTAAGACCGGCTATGCCACTGCCGATCACAACGAAATCGTATTCCTTCACGCGAGCAGAATGTTGTCAATCAAACGAGTTTTGCCGAAGAAAACTGCAACGGCCACAAGCGAATCTTGCCTAACCACTTCAATCGGCTGCAAGGTTTGCGCGTCCACAAGATCGACATAGTCAATCCGGGCGAGCGGCGCCTGCCCGATGGTTTCCCGAACTGCGGAAACAATTCGCGCAGCCGACGTTTCGCCAGCACGTGCCATATCGGCTCCTTTCAACAAGGCTTTTCGCAAAATCACTGCCTGTTTTCGCTCCTCGGCCATCAAGTACTGATTGCGCGAGCTGCACGCCAGCTCGTCCGTTTCGCGAACAGTTGGCACAGCAATAATGTCGGTCTGGAAATTGAGATCGCGCACCATCCGTCGAACGATTGCGAGCTGCTGAAAATCCTTTTCGCCAAAGATCGCCGCGTCCGGCGCAAGAATATTAAAAAGCTTCGCGACCACTGTGCACACGCCACGGAAATGTCCGGGCCGCGATTTGCCCTCGAGCACACTCGACAACGAAGCTTCCTCCAGGTAAGTCGAGCGGTCCTCAAAATACAGCTCCTTCGCCGCTGGTCGGAACAAAAGATCAACACCTGCATCTCGGCAAAATGCTTCGTCGGCTTTTTCGGGACGGGGATACTGTTCGTAATCGCTGCCCGGCTCAAACTGAAGTGGGTTCACAAAGATACTCACCACCACTTCGCCGTTGGAGCCGGCTCGCTCGCGCGCAGCTAGAATCAATTCCAGATGCGCTTTGTGCAGAGCTCCCATCGTGGGCACGAGCACGCTCGGTTTTGAGCGCTGTCGTGATTGAGCTTCCGCGATCATGGTCACAATTTTCACGCACCGATTATCACTCAATCGCCTGGCGCGCGCGAATCTCCGAGTTCAATTCAAAGGAAAAGGATGAACAAACCGGTGACCATTAGGGCGAGCATCCAGAACACGTCGACGTTGAACCAGGCGCTGCGCAAGATGCCGACACCGAGTCTTTCGTAAACCAAGATTGCGACGAGGCCGGTTACCAAAAGGTAACCCAAAGTATGGACTGCAATTGAGCTCGTCAGCAGATAAGGCGCGCTGAAGTTAGCGAATTCAAGGCCGTGGGTCGGGTGCATGTGCATGGTCATTGCACCCCCATGCGGTGTAAGCGTCTGTGGAGGTGATTTAAGAAACAACGGAATTAGCATCAAACCCGCGCCATGGGCTGACGCCATCACAAAAGACCAAAGAGTCAAATCGCCGAAACCCACGCGCATGCCTACCCAGTTCGGGTGACGTGAGCGAAAAAGACGATACAATCCAAAAGCAAATAGGATCGCCGCGGCAGCAATTTTTAAAGCGAATCGTGGAACGCTAATCCGCGCCAGGAGAACCGCCGCGATGATAATCCCAATGGAAAGTGCGTGCCCGAGAGCGATCGGGGGCAGCGCACGAAGGACTGCTGCACGCTTCTGTTCCTGCAACCCCAGCCCAACAGCGAACAACCATCCCATCGCTGGATTGATCCCGTGAAAAGCGCCGAGCCCAAAGAGTGTCAGCCAGGGCCAAAGCTCACTCACGGAAAACAGAAGGAATCGCTCGAAGAATCGCCCCCTTCGAGGCGGATCTGGTGAACACGGTAATCGCTGCTCTCGAGGAAAAACCTTTCATCAAAGGTGATGCCGCCTTCCTGGTTAGCGTCAAGTTTGACCATCCAACTGCCGACGCCGTCCGGATAGAATTGCTCGTCCCACGTGGAGTAAAGTGAGTTCGTGAAATAAACCCGTTTGCCGTCGCGACTCACTTCTAGCATTTGCGGTCCGCCAGCCAACGGCTGATTCGGATTCTTGGGATGTGGCGCGCGATTCACAATCCCGCCGATCCGCACTGAGCCAGTCTTCTTCGGGCTAAACGGATCTGACACATCGTATTGCAACAGCTCCCCTGTTCCCCAGCAAGAGACGTACAGGAACTTATCGTCTAGCGAGAGATCGATGTCCGTCACCAGCGGTGGCACCGCTTTAAAATCCTTGAGCATTGGCGGCAGCTTCTCCGGCTCAGCCGGTTCAGCTGGAATTTCGATCACTTTTTTTAAGTCCCAAGCCCCGTTGTTGCGGTGCCAGAGCCAGACTGATGCGGACAGATCCTTGAGCGAAACAACGACGCAGGCAAAGCCGTACGCTTTGGTCGGGTTGTGCGCTGGGCGCATCTCGAGCACCATTTGTTGCTCCTTGCCTAAATCGAGCGCTTGCACATGGCGGCGCCGGCGCAAGTCCCAGGCGTGTATTTGATGGCCGTATTTGCTACCGAGGAGCAGATCGGGCTGCAGTCCGCTTTCAATCATGTTCGGGGTGCCCCACTCGCTGGTGAGCAGCGTGTCGAATCCCAAATGCCACCAGAAATCGTACTGAAGAAACTGGGGGCCGCGGTCCATTTCCCACTGGCCTAAGATGTCGAACGTCTCGCAATCGAGCATGAAAATGCCGCCTGGGCCGTCGCCATTGGGCGCTCCAAGGGCGCTGACGTAAATGCCCTCCGGCCCACAGTGAATCGTGTGTGGACGCGAATAATGGGCACGCGCCAAAACTTCTTCCGGCTCGATTACCTTGACGATCTTTGGCTTTCGCGGATTCGGCTTTGTGTCGATGATATGCATGCGCGACGAGCGCAGGCCGGGCACAACCAGGTAACGGCGCTCGACATGCGGGTGTGGCGCATACGGACAAAGTGCTGAACTGCAAGCATTCCAACCGAAATGGTGCAGCTCATCGCCGAACTTCGGCAAGGTCACCTGGCCCACGCGCTGGCCGTAGGTACCTGACCCGGGATCGAGATCCACAACTAGTATCGCGTCGTTAAGCTTACTACCGGGCGGATTAAGCGCCGCCACAAATGCATGCTTTTCTGGAGGAGCCTGCATCGCCAATCGCGGCGACGGGTAAAACGTGGGATCTGGCTTCAAGAGCGGCATAAATTCGCGTCCCTTCTTCAGTTCACTTCATTACCTCCTCACAGGCGAAATTTCAAGGTATCGTTCAACCTGATTCCAAGCCGCAGACAAGGTCAATGGAACTTGGATTTCATTCGAGCCAAATGGCTTGGCGCGCGACCCTAAATCTCTTGTGCCCGAAATTTTGCCAGCCGGCGCGCACGGCGAGTTTGCGCATTTCTGAAAATGAAAATGCGCGCTCGGCCGAAAGCCGCGCGTCGTAGCGTGTCATCGGTTCGCGAAAAATGACTGCGGTCAAAAGATATACCCCAGCCGTGGCCAGAAATCCGCGCCGCAAATCGGAAACCAGAACAAAATCCCGGGATGACTCGCGGCAGCGTCGCAGAACTCTCACCGCGTCCTCGTCGCTGAAATGATGGAGCACCAGCGTGCAAAGAACGACGTCATAGGCTTCCGCCGGGCTCCAATCGAGAATGTTTGTTGCGTGGTAGGAAATTTCGGGATAAGCGGCGCTCAACTTCCTCGCGATCTCCAGGGTGGCAGGTTGTCGATCCAACGCATCGATCTCAACCTTTGCGCCAATTTTTCGTGCATAATGGACAATTAATCGCGGGATGTCGCCTGATCCGGTGGCAAGGTCGACAATCCGCATCTTGTCACCCGACTTGATCCAACGACGCACAAAATGGCCAATCAACCGGTAGCTACCGAACCAGCGATTGAGCTGGCGAATACGTTTCAGATCGCGCTCTAACTCGGCAGATACCGGCTGCGGCCGATCCATCATTTCCAAGACAGCCGGATCGAATTGCCGCTTCATCTAATACTGTGGCGGCGGTCTGTGACCGCCGAAAGCATGGCGGGTCGGCAAAAAACGGCGCACACAGAGCGTCGCTACAAAGAGAGAAACTTCTGCCACGATTCCGGCAACGTTGCGGTCTCGATCTCACTCGCGATCCGTCCTTCGAATTCGGGATGAAAAGTTGTGCTCGTCCCATAAACCATGATCACATCCTCCGACCCTTCTACCCGAATGGCGTGCGCGACCCCGGGCGGAACCACCACTCCCACATTGTTGCTGCCGTGATGATTGTCACCATCGATGAAGAAACGCATAATGCGCTTGGAAAAACCAGCACGCACATCGCACAAAATCATCTCCACGCGTCCCTGGAGAAAAAACATGACGTCCCACTGCTCGTCATCGTAACGACGCAGCGAATAATTTTGCGGCCGGCGCATGAACAAACGTCGCAGCCATTTCTCAGCAGTTGTATCGGACGGAATGCTCGGTGGATGCACATGAAATCCTTTGGCGCTCTGTGCAAACATGCGCGCGGCCGACCATTGCTTCGGCCAAAATCCGATTTTCGCCAGGATTCCCTCGTCACGCCGGACAAATTCACCGAAGACTCCGCGATGACGCTGGGAATGGATTGCGCGAGAGAAAATTTCCACACCGGGGATCCAGGCGCGCTTTATCTCTGGCCTCGACCGGTCTGCCATTGCCAGTTCGCCGACAGGAATACCAGAATGCGCGACTCGTTGCGGCAAAGAGCCCAATTTATAATCGCGCGCAGTCAACGCATTTCGCGCCGCCTCGCTCACGCCCAGCCACAAATTTGTTTCGCCCTTATTCATGTCGGTCTTTCTAAAAGCTTCTACTTGCCTAACGAGAAATCAGCGCGCTCGCGAGAAAGATTTGGATTGTAATAGGGATCGCGCTGCAGAACATCCGGCCAACGCTCGCGCATAATTGCGTCGCCGCGCGGGTCGATTCTGTCATGTTGCGGTGCGCGCCAATAAAGTTTTGCAAACGGAGTGTAAACAATCAGGTAACCGGCGCGCTGTATTTTGAGGCAAAGATCGACGTCGGCAAGCGATTCCGGCAGGCTTTCATCGAACCCGCCCACTTTCTGGAGAACGTCGCGGCGCGTTAACATGCACGCGCCCGACACCGCGCTGCAGTTGCGAGTGATCTGCAGTTGGCGATTTGCTCCGGGATGTTCCGCCGGAAAACCGCGAAAAGCCGGCTGCGCAATTCCAGTGACACCAAGAACAAACCCCGCGTGTTCAATCGTATCTTTCGGATTCAGCAATCGTCCGCCGACTGCGCCAACTTCCGGCCGCTGAACGTGCTCGGCCATGATCGTCAGCCAATCCGGTTCGATCGCCTCGATATTGCCGTCCATGAAAAGAAGCCAGGGGCTGTCGGTCTGCTTGATTGCGGAATTTCTGGCGGCGGAGTCATTGGATGCGCCTGAGAAGCGCAACAGGCGATGCGCCATGCCAGGAAGGTAATCACCGGTTTTGTCTGCCAGATCGTCGCTGCCAACAATAACGATTTCGTAATTAGGATAACGAGTCGCTCTCGTCAGACTTTCGACAGCGCGCGTGAGTTGCTCCGGCTCAGAGCGGATTGGAATAATGATTGAGATTTTCCTCGCCGCCAGTTCACGTCTGACGCAGAAGGCGTGCGTGCGCCAATCTACTGCAACATGAGCGGGCTCGCTGCGGCGTTTCAAATGATCTTCAATCGCGAGCCGGGAAGCGTCGAGTTGACCAGGCTTTTGGCGAACACTGATCGCGCTGGAGGCTTCGGTTCGCCGCCAATGATACAACACCCGCGGAATATGATGAATCTGATCGCTCTGCTCAATCACACGAAGAAAGAGATCGTAATCCTGCGCTCCGTCGAATTCCGAACGAAACCCGCCAACTTTCTGGACAATCTCGCTTCGCACGGCGGTCAGATGACCGACGTAATTGTAAGAAAGCAAAAAATCGGGCGACCAATCCGGTTTAAATAAAGGCGCGTCGCAGCCATTCTCGGCCAGTTTGTCTTCGTCCGAGTAAATCAGATCGGCGTCAGGATGAGTTTGCAAAAGCCTGACTATCTGGAAAAGCGCGTCCGGTTCCAGCACGTCGTCATGATCGAGAAAAGTGACCCATTCGCCACGAGCCAGTCCGAGCGCCTGATTCGACGCCGCAGAAATCCCTTTATGCTCCCCAAGTCGCGCAAGCGTGATGCGCCGGTCGCGTGCCGCCAATGTAGGCAAAACATTCAGCAGATCGGACGCGTTGGAGCCGTCGTCGATCAAAAGGAGTTCCCAGTTTTCATACGCCTGCGCGAGGACCGATTCGACAGCTTCTTCAAGCCACGGCACCGACGTGTCAAAAACAGGCGTGATAATGCTAATGAGCGGCTGCGAAGCAAAAGCACGCGTTTCGTGGCGCATTCGGTCCAGATCACCCGCAGTCGCGCGGTGCCGCTCGAGCCATTCTTGATATGGAGTCCGGGCAACCGAGCGTTTGCTTCCCCCGCCCCGCGGCCACAATTTCTTCCGCATCGCTTTGACCAGTTTTTCTGGAATGCGGTACGGCGCGAGCAGTACCTGACCGATCCTGCGCTCGGGCGATTTGCGCAGCGCTTGTTTTTGTTCTTTCAGCAACTTCAGTTCCCGCTGGTATTGCTTCAGTTTCAATAATTTTTGCTCGAGCGCAGCGATATGCCGATGGGCTGCGTTCAATTCGGACAAGCGATCATGGAGAGCTCGCTCCAGCCCGCTCAGGCGTGCGTTTAACTTCGCGAAAGCCATTTCCATCCCTGGAACCAAGGTATCGGTTGTTTCGCCCGGCCGGTTGCGCAGGCGTAGGGCTCCCGGATGAATCTCGCCAAGATCGCACTCGTAATCAGGGAGCAATCTGAATCGGCCAAATTTTTCGACGAGTTGCGCTCGCCGGTCGACATCCACTCCGGCGCCAGGTAATAGAACGATCTCGTTTGCACAGCGCGAAAGCTCCTCAACCATTCGATCGTCGTCACGTTTTTCCGAGGAATAAAACCAGATCGCAATCTCAAAGCGACTTGTGGCGGCGTCCTGCGAAAGCTTCGTTGCTAACTCCGCGCCGGACTCGATAACGACAGCTTCCCTTCCAATTTCGGCAAACTGCCGCTCAAGTTTTCTCGGGTCAGCCCCCACCACGAGGAACCGGCCACGCTCAAATTTCTGTGAGGTCACCCGCGCAAAATCAGGCCCAGGGCAATCGAAAGGTGATGGCAGCACGCCGACATTATATTGGTTGAAGCAAGCCGCAGGCAAATTTACCCTGCCGCACTCTCCCGCGATACGGAACGATCCTGCATGCTCGATTTTAGCGTTTATCTCCTTTATCGCGCAGGATCGGCGATTGTCAGCGTGCTGCCGCTGCCGGTTCTCTTTGTTTTCGGAGAATTTCTTGGATTCTGTGCCTGGATGGTTCTGGGAAACTATCGGCACCTCGCGCAGCGCAATATTGCCATCGCATTCGGCAATGAAAAGTCCCCGCGAGAATTGCGCCGTTTTGTGCGCCGCCATTTCCAGCGGTTAGGCGGAAATCTCTTGTGCAGCATCAAACTTGGCGTCATGCCGCTGGAAAAGATCGCGGCACGAATCGAGACGGAAAACCTGGACGTTATCCATCGACAATTGCGCGCCGGTCGGCCGGCTGTGCTCATTTTGAGCCACCTCAGCAGCTGGGAGTTGTCCGCTCACATTTTGCCTAAATACGTCGGCTACATCAGAAGCGGCACGATTTACCAAAACCTTGGCAACCGCTTCATCGACGAACACGTACGTAGCATGCGCGGCCGCGAGGGCGTTGAGATGTTCAATCGTAAAGAAGGTTTTGAAAAGGCGATCAAACTGCTGCGTGATGGAGGAATCGTCGGCATTCTAAGCGATCAACATTCCGGAGACAGCGGGTTGTGGGTTCCTTTCTTTGGCCGCCTGGCCTCGACATCGCCACTACCCGCATTGCTGGCGAAGCGTACCGGCGCAGCACTGGTCGGGGTGGCGATTTACACAGATGGGCGAGCGCGTTGGCGAATCGTTGTCTCGCCAGCATTGGAAGTAAAGCAGGCATCCGTGGAATTGCTCACCGCGAAAACAAACGATCTCATCGCCGCACAAATCCGTCGTGCTCCGGAAGATTGGTTTTGGGTCCATAACCGCTGGAAAATGCCCCAGCCCAGTTTCCTTCTCGCTCGATATAAGCGCGGCATTTATCTGCCACCGGATATTTCACCCCAAGACTTACAACCATTCCGAATTCTCATTCGCTCAAGCAACTGGCTGGGCGACGCTGTCATGAGCGTTCCGGCCGTCCGCGCGATCAAAAGCGGACGCCCTGATGCGCATGTCACGATTGCCGCGCCAGCGAAGATCGCTCCGGTGTGGAAGCTCGTTCCGGAGGTGGACGCGATCCTTCCTCTTGCGAGCAATTCACTCCTTGCGGCTGTCCGTTCGATTCAAGGACGATCAGGTTTCGACGTGGCAATTCTTTTCCCGAATTCTTTGCGTGTTGCTCTCGAAGCCCTCCTAAGCGGCGTGCGGCGTCGGGTTGGTTATCGTGGCCACTCACGGAGTTGGTTGTTGAATCAGGTCATACCTGAACAGCCGCCCCCCCGGCGACTCGAACATCAATCCGCTCGCTATCTCCGGATCGCCCAGGAGGCCGGCGCAGAAGCGTTCGGCACTCAACATCCAACGCTCAATGTTCAAGGGCCGAGCTCGGATCACACATCAATCCTCAAACATCAAACATTGCTGGGTCTCTGTCCCGGTGCAGAATATGGACCTGCTAAACGATGGCTGCCGGAGCGATTCAAGGAGGTGGCAACAAGAATCGCCGAACAAGCGCCAGTGCAGTGGGTTCTTTTCGGAACAGCGAAAGATGCGGAGATTGGCGAGCAGATCGCCGCCGGGCTCGGCGATTCATGCGTGAATCGAATTGGTCAAACCACGCTCGATCAACTCATTCTCGCTTTGCGCGGATGCCGTTTATTGCTGACGAATGACACGGGCACAATGCATCTCGCTTCGCTGCTCGGAGTTCCGGTCGTGGCGATTTTTGGCTCGACCGAGCCGGGTCTCACCGGACCGCTCGGCGATCACCACATCGTTCTGCGACATCACGTCGAATGCAGCCCGTGTTTCCTGCGGAAGTGTCCAATTGATTTCCGCTGCATGAAGGCGGTCGAGATTCAGGAGGTAGTCGATGCGGTCTTGTCGACTTTGCGACTATCGTCGCCTCGGCCTCTTTTCTGACGGAGTCAATTTGCCTACGGTCGAGGCGGTGGACTCTGATGAGGGGGCGGAGTAGCCCCTGGAGTCGGCCGAGGCAGTGGTGGGGGCGTGGGGGAAGGTGTGGCTGTTGGAGTAGGTGCGGGTGTTGGAGTTGGGGTTGGTATAGGTGTAGGTGTAGGTGTAGGTGTAGGTGTAGGTGTAGGTGTAGGTGTAGGTGTAGGTGTAGGTGTAGGTGTAGGCGTCGCAGTTGGAGTCGGGCTCGCTGTGGGGGTCGGTGTTGGCGGAGGCGTAGGTGTTGGAGTTGGAGTTGGAGTTGGAGTTGAAGTAGCCGTAGGCGTCGGAGAGGCAGTCGGAGTGGGCGTCGGCGTCGGACTGGCTGTGGGTGTGGGAGTGGGCGTTCCGACGCCCACAGGCGCTTGGATCGCAACGCTCATGGGCGAGCCTGTCTTGAAGAATCAATCGCGTTGGCGTTCTGATTCTGCGCAAAAGTTTCCGTGCTCCAGGTGATAGAGCTTGGGTCTTGGGTAACATTCCATGGAGTGCTGCTATATCCAGCATCTCCCTGGGTGCCATCATGTGCCCAGCCGGGATGCTGAGGCGGCGCATGAAATCCGATGTTAGAGATGTTGACTCCGGGTCCCAGAGGCACGCTGAAAGATTGGATCCCGCGATCGAGGTTCTCGTTATAGAGCGCGTATTCGTAGTGCCAGATGCCAGTAGTGGGGTTCGTGACTTTGTAGCCCATGAACCAGATGCCATCGTTGCCTGGATCCGGCTGAATCTGGTTCACGGTCGCACCGGTCCAAGCCATAATGCCTGGTTGCTCTCGCACGGTGGCGCCTGCGCTAGTAAAGCTAAAGGGCTGGTTGATTCCGGTTACGGTGTACCGACGGTACGAAGCGTTGTTGTACATGTTGCACTGGCCCGGATGACTTTGGCACCAAGTGTATTCGTGCGGGA
>WNGB01000325.1_pt1 | contig 104927 bp, 103 predicted proteins | sample 5400681 | NCBI WGS metagenome assembly WNGB01 (sample SAMN13153367, study PRJNA577476) | soil metagenome | isolation source: 115 cm soil or saprolite under grassland replicate 2 | place: USA:California | collected 2016-06-15 | reverse complement strand
TCGGCCTGTGTGCTGATGAATAACAGGTGAATCGGCTCGTCGATCGCCGTGCCGGCCGCGACGTCGATGTACCCGCCGTCGGCCCAGAATGCCGTGTTGAGCGCGTCGAAACCCGTCGCAATCGCTCCGGCATCGCCAAGCAGCAGCGGTTCGAGCCGGTCCGGGTCGTCCGCGAGCGCGTCGGCGAGGCTTCGCAGCGTCAGATCCGAAGACAACGATTGGACGCGCGAGCGCGCCGCGTCGTAACGGCCGTCGACGAACACCAGCCGATGAGCGCCGGGCAGCCCGAGCGCACGTACTTGCGCCGCGCTCGCTTCGCCTTGCGAAGGTGCAGTGAACGCGCGCTTTTCGATTGCCGCCACATTGGTGTATTTCCAATCCTCCTGGCGCGTCGTCGGAAAGCCGAGCTCGGCGAAGCGATCGAGCGCCTCGCGGCGGGCTTTGCGAAGCCACGGCAGCCGTGCGCCGGCGAGCTGCGGTTCGAGCCGATCGAACTCGTCGCGATAGCGGTCATGCACGGCCGGATTCATTGGGCGTTCGTCTGTCATGCCTGCGGGACCGACGCCGGTGCGCGGCTCTCCGCCTCGACCCAGCCATAGCCTCGCCGCTCGAGCTCGAGCGCGAGCTCCGGTCCGCCCGACTTGGCGATACGGCCATTCGCGAGCACGTGCACGACGTCCGGAACGACGTAATGGAGCAGCCGCTGATAGTGCGTGACGAGGATCATCGCGCGCTCAGGGCTGCGCATCGCGTTGACGCCGCCCGCGACAGTCTTCAACGCATCGATGTCGAGCCCGGAGTCGGTCTCGTCGAGAATCGCGAGCTTCGGCTCGAGCACCGCCATCTGCAGGATCTCGTTGCGCTTCTTCTCGCCGCCCGAAAACCCTTCGTTGACCGCGCGGTGAAGGAGCGCCGCGTCGATGTCCATCTGCTTCAGCTTGTCCTTGATTCGCGCGAGGAACTCCATCGCATCGAGCTCGGGCTCGCCCCGATGCTTGCGAACCGCGTTGAGCGCCGCTTTCAGCAGATAGACATTGCTCACCCCCGGAATCTCGACCGGATACTGGAACGCGAGGAACACGCCTTCGCGCGCGCGCTGTTCGGGCGGCATGTCGAGCAGATTGCGCCCTGCATAGCTGACTTCACCGGCCGTCACTCGAAACGGCTCGCGGCCGGCGAGCACGTGCGCTAGCGTGCTCTTGCCGGAGCCGTTCGGGCCCATGATCGCGTGCACTTCGCCGGCGTCCACACGCAGATCGATGCCGCGCAGGATCGGCTTGTCGTCGACGCTGACGTGGAGATTCGTGATTTCGAGCAGAGCCATAGGTGTCCGCAGCGGGTCAGCCGATGCTGCCTTCGAGACTCACGCCGAGAAGCTTCTGCGCCTCGACGGCGAATTCCATCGGCAGCTCCTTGAAGACCTCCTTGCAGAATCCGTTGACGATCATCGAGACGGCATCCTCGCCGGAGAGTCCGCGCTGCATGCAATAGAACAATTGGTCCTCGCCGATGCGCGACGTCGACGCCTCGTGCTCGACCTTGGCCGTCGCGTTCTTCACTTCGATGTACGGAAACGTGTGCGCAGCGCACTTGTCACCAAGCAGAAGCGAATCACACTGCGTGTAGTTGCGCGCGCCCACGGCGCTCTTGCCGACCTTCACCAGCCCGCGGTAAGCGTTATGGCCGTGCCCAGCCGAGATGCCCTTGGAAAGAATCGTGCTGCGCGTGTTCTTGCCCAGATGGATCATCTTCGTGCCCGTATCCGCCTGCTGGTAGTTGTTCGTCAGCGCGACCGAGTAGAACTCGCCGACCGAGTTGTCGCCTTGCAGCACGACGCTCGGATATTTCCAGGTGATCGCCGAGCCCGTCTCTACCTGCGTCCACGAAATCTTCGAATTCGGCTCGCGGCAGTCGCCGCGCTTGGTGACGAAGTTGTAGATGCCGCCCTTGCCTTCCTTGTCGCCCGGATACCAGTTCTGCACGGTCGAGTACTTGATCTGTGCGCCTTCGAGCGCGATCAGCTCGACGACGGCGGCGTGAAGCTGGTTCTCGTCTCGCATCGGCGCCGTGCAGCCTTCGAGGTAGCTCACGTACGCGCCCTTGTCGGCGATGATCAGCGTGCGCTCGAACTGGCCGGTGTCCTTCGCGTTGATGCGGAAATACGTCGACAGCTCCATCGGGCAACGCACACCCGGCGGGATGTAGCAGAACGAGCCGTCGCTGAACACCGCCGAGTTGAGCGTCGCGAAGAAGTTGTCGGTGTACGGCACGACCGATCCGAGGTATCGCTTGACGAGGTCGGGATGCTCGCGCACCGCTTCCGAGAACGAGCAGAAGATGATGCCGAGCTTTGCGAGCTGCTCCTTGAACGTCGTCGCGACCGAGACGCTGTCGAACACCGCGTCGACGGCCACACCCGCGAGCAACTCGCGTTCGCGCAGCGGGACGCCGAGCTTGTCGTACATCTTGAGAAGCTCCGGATCGACGTCGTCGAGGCTCTTCGGTCCGTCCGTTTTCGATTTCGGCGCCGAGTAGTAGACGATCTCCTGATAGTCGATCGCCGGGTGGCGCACCGTCGCCCAGTTGGGCTCGCGCATCGTCAGCCAATGGCGGTAGGCTTGAAGCCGCCACTCGAGCATGAAGTCCGGTTCGCTCTTCTTCGCGGAAATCAGGCGAATCACGTCCTCGCGCAGCCCCTTGGGCGCGACGTCGGCTTCGATGTCGGTGACGAAGCCGTGGGGGTACGGCCGGTTCACCAGGCTTTCGAGCAGCGTGCTCATGATCGATGGGTGTCCTTCGTCGACCGCGTGGACGACTTCCGGATCGACCGCGGCGCGAGCCTGACCGGCTGCACGTCGACATTTCGCGCTTGCTGTCGCGCGACCAGCCGAGCCAGACTGACGGACCCGAGATAGCCGTCGATGATCCCGTTCAGCTCGTGCCACAATTCGTGGGTCATGCAGCGCTTGCCGTTGTGGCAATTGAGCTTGCCACTGCAGCGTGTCGCATCGATCGGCTCGTTCACCGCGCGAATGATGTCGGCGACTGAAATGTCGCCCGGCAATCGGGACAGACAATACCCGCCGCCGCGGCCGCGAACGCTGTCGACGAGCCGGTGGTGTCGCAGCCGTGAGAACAATTGCTCGAGATAGAGCGGCGAGATCTGTTGCCGCTCGCTGATGTCGGCCACGGTCACCGGACCGGCTCGGTCGCTGAGCGCCAGGTCCAGCATTGCCGTAACCGCGTAACGTCCCCGTGTTGTAAGCCGCATTGCGTCCGACCCAAATATGTTGAAGTAAAAGCCGTCGGCAATAGTATACTATTTTAGTCAGCTTTTTGCGGCAGAAGTTTCACCACTCGCAGATGATCATTCGCGATGGCTTCGCCGGCACCGTCGGCGACACGCCGCTGATGCGTCTCGCCAGCCTCGGCCGCGAGACCGGCTGTCAGATCCTCGCCAAAGCCGAATTCCTCAATCCAGGCGGTTCGGTCAAGGACCGCGCGGCGCTCTACATCGTGCAGGACGCCGAGCGCCGCGGCACGCTGAAACCGGGCGGCACGGTGGTGGAAGGCACCGCGGGCAATACCGGCATCGGTCTTGCGCACATCTGCAACGCGCGCGGCTATCGCTGCGTCATCGTCATACCCGAGACGCAGTCGCCGGAGAAAGTGGCGTTGCTGCGCGCGCTCGGCGCCGAAGTGCGACCGGTTCCCGCGGTGCCATACGCCGATCCGAATAATTACGTCAAGATCGCCGGTCGTCTCGCGGCCGAAACGCCGCACGCCGTCTGGGCCAACCAGTTCGACAATCCGGTCAATCGCCGAGCGCATTACGAAACCACCGGGCCCGAAATCTGGCGTGACACCGGAGAGCACATCGACGCGTTCGTCTGCGCGACTGGCACCGGCGGCACGCTCGCCGGCGTCGCCCGCTATCTGAAGGAGCGCAATCCGGCGGTGCGCATCGTGCTCGCCGATCCGGTGGGAAGCGCGCTCTACCACTACGTCAAGACGGGTGAGCTCAAGGCCGAGGGAAGCTCGATCACCGAGGGCATCGGTTCGAGCCGCGTGACGTCGAACCTCGAGGGCACGCCGATCGACGATGCAATGCAGATTCCGGACAGCGAATGTGTGACGATGGTCTATCGACTGCTTCGCCGCGAAGGGCTGTTCGTCGGCGGATCGAGCGGAATCAACGTCGCCGCTGCGGTGAGGCTCGCACGCGAGCTCGGCCCCGGCCATACGATCGTCACGCTATTGTGCGACAGCGGCACAAATTATCTCGGTCGCCTGTTCAACCCGGCGTTCCTCGCGAGTAAAGGGCTGAGCTCGCCATAACCCCACGTGAATCGTTACGAGCCGCGACGGGCGGCGGGCTCGTCGCTTTGCGTCGTCCGAGAGTTGCCATACCCCCCGGGTGCACGTAAAGGAACCTGCTAGGCCGCTTGCCTGCGCGAATGCTCGCGGAGGATTTCCCGAGTCGCGTCCTGCGACCCGGCAACGAGCGCTCGCATCGTCTCTTCGGCCATCGAGGCGTCCTGCGCTTCGATTGCGCGAACGAGGCGCTTCCAGTTCTGTGCCGATTTTCGACGGCGCTCCACACTGCGCAACGACAGCCGCGTGTAGCGGGCGACCTGCTGCGAAAACGAACGGATGAGCGCGGCGAGGCGTTCGCTGCCGGCGCCTTCCGCGATCAGCTGCGAGAACGCGTACACGGCGTCGAAATACTTGCCGTGGCTTGCGTCGGACGCGTGCTGCGCGACCTGTCCGAGCAGCCGCCGCGCCTGGTCGAGCAACGCGCGATCCCCGCGTGCGGCCACGCGACGCGCTGCAACGGCGAGCAGGCTCGCGCGAATCTCGTAGAGGTCGTCGACCTCATCGGCGGACAGTTGCGTGACCCGGGCGCCGCGGCGCGGCTCGATGCGCACCAGCCCGCGATTGTCGAGAAGGCGAAGAGCTTCACGGATCGATGCGCGGCTCACGCCGTACGTCGTCGCGAGATCGACTTCCTTCAGCCGTGCACCGGGACGAAAGCGCTCGTTCAGGATCTCATCGGCGATGCGCTGCGCGAGCTGTTCGGAGAGTGTGAGGAACAGCCCCGCATCGACGGCAACGATCTCACGCATCGTGCGCCCTTCCCTTTCGTGTCGCTTCGACGCCGGCTCAGGCCACAACACCCGCGTGCGCCTGCGTTTGTCTGAATGTCGACATTATACATTCGGGGCAGTATATTGGGCAGACGCCCGGCTCGCGATACCAGTCTCGGCGCCATCGGCTCAGTCCCGTGCCCACCCGCGAAGGAGGAACGCCATGAAGCAGCTCAAGGCCCTCTCGCTTGCCGCCGCCGTTGTGGTGCTCGCGATCGGCAGTGCCGGCGCGCAGCAGACGGTGCGCCTCACCGCCGCGACGGGCATCGCACCCACGGTGCCGACCGCCTGGTGGTTCAGCGATTACATCGGTCCGAAGCTCAAGGAGTACTCCAAGGGGCAGACCGTGCCGAACGTCCAGATCAACGGGACGCTTTGCAACGAGCACAAGTGCGTCGAGCAGGCGCGGCTCGGGCAGATCGACATCGGCTCGGTCTCGGGCGGCAACATCGGATCGTTCGGGCACACGTTCGACATCCTCAACCTCCCCTACATCTTCAAGGACGATGCCGCGGCCGAAAAACTGATTACCGGATGGCTCGGCGACGAACTCAAGAAGCGTGCCGAAAAGGAGATGGGGCTGCACGTGCTCGCGATCATTCCCTCGTACAGCTTTCGCAACGTCGACAATTCGAGGCGAGAGATCCGTGTTCCCGCCGACATGGGCGGCATCAAGTTCCGGGTGACGAAGTCGGAAGTCGAGCTCACGCTGATCAAGACATGGGGCGGCACGGCCATTCCGTACGACTGGGGCCAGCTCTACGAAGGGCTGCAGGCGAAGGTCGTCGACGGCATGTATATCCCGGACGCGTACGTCGCCGCGCAAAAGTTCTACGAAGTCGCGCCCTACATCACGCAGACGGGCGGCGGGTGGAACGCGCACATCATCTTCATGGACCTCAAGCGCTACCAGCGGCTTCCCGATTCGGCGCGCGACGTCGTCGATCGCATCGGCAAGGAGATCGCGGCGCGCGCATTTGCGGTGGACGCCGAGTGGATGGCGAAGTACACGAAGCAGCTCGAAGGCAAGGTCAAGGTGTACAAGCCCACGCCGAGCGAATTGAGCCTGTGGTACGCCGGCGCGCCGCCTGCATGGCGCGCGGTCAAGGACACGTACGATGCTGCGCTCGCACGGCGCGCGCTTCAGGACCAGGGCCAGCGGGAGCTGATCGGCAAGCTCGAGCAAGCGGGCGCGCTCTGACAATCCGTGCAATGAACATCGCCGAGTCGACCGTCGATCGGGCGACAGCGAAAGCGTTCCTGCTCGCGCGTCGGGGCGCGTGCGAGCTTTTCGTCGAGCCGCAGACGATCCACTACTTCGCTATCGTGTCGGACGCGAGCCGTGACGACGCCAGATGGACGTTCACGTGCGTCAAGATCCTGTTCGAACGCGGCCGCTGCGGCCCCGACGCAGGCGAGTGGCTGTTCTGCGTCGGTTTGTCGGTGCCTGCGGACGAGCGCGGCGAGTTTCTCGCGTGGTACGAGCAGGAACACCTTCCCATTCTTCTCGAGTGCCGCGGGTGGGACGGCTGTCGCTTCGTCGAGGCGCCGGCGTCGCACGGATGCCAGTTCTTCGCGCTGCATCAGCTGTCCGACCGCTCGGCGCTCGAATCGCCCGAGCGCGCCCGCTCGCGGGCCACGCCCTGGTTCGAGCGGCTGAAGCGGTTCGACTGGTTCGACGAACCGTTCACGCGCACGCTTTACCGGCGTGTCGAGGACGCGGCGCGATGAGGACGCCGCTGCCGCCGCATCTTCGACCCGATAGGCGCGGCACAATGGGCCCGTACTGGCAGGCCGCCGCACGCGGCGAGCTGCGACTGCCGCGCTGCCGAAGCTGCGCATCGCTCATGTGGCCGCCGAAAATCCGCTGCGCGGCGTGCGGCTCGATCGAGATCGATTGGGTGGCGTCGTCCGGCCGCGGGGTCGTTCACACATTTACCGTGGTTCGACAGGGCAACGACGCCTATTTCACCGTGAAGGTTCCGTACGTCGTTGCGATGATCGAGCTCGACGAAGGGCCGCGATTGATGAGCAACATCACGGGCTGCGACGTCGAAGCCGTTTACATCGGCATGCCGGTCGCGGTGGCGTTCGTCGACGCCGGTGACGGCCTGGTGCTGCCGGTGTTCACACCGTCGGACACGACGACCCGGTGATTGCGCACACGCTTTGCGGGCGAGTCGCGATCGCCGGCGCGGCGACGGCGGGCATCGGCTGGTCGACCGAGCGCACGCCCGCCGAGCTCATGGCCGAGGCGACGCACGCCGCGCTCGGTGATGCAGGGTTGCGCCTCGCGGACGTCGACGCGGTCTTCGCCGTGACGCCGTATTACTGGATGCCCTCGGTGAGGCTCGCCGAGGAGCTCGGGATCCGGCCGCGCTTTTCGGATTCGACCAACATCGGCGGCGCGTCGGTCGTCGCACACGTCGGACATGCGATGCGCGCGATCGCGACCGGCGGCGCCGATGTCGCGCTGATCGCATATGCGAGCACGCAACGATCGGACACCGGTCGGCTGGTCACCCGGGCCGAAGTACCATCCTACGAGTTGCCCTACGGCGCGCTGTTTCCGATCTCGGCCTATGCGATGGTCGCGCAACGCCACATGCACGATCACGGCACGACGCGCGCGCAACTCGCGCAGGTTGCCGTTGCGGCCAGTCGATGGGCGTCACTCAATCCCGAGGCGCTGCGCCGCGAGCCATTGACGATCGACGACGTGATCGCGTCTGCGCCGGTGAGCGATCCGTTGCGCAAGCTCGACTGCTGCCTGGTGAGCAACGGCGGCGGCGCCATCGTGCTGACCGCTGCAGACCGTCGTACGCGCAAGCCGGTGAACGTTCTGGGCGTCGGAGAGTCGCACAGCCACTGCTACGCATCGAGCATGCGCAGCTTCACGCGTACCGACGCGGTCGAGTCGAGCCGCGCGGCGTACGAGATGGCGGGCATCGGCCCCGAGGACATCGATGTCGTGCAGATTTACGACGCGTTCACCATCAACGTCATCGTCGGGCTCGAGGACACGGGCTTCTGCGCCAAGGGCGATGGCGGCAGGATCGTCGAGCGGGGCATCGGACCCGGCGGCGCGCTGCCGGTCAACACGTCAGGCGGCGGACTGCGCTACTGTCATCCCGGCATGTTCGGGATCTTCCTGCTGATCGAGGCGGTGCGGCAGCTGCGCGGCGAAGCGGCCGAACGCCAGGTCGCCGATGCGCGCCGCGCGCTCGTGCACGGCTACGGCGGTATCTTCGCCGGCAATGCAACCGCGGTCCTCGGCCGCGGCTGAATCTCGCCATCGGGCTCGCACGCGTGACACCACAATCGCACCGGCCGATCCACATCATCGACGTCACGATGCGCGACGGCCACCAGTGCCTGTGGTCGACGCGGATGACCAACGCGATGATCGCGCCCGTGCTCGATCTCGCCGACGAGGTCGGATTCCACACGATCGACCTCGTCGGCGGCGCCGTGTTCGACGTCTGCGTGCGCTACCTGCAGGAAAATCCGTGGGCGCGCATGCGCATGGCAGCGCAACGGCTGCGCCGCACGCCGATCAACGTCTGGATGCGCGGCGCGAGCCTCTTCACGTTCGAGTACTTCCCGCATGACGTCGTCGAAGCGACCGTGGCGCATCTCGCCGCGAACGGCGTCCGACATCTGACGACCTACGACGCGCTGAACGACAACCGGAACCTCGCAAGCTCGGTGAAGGCGGCGCGCGCCGCCGGCATCGGCATCACCGGCGCCGTCGTCTATACGCTGAGTCCCGTCCATACCGATGCGTACTTCCAGGCGCGCGCACGCGAGCTCGTCGCGCTCGGCGTCGACCGGATCTGCCTCAAGGATCCAAGCGGACTGCTCACGCCCGAACGCGTTCGTACGCTGGCGCCGTCGTTGCTCACGGCCGCGCCCGGCGTTGCGCTCGAGCTGCATTCGCACTGCCTGTCGGGTCTCGCGCCGCAGGTGTACCGCGACGCGCTCGACGCCGGCGTCACGTTCTTCCACACGGCGGTCAAGCCGCTCGCAAACGGTGCCTCGCTGCCGCCGGTGGAAGACTTCGACGCGACCGCGCAGTCGCGTGGATACAGCACCGGCCTTCAAAGCGATCGTCTCGACGAAATGGCCGCCTATTTCGCATGGGTGGCGTTGCGCGAGGGCAAGCCCACCGGAGTGCCGGCGAAGCTCGATCCGCGGATGTACGAGCATCAGGTTCCGGGCGGGATGATCTCCAACTTGCGCACGCAGCTTCGTGCCGCCGGGATCGAGCACCGGATCGACGAGATCCTGGACGAGGTCGCGCATGTGCGCAGGGACCTCGGCTATCCGATCATGGTGAGCCCGTTCGCGCAGTTCCTGATCACACAGGCGACGCTCAACGTCGTGCAGGGCGAGCGTTACAGGATGATCCCCGACGAGCTGCGCAAGTACGCGCTGGGTCATTACGGACACGCGGCCGGACCGCTCGCACCCGAGTTCTTCGACCGCGCGACGCGTGGCGAACGGGTCGTCGACGAGGCACCGGCCGATCGGGTTCCGCCTGCGCTGCCGCGCTTGCGTGGGCAACGCGGACCGCACGCCGACGACGACGAGATCCTGCTCGCCGCCTACTACGATGATTCGCTCGTCCGGCCCGTGCTCGCGCATCCGAACGACGCCGTGCCCAGCGTGCGGTTTCGCACGACACCGCTGCGCGAGCTCGTCCACTATCTCGCACGGCAGACGGACATCGAGAAGGTGCGCGTCGCAGTGTCCGGCGTCGACCTCGAGCTCGACAACGGCGATCCGCCAAGCTTGCGATGACGACTGCGCATCCGCTCGAAGCATTGCTGCGTCCGCGCAGCGTCGCGATCGCAGGCGTTTCGGACAATCCGGGCAAGCTCGGCTCGCTGCCGCTGCAGTTCCTGCGCAAGTTCGCGTACGACGGCGAAATCTATCCGATCAACGCGAAGCTCGATCACGTCATGGGGCTCAAATGCTATCCGTCGCTCGCGAGCATTGGCCGGCCGATCGATCTGCTGATCGTCGCGGTGGCCGCCGAGCGCATTCCCGCGCTGCTCGAAGATTCGTTTCCGGGTCAGGTGCGATTTGCGCTGGTGTTATCGTCCAATTACGCGGAGGCCGGTGCCGAGGGCGCACGACTTCAGCGTGAGCTCGTCGCGCTCGCGAATCGCAACGGCATTCGACTCATCGGTCCCAACTCGGTCGGCATCGTCAACCTCTGGGAGAAAGCGGTCGCGTCGATCAGCCAGGTGTTCGACCGCACCGAGCTCGCGCCGGGGCCGGTGGCGTTCATCACGCAAAGCGGCGCGGTGGGCACCGCGATTACGGCGCTCGCGCACGAGCAAGGCATCGGCGTCGGCTACTTCGTCAGCACCGGCAACGAGGCGGACCTCGAGTTCAGCGATTTCTGCGACGCGTTCATCGACGACCCGAAGGTGTCGGTGATCGCGGGCTATCTCGAGAGCGTGCGCGACGGCACGAAATTTCAGCGCGTCGCACGGCGGGCGCTGGAAGCGGGCAAGCCGATCGTTTTGCTCAAGGTCGGCACGACCGAGGTCGGCGGTCGCGCGGTGCGCTCTCACACCGGCGCGCTCGCCGTTTCCGATGATGTCTACCGGGCCGTATCGGCCGCGCTCGGCATCGGGCGCGCCGACAGCATCGAGGCGCTGATCGATCATCTCAAGATGTTCGTCGCCTACCCGCACGCAACGAGCGTTTCGAAGCGCGTGGCGGTGCTGAGCCATTCCGGCGGCGCCGGCGTGATGATGGCCGACGCCGCCGTGAGCCTCGGCCTCGAGATGCCGCCGCCCTCGCCCGACCTCGTGCGGACGCTGCAAGCGCGGCTTCCCACCTACGCAGCGCTCAACAACCCGATCGACATGACGGCGAACGTCATTTTCGACCCGGCCGTGATGGCGGGCAGCGTGCTGGACGCGGCGCAAAGCGGCGACTACGACGCCGTCATGCTGTGCGTCAATCTGATCTGGCGTCAGGGCGACGCGCTGGCCGAGGCGCTCGCCGCCGCGCGTGGCGCGACCGACCGCGTGCTCGCCGTCAGTTGGATCGCCGGGCTGCCCAGTCCGTTGCAGCGTCTTGCGCGCGCCGGCGTTCCGGTGTTCAGCGACCCGCTGCGCTGCGTGCGTGCGGTCGCCGCGCGGCTGCAGTGGGAGCGCGACCGTCGTGTCGCGCTCGAGAGCACCGTCGTCGCAACTTCGCATCACGGCGACACCGCTATTCGCGCCGAAGGGTATGTCGCGCGGCAATCGCTGCTCGAGCAGCACGGGATCGACGTCGCGCCGGCGCGCCTCGTACGCGATCACGACGACGCGCGCCACGCGGCGAACGAGCTCGGCTACCCGATCGTGGCGAAGCTGATCGCGCCGTCGCTGCCGCACAAGAGCGATATCGGCGGCGTCGTGTTGGATATCATGGATGACGGCGCGCTCGCTCGCGCCATCGACGCACTGCTCGCGATCCCGTGCACCGACCGCGAAGGCGTGCTGATCCAGAAGATGATCGTCGACGCCCACTCGATCGAGCTCTTCGCCGGGTTTACGCACGATCCTGTATTTGGACCGGTCGTGCTGTTCGGGCTGGGCGGCGTCTTCGTCGAGATCCTGCGCGACGTCGTCATGCGGCCGGCGCCCTTCGGCGTCGACGTCGCGGCACTGATGATCCGCCGCGCGCGATTCTTTCCGTTGCTCGTCGGCGCGCGAGGTCGCACGCCGTGCGATCTCGACGCGCTTGCGTTGCTTCTTGCGCACATATCGGTGCTCGCCGTCGAAGAGCCTTCGATCCTCACGCTCGATCTGAATCCCGTGCTAGCGTCGCCTCGCGGTGCAGTGGTCGTCGACTTCAAGCTCGAAACCGCGGCACACGAAGGGCGAACGCCATCCGAGCTTCCGACAGGCGCCTGACGCCGGGTCATGGAACTGTTGCTCCTGGTCGGATCGCTCGTGCTGATGATCCTCGTCGGCGCGCCGATCGGCGTGACGATGGCCGTGCTTCCGATGGTCTATATCGCGGTCACCGGCGATTTGCCGTTGAGCACCGTGCCCTACCAGATGTACCAAGCGCTCGCGCACGCGCCGCTCGTCGCGATCCCGTTCTTCCTGCTGACCGGCGAGCTGATGAACAGCGGCCAGATCACCGAACGGCTGCTCGCGCTCAGCCGCGAGTTGGTCGGACGCTTCCGCGGCGGCCTCGCGCAGGTCACGATCATGGTGAGCATGCTGTTCGCCGGTATGAACGGCTCGGTGGTCGCCGACACCGCAGCGGTGGGCAGCGTGCTGATTCCGCCGATGAAGAAGGCCGGCTATTCCGCGGCGTTCGCCGCCGCCATCACCGCGGTGGCGGGAACGATCGGCGGCATCATTCCGCCGAGCATCGCGATGATCCCGCTCGCGAGCGGACTGGGCCTTTCGGTGGGCGGACTGTTCGCCGGCGGCATCCTCCCCGGCGTGATGATCGGGCTGATGCTGATACCGGTGACGTACGTGATCGCCACGCGCCGCGGCTACGAGCGGCTCGAGGAGCCGTTCAGCGTACGAAAGCTGTGGCTCGCCTTTCGCGGTGCGATGCTGCCGCTGACCATTCCGATCGTCATCGTCGGCGCATGGTGTTCGGCGTGTTCACATCGTGTATGGAATGTTGCCTGCGGGCTGGCCATTCGCACTCTTCGCCTGGAACGCGATGACCGCGGTCTTCGGCGCATTTCTGTTCTGGTATGGCATCAGCGCGACGGCGAACGTCCCCGGAAGCTACTGGGAACTGGGCGGATTGCCGAACAAGGTTCCGATGGCGATCATGCCGATTGCCGGCCTGCTCATCATGCTGGCTGCGTTGCGCAACGTCAGGGAGGATCTCGACGTTCGCCGCAGGAAGCGCGCAGCGGCGTTGCCTTGACGTGATCCTCGTCGGCCGTTATCGCTCGCCGTTCACGCGCCGCGTGGCGATCAGCCTGCTCCATCTCGGCATCGGGTACGAGCACCGGCCGATCACGGCGTGGACGAACCTCGACGACGTACGCGCGGTCAATCCGGTCGGCCGCATCCCGGCGCTGATCCTCGATTCGGGAGAAACGCTCTTCGACAGCAACGCCATTCTCGACTACGTCGATCACCTCGTCGGTCCCGCTCGCGCACTGGTGCCGGCAGACGAGCCGCAGCGCCACGAGGTCTTGCGCGTGGTCGCCTGCGCGATGGGCGCGCTCGAAAAAGTCGTCGCCGCGCTGTACGAGCAGACGATGCATCCGCCCGAGAAAGTGCATCAGCCCTGGGTCGCGCACAACGAGGCGCAGGCGCGTTCGGCGCTTGCATGGCTCGACGCGCGAGCGGGCGAGCGCTGGCTTGCGCTGGGCCGCATGACGCAGGCGGACATCACGACCACCGCGATGTTCGACTTCACCCGCATCGTCAATCCGGCGCTCGTTGCGGCCACCACGTATGCTCGGCTCGACGCGTTGTCCGCGAACTGCAACACGCTACCTGCGTTCGCGGAAACGCGACCGATCAGCGCAGTCGATCGCGCGAGTCCGAGCCTGCCGGTGTAACTCGCGGCCCGCGAGCGGCCGCCGCGCCGGTCGTCACGCGGCCGTCTGCCGGCTTACGTCGGATAGCTCGATCGCCTGCTTGCTCTCGAACACTTGCTGGCGAAGCCAGTGCTTGACCTCGGCGGCGAGATGCACGACCGCGGGATCGGTGGGATCGCGCGGGCGCGCGAACTCGACGGACTTGATCTCTTCGACGCGTCCCGGACGCGGCGCCATGATGGCGACGCGGTCGGACAGCTTGATCGCCTCGTCGATGCTGTGGGTGACGAAAATCACCGTCTTCGGCTCGCGCTGCCAGATCTTGAGCAGCTCGTCCTGCATGTATTCGCGCGTCTGGATGTCGAGCGAGGCGAACGGCTCGTCCATCAGCAGGATCGACGGGTTGACCGCGAGCGCGCGCGCGATGCTCACGCGCTGGCGCATGCCGCCGGAGAGCTCGCTCGGGTAACGCGACTCGAATCCGCGCAGCCCGACGAGGCCGATGTAATGATCGGCCAGCCGGTTCTGCTCGGCCTCGGGCAGGCGCTTGCGCTGCAAGCCGTAGCAGATGTTCTCGCGCACCGTGTACCACGGAAAGAGCGCGTATTCCTGGAACACGACGGCGCGCTCCCATCCGGGCTCGGTGATCAGCTCGCCGCCGACGCGAAGCGCGCCGCGCGTGGGCTGCTCGAAGCCGGCGAGAAGGTTGAGCAGCGTCGTCTTGCCGCATCCGCTCGGACCGACGATCGAGAAGAACTCGTTGTGCTCGACGCAGAAGGTGACGTCGAGCAGCGCGAGCAGCGGCTCGCCGTTGATCGAGAAATGAACCTTGCTGACGCTCTCGACGCTGACCTGGGACGTGCGCGCGCTCATCGGTCCGCCGCGGCCTCCGCTCCGCCCAGCACGCTCGATGCGTCAATGCGTCGGCCGCTGCCGGCTCGCGCGCGAACGGCCCTTCGAGACTTGGCTTCGCCTCGCGCGCTCATCGGCTACTTGCCGTGGTACCACGGCATCACGAGGCGCGCGACTTGCCGCATCACGTAGTCGAGCACGAGTCCGAGCAAGCCGATCAGCACCATGCCGAGCAGGATGTAGTCGCTGCGGAACAATGTTCGCGCGTTGTTGATCATGTAGCCGAGCCCGCTCGGCGCCGCGACGAGCTCGCCGGCGACGAGCGCCATCCATCCGATCCCCAAGCCGATGCGCACGCCCGTGAAGATGTGCGGCAGCGCGGCCGGCAGCACGACCGTGCGGAAGAGCTCCCGTCCGCTCGCGCCGAGGCTCAGTCCCGCGCGCACCAGATACGTGTCGACGTCGCGCGCGCCCGCCATCGAGTTCAGCACAATGGGGAAGAACGCGGCGAGAAAAATGATGTAGACGATCTGGGCGTCGCCGATGCCGAACCACAGGATGCTCAACGGAATCCACGCGAGCGGCGGAATGGGACGTATGAATTCGAGCAGCGGATCGACGGCTGCGCGGAACCGCGTCGACCATCCCATCGCGAGACCGAGCGGCACGCCGAGCGCCGTCGCCGCGCCGACGGCGAGCAGCACACGGTAGAGGCTGTCCCGGATATGCACGAAGAGCACGCCGCGCTCGAGCAGATCCGCGGCGGCCGATACGACGGCCGTCGGCGGCGGCATCATCACGTCGAGCTGGGGATTGATGCGCTGGCCGTAAACGCTCACCGCCTCCCACACGAGGACGAATGCCACCAGCAGCCACCAGTGCACGATGCGGCCGAGCGCGCGGCGCCAGCGCGGCAGCGGCGGCGGCACCATCGACGCGGTGATCCGCGCGAGCGCGTCGGGTGCCGGCGCGCCGCCGGGTTGCGACGCGGCGCGCGCCGGCGTTTCGATCGCGTTCTGCACGCTCATGGTCGATAGGTTTTGCCCATGAACGTCCACGGCTTCTTGAGCTCGCCGGGTTCCGGGAACGGCGCCGGTCCCTGCAACAGCGCCGCACCGTATGGCTTGTACGGCAGGTTGCCGACGCCGCCGAAGTCTTTCGGCAGAAATACCGGTCGTTCCGGAACCGCCCAGCCGAGCTTGTCGAACGTCGCGTTCATGTAGCTCGTGCGGCGAACGTTCTTCCAGTCTTCGTTCGTGACCTTGTTCTTCGACGCGCCGGTCTCGAACGCCCATTCGCTGATCCGCGATTCCTCTTTCGGCCAGATGCCGTTCGGATCATCGAACGGATAGTAGACGGTGGGCTTCGGCCAGAACAGATAACGCTCGGACATCTTGGTGATCAGGGGGCGGCCGAGCCGCCCGTACGCCGGCTGGTTCGCGAGATCCGAAACCGCCTGCTCGGGATGCGCCTTCGCCCATAGCACCGCTTCGATGAAGGCGTCGGTGATGAGCTGCATCACATCGGGCGCGTTGTCCTCGATCTCCTGGCGGGCATAGTAGTAGCCGCTGTAGATGTAATACGGATCGAGCGGCTCGAGCACCCGCGTGACTTTCAGCACCTCGGTCGAATACGAGACGTGCGGTTCCCAGATCGTGTAGACGTCGATGCCTTTCGGGCCCGCCGCGAGGTCGCCCGGCGGCGTGCTGCGCAGCGTGTAGTCGTCGTTCTGCTTGAGATCGAGATAATGCGCGGCCGCGATGAAGCCGAAATGATTGGTCGAGCCGGTCGTCGTTCCGACGACGGCGGGCCGCTTCAGCACCTTCTGGCCTTTGAGATCGGCGAGGCTCTTCAGCGGCGAATCGAGCGGCACGGTTGCCGCATGCGTCAGTCCGGGCGAATGCACGGCGAGCGCACGTGTGGGCACCTTGTTGCTGAGCAGCGCCAGCACGCCGAGCGCGCCCGTGTTTGCGACCTGGATGCGCCCGGGGATGAACGCCTCGTTCGAAAAGCCGGCGGCGACGAACGTCTGCCATTGCATCTCGATGCCGCGCTTTTCGAGCAGCTTCTGCGTTTGCAGCGTGTTGCCGATCATCTCCTCGCTCGCCCACACGACGATCCACGCGGCATTGAGCGGCCACCAACCCTTGCTCTGCAGCCATTGTTTGGACTTCGCCGATACCTGCTCGTACGGCATCGGCCAGCCCCAGTCCGTGAACTTCTGCGAGCTCACGGCGGGCGCCGCGGCGCCCGGCGTTTGAGCGCTCGCCGTCGCTGCGACGAGATCGCCGAGAAGCAATCCGCCCGCAACCTTGGCGACGTTGCCGAGGAACTCGCGGCGCGGCAGCGCGGCTGCGGATTGATCCGGCACGTTGGAGCCGCTGTCGTCCGATTTCGAATCGTTCATGGCAACCTCCTCCTCGCTGGTTGGATTTCGATGCAGCGTCAACGGCTCACTCATGGAGCGGCCACTGTCAGCGCGTGAGATAGCCGCCGTCGACCGGGATTGTCGCGCCGTTGACGTAGGCGAGCGCATCCGACGCAAGCAGTACGACCATGCACGCGATGTCGTCGACGGTGGCGAAGCGACCCGCCGGAATCGCGGCAAGCACGTCGCGGCGCCGCTCGGGCGTAAGCAGCGGTCCCGTCATGCCGGTCTCGATGACGCCCGGCGCGATCGCGTTGACGTTGATGCCGTGCGGCGCGAGCTCGCGGGCAAGGCCCTTCGTCAGCGCAACGACGCCCGCCTTCGTCGTGCCGTAAAGAACATTGCCGAACGAGCCGCCGCCTTTCACCGCGGACACGGACGCGATGTTGACGATCTTGCCGTAGCGTTGCGACATCATCGCCGGAAGCACCGCCTTGCAGCAGTAGTAAACCCCCGAGAGATTGACGCGGCAGACGTCGTCCCAGTCGGCGATCGACGCGTCGGCGACGGGACCCGTCTTGAGTATGCCGGCATTGTTCACGAGGATATCGACGCGGCCCTTGTCGCGCATGATCCGCTCGATCGCCTCGGCTGCTGCGCTCGCGACACCGACGTCGAGCGCAATCGGATAGCCGAGGCCTCGACATTCGGCAGCGACTCGGGTCGCGCTGGCGAGGTTCGTATCACCGAGGTAAACGGCGCAACCGTGAGCGGCGAGCGTGGTCGCGATCGCAGCGCCGATGCCGCCGCCGGCACCGGTAACGAGCGCGATCCTGCCGTCGAGCTTCAGGTCCATCGCGATCGGACGGCGATCGCCATCATGCCGGGCTCGGTCATGCGGCAATCCGCCTGCTTCGTGCCACCGGCGGCTTCACAATCGCGGCGCCGGCGGGCTCCAGCGTCGCCGCTATCGCGGCAGCCGCCTCACGCATCGCCGGAAGGAACGTGTACCCCTTTTTCAACGTCATTCGCGGCGCCGGCCCGTGCACGGCGATCGCCGCGCACATCCGCCCGCGCGGATCGCGCACCGGCACAGCGAGACAAACCGAACCGTCCAGATATTCGCTGACGTCGGTGCCCACACCGCTCGCACGGATCTTCGCGAGCTCGCGCGCGAGCGCATCGACGCTCACGATCGTCCGGTCGGTGTAACGAGCAAGCGGCCCGGGCCCGAGCAGCCGCCGCGCATGTGCAGACGACATGTCGGAAAGCAGCAGCTTGCCGCTCGCCGTGCAATGCAACGGCACGCGCGAGCCGGCCTTCATGTGCAGCCGCACATTGGCCGAAGTCTCGACACGCTCGAGATAGACGACCTCGTTGCCGTCGAGCATCGTGAAGTTGCACGTCTCGCCGATCGCCTCGACGAGCCTCGCGAGAATTGCGCGCCGCTCGCGACGCCGCGGCGAGCGCATCTGCACGGCGAGCGACAGCGCGCACACGCGCGCCCCGACCGAATAGCGCTTGTCGTGCACCTCGCGCTCGACGAGCCCGCCGCGCATCAGCAGTCGCAGGATCCGATGGACGGTCGGCTTGGGCAGTCCGCTCGCGCGCGTGAGCTCCTCGAGGGATGGCGATTCGTCGGCAGTGGCGATCCGCTCGAGCAGCGCGAACGCCCGCAGCGTCGACGAGGCAGCGACGTCGTCGCCGGCGGGCACTGCGCGCAATTTCGCTGAGCGAAATCCCATGTTCCATTATTGCAATGTTTTTCGCGTGCGTGCAATGATGGTCGCCATCGGCGCGAGAGCTTGCCGGCACTGTCTCTCGCGCCGGCCACGCACCATTGCGGAGCTTCGCTTGTCCCACGACAACCTCACGTACGACGACCTGTTGCGGATCGTCGAGCTGATCAAGACGTCGGAGCAGTTTTCCGAGTTCCGTCTGAAGATCGGCGAGATCGAAGTCGAGTTGCGTCGCCGCAGCGCGGCGGGCGCGCCGGCGTCGCCGCCACCTGCGCCCGTTGCGCCAGCGGCCCCGGTTGCACCCGCTCCCGAGCAGAGCGCCGCGGCGTCCGCAACCGCGCCGCCGGGTGCGCCGGTGTGGCCCGAAAGCTCGATCGTGATCCGCTCGCCGATGGTCGGAACGTTCTATCGCGCGCCGGAGCCGGGCGCGCCGCCCTTCGTCGATGTCGGCCAGATCGTCGATGACCATACGATCGTCTGCATCATCGAGGTGATGAAGCTGATGAACTCGATTCCCGCGGGCGCACGCGGGACTGTGACGCATATCCTCGTCGACGACGCGAAGCCGGTCGAAACCGGCCAGCCGTTGATCGTGCTGCTGCCGGAGCTGCCGGCGCCATGACGCTCGCCGCGCATCCGCTGCGCCGCATCCTCGTCGCGAACCGCGGCGAGATCGCGCTGCGGATCATTCGCGCCTGCCACGAGCTCGGCATCGAGGCGATTGCGGCGTATTCCGAAGCGGATCGCGATTCGCTTCCGGTGCGGCTTGCCGACGGCTCGATCTGCATCGGGCCGCCGCCGTCGAGCCAAAGCTATCTCAGGATCGATTTGCTGATCGCCGCCGCGCGCGCCGCGAACGCCGACGCGATCCACCCGGGCTACGGTTTCCTCTCCGAGAACGCGGCGTTTGCACAGGGGTGCGAGGATGCCGGCGTCGTTTTCATCGGGCCGCCGGCGCGCGCGATCGCGCTGATGGGCGACAAGGCGATGGCGCGGCGAAAGGCGTCCGAAGCCGGCGTGCCGATCACGCCGGGCTCGCCCGGGATGCTCGCCGACGTCGCAGCGGCGCGCGAGGCGGGCGCCGCGCTCGGCTATCCCGTGCTGCTCAAGGCGGCCGCCGGCGGCGGCGGGCGCGGCATGCGCGTCGTGCGCGACGAAACGCAACTCCCCGCGCGCTTCGCGGACGCCGCGCGCGAGGCGCAAGCGGCGTTCGGCGATGCGAGGCTCTACGTCGAGAAGTTCCTCGAGCGTGTACGACACCTCGAGATCCAGGTGCTGTCCGACGGCGAAACGGTGCTGCACCTGGGCGAGCGCGACTGCTCGATCCAGCGGCGCAACCAGAAGCTCGTCGAGGAAAGCCCGTCCCCGGCACTCGACGACGCGATGCGTGCGCGAATGGGCGAGGCGGCGGTGCGCGTCTGCCGGCATGTCGGTTACCTGAGCGCCGGCACGATCGAGTTCATCGCCGACGCGGCGAGCGGCGATTTCTATTTCATGGAGATGAACACGCGCGTGCAGGTCGAGCACCCGGTGACCGAAATGGTCACCGGCATCGACATTGTGAAAGCGCAAATCCGCATCGCGCGGGGTGAGCCGCTCGCCATCGCGCAGCATGACGTGCGGTTGGTCGGGCACGCGATCGAATGCCGGATCAACGCCGAGGATCCCGCGCGCGATTTCGCGCCGTCTCCGGGCGACGTGCGCGAGTTGCACCTGCCGGGCGGCCCGGGCATCCGCATCGACTCGCACCTGTACGCCGGGTATCGGATTCCGCCCTACTACGATTCGCTGCTCGCCAAAGTGATCGCATGGGGCCGCGAGCGCGACGAAGCGATCGCGCGCATGCGACGCGCATTGTCGGAGATGCGGGTGGACGGCGTGCACACGACGCTGCCGTTTCACCTGCGCCTTCTCGCCGACGAGCGCTTCCATCGAGGCGACGTGCATACGCGCTTCGTCGAGGACGAGCTCATGGGGACGACATGAACGCGCGCAACGACTCTTCCCCCGGGGCTGCGCGCTTCGACTTCATCGACGTCACGCTGCGCGACGCGCATCAATGCCTGTGGTCGACTCGCATGACCACGGCGATGATGACGCCGATCCTGGGCGCGATCGACCGCGCGGGCTACGCTTTCATCAACATCCTCGGCGGCGCGGTGTTCGACGTCTGCGTGCGCTATCTGCAGGAGAATCCGTGGGAGCGCGTGGGCCTGTTGTGCGAGCGGCTCGCCACACCGTGCGACGGTCTCACCCGCGGGCAGAGCCTGTACACGTTCGAGCTCTTTCCCGACGACATCGTGGCGCTCAACTCGCACGCGCTCGCGCGGCGCGGCATCGAGGTGCTGACCGTCTACGACGCGCTGAACGACAACCGCAATATCGTGTCGTCGGTGCGCTCGGGCCACGAGGCTGGGATGAAGGTCAACGCGATGATGACCTACACGCTGTCGCCGGTGCACACCGACGCGTACTACGTCGAGCGCACGCGCGAGCTGGTCGCACTCGACGTCGATTTCATCTCGATCAAGGATCCGACGGGCCTGCTCACCCCCGAGCGAGGACGAACGCTGTTCCCCGCGGTCGTGCAGGCCGCAGCCGGCATTGCGCTTCAGCTGCATTCGCATTGCCAGTCGGGCCTCGCGCCGGAGGTCTACGAGATCGCGATGCGAAGCGGCTTCCGGCTCGGCTACACGGCAAGCGAACCGCTCGCGAACGGCGCGTCGCTGCCCGCGACCGAGGACGTGCTTGCACGCGCCCGTCGCCTCGGACTCGCGAGCTCGGTGAACGACGCCGCGCTCGCCGAGATCGCCGGCTACTTCGGCTGGTTGTGCGAGCGCGAGGGCAAGCCGCGCGGCGAGATCGCCGCCTACGATCCCGCGCTCTACGAGCACCAGATCCCCGGCGGCATGATCTCGAATCTGCGCTATCAGTTGCAAACGATGAAGCTCGAGCATCGGCTGCCGGAGATCCTCGAGGAAGTGGCGCGCGTGAGGCAGGACCTCGGCTACCCGATCGTCGTCAGTCCATTCGCGCAGTACATCGTCACGCAGGCGACATTGAACGTCGTGCAGGGGGAGCGCTACAAGACGATTCCGGACGAGATTCGCAAGTATGCGCGGGGTTACTACGGCCGGCTCGCGGCGAAGCCGTCGGACGAGTTCCTCGAGCGCGCGAACATTCGCGAGTCCGATTACGTTACCGAGCCGCCCGCAGCGCACCTCGAGCCGTGGATCCCGCGCCTTCGCGCCGAGCTCGGATCGGCGGCGGGCGACGAAGACGTTCTGCTCGCCGCGTTCTACGATCGAAAGCTGATCGAGCCGCTGCGCGATCCTGCGCCCGAGTGTCACTTCCGCACGACGCCGCTCACCGAGCTCGTCGGCTTTCTCGCCACCCGCTCGGACATCGGCTATGCGCGCATCCGCTTCGCGGGCACCGAGATGACGGTCTCGGAATAGTGGCGCGCGCTTGGACGTCGCCACAACGACCGCCGTCATCGCGATCGCCGGCATCGCGGGTGTCGTGCGTGGCATCACGGGCTTCGGCGGCGCAATGGTGATGACGCCACCGCTCGCGCTGTTGCTCGGGCCGCAGCTCGCGGTTCCGGTCGTCCTGGTGCTCGAATCGCTGGTCGCCGCGCCGATGCTCGTCAAGACGCGACACCTCGTGCGCTGGCGCGTGATCGGCGCGATCGTCATCGCCGCCTGCGTCACCGTGCCGCTCGGCGCACTGATTCTCGTTGCCACCGATCCGCTCGTCATCCGGCGCGCGATCGCCGTGACGGTGATCGTGTTCGCGCTCGTGCTGCTGCGCGGTTGGCGCTACACCGGGCGTCCGCGGCTTGTCACGTCGGTGGGTCTCGGCGCAATAAGCGGCGGCATGCTCGGAGCGACGAGCATCGGCGCGCCGCCGGTCATCCTCTACCTTCTTTCCGGTCCGGACTCCGTCGAGACCACGCGCGCCAATCTCACGCTGTACGTGACGGTCATCTCGCTCGTCGGCATCGTCATGCTCCGCTACTACGGCGTGCTCGATGCGCGTGCGGGCTGGACGTCGTTGTGGCTCGCGCCCGCCTACTACGCAGGGCTCGTAGTCGGCGTGCGCCTGTTTCCGCGCTTCAGCGAGACGCGCTTCCGGCAGCTGACGCTGCTGCTGCTGATCGGCGTGTCGACCGGCATCCTGTTCGCGTGACGCGCGAGCGGTACGACGGCAGCCGCTCAGGGGAACAGCCGGGCGATGCCGGCTTCGAGATGTTGCGTCACCGCGCGCTGCGAGCGCTCGGCGTCGCCGTCGCGGATCGCCTCGTAGATATCGCGGTGTTCGGCCACGATGCTCTGCAACCGCTCGCGCATCGGTCGCGTGGAAAAGCTGCGCGACAGGTTGATCCCGAATTCCACTTGTGTGCGCAGCGCTTCGAGCGTCGTGACGAAGAATCGGTTGCGCGTGGCACGCGCGATCGCAACGTGGAACTCGAAATCGGCCTCGACCGACGAGCCGCCGGCCGCCACCGCCTGTTCCATCGCGGCCATCGCCCGCTCGATGCTGCGCAACGCTTCCTCGTCATGGACGACCGCCGCCCGCGCCGCGGCCTCGCTTTCGAGCCCGCAGCGGAATTCGAGGCAGCGCTGCACGTCGGGAATGTTCTGCAACGGACCGTAATCGAGGCGCCTCGACTCGTTCGTGCGCCGCACGAAGTTGCCGGCGCCCTGGCGCGCGGCGATCAGCCCCTCAGCGCGCAGTCGGACGAGCGCCTGTCGCAGCACGGGTCGCGACACGCCGAACTGGCGCGCGAGCGCGATTTCGGCCGGCAGCTTGCTGCCGACCGGATAGCGCCCCGCCGCGATGTGCTCGACGAGCGCCTCGTATACGTGGTCGCCGAGCTTCGGCGACGACGTGCGCGGATCGGAATCGAATGCCGCCGTGTGGACCGTTGCCTTCACCCGTTGTTCGCTGCATGCGTGAGGGTTGTCGTCATCGTCGCGCGGTGCCGGTCTGCCGACGTGCAGCGCGAACGGTGACGTCGCGACGATCGCACAAGTTGTCCAAGTTGTAAAGTCGGTTCCCCTGCGCCAAGCGAGAACCGTGCGCGCGAGCGGCACCGGCGCGACGCTCTGCAGCCCGAGATGATCCAGATCAACGACGGGCGAAATCGTCGTCGCACCGGTCGATGCGCGCATTGACGAGTCGTCCGATAGGTTTTACAAGTTGTGCCAGTTGTAATTTCAGGCGAAAGCCCATGAAGATCGTCGGCGTCGAAACCGTTCAGGTCGAGGAGTACGGCAACCTCGTCTGGGTTCAATTGCACACCGACCAAGGTCTGGTCGGACTCGGCGAGACGTTCCGCAATCCCGAGGCGACCGTCGCGTACGTCCACGAAACCTGCGCGCCGCACCTGATCGGCAAGGACCCGCTGTGCCGCGAAGCGCGCATGCGCGAGCTCGCAAGCAAGATCGGCAATCACTTCAACGGCTTTCCCACGCGCAGCGTCGAGGTTCGCGGCAACTCGGCAATCGACCTCGCGCTGTGGGATCTCGACGGCAAGCATCTGGGCGTACCGCTCTATCGGCTGCTCGGTGGCCGGACGCGCGAGCGCGTGCGCATCTACAACACATGCGCCGGTGGCAGCTACAACAACAAGGTGCGGCACAACTACAACACGGATCTCGTCTCGCGTGACGTGCCCGCGCCGCCGGTGATCGGCCGCCACGAAGATCTGCTGATGCAGGTCTACGAGCCGGCACGCCTTGCGCGCGAGCTGCTCGACGAAGGCATCACCGCAATGAAGATCTGGCCGTTCGACGTGTTCGCGCTGCGCAACGACGGCGCGGACATCAGCGCCGAGGAGCTGCGCAAGGCGCTGTGGCCGATCGAGCAGATCCGCGCCGAAGTCGGCGATCGCATGGACATCCTGATCGAGTACCACGGTCTGTGGCGGCTACCGGCTGCGATGAAGATCGCCGATGCACTGCGCGATCACGACCTCTACTGGCACGAAGAGCCGATCTGGATGCAGAACTTCGACGACCTCGCCCGCTATCGCGAGCGCGTGCGCGGCCGCGTGGCCGGCAGCGAGAACCTCGGCACCGTGCCGTGGTATCGCGAAGTTTTCGTCCGCGGCGCAATCGACGTCGCTCACTTCGACATCGGCTGGGTCGGCGGCGTGTCGGAAGGGCAGCGGATCACGCACCTCGCTGCGGCGTTCGACCGCTCAATCGCACCGCACGACTGCACCGGGCCGGTCACGCTGATCGCCAACGTGCACATGCTGGTCGCGGCCCCGAACGGGCTCATCGCCGAGACCGTGCGCGCGCATACCCGCGGCTTCTACCGGCGCATCGTGAACGAAATGCCGGTGATCGACGCCGGGTTCATCCACCCGCTCGAAGGACCGGGGCTCGGCACCGAGCTTTCGGCCGATCTGCTCGCACGAAGCGATGCCCACGTGCGGCTCACCGGCGAGCGTGCGACCGAGCCGGTGGCGGCATGATCGCGAAGACGACGCTTGCGCTGCCCGCCGGCACGTGCGATTGCCACGTCCATTTCTATGGCGACCCACGGAAATATCCCCCACGTTCCGACGCCGGCCTCGCGCCCCAGCAGGGGAGCGCTGTCGAATACCGCGCGCTCATGCAGCGGCTGGGCCTCGACCGCGTGATTGCGGTCCAGTCGATTCTTTACGGCTTCGACAATCGTTGCATGCTCGACGGCATGGCGCAGATCGGCGCCGGCGCGCGCGGCGTCGCGGTCGTCGCGTCACACGTGACCAAAGCCGAGCTGCATGCGCTCGACGACAACGGCGTGCGCGGTCTGCGCGCGTTCATGCTGCCGGGTGGCGCCTTCGGCTGGAATGTGCTGCCCGAGCTCGCGAAGCGAGTCGCCCCGCTCGGCTGGCACGTGCAGCTGCAACTCGACGGCCGCGAGCTCGCCGAACGCGAGGCGTCGCTCGCCGCGCTTGCGTGCCCGGTCGTGATCGACCATGTAGGGAAGTTTCTCGAGCCCGTGCCGCCCGCGCATCCTGCGTTCCAGGCGCTGCTGCGGCTGCTCGACACCGGACGCTTCTGGGTGAAGCTGTCCGCGCCATATGAAACCTCGAGGACAGGGCCTCCCGATTACGCCGATGTCGCGTGCCTCGCGCGCGAGCTCGTGCGTCGCGCGCCGGAGCGCATGTTGTGGGCAACCAACTGGCCGCATCCGGGCCGCGCCGACAAGCCCGCGGAAAGCGACCTGCTTGCGCTGCTGTCCGACTGGACCGGCAAAGCGTCGGTGTATGAGCGCATCCTCGCCGACAACCCGGCAGCCCTTTACGGATTCGATGGCATCGGGATGGCCGCGGCCGTCTCCGCTGCGGATGCGCGTGACCGTTTCGCGGAACACGCAGGCGACTCGCGATCGCGATGACTACGACACCATAGCCGCATGGCGCGGCGATTCAGGAGGAAGCGAACATGAAAAGGACACTATCGGGAACGCGGTGGGGACTCGCGATCGGACTGCTCTTGGCGGCGCTCGCGCTGCCGGTCGCCGGCCAGCAGATCAAGATCGTAACGGGCGACGGCCCGCAGCATGACGGCGTCAAGGCGATGCAGGAGTTCGCCAAATGGCTGGGCGAGAAATCCGGCGGCAAGGTCACGGGGCGCGTATTCCCGCAGACGTTGCTGTCGGTGAAGGAGATCCCGGCGGGTTTGCGTGACGGCGTCGGAGACCTCGGCCTCGTCGTGCATCCGTACCATCGAGCGGAATTCCCGGAAGCCAACTTCATCGCCGACTTTTCGCTGTTCGCGAAGAGCAACCCGGCAGCAGCCGGCGCGGCAACCGAGTACATCCTGACCTGCGACGAGTGCATGCAGGAGATGAAGAAGCAAGGCCAGGTGTATCTCGGCAACATCGCCAACGCGCCCTACGCGCTGTTGAGCAAGAAGCCGATCACGGTGCTGGCCGACCTCAAGGGAACCAAGGTGCGCAGCGGCGGTGATGCATGGAGCCGCTGGATCGAGGCGATGGGCGGCATCAGCGTGTCGATTCCGGCTGCCGAAGCGTATCAGGCGCTGAGCCAGGGCGTGCTCGACGCGCATACGCACTCGATCGGCTCGCTCGTCGACCAGAGCCTCGCGGACGTCGTCAAGAACGCGACCGACATGCCGCTGGGCGTCTACCTCGGCGCGTCCATGAACTACAGTGCCAAGAACTGGGCGACGTTATCCCCCGAGGCACGCAAGGTTGTGCTCGATCTCACGCCGTACCTGCTCGCGAAGTACGTGACCAACCTGCGCGTCGCCGCCGACACTGTTCGCGGCAAGTTGGGCACGCTCAAGGTGACGCTGCACCAGCCGTCGCCAGAGCTGCTGGCCGCCAACGAGCAGTTCCTGCGCAAGGACCAGACGACGATTGTCGAGCTCGCCTCGAAGAACTCCGGGATCAAGAATGCCCCGCAGAAGGCCGAGCGCTTCGTCCTGCTCCTCGCCAAGTGGGAAAAGCTCACTGCCGGAATGCCCGCGGATTACCAGAAGTTGGGCGACCTTTACCAGAAGGAGATCTTCTCCAAGCTGGACGCCGGCAAAGTCGGCCTGTGACTTTGGGCCCGAGCGGCTCGGCATTGCCGCGCCGCTCGGCAGGACGTCGACGGTCATGAACTCCACGTCCGACAGCACTCTGCGAGCGGCCGTCATCGGCGTCTCGCGCGTCGTTTCGGTAATCGGCATCGTCGCGATGGCGTTGATGGTGGTGCACATCACCGTCGACGTCGTATGCCGGCTTTTCGGCATCGCGCTGCCCGGGACAGTCGCTTTCGTCGCCAACTACTACATGCTCTTCGTCACCTTTCTGCCTCTGGTGGTCGTCGAGCGTGAGCGCAAGCACATCGAAGTCGAGGTGGTCGCGCAGAATTTCTCGCCCCGTGTCCAGGCGCTGCTGCGGCTGTTCGCCTGGATCCTCGCGGCATCGGTGCTCGGCTTTCTCGGCTGGGAGGCGTCGCACGAAGCGATGCGCGCCTACCGGGCGCGGATGTTCATCGTCGAACAGAGCATTCGCTTCGATACCTGGATCCCGTATTTCGTGCTTCCGGCGGGCTACATTCTCGCCGCCGCGGTGGCTGTATCACGTGTCGCCCTCGCGCTGCTGTCGCTCCCACGCGGAGTCGTGCCCGCGGTCGCACACGCTGACGGATATTTTGCCGAACACCCGCGCCGATGACTGAAGCGCAAATCGGCATTTCCGGAATCGCCGGTCTGCTCGCTCTGATCGCGCTGCGCGTGCCGATCGCCTTTGCGATGATCAGCGTCGGGGCCGTCGGCCTCACCGTCCTGATCGGCTTCGGTCCGATGACCGGCCTGCTGCGCTCGCTCCCGTACGAATTCGCCGCGAGCTGGGCGTTGTCGTCGTTGCCCACGTTTCTGGTGATGGGCTACGTCGCGTATCACGCCCAACTCACGCAGGGATTGTTTCGGGCGGCGAAGCTGTGGCTTTCGGCACTGCCCGGCGGCCTCGCAATCGCAACGGTATTCGGCGCAGCCGCCTTCTCGGCGCTCTCCGGCTCCAGCATCGCCTGCGCGGCCGCGATGGGCAAGATCGCCGTGCCGGAGATGAGGCGAGCGGGCTACAGCGTGCGGCTCGCCACGGGCACGGTTGCGGCCGCCGGCACGCTGGGACCGCTGATCCCGCCGAGCATCCTGATGATCCTGTACGGCATCTTCATTCAGCAGTCGATCAGCAAGCTGTTCCTCGCCGGCCTCGCGGTCGGGCTGCTGACCGCGACCGCGTACGTGATCACCATCCTTTTGTGGGCGACGCTGCGGCCCGCGGCCGCACCGAGGCTCGCCGAGAAGGCGTCCTTGCAGGAGCGGCTGGCGTCGCTGCGCGAAACGGTCCCATCCATCATCCTGGTGGTGCTGGTGTTCGGCGGCCTGTTCGGCGGTCTGTTCACGGCCTCCGAGGCCGGTGCGCTGGGCGCCGCGTTTGCCATCATCATCGGCTTCCTGCGCGGCAGCCTCAACTGGAAAACACTGCGGCTCGCGCTCGAGGAGGCGCTGTCGACGACCTGCGTGATCCTGCTCATCGCCATCGGCGCCAATCTGCTCGTCCGCTTTCTGGCCGTGAGCGGCACCGACCAGGCGATCTCCGAATGGGTGATCGCCGTCAAGCCGACTCAACTCGGATTCTTCGCGATCATAACGGTGTTGTACATGATCCTCGGCATGTTTCTCGAACCGGTTGGGATCATGCTGCTGACGATTCCGATCGTCTATCCGGTGCTGGTGACGCTCGACATCAACCTGATCTGGTTCGGCGCCATTCTCGTCAAATTCCTCGAGATCGGCATGCTGACGCCGCCGGTCGGACTGAACGTCTTCGTGATCAAGAGCGTGGTCGGAGATATCGCCGACACGTGGACGATATTCAAGGGCGTGGCCGCGTTCATCGTCGCCGACATGTTCGTCATCGGCGCAACCATGGCGTGGCCCGACATGGTGCTCTACTTCGTGCGCTTGGTGGAGTGACCGTGACCGGAGTGAACGAGGACTGCGCGGCCGCTCAATGGAGACTCGATCGATGAAGGTACGTGCATCGGTATTGACGAAAATCGGAGCGGTCCCCCCCTATGCATTCAGCCGGCCGCTCGAAGTCGAGGAGCTCGATCTCGACGGTCCCGGCCCGCGCGAGGTCCTGCTCGCAATCAAGGCCGCCGGCTTGTGTCATTCGGATCTGTCCGCCATCGACGGCACGCGGCCGCCGGAGCGCACGCCGTTGCCGATGATCCTCGGTCACGAGGCGGTCGGCGAAGTGCTCGACGTCGGTCGCGGAGTCTCCGATCTGAAGCCCGGCGATCGCGTCGTCACGACATTCGTGCCCAGTTGCGGCCATTGCGTACCGTGCATGGAAGGCCGGCCCGCACTGTGCGAGCCGGCGCCGCGCTACAGCGCTGCCGGTACGCTCGCGACCGGCGGCACGCGCTTTCGCCGCGGTGCGCACGCCGTCCACCACTACGTCGGCGTCGCGGCCTTCGCGGAAAAGACCGTCATGGTGCGCGACTCGCTCGTCAAGATCGACGCCGATGTCCCGATCGAGGCCGCCGCGCTGGTGGGCTGCGCCGTACTGACCGGCGTCGGCGCGGTGCTCAACACCGCTCGCGTCAAAGCCGGCGAATCGGTCGCCGTGATCGGATTGGGCGGCGTGGGCTTGAGCGCGCTGCTCGGTGCGCGGCTCGCCGGCGCGTTCCCCATCGTCGCTGTCGATGTCAACGAAGACAAGCTGCGACTCGCGGCGGACCTTGGCGCAACCTTCACCGTCCGCGCCGATCTTCCCGACGTCGTTGCCGCGATTCGTGACGCAACCGACGGCGGCGTGCATTACGCGTTCGAGACCGCCGGCGTCACGCAGGCACTCGACGTCGCCTATCGCGTGACGCGGCGAGGCGGCACGACCGTGGTCGCCGGCCTGCCCGCCGGCAACATCGCGATGCCGATCTCGCACGCGAGCCTCGTCGCCGAGGAGCGCACGCTGAAGGGCAGCTACTTCGGCTCGTGCGTGCCGGTGCGCGACGTGCCGCGCCTGATCCGCGCGTATCAATCGGGACGGCTGCCGATCGACCGCATCGCCGGCGCAACGGTTGCGCTGGACGGGATGAACGAAGCCTTCGACACGCTGGCCGCCGGCATCACCGTGCGCCAGGTGCTCGTGCCGGCCTGAACGAAGGAGAGAGCGCATGGCCGAATGCATTCAGCGCGTGGAAGTGTTCGAGTACGACTACCCGGTCGACAACCTCGGCGCCGATCGCAAGCACAACCGTGTCTACCAGCGCGGCGCGCAATCGCGCATTTCGAACTTCGTCGTCCGCATCACCGGCAGTGAAGGATCCGTCGGCGAGTTCGCGCCGGGACTCGGCGGCAAGCTGCCACATCTGGGGCAGGTGCTCTACGTCGCGCCGCTGGTGGTCGGCCAGCGGGTCGACGAGCGCGAGCGCGTGTTCAACGACTTGAAGAAGGTGCTGCGCCACTTCGGCGGCGTCGGCGCGTCGCACATCGACTGCGCGCTGTGGGATCTGCTGGGAAGGCGCTGCGGCCTCTCGGTGTCGGCGCTGCTCGGCGGCTATCGCAAGCGGCTTCCGGCGTACGCGAGCGCGATCCACGCCGACGACAACGGCGGACTGTATTGCAAGGAAGCGTTCGTCGACTTCGCCGAGGAGTGCTACTCGCTCGGCTTTCGCGCTTTCAAGGTCCACGGCTGGACCGAAGGCGACGCGCAGCGCGAGATCGACAACGTGCTGCATCTCGGCCGGCACTTCGCCGGTCGCCGCATGAGGCTGATGCTCGACCTCGGCGGCGAAATCCTCACATTCGCCGATGCGCTCGCGATTGGACGCGCATGCGACGAGGCCGGCTTCTTCTGGCTCGAGGATCCGTTGCGCGACAACGGCACGTCGCAGCACGCGCAACGCAAGCTGCGCCAGATGATCCGCACGCCGCTTCTTGCGCTCGAGCACGTGCGCGGCCTCGAGCCGAAGGCCGACTGGATCGCCGCCGAAGCCACCGATTTCGTACGCGCCGATCCCGAGTACGACCTCGGCATCACGGGCACGATGAAGACCGCGCATCTCGCCGAGGCATTCGGCCTCGACTGCGAGATCCATTCGGCCGGCCCGGCGCATCGCGCATGCATGAGCGCGATCCGCAACAGCAACTACTACGAGCTCGCACTCGTCGGCCCCAAGATTCCGACGATATTGCCGCCGATCTACGCCGATGGCTATTCAGAAGCGATGACCGCCGTCGGCGAGGACGGCTGCTATCCCGTACCCGACGGGCCTGGACTCGGCGTCACGCTCGACTGGGACTTCATCAACCGCCGGCGCACCGGCTATCACACTTTCGGAACATGACGGAGAATTTCGAGATGCTGCACGCCGACCAGGCGATCATCGTGACCGGCGGCCTGGGCGGCATCGGCTTCGCGACCGCGACGATGCTGCTCGAGCGCGGCGCCCGCGTCACGCTGACCGATCGCGCACCGGCCACACCCGCCCAGCAGGCGATGCTCGAGCGCCATCGCGACCGCGCGCAGCTCGTGCGTTGCGATGTGACGGCGCGCCCGGAGGTCGAGGCCATGGTGGGTCAAGCGGTCGAACGTTTCGGCCGTATCGACGGTCTCGTCAACAGCGCGGGCATCGATCGCCGCCACAAGCTCTTCGATCTCACCGACGACGAGTTCAAGCTGATCGTCGACATCAACCTGATCGGCTCGTTCCGCACTGCGCAAGTCGTCGCGAAGCAGATGACGCGCCAGTCGCTTGCGGCCGGGCGGTCGTATTCGATCGTGCACCTGTCGTCGGTCAACGCGAAGATCGGCAGCGCCACGCACACCGCGTATTCGGCGACCAAGGGCGCGATCGCGCAGATGACGCGCGTGATGGCGGTCGAGCTCGCGTCCGAGCGCATTCGCGTGAACGCGGTCGGGCCCGGCACGATCCGCACCGAAATGCTCGACCGCTGGGTCGCGCAGAAACCCGACGCGCTCGATGCCGTGATGCTGCGCACACCCCTGCGCCGCGTCGGGGAGCCGCACGAAGTCGCGACCGTCATCTCGTTTCTGCTGAGCGAGCAGGCGAGCTACGTGACCGGACAGACGTTCTACGTCGACGGCGGTCGCGTCGCGCAAAATCTGCCGTTCTGACGGGCGTCAGGCGGCCGGCGGTTCGCGCAGCGGCGGACTATCGCGCGCCGCGGAGGCTACACTTCCAGCCGCGGCTTGCATCCGCCGCCAGCTCGCACCCGCCGCCAAAGGAATGTCATGAGTGACGACACCGACAAGATCGATGTTCACCGCGGTCTGAAGGGCGTGTACTTCGACCGCTCGCGCGTCTGCTTCATCGACGGACGCGCCGGCGAGCTGCTCTACCGCGGCTACTCGATCCACGATCTCGCCGAGCGCTCGACGTTCGAGGAGACGTGCTACCTGCTGCTGCACGGGGAATTGCCGACGTCCGCGCAGCTCGCGCATTTCGACGCGCAGCTCAAGGCCGCGCGTACGCTGCCGCCTGCGGCATACGACATCATCCGCGCACTCGACGGTGCCCATCCGATGGACGTGCTGCGCACGACGGTGTCGGCGATCGCCGCATTCGACGCGGAGGTCGCCGACAACACACCGGCGGCAACCGTGCGCAAAGGCGTGCGGCTCACGTCGCAGGTGCCGATGATCGTCGCCGCGCACGAGCACATCCGCAACGGCCGCAACCCGGTCCAGCCCGACGCGCAGCTCTCGCACGCCGCCAACTTCCTGTACCTGTTGACGGGCCGGCCACCGAATGCGCAAACGGCGCGGCTGATGGACATCGACATGATCCTGCACGCCGAGCACGGCTCGAACGCGTCGTCGTTCGCCGCGCGTGTGGTCGCCGGCACCGAAGCGAACCTCCATGCGGCGATCACCGCCGCCATCGCGGCGCTGTCGGGTCCTGCGCATGGAGGCGCCGCCGAAAACGTGATGCGGATGGCGCAGGAAGTGGGCGATCCCTCGCGCGCAGCCGAGTACGTCAAGCAGAAGCGCGCGAACAAGGAAGCGGTGATGGGCTTCGGCCACCGTGTCTATCGCACCGAAGACCCACGGGCGCGTCACATGCGCGCCGGCGTCGAGCAACTGTCCCGCGAGAGGGGGCAGCCGCAGTGGTACCAGATTCTCGCGGCGCTGGTCGAGGCGATGAAGCCTTACGCGCGCCACGGCGTCAACGTGAATGTCGACTTCTACGCCGGCGTCGTCTACTACCTGAACGGCATTGCCGAGGACCTGTTCGTGCCGATCTTCGCGGTCGGCCGCGTGCCGGGCTGGACCGTGCAGGTGCTCGAGCAGATGGAGAACAACATCCTGATCCGGCCGCTGACGCTGTACAACGGGCCGCAACCGCGCGCATACGTACCGATCGAACGGCGTGCGCCGTCACCATGATCGCGCGGCAACTCATCGCATCCCGGAGCTGATCCGATCCACCATCGCTCGTATTGCGGCGATCTGGACGCCCTCCCTGTTCGCGTAATTCGCGTCGGTGTAGCCCCACCAGTCCCAGCATCCGTTCGGGTTGAGCAACGGGATCGACACGGCCTGAGGAAACAGGACGACGATGCCGTTGCGTTGCGCCCATGTGTCGTAGCCCGCGTGTCGCACGAACGTCGTGCCGTAGTAGAGGCCGCCGCCCGGCGGCGTACGCAGCGGCAGATAGCTCTGCCCCTGTTCGCAACCGTGCAGCGCGACATGCAAGCGGCATCGAGCGCCGCGCGCGCAGGACTTCGGGACGTAAACCCAGCCGGTCGTATCCATGCCGGTGAGCCAGAGGAAAGATTCGCTTCGCACGTAACGCGACTGATCGAAGCGGATGAATCGGCCGCTCCCGCCGCCTTTGCGCTTGTCGCTGAGCGGACCATAGATCCAGCCGAGAATCTTCTTCGCCGCATCGAAGCCGCACTTGCCGATGTAGGGACTGTCGGTCACCGCACACGCGTTGCCGAACGCTTGCGTCGGCATCGTATGGCCCGCGTCCGGCAGCAGCGTTGACGAGATGTTGTTCGCCGGCACCGACAACCGCTCGTAGTAATCGCGCAGCTGCATCGCCACGGCGGCAGGCACGATCGGGTCTTTCGCGCCCGCGAAGATAAAGATGCGCTGTCGCGCGAGATTCGCGGGATCGTCGATCAGTCGCTCGGCGAAGAATCGGTGCGTCGCACGTTGCAGCGCTGCGATGTCGGCGCTGGTGGACGAGACGCTGCAAATCCGGTGCGCGGGATCGAGCGTGCACGAGCACTGCGTCGTCGCGCGTCGGAAGTCTTCCTGGCTGCAGTAATACGGTCCGCCGGCGACAACGCCCACACCGCGGACGATCGACGAGTGCGCGATCTGGAACTGGACCGCCATGTACGCGCCCGACGAAATCCCCGACACCGACGTTTGGGCGATATCGACGTTGAGCGCCGGCAAGCCATCCGGTTCCGCGCCGACGCATGGAAGCGCCCACGCCGCGAGCCACGCGAACATCACCACACACGTGCGACATTGCATCGATCGATTCAAAGGCGCTTCCCCAGCGAGTTCGCTCTAAAACATCTTGCAATCCCGAGGCATTTTGTGTTCACTACAGCTTAATCGACGATCGAACCGCCCGCAAGATTGCTGCGAATACGAACGCGGCAAACGGCGTGTGACAGAACCCGGAATCGCGCGATTTGAGGTGAACAAGACTCATGCGACACGCAACGCAGGTCGTCACCGGAACATGACGCGCACCCGCCACCCACCGGATTGCTCGCTGCCGCTTCGTCTGTGCGAAGTGATCGAGACCGAGCTCACGACGATTCGCGGACACCTGTTCGCTCCGCCGACGTGGCGGCTGCAACCCGCGGACGTCGACACGGCCGCGTTCGTTGCGGTGCTGAACATGCCTGGTGCCGGCAACCTCGGAACGATCCTGCAGCAGATCGCGAGCAAACTCCGCGCGCACAACTGGAACGCTGCCTCCGTAGATATCCCGCAGGCTGAGCGCCGCGCGGAACTGCTTATCGCGCTCAACGCGGCGCTCGACGCCGACGACGACCTCTACGATCCGACGCTTCTCGCCGACGATGCATCGGCGCGGCTTCTCGCCGAAGTCCTGCACGAGAAGCGCGCGCACGCCGGCGTCGCGGCCGCCGATGAAAGGGGCAACGACGATCGCACGAAAGTCAATCGCCTGTTGCTGGAAGCGGCGTTCGCGCCGGATGTCGTTGCACGCGTCGACACGGTGCGCCTCGACAAGCTCTTCAGGGCGATCCACGCGCTGCGCGAGCCGGAGCGGATCACGAGCGCGCTGTGCCTGTCGGGCGGCGGCATCCGCAGCGCGTCGTTCGCGCTCGGCGTGCTGCAAGGCCTCGCGCGTCGCGGCGTGCTGCAGAAGTTCGACTATCTGTCGACGGTATCGGGCGGCGGCTACGTCGGCAGCTGGCTGTCGAGCTGGATCCATCGACATCCGAAAGGGCTCTCCGGCGTCGCCGACGAGCTCGCTCGCAATGCACGCATCGAGGCTGGCGACATCAAGCGCAAGGTCGAGCCCGAGCCCGGACCGCTGCGCTTCCTGCGCAGCTATAGCCACTTCCTCAATCCGCGTCCGGGGCTGTTCAGCGCCGATACGTGGACGTGGATCGGCATCTACTTGCGCAATCTGTCGCTCAACTGGCTCGCGCTCGTTCCGTTGCTGCTCGTGCTCGTGGCGCTGCCGCGCCTGTTCGCGTCGCTGCTGTTCGAGCTGCAATGGAAATCGATTCGCGCCGATCACCTGGTGGGCTGGGGCGGGTGGGCAGCCACCGCGCTCGCGCTGGTGACGCTCGTCTGCGTGACGATCAACCGGCCGAGCATCACCGATACCGCGGAGGCGCAGCAAGGATCCGACGACACATCGCCGACGTCCAGGCGCGCGCGCCTGCTCGACCGTTTGAAGCAGCCGAAAGCGGTTGCTGCGCTCGGGCTCGCTCCGCTCGTCGCCTTCGCGATGCTGCTCGCGTTGCTCGTCTGGGGTGTGCAGCCGTTGAAGGTGCCGATCAAGCTCACGCAGGGTCTCGTACTCGTCGCCGGCTCGCCGCTGATGGACGCCGTGCCACTGCTCGCGCGCGTCGGCATGGACCACCTCGTCGTATGGGGCGAGCTGATCGTCTTCGTCGCGTGGATCGTCGCCGTCGCGCTGTTGCGGCGCCTCGAGGGATGGCGGCGCGCGAAAGAGCTCGTCGCGATGCTGGTCGCGGGCGCATTCACGTGGTGGCTGATCGCCGAGGCCGCCGACTACGCGTGGTTCATCGGCAACTATGCGCAAGAGGCGTTCTGGCTGTGGTCGTTCGCCGTGTATCCGTTGCATCTGTACGTCGTGCTCGCGGTGCCGGCGCTGCTGATGATCGTGCTCGCCGGCATGACGGTGTTCATCGGCATCGTGTCGAAGCCTCGCTGGATCGAGGACGAGGACCGCGAGTGGTGGGGCCGCTTCGGCTCGTCGGTGCTGATGATCGTCGTCGCGTGGATCGGCTTCAGCGCGATCACCGTGTTCGGGCCGCCGCTGCTGCTCGAGTTTCCGAAGCTCATCACGGCGATCGGCGGAGTGTCGGGGCTTATCGCGGTGCTCGCAGGCAGGAGCTCGCTCACGAGCTCGCTCGGCCAGAAAAGCGCCCCGGCCGATGGCATGAAGGCGGCGCTCTCCGCGCTCGGCCTCAACACGCTCGCCACCGCGTCGGTCGTGTTCTTCGCGTTCCTGCTCGCTTTCCTGTCGCTCTCAACGAGCGCGCTGCTGCGAACAGCGCTCGCATGGATCGCGGCGCCGGACGCGCTCTCGGGCGCGGTCGAGGCGTGGCTGCGCCGCTGGTTCGGCATCCTGTTCGACGTGCCGACGCATGCGTGCGGCCACAATCCGATCGTGTTGCCGTGGTCGCAGCTCGACGTCTTCGGCAGCGCACCGGCGAACATGGAAGTCCTGTGTCAGACGCCCGTCGTCGCGACACTCGCCGCGATGCTCGCGTTCGGCCTCGTGCTGCTGCTCGCCGGCCGCTTCATCAACCTGAACAAGTTCTCGCTGCACGCGGCGTACCGGATCCGCATCGTGCGCACGTTCCTCGGCGCGTCGCGTCGCTTCGACCGTCGACCCAATGCGTTCACCGGATTCGACCCGCTCGACAACGTGCAGATGCACGAGCTGCAGCCGGGACTGCTCGGCGAGCAGGATTTCGTCGACCTGCACCGCTTCGTCGCGAACGTGCACAAGGGCCTCGTCGAGCCGAACGCGCAACGGCGATGGCGCGTCCTCGCGCATCTGCTCGTCGAAAGCGATCCGTCGGACCTGCTCGTGAGCCGGTTGCGCGACGCGAAGCCGGAGAAGCGCGTGCTGCGCTCGCTGCAGAAATCGCTGATCCAGGTGCTCAATCGCATGCTGGAAACCGCACGGCTCGATCGTGACGACCTGTTTCGCGGCGCGGTGAGCGGAGCGGACAAGGCGGCGCGTGAAGAACGCCTTGCGCATTACGTCGTGCACGGCCACGTGATCTTCGCGAACCGCCTGCTGCTGGAGGAGACGTTCGGCGACGAGCTGCACCAGTTCGAGTTTCCGCCGCCGCCACCGCACAAGCTCGTGCATGCGCTCAACTTGACGCTCAATCTCGTGCACGGCCGCCGGCTCGCCTGGCAGGAACGCAAGGCAGCGCCGTTCGCGGTGACGCCGATGCACGCGGGCAGCTATTACCTCGGCTATCGCAGCGCGCGCGACTACGGCGGCATCGACGGCATATCGCTCGGCACCGCGGCCGCCGTCTCCGGCGCCGCGGTGAGCCCGAACATGGGGTACACGTCGTCGCCGGTCACTGCGATGCTGCTGACGTTCTTCAACGTGCGGCTCGGCTGGTGGCTCGGCAATCCCGGCGTTGCGGGAACGCATACGTATCGGCTTGCCGAGCCCGTGTTCTCGTTGCATCCGCTCGTCGCCGAAATGCTCGGCCTCACCGATGATCGCAGCCCGTACGTCTATCTGTCCGATGGCGGCCATTTCGAGAACCTGGGCCTCTACGAAATGGTGCTTCGCCGCTGCCGGCTTATCGTCGTGAGCGACGCGGGCGCGGACCCGGATTATCGCTTCGACGATCTCGGCAACGCCGTTCGCAAGGTCCGCATCGATCTCGGCATTCCGATCGAATTCCCGCAGATGCCGATCCACAAATGGAAACGGGACGGCAGCCGTACGCCGGCGAACGGGCCCTACTGTGCGCTCGGGCGCATCGCCTATTCGGCTGTCGACGAGGGCGCGCCCGATGGCTTGATCATCCACTTCAAGCCGGTGCTGTGCGGCAACGAGCCGGCCGACGTGCTCGAGTACGCGGCGAGGAGCGAGGCGTTTCCGCAAGAGCCCACGCTCGACCAGTTCTTCGGCGAATCGCAGTTCGAGAGCTATCGGAAGCTCGGCGAGCACGCGGTCCGCTGCGCGTGCGGCGGCGCGCCACCGGGCCCGTCCGAGCAAGTCGCGTGGGCGCTCGACCTCGTCGCGGACGTGCGCGACCATCTCGGCTCGAAGCCCGATGGTGCGTATGGCTGGATCGACGGGTGGGCGACGAGCATCGACGGCAAGGCGGGCGATGCCGACACACGACATCATCGTGCGTGAGCTGCTGCTGCTATCGTGCTGGCTGGTCGTGGCGGCAAGCGCGCTTGCCGCCGACGTCCGCGTCGCCATCACCGACGGGCCGAACGGGTCGATCAGGCAAGTGCTCGCCGAAGCGGTGCTCGATGCGCGCGCCGACAGCCTGTTCGCGGTGATCGCCGATGTCGAGCAGTACGCGTCGTTCGTGCCGTACGTCGTCGAGAGCTCGATCGTCGCGCGCGACGCCGAATCGATCGTCAACTACCAGCGGCTGTCGTTCGGGATTCCATTCGTGTCGCCGCGTCATTACGCGATCCGCATCCGCACGGCGCGTGCATCCGGCGCCGACGGACGCGCCGTTTACCGGATCGCCTGGAACCTCGCGCCCGAGATCGTGCTTCCCGTCGAGCCGGGCGCTGTCGCCGTGCCCGTGAACGCCGGTTTCTGGCAGCTGCAGGACGTCGGCGGCGAGCCGCCCGCGACCCGCGTGATCTATTGCGTGTTCACCGATCCCGGCGGCCAGCTCCCCGCGTGGATCGTGTACCGTGCGAATGCGGAATCGGTGCCGCGGCTCTTCGACGCGGTGCGCGCGGCGGCGATCGACGAGCGGCGCACGAGCGCGGCCCATCCGATGGCGCCGCCTGCAGCGGCCATCGAGGCAACACCGACGTCGTGCAAACCGAGCGGTTGAAGTGGACTCCCAATGGAGTGAGCGCCATGGCTTCGAAACATCCGTTTGCAGTGGTCTTCATTCACGGCCTCGCCAAGAAGCCCGCTCCCGACAAGCTGAAGGAGATCTGGCTGTGGGGATTGGGCCGCGACAATCCGATGCCGAGCGTGTTCAGCCCGCCCAACGGCGGCATCGACTTGTCGACGAAAGGCGTGCCGCAGAGGTTCAACTACTACGCCGACGTGTTCTACGGAACGGATTACGAGACGGAGGTCGATTCGTACTACGAGGCGAACGACGAAAAGGAGATTGCCGCCGAAGGCCTCGACCAGATCGAAGGCGATCTTCGATTGCCCAAGCCGGTCACGCCGCGCGAGCGCGCGTTCCTGCGCGACTTCGAAGCGAAGCTCGCCGTGAATCTTGCCCTGATCCCGTCGGAGCCGCCGGTGTCGCCGACGAAGATCATTGTCGGCGCGGATACGTATGAAATCGCGAGCTGGCTGCCCGATCCCGTCAAGCAGGCGATCATCAAGAAGGCCGCGATGGAAGCGTTCTATTTCCTTTTCGACAAGGAGTACGTGCGCAGCGACGGCGCCCGTTTCATGGTGCGACAGGAGCTTCGCCAGCGGCTGCTGAAGGAGCTTGCGGCCGCGCAGGCGCAGGCCGAAAGACTCGTGGTCGTCTCGCACAGCATGGGTACGATGGTCGCCTACGACGTGCTGCGCAATTGTCCCGAATGTCCGGCGGTCGACACGCTGATCACGCTCGGTTCGCCGCTCGGCGTTCGGGAAGTGCAGGACGAACTGATCGCGGTGGACGCCGACGACGTCGACTTTCCGGCGGCGAAGCTCCGCCGGTGGGTCAACGTTTATGATCCGCTCGATCCGGTGTGCGGAGCCGATCCGAAATTGGCAGACGACTATCGTGCCGTGAACGCGAAAACGGTCGAGGACGTCAAGGAGTCGAACTGGGGCAACTGGCGGCACACGATCACGCACTACTTCGCCGGCACCCGGTTCAGAGCCGAGCTCGCGAAGGCCGTCGGGATCGCGTAGCCATGGAAAGCAAGGCCATCGCAAGGCTTGCTGAAGCGTTGCTGACGGGAAAGCTTCCGGAGGCCCAACCGTGGGATATCGGCGCCGCTGTCGCCTCGATCGCCGACACGCTTTGTCGACCCGCGTCCGCGATCACTGTCGACGAAGTGCGCGCTGCGGCAGGAATTCTCAACAAGTGCCGTCAATTCGAGCACACAGGAAAGCTGTGTCAGGCGTGGATCGATTGCCGCGAATTCGACCCGACGATCGTCAGGCACCGCGCACAGGCGCTCATCAACCTGTCAGCGCTCGACGCCGCCCAGCCGCTGCTGGAGGACGGCCTCGCGCGCATCCGCGTGCCGGGTGCGAGCGCGCAAGCGGTGTGCGAAATTCCGGAATACGAGGGTCTGCTCGCGAGGATCCAGAAGCAACGCTTCGTCGCCACCGGCAACAAGGATGCGCTCGCAAGCGCAACCGATCGGTATCTCGCGCAATACGATCGCGATGCGTCGATGTACTGGCACGGCATCAACGCGGCGGCGCTTCGCGCGCGCGAGGAGAACGAAGGGCTGCGTCGAGCGGGCGTGGCGTCGGCGACCGATCTGGCCACCGCCATCTACAGGCAGGTCACGGCAAGCTACCGCAAGAACGCAAACGATGCGTGGCTGGCTTCCACGGCGTCCGAAGCGAGCCTCGCTCTCGGCAAGTGCGATCAGGCGGAGCTGTGGCTCTATCGCTTTCTCAATCACGCGAAGGTCCAGCCGTTCGACGTCGACAGCTACGATCGGCAGATCCGCGAGATCTGGCAGGGCAGCGCGACCGGAGGCGGCAACGGCTGCGCCGACCGGCTTGCGGCGATCATCACGCGTCACTTGCTGCGTACTCGATCGAGCTGGACGGTGTCCCCCGCCGACGTGCGCGAAATGAGCGAAGCGCTCGAAAGCGATCCGAAGGCGTTCGAGAAGAACTTCTCGGGAGAAGGCAGCTTCAGCGTGGACATGGTCAAGCGCATGCTCTCGACGTGCGCGTCGATCGGCTGCGTCATGAACACGCGGGGCGAGCGGCTGGGTACCGGATTCCTGGTTCCGGGTGCGTGGCTCAAGGAATCGTTCGGCGAGGCGCCCGTGTTCGTCACGAACGCGCATGTCATCAGCGACGCGGTTCCGAACGCCATCGCGCACGAGGACGTGCGCGTCACGTTCGAAGTCGAATCCGCAACGGCGCAGACGCCGATCCTCTACAAGATAACCGACGTGCTGTTCACATCGCCGCCCGCCGGCCTCGGCGTGTGCCGTGCCGACGGCGGCGACCTCGATGTGACCATCGTTCGCCTGGAAGGGCTCGGCGAGCGACCGGCCGGCCTGAAAGGCGCCGCCGTGCTGCCGTTGATCGACAGCAAGAGCAAGGCTTATGTGGTCGGACATCCTCGCGGCAGCGGACTGCAGATCGCGCTGCATGACAGCTTGCTGCTCGACATCGACGACGACGAGCGCCTCGTCCATTACCGCACTCCTACGGATCCCGGCAGCTCCGGCAGCCCGGTGTTCAACGCGCAATGGGAAGTCATTGCGTTGCACCACGGCGGCTCGAGCACGACGCCGCGGCTGCACGGCAGCGGCAGTTACGAAGCGAACGAAGGCATCGCGCTGGCGGCGATCAAGCGCAAGCTGAACGCGTGAGCCGGTGAGCGAAGGGACCGAGAAGGTGGCGCGCCGGACCTGCGCGAGCAGGATGGCTACGCCCCCGGCTGAATGGGGGCCCGGTCGCACAGTTCGCGCACCCACCGCGGGTCCAGCCTCACGCCGACACCCGGTGCACGCGGCACGGTGACCTCCCCGTTGACCGCGGGCGCGAGAGCACCGCCCACGAGCTGGTCGAACAGCGGGGTCTCCGCGTACTGCATCTCGAGGCGCTCGACGTTCGACGCGACTGCACAAACATGCAAGCTCGCTGCATGGCATACGGGCCCGCTGGGGTTATGAGGAGAGAAAGCGGCGCCGCGGCGCTCCATCGCATCGGCCACGTTGAGCATCTCCCGCATTCCACCCACATACTTCACGTCCGGCATCAACACGTCGTAGGCATTCGCCTGCAGGAAGGGCATGAAACCGTCGAGCAACGACATTTGCTCGCAGCCGGCGAGCAAGACCCGTCGATCGTTTGCGAACTTGCGCAACGTCCGAATCGTCTCGAGCATTTCGGGCGTCTCGGGCACCGGACACTCGAGCCAGTGCAGTCGCAATGGTTCGGTCGCACGCAACACGGCTTCTGCGGCGGCACGGTGGAGTCGCCAATGACAGTCCACCATCAAGTCGGCCTCCGGACCGATGGCTTCGCGCACGGCCGCAATACGCGCGAGACCTGCATCGAGCAGTACGGCATCGATCCTCCGGCTCGCCTCCCCGTATAGCTCCACGTCATCGAACGGCGCGATCTTCACGGCGAAGAAGCCGTCTGCCATGGCGCTGCGTGCATGCGCGGCGAAGCCCTCCGGCGTGCGCGACCGAATACCGCGGTTGATGTTGGCGTAGGCGCGAACCTTGTCGCGCCGTGCGCCCCCCAACGCCGCACTCACGCTTATTCCTTGCTGTTGCGCCGCCAGATCGCATACGGCCTGGTCCAGTGCCGACACGACCGCGAATTCAGGAAGCGAGCGGGCCGTCGCTCGCGCGGGCGCAAGGTCGACGTCGATCGGAGCACGCGCGAGGAGCAGCGGTACGTACGCCTGGAGCGCCCGCCTCATTTGCACCTCGCAGCGGGCGAGCGTCGCTTCCCCGACTCCCGCGCTGCCCGCAACATCAACGAGCTCGACGAAACTCCACACGGTCTTCGGTGACACGCGCAGCTCGTGCCAGCGGAATCTTTCGATGATCGACAGCGCCATCAGGTCGCTACGCGTACGCGAGGGTTCCCAGCCGTGCAGCGCCGGGCGCAGGTCGCGACGCTCTTGCGGCGGTGCGTGGACGCTTGCGCCATCGTCGCGGACGAGCGCTCAGCTGCCGTCCGGGACGGGCGCGTCGGCGGCGAGCAGGTGCTCGTGCTTGAGCTCTTCCCAAAACGCGCGCGGGATCGCCGCTCGGCAATTCGCGACGTTCGCGTCCGCCTCTGCCGCGCTTCGCATGCCGGTGACGACGCTTGCTACCGCTGGATGGGCGAGCGGGAACTGCAGCGCCGCAGCGCCGATCGCCACGCCGTGACGCGCGCATACTGCTTCGATGCGGCGTGTGCGCGACATGATCTCCGCCTCGGCCTCGACATAAAAGAAGGTCGCACCCGGCTGCGCGCCCGTAGCCAGGATGCCGGAATTGAACGGCGCCGCCATCAGCACGGAGATGCCGCGGCGTTCGCAATCCGGCATGAACGTTTCCAGCGCGGTGTGATCGAGCAGCGTGTAACGCCCTGCCAGCATGAAGCAGTCGAAGTCGCCATCGGCCGCGAAGCGCAACAGGATGCTCCAGTCGTTGACGCCCACGCCGAACGCCTTGATCGTCCCCGCCGAGCGCAACTCGACCAGCGCCCGGTGTGCACCGCTCATTGCTTCGCGATAACGCTGCTCGATCCGGTCGCCTTGCCAGCGCCGGTTCACATCATGGATCAGCACGATGTCGACTGCGTTCGTGCCGAGCCGCTGCAGGCTGTGCTCGAGCGAGCGCATCGTGCCGTCGTAGGTGTAATCGAACGCGACCTCGAACGGCGCGGCGCCGCTGCTCACGCCCGGCGCGACACTACCGTCGATCGGCTTCATCAGGCGTCCGACCTTGGTCGAGATCACGACCGTCGTGCGGTCGACCGTACGAAGGCACGCGCCGAGCCGGTGCTCGGCCAGACCGAGACCGTAGAACGGCGCCGTATCGAAATAGCGCAGGCGAGCTTCATGCAGGTGCGCAAACGCGCCTGCGACGGACGCATCCGTATCCTCACGCGCCATGCTGCCGAACGGCGCTGTACCCACACCGAGCAGCGAAACCGCGACCTCGCGCCGGCCGATACGCCGTGTGGCAGCCGGATCGAACGTCATGACGTACGGCGCGCGCGGCGGCTCGCCATATTGTGGACGTGAACGTGCGCCCCCGCCTCGATATCGGCGATCGCGACTCCGATGCATTCGCCGTATTTGCGAATCAACGCCCCCGCCGCCACGGCATGTAGCGCAAGCTTGTGTCCGAGCGGAATCGCCTCTCGGGCGACCGTCTGCCGGACCTCTGCGCCCTGACGGACGTCGACGGTCTCGCCGGTTGCGAGATCGCGCAGCGCGACCGCGACATCGTCGTCGGGATGGATGGCGAGCGCGTCCCAGCGCACGGCACGCTGCGGCGCTTCGGATTGACCGGCCATCATCCTTTCGGCAGCCGGATTTCGACGCCCGCCGCTTCCTCGCGCAATTTCAGAAGCGCACCCACGTCGTGGTCCTGCAACCCGCGCTTGAGACCTTCGTCGAGGCTCGCCAATGCCGCGCGGCCGACCGGTGCCGAGACGCCCAATGCATCGACCATCTGCAACGCCAGGCGGCAGTCCTTGTGGGCAAGCTTCATCATGAAGCCCGGACTGAAGTCGCCGGCGAGGGGCCGCTTCGGCAGCGCGATCGCGAGCGCATTGTTCCAGGCCATCGTCGTGCGAAACACGCGCATCATCGTGTCGAGCGTCAAACCCGACTTGACGCCGCTCACCAGCGCCTCGATTGATGCTTCCGACACCGCTGTCGCGAGCAGATTGTTGACGAGCTTCATCGTCTGCCCTGCGCCGAGATCCCCGCAGTAGAAGAAGTCGGTTCCCATGCAGTCGAGCACCGGCCGGCAACGCGCAACGACGTCCTCGGGCCCGCCGACCATCAGCGTGAGCGTGCCCGCCACCGCGGCGTCGGCGGTCTTGCCCACCGGACTGTCGATCATCGCGGCGCCCTTCGCGGCGATCGCCGCCCCGACGTTGCGCGTTGTGCGGGGATCGATCGTGCTCATGTCGATGTAGATCGTCCCGGCTCTGATGCCCGCGACGATGCCGTCCGCGCCAAGCGCCACCCGCTCGACGTCGGGGGCGTCGGGCAGCATCGTGATCACGATCTCGCTGCCCGCGGCAACGTCGCGTGGAGTGGCCGCCGCCGTGGCGCCGGCCGCGGTCAATGCCGCGACCGCAGCCGGCTCGACGTCTGCCACGATCAATCGATGGCCTTTGTTGAGAAGGTTGCGTGCCATGGGCGCGCCCATGGTGCCGAGCCCGATGAAGCCTACGTTCATGATGTGACGGGTTTGCAGGGAAGTCATGTGTCAGGAATGCTCGCGCCAGCGCTGCATGTCCCAGACCGGGGCGCCACGCAGATCCTTCGCATCGCGTGCCTCGAACTGCGCAGCGTCGGGCTTGCGCCCGCTCTTGTCGTACGCCGCGCGCACCCACGGCGCGGCGAGCGCGAAGCCGTCGCGCACCTGCGCCCACGCGAGCGGCTTGGGGATCATGCGGCCTTCGACCATGAACTTCGACGTCTCGAGCAATGCCTGCGCATCGCCTTCGGTGGGCCAGCACCAGCCGCGCTGAAACAGCACCTCGTCGCCGACGACCTTGGCGCCGAGCTTCGGATCGAGCTCCCAGTACTTGCGCGAGAGCTCCGACACATCGCCCGCGTTCATCGTAGACAGTTTTGCGATCGCATCCTGCTGCGCGAGCACGAACGCCGTAACGACCGCCGGGTCGTTCTTGATGACGTTCGAACTGCTGATCCAGAACGAACGGTGCAGGTAATAGCCGTCGGGGTAGAACGGCGACTGCTTGACCGAAGGCAGCAGGATGCCTGCGCCCTCGCCCGCGGGTCCCTTGTAATGGCTTTCGGTGTAGCCGAACGAGTTCATGATTCCTACGGTGCCGAGCTCGGCGTTGGCTTTGAGAAACGCCGGATGAATCAGGACGGCGGCATCCATGCCGGTCGGAATCGTCGCCGCCTGCGCCTGCGTCGGCGTATTGACGACGTTGATGTTGAACGCGCGCGGATCCGGGTTGCCCAGCTCGAAGCGCAGCCACTGCGAAAGCACGTTGTACGGATCGCCGCCGAGCAGCACGCCGACCGTCTTGCCCTTGAGATCGGCGAGGTTGCGGATTGGCGAGTCCTTGCGTGTTGCGAGCACGAACCGGAAATGGCCCTCGCCGACGCTCACCAGCTGGATCGGCTGGCTCTGCGCGATCAGGCGAACGATCGGCGTGTTGCCCCACATGCCGAAGTCGAGGTTGCCCGAAACGAACGCTTCGACCATCGGCAGCGCGGATGGATAGTCGCGGTAGTCGGCGGTGAGATCGTATCCGGCATCGGCGGCGAAGCGCTCGAAGGTCTTGTTGGCGATCATGTACTGCGTGACCGGCGAGTTGCCCGCCGCCCAGGGCTGACGGCCAACGGACACCTTGAGCGCCTTGCGGCCCTGCGCGCGTACGATTGCCGGCGCCGCGAGCGTCAACGATGCGGCACCGACCGCGGTCATGAAATGACGCCGCGATGCGCGTTTCCGATTGTCCTCAATGATCATGTGCTCCTCCTCGGTGCGACGTTCATGTGACGGTCGCGCGGTACGCTTCGTCACGAATCAGGCTCCAGATATGCTGGCTCAGGGCCTGGAATTCCGGTTGTGCGCGTGTCGCGTCGTCGCGAGGACGCGGCAGCGGTACATCGATCACCGCCTTGAGGCGGCCCGGGTGCGTCGTCATCACCGCAATCCGGTCCGCCAGAAAAACGGCCTCGTCTATCGCATGCGTGATGAACACGACGGTGCGCCGCTCGGCGGCGGGTCGATCCTGTCCCCAGATCCGGAGCAGTTCGTCCTGCAGAATGATCCGCGTCTGCGCGTCGAGTGCGCCAAGCGGCTCGTCCATCAGCAGCACGTCGGGCTCGTTCGCAATCAGCCGCGCGAGCGCCGCACGCTGGCGCATGCCGCCCGAGAGCTGGTGCGGATACTTGCTCTCCGAGCCCGACAGGCCCACCAGTTCGATGTAGGTGCGCACGCGCCTTTCGCGCGCCACGGCGTCGAGTCCACGTCCCGCGGGTCCGTGACGCAGCCCGAACTCGACGTTGCCCCACACGGTGTGCCAGGGAAAGAGCGCGTAGTCCTGGAACATCACGCCGCGTTCCGGACCGGGCCCGGTGATTCGCCGTCCGTCGATGGACACGCTGCCCGACGTCGGCAACTCGAGTCCCGCCAACAAGTTGAGCACCGTTGTCTTGCCACAGCCCGACGGGCCCACGATCACCAGAAATTCGCCGTTCGCGACATCGAGCGTGAGGTCCTGCACGGCGACGGTCGGTGCCGGCCCGGCGGCGTCGAAGCGCTTGCCGACGCTCTCGAGCTCGAGCTTGACGGCAGCGCTCATCGCGCCATCCACGGCATGGACCAACGCAGTCCGGCACGCAGCATCCGGTCGAGCGCGAACGCGACGAGCCCGACGGCAATCATGCAGACGACGATGCGGTTCAACTCGATGCTGTACGCGTAGAACACGAACATCATCTGGCCGATGCCGCCGGAGCCTCCACCGCCAGCCTTGGCGCCGACGGCGAGCTCTGCGGCGACGATTGCGGTCCATGCGACCCCCATCGCGATGCGCAGCCCGACGCCGATCGACGGCAACGCGCCGGGGACGACAACCGTGCGAATGACTTTGAAGCGAGTGAGCCCCATCGTTGCCGCGGCGCGCAACAGCGTCGGATTGATTCGCTTGGCGCCCGCAACGGTGTTGATCACGATCGGGAAGAACGCCGCGTACGCGACGATCAGCACGGCGGCGGGCGTCCCGGTGCCAAGCCAGAGAATTGCGAGCGGCAGGATCGCGATCGCCGCAATCGGCCGAAAGCTCTCCACGAGCGGATCGACATTGCGTTCCACGACGCGAAATGAGCCCATCGCAAGGCCGAGCGGAACGGCGATCAGCGCGGCAATCGCGAATCCGGTGAACACCCGGATGAGGCTTTGCACGATCGCCGCGGACAGGTCGCCGGTTTCAACGAGCTGCAGCGCGGCAACGGCCACGCGTGTCGGCACCGGCGTGCGCGCATTGCCGGTTGCCATCCCCCACACCTGCCACACGGCGATCAGCGCAAGCGGCAACGCCAGGCCGCGCGCGAGCCGCATGGACCATGCTCTCATCGTGCGCTCCTCGCGTCGACCGCCCACGGCGTGAACCGCTGTGCGAGCGCGCGCAGCGTGGTATCGGTGACGTAGCCGAGCACGCCGATCATCGCGATGAACGCCATCACCTGTGGTGTCATCAGCAGCTCGCGATACCACTCGACCGCGTAGCCGAGGCCGCTTGGCGCGCCGATCAGCTCGGCGGCAACTACCGCGGTCCATGATGACGCCACGCCGAGACGCAATGCCACAAGCAGCGACGGCAGCGCGGCCGGAACGACGACTCGTGTGACGATGGTCCGGTGCGGCACGCCCATCGTGCGCGCGGCGTCGATCAGCGACCTGTCCACGCCGCGCACGCCGGACACCGTGCCGAGCAGGATCGGGAAAAACGCCGCGTACGTCATGATGAACACCGGCAACGCATTGCCGATGCCGAAGATGAACAGCGCCAATGGAATCCAGGCGATTCCCGAAATCGGGCGCAGCAATTCGACGACGGGATCGACGACGTCGTCGAGCGTGCGGCTCAAGCCCATCAGCAAACCGAGCGGCACGGCGAGCAGCGAGGCGAGTGCGAGGCTCACCAGCATGCGGCCGAGGCTGATCCCCGCGTGCATGAACAATTCCAGATCGCGCGCGAGATCGACGAACGCTCCGATCGCGGCGAACGGCGATGGCAACAGGGCGGCGTTGGACGCCCATCTGGACAACGCCCACCACACGACGATGAAAACCGCCATCGTGCGGACGTACGCGACCGCGGTCCCGAAACGAACGTTGCGTGCGCTCGCCATTACAGCGATCCGCCGAGGCGGATGACCGACTCGGCCGACTCGCCGAGCACTTCGCCCCAGGTTCGCGTTCCGGAGCATACGTCGAGCAGCAGCCCGAGCAGCCGATCGGCGGCGGCGTCGAGATCCTCGCGCCCGCCGAATACCGCGCTCGCGTCGAAGTCGATCTGCGTTGGAAGGTGCGCCACCGTGTCCGGCCGTGCGCTGATCTTGATGGTCGGCGCAATCGCGCTGCAATAGCTGTTGCCCGCGCCGGTGGTGAACAACATCACTTGCGCGCCGGCGGCGGCGAAGCCGGTCATCGATTCGGGTGAGAATCCCGGCGCGTCCATCACATAAATGCCGGGACCGGGCGGGGTCTGGGCCACAACGAGCAGACCGGTGATCGGTCGCGTTCCGCCTTTGGCAATGGCGCCGAGCGATTTCTCCTCGATCGAGCTCAGCCCGCCGCGAATGTTCTCCGCGCCCGGATTGTTGCCCGTGAGATCGACGCCGGTCGCCGCGACGTCTGCCTCGCGTCGGTGAACCGCCGCGACAATGGCATCGCCGATGTCGGCCCGTACCGCTCTTCGCGCGAGCAAGTGCTCTGCGCCGAGCCACTCGATCGTCTCGCCGAACACGGCGGTGCCACCCGCATCGACGATCCGGTCGACAATTCTGCCGGCGAGCGGATTCGACACAAGCCCCGACGTCGCGTCGGAGTGTCCGCATTCCACTGCCAGCAACAGCGCCGATAATGGCGCGGGCTCTCGTCGCAGCCGTGATGCATCACGCGCGAGCGCTGCCGCGACGCGCGTGCCGCGAGACGCAAGTTCGAGCGCATCCTCGCCCACATCGTCGAGCGTGACTGCCTGCACCGGCTTCCCCGCAGAGGCGATGGCTTGCGCGATCTCGTCAGTCGCGGGCCGGTCGGCCCCTACGACCAACGTTGCCGCGATGTTGGGATTGCGGCCCAAGCCGACGAGCTGCGCGTCGTGAGCTCGTCGATCGGCGCCGAATTGACCACGTCCGTAAGGCGTCGCAAACAACACCGTGCCGGCAACGCCGGCCGCGATGCGGCCGGCCGCGCGTCCGACCAGCCCGTTCAGTCCGAGCACCAACACGGCGTTGCGCACGCCGAACCGACCGTCGCTGCGTCGATACCCTGAGAACCGGAGCTCAGCGCCGACTGCCAACCGTTCCTCCGCAGCACCGCTCCGCCGCCGCGGAGCCTTGTTATGTTAGCGCTTACATGTTAGCGTTTTCATTTTCCGGTTGTCAATTCTCCCGACCGGTCGATGCGCAAGCCCGCGTCCCGTCCGTCCCAATCGTCCGCGCCGGTGGTCCGTGCCGGTCGTACCCGTCTGGTCGACGTTGCACGCGCGGCCGGCGTGTCGACGATGACGGTCGTGCGCGTGCTGCGCGAGCCGCACAAAGTTGCCGCCGCGACGCACGCGCGCGTGAGGCAGGTGCTGACCGAAACAGCGTACACACCCGACCTCGTGGCGAGAGGCCTCGCATCGAACCGATCGGGCCTGGTCGCGGCCGTCGTTCCGCTTCTCACCAATTCGCTGATCGCCGAGATTGTCCAGGGCTTGACCGACGCCCTCGCCCCTGCCGGCTTCCACCTGCTGCTTGGCGCGAGCGGCTTTTCGGCCACCGGGGAAGAGGCGCTGGTGCGCGCATTCCTCTCTCGCCGGATCGACGGTATCTTCCTGTCGGGCGTTACGCATACGCACGAAACCGTGCGCATGCTGAAAGACGCGGCGATTCCCGTCGTCGAAGGCGGCAACATGACCGACCGACCGATCGACATGGTCGTCGGTTACTCGAATGTCAAGGCAGCGAGCCGAGTCACGCAGTACCTCTTGAAAGCCGGCTACTCGAAAATTGGTTACATCGGAGCTTTCCCGAAGGACAACGACCGCGCGCGCGATCGCCGGCGCGGCTACGAGCTCGCTGTTCTGGCGGCCCGGCGCAAAGTCGACACGAGCCTGTGCGTCGAGACGACGCTCGATATCGACGCCGGCGCCCAAGCGATGGCGACGCTTCTCGAACGCCATCCGGACGTCCATGCGGTCTTTTGCTCGGCCGACGCGATCGCCGTTGGCGCCCTCTTCGAATGCCAGCGCCGCCACCTCGCGATCCCTGAGCGCATCGCGCTCGCCGGCTTCGACGACCTCGCCATCGCCGCGCAAGTCGTGCCATCGCTCACGACGCTGCGCGTGCCCCGCTATTTCATCGGCCAGCACGCGGGCAACATGATTCGCGATCGTCTGGCCGGCGTTTCGGTGAAGCGGCGCATCGTGGATACCGGCTTCGAGCTCGTACCCCGCGACAGCGCGTAGCGCCATTACGTTCGTCGCGACGCTGTTGATAGGATGCACCTATCATTCATCGCGCGAGCGGCGCGCGAATGGAGCTAAACTTTCGCGAGCATGTCGATTGCGCAAATGACGAATCGCGCGCTCGTGAAGCTTCGGGTCGAGCGAATCGGTTACTTCGTGCCCGCGCCGTCGTTCGACGGCGTCGTGCAGAGCGTTTACGCGCGCGCCTGCAACGTCGCATGGGGCACGTCGCTGCTCACGCTCGTCGCGCCCGGCCTCGGCGACGGGCCGACCTCGCTGGTGCTCGGCGGCGATCGCGCCATCGATCTGACAACCTGCTTTCGCGTCGGCGATGCCGTCTTGCGCCGCGGCGAGCGCCTCGAATCGCCCGGCACGGATATCGACCTCGCTCATGCAACGGTTTGGCGACCCGACGCCAGGCGGGAGACCTCGGAGCGTTCACAAGTCGAAGCCAATCTGCGCGAGGCCGGCGCAAGGCTCGAAGCGGGGCTCGATCGCCACGCGAGCATCGTCCATCGCGAGGGCCGTGTCGTGTGCTCGCGTCTCGAGGATGCTTGTCGCGCATATGATCTGGAAAACGCGCGCGTCGAAGCGCTCTGGTTGATCGGCTGGGGTGAAGGTCTGACGCCGGCCGGTGACGATTTTCTCGTCGGGTTGCTCGCCGCGCTCGAAGCTGCGACGCCCTCTTCGATCCGTGCAACGTTCCTGGCGGGCCTGTCCGCCGCGGTGCTGGCGCGCGTGCATCTGACGACGCCGATCGCGGCCCACTTCTTGCAGCTCGCCGCGAGCGGCCATTTCACCGCCGATCTGCACCGTCTGCGCAACGCATTGTTGTGCTCCGACGATATTGCGTTGCTTCGCCGATTGGTGGACGATGCACTGGCCGTCGGCGCCACATCCGGCGCCGATCGCGTTGCGGGCCTGCTGGCGGGCATCTCGGCGTGGCTTCCGCCCCATTCCGCTCGATGAGTGTCGGCCGTGACGACTGAAACCCGCTTCCGCGTCTTTGCCGATCTCTACAAGGATTCGGTCGCGCTGATGCAGATCGGCGCGACGCTTCGCAAGCGGCCCGGCATCGTCGAAGCGTCGTGCATCATGGCGACCCCCGCCAACCTCGCGCAACTGCAGCATGCGGGCCTCACCGTCGACGTCGATGTCCATCCCTCCGATCTGCTCATCGTCGTTCGCGGCGACCAGCCGGCATGCGCCGACGCGATCGACGCCGCGCACACGCTGCTGCAGGGCGCACAAGCCGCCGCCAGGGAGCTGTCGGGGGCCTTTTCGTTGCCCGTCACGAGCATCGCAGCAGGCGTGGAGCAGGCGCCCGACGCCAATCTTGCATTGATTTCGGTGCCCGGCGATTACGCCGCCGCGGAGGCGATGAAGGCGCTGTCGCTCGGATTGCACGTGATGCTGTTCTCGGACAACGTCGGCATCGACGAAGAGCGCGCGATCAAGAACCATGCGGCTGCGCGCGACCTCATGGTCATGGGCCCCGACTGCGGCACGGCGATCGTCAACGGCATTCCGCTCGGCTTCGCCAATGTCGTTCGGCGCGGCGACATCGGCCTCGTCGCCGCATCGGGCACCGGGTTGCAGGAGGTGACCTGCCGGATTCACAACCTCGGCGCCGGCGTGAGCCAGGCGATCGGCACCGGCGGCCGCGATCTGCGCGATGAAATCGGCGGCCTCACGATGCTGCAGGCGCTGCGCGCGCTCGCGGCCGACGACGAGACGGCCGTGATCGTCTTGATTTCGAAGCCGCCGTCACCGGCGATCGCCTCTCGAATCCTCGACCTCGCGGCCGCGTCGGGCAAGCCGACCGTCGTGCATTTTCTCGGCGCCGCCCCCGACGCCGTGCGCCGCGCGGGTCTGCACGCGGCCGAATCGCTGGCGCAGACTGCGGACATTGCCGTCGCGCTCGCGAAAGGCGACGACGCTTGCCACATGAGCTCGCCGTTCGTGCCCGGCGATCACGAACGGCTGCTTGATGGTCTCGCGCCGTCACAGCGCTGCGTTCGCGGATTGTTCAGCGGCGGGACGTTCTGCTATGAAGCGCAGCTCACGTTCCTGCGTTGCCGATTGCCCAGCCGATCGAACGTCCCCGTGCACGGTGCACTGCCGCTCGACGGCTCGAGCAGCGATCACGTGTTCATCGACATGGGCGACGACGAATACACGCGTGGGCGGCCCCATCCGATGATCGATCCGACGCTGCGCAACGCGGCGATTCGCGCGGCCGCCGACGATCCCGCGCTCGCCGTGCTCCTGTTCGACGTCGTGCTCGGATACGGCGCGCATCCTAGCCCCGCCGGCGAGCTCGCCGACGCGCTGCGCGACGCGCAACACGCTGCGGCGCTGGACCGGCGCAAGCTCATTCCGATCGGTCACGTCTGCGGCACCGAAGGCGATCCGCAGGACAGGACCGCGCAGCTGCGCACACTCGCCTCCGCAGGCGTAATCGTCGCCGACAGCAACCTTCACGCCGCGTCGATCGCGGCGCAGCTCGCGATGCGCCTCGCCGAGCGCAATCCGTCGAGAACGCGATGAAGACGCTGTTCAACGACGTGTTGAAAGTCGTCAATGTCGGCCTCGCGGCGTTCGGCGACAACGTCGTCGCCGCGGGCGGCCAGTGTGTCGCCGTCGACTGGCAGCCGCCGGCGCTCGGCGATCGCGAGGCGGCGTGGGCGCTCGCGCAGGTGCTCAACGACGCGCGTATCGAAGAGGCCAATCAGGTGGCGTTCGCCCGCTTTCTCGCCGCTCATCCCGTACTGACCGACATCGCGCTCGCGCGCGACGTCATACCCGCGATGGCGTCCGGTCGCCGGCTGATCGTGCACGCCGGACCGCCGATCGCGTGGCCCGCGATGTGCGGTCCGATGCGCGGCGCGGTGCTGGGTGCCGTTGTGCTGGAGGGCTGGGCCGATTCGATCGATGCGGCGGCTCGCCTCGTCGACGCGACGAAGATCGACCTCGAGCCGTGCCACCACCATGGCGCCGTCGGGCCGATGGCGGGAATCATCAGCCCGTCGATGCCCGTCTGGGTCGTCGAGAACACCACCGCAGGCAACCGCGCATACAGCAACTTCAACGAAGGGCTCGGCAAGGTGCTGCGCTTCGGCGCCAACGATTCCGGTGTCATCGACCGCTTGCGCTTCATCGCGAGTGATGTCGCGCCGTCGCTTCGCGCAGCGCTCGCGCAACTCGGCGGCATCGAGCTGAAGCCGCTGATGTCGCAGGCGCTGAACATGGGCGACGAAGTCCACAACCGCAACGCCGCGGCGACTTCGCTGCTGTTCAAGCACCTAGCACCGGCGTTGCTTGCAGCGGATGTCGCGCGCGAGCGCGCCGCCGCGACCTTGACGTTCATCGCCGGCAACGACCATTTCTTCCTCAATCTGTCGATGGCCGCTTGCAAGGCGATGCTCGACGCCGCGGCCGGCGTGCCGGCGAGCTCGATGGTGACCGCGATGTCGCGCAACGGCGTCCATTTCGGCATTCGCCTCTCAGGCACCGGCGATCGATGGTTCGAGGCGCCCGCGAATCCGGTCGAAGGTCTGTACTTCCCCGGCTATTCGCGAGCCGATGCTGCGGCGGATCTCGGCGACTCGTCGATCACGGAAACCGCCGGTGTCGGCGGCTTTGCGATGGCGGCAGCGCCCGCGATCGTGAAATTCGTCGGCGGCACCGCAGCCGACGCCACGCATCACAGCATGCGGATGCGCGCGATCACCCTCGGCACGAACCCGTCGTTCACGCTGCCCTCGCTCGATTTCGCCGCCGTGGCGGCCGGCATCGACGCGCGCAAGGTGGTCGACCGCGGCATCCTGCCGGTGATCAACAGCGGAATCGCGCACCGCGAACCGGGCGTCGGTCAGATCGGCGCGGGCGTCACGAGCGCGCCGATGGCGTGCTTCAGCGGCGCGGTGAAGGAACTCGCGAGGTCGCTTCGATCGTCGAGCGATTGAGCCATGACCAACCCCATCGCCGTCGTCGCAGTGGGTGGCAACGCGCTGATCCGTGACAGCGAGCACACCAGCCTGGACGATCAATACGCGGCCGTTTGTGCGACGGCCACGCACGTGGGTGACATGGTCGCCGCCGGATGGAACGTCGTGCTCACGCACGGCAACGGCCCTCAGGTCGGCTTCATCCTGCGTCGATCCGAGATCGCCGACGGACAGGTGCCGACGGTGCCCGTCCGCTACGCCGTCGGCGACACGCAGGGCGCGATCGGCTTCATGTTCCAGAACGCATTGGGCAACGTGCTGCGACGGCGCGGCATCGACAGGCCCGTCGTCACGCTGGTCACGCAGGCGCTCGTCGATCGCCGGGATCCGGCCTTCGCGCATCCGGACAAGCCGATCGGCTCGTTCATGAGCGAGGAAGTCGCGCGCGCTTTCGAGCGCGAGCTCGGCTGGTCGATCATGCAGGATTCCAATCGTGGATGGCGGCGCGCGATCGCCTCGCCGCAGCCGCTGATGATCATCGAGGCGCCGATCATCGCGCGGCTCGTGCGCGAAGGCGTGCTGATCATCGCCTGCGGCGGCGGCGGCATCGCGGTCGAGCGCACCCCGACCGGCGAGCTGCAAGGCGTAGAAGCCGTCGTCGACAAGGACCGCGCATCCGCGCTGCTCGCGATCGAGCTCGATGCTGATCTGCTGATGATTCCGACCGGCGTCGAGCGCGTCGCGATCCGGTTCGGGCAACCGGACCAGCAATGGCTCGACCGCATCAGCGTCGAGCAGGCGAAGCGCTACGCGGCAGAGGGCCATTTCGGCGACGGCAGCATGCGGCCGAAGATCGAAGCGGTGCTCGCGTTCGTCAAAGGACGGCCGGGAAGACGCGGCGTCATCACCCATTCGGAGAGCATCGCGCGCGCGCTGCGCGGCGAAACCGGAACGTGGATCGAGTGATGATGCAAACGGCGGATCCCCGCATCAAGAAGACGCTGCTCGCCATCAACGGCACGTTGATGCGCGGACTCGAGCTCAACGCGAACCTCGTCGACGCCGGCGCCACGTTCGTGCGCGAAGACGAGACGGACGCGTGCTATCGGATCTGGACGATCGGCGATCGCCATCCGGCGATGCTGCGAACACCGGGCGAAGGCGCGCGCGTCGCCGTCGAATTGTGGGAAATGCCTGCCGAGGGACTGGCGAGCATCTTGCTTTCGGAGCCGCCGGGACTTTCGATCGGCAAGGTCGTTCTGCGCGATGGCTCGATCGTGCTCGGCGTTCTCGGCGAGCCGTTCCTGTGCGAAGGACAACGTGAAATCACCGCGTACGGCGGCTGGCGCGCGTACATCGCATCGAGACGTTAGCGCTTTACCGTCGCAAGAAGTTGGTGCGGACAGGTTCCATTTGGGGCGTAACTCAGGGAGACGACGAACATGGCAATAGCTGCTGCCGTAGCTGGAAGTCCCCGCCTGTGGGTGATCGGCGACCTGAACGGATTCTTCGGGTTGTTCACGAACGTGCTGCTCAACGTGATCGTGCTCACGGGATTGTGCCTCGGCGTCGTTCAATTGCCGGTCGACACGGTGTTCGGCCGCATCCTGCCGGCGCTCGGCATCGCGTTGCCGCTCGGCAATCTCTTCTACGCGTATCTCGCGTGGCAGCTCGCCAAGCAGGAGAAGCGCGACGACGTGACCGCGATGCCGTACGGCCCGAGCGTGCCGCACATGTTCATCGTTGTTTTCCTCATCATGCTGCCGACCTACCTCACGACGAAAAACCCGATGCTCGCGTGGCAGGCGGGGCTCGCGTGGTGCTTCATCATCGGCGTCATCGTGCTGATCGGCGCATTCGTCGGCCCCGCGATCCGCGCGCTCACGCCACGCGCGGCGATGCTCGGCACGCTCGCGGGCATCTCGATCGCTTTCATCTCGATGCGCCCCGCGTTCCAGATGTGGGAAGTGCCGTGGATCGGCCTCGTCTGCTTCGCGATCGTGCTGATCGCATGGACGGCGAACGTCCGGCTTCCGGGCGGCGTACCGGGCGGGCTCGCCGCCGTGATCGTGGGCTCGGTGATCGGCTGGATCGTCTCGCTCATCGGCTGGAGCGATTACATGCAGCCCTCCGCTGTCACGAAATCGTTCGAGCAATTCGGTCTGCGTGTGCCGCTGTTCTCGGCCGACATCTGGCAAGGACTCTCGCAGGTCGCACCGCTGCTCGTCACCGCGATCCCGCTCGGCATCTACAACTTCACCGAAGCGATGAACAACGTCGAAAGCGCTTCGGCCGCCGGCGACAATTACAACCTGCGCAAGATTCTGCTCGCGGACGGCCTGGGCGCGATCGTCGGTTCGATGCTCGGCAGCCCGTTTCCGCCCGCCGTGTACATCGGTCACCCGGGCTGGAAGGCGGTGGGCGGCCGGATCGGCTATTCGCTCGCGACCGGCATTGCGATCGCCATCGTCTGCTTCCTCGGGCTCACTGCGCTGCTGCTCGCCGTGATACCGCTCGTGGCGATCCTGCCGATCCTGCTGTACATCGGGCTCGTGATCGGCGCGCAGGCATTCCAGGTGACGCCCAAGAACCACGCGCCCGCAGTCGTGCTCGCGCTGATTCCGAACATCGCCGAGTGGGCGAAGACGCAGATCGACGGTGCGCTCGCCGCAGCGGGCACGTCGGCCGCGCAGCTCGGCACGGCAAAGCTTGCCGCGACCGGCGTGCTCTATCGCGGGCTCGAGTCGCTCGGCGGCGGCTCGGTGCTCGCCGGCATGATGCTCGGTGCGATCGCGGTGTTCATCATCGACAGCCGAATGCGCAGCGCCGCGGTATGGGCGTTCGCCGGCGCGATCCTCGCGTTCTTCGGATTGATCCATGGCGCGCAACTCGGCTGGGCGGTGTCGCCGATGGTCGCGTTGGGTTACGCGCTGTTCGGCGCGACATGCCTCGCGCTTTCGAGAGGTCAACCGGACGCGCCGGCCACTGTTTGAAGGAGCTGCGATGAGCTTCATGAAGATGCACGCCGAACCGTACGAATTCGAGTTCGATCCGCGGGCAACCGCATTGATCGTCATCGACATGCAACGCGATTTTGTCGAGCCGGGCGGTTTCGGCGAAGCGCTTGGCAACGACGTCACGCCGCTGCAGGCGGTAATCGCGCCGTGCAAGCGCATGCTCGACGCCGCGCGTGCACGCGAGATGATGGTGATCCACACGCGCGAGGGCCACAGCCCCGATCTCGCCGATTGCCCGCCGACGAAGATCGTGCGCGGCCGCGGCGAAAAGCGCATCGGCGATCCTGGACCGATGGGGCGCATCCTCGTGCGCGGCGAGCGCGGCCATGACATCGTGCCCGAGCTCTATCCCAAGCCGGGCGAAGTCGTCGTCGACAAGCCGGGCAAGGGCGCGTTCTGCGCGACCGATCTCGATCTGATCCTGCACAATCGCGGCATCCGGTCGCTGATCGTCTGCGGCGTCACCACGGAGGTTTGCGTCAACACGACGGTGCGCGAAGCGAACGACCGCGGCTATGAATGCGTGGTTCTCTCGGACTGCGTCGGATCGTATTTCCCCGAGTTCCAGCGCGTCGCGCTCGAGATGATCAAGGCGCAGGGCGGCATCTTCGGATGGGTATCCGATTCGAAGCACGCGCTCGAGGCGCTCGCGGGTTGAGCGACCTCGGACGGCGGATAGCGCGCTGAATCCGCGCTACACCTGCGCGAGCACGATCGCGGTCGTCGCGACGATGTCGTCGACGCTTGCGCCGCGCGACAAATCGGAAAGCGGCCGCGCGAACCCCTGCAGCACCGGCCCGATTGCCTGCGCGCCGCCCAGATGCTGCGTGAGCTTGTAGCCGATGTTTCCCGCATCGAGATCCGGAAACACGAGCACGTTCGCGCGGCCCGCGACTTCGCCGACGTCTTTCAGCTTCTTCGCAGCCACCACGGGATTCACCGCCGCATCGACCTGAAGCTCGCCGTCGATCGCGAGCGTCGGCGCGCGCCTGCGCGCGATCGCGAGCGCTCGAATCATCTTGTCGACGCGCGCGTGCTTCGCGCTGCCCTTGGTCGAGAACGAGAGCAGCGCGACGCGCGGCTCCTCGCACAGCAGGCGCCGGCAGCTCTCGGCGGAGGCGAGCGCGATGTCCGCGACCTGCTCCGCGGTCGGATCGGCATTGACCGCGCAATCGGCGAACACGTACGCGCGATCCGACGCGATCATGACGAAAAAGCTCGACGGCGTCTCGATGCCCGGCGCAAGCCCGATCGTCATCATGCCCGCTTCGATCACGCGCGCCGTCGGATTCGCGGCGCCGGCGACCATCGCGTCCGCGTCACCCGCTTTCACCATCAGGCCGGCGTGAAACAGCGGTTTCGTCGCGAGCCGGCGCGCGACCTTCGGGTTCGCGTCCGGCCGACCTTCGCGATAAAGCGCCGCATAGTCGTCGAGCCGATCGCTCGACTCCGGAGTTTCGACGAGGATCGGCTCGGCGAGCCGCGCCTCGCGCAGACGCCGTGCCGCGACGACGATGCGCTCGTCGGTTGCTTCAGGGAATACGACACGCAGGCTGCGGCCGCGGATCTGCTCGAAACAGCGTTCGACGATGTTCAGCAATTCGCCCTCCTCGGCCACGCTCGACAAGCATAACGGAACGGGACTCGCGGCGCGTTTGTGGTTGACAGCATGCCGGCGCCGACAGTGGAGTCGACAGAGCGCGTCGGCACGTCATCGGAAGAGATTGGCTCTGGCGTGTGTTAACGCGGGAATACAAACGGTGCAGTCCCAAGGGAGAGAACGCCATGCAATCACCATTGCGTCAATACGTCGCAGCGCTTTGTGCAGCGGCGTTGCCCGTCTTCGCTTTCGCAGCCGACGAAGGCCGAGTACTCGTCGGTCAGACGGTCGCGCTCACCGGCGGGCTCGGCGAGCACGGACGCGGCGTCACCGCGGGCGCCAAGTTGTACCTCGACAGCGTGAACGCGAGCGGCGGCGTCGGCGGTCGACGAATCACGCTCGTCACGCTGGATGACGGCGGCGATGCGAAGCGCGCTGCCGAGAATACCCGGCTGCTGATCGAGCGTGACGGCGTGGTCACGATGTTCGGCGGCATCGAGGGCGGCCCTTGTGTGGCGAGCCTCAAGGAGGCCACCGCCCACGGCGTGCCCGTGATCGGCTGCATGGCAGGCTCGCCGGAAATGCGCGATCCGTTCAACCGCTACAGCTTCCCGGTGCGGGCGCCGCATTTCGAGGAATTCGCGAAGCTGCTCGATGTCGCGAAGACGTTCGGCTTCCACCGCGTCGCTTTCGTGCACAGCGACTCCGACACCGGCCGCAAGCATCTTGCGAACGTGCAGAAGCTCGCGGCGGCGCGCGCGCTCGAGGTGGCGCCGATCGTGCTGAATTCGGACGCATCGCCGCAAGCGCTCGCGGACGCCGTCGGCACGGCGAACGTCGAGGCGGTGTTCAACCACGGCTCGTACGCGACTTATTCGGCGGTGATCCGGGCGGCGCACGCGAAGGGCATCCGGCCGATGTTCATGGCGGTCAATTCGGGTGCCGCGCAGATGGCACGCGAGCTCGGCACCGACGCGAGAGGATTGATCTTTACGCAGGTCGTACCGTTTCCGTGGACGATCTCGGTGCCGGTCGTGAAGGATTACCAGCAGGCGCTCGCTCGATATGCGCTGGGGACGGAGCCGTCGTTCTCGGGCCTCGAAGGTTACATCAGCGCGAAGGTGCTCGTCGCGGGCCTGCGCGCCACGGGGCGCGACGTGAGCCGCGACCGGCTGCAGCGTCAAATGGAGAGCCTCGGCGCGGTCGACGTCGGCGGCATGACGGTCCACTACGCGCCGGGAACGCACTCGGGCTCGACGTTCGTCGATTCGGTGATCGTCGCACGCGACGGGCACTTCGCGCGGTAGTGCGAGCCGCGATCAGCCCGCCAGCGTTTCAATCGCCGCCACCTGCTGAGCGTCAAGGTCGATTGCCTCGCTCGCCAGATCCTGTCGCATGTGCTCGGCGTCGCTCGTGCCCGTCAGCGGCAACATGCCGACTGCCCGCGCGAACGCGAACACGACCTGCGCCGGCGTGACCTTTGCTTTGCGTGCCAGGCCGGCCACGAGCGGATGTCGCAGCAATTCCGCGTTTGCCGTCAGCAACGAGAAGCCCTGGTAGATGATTTGTCGATCGCGGCACAACGCGCGCACGTCGCGGTCCCAGCCGGTGCGAGCGAAGCAACGATTCTGCACGAACGCCGGCATCTCGGCGCCCGCTGCCGCCATCTGCTCGAGATGCTGCAGCGACACGTTCGATACACCGATGCGCAGCGTTCGACCGGCATCACGCTCATTCATCATGGCCGCCCACACTTGCGCGTCGGCATCGCTCCAGCCTGAGTGCGAAGCAGGCCCGTGTATGAGATAGCTGTCGACGTAGCCGGTGCCAAGGTGCTCGAGCGAGCTTGCGAGCGACTGCGCGACCTGCGTTGAAAGCTCCGCATCGGGATCGTAAGGCAGCCGATGATCCTGGCCGCGGCGATGCGTGAATTTCGTTTGCACGAAGACATCGGTGCGCGTGACGATACCCGCGCGGGCCGCCGCAGCCAACGCGTCCCCTGCTGCGCTCTCGACGTAATGCCGGCGCTGGTTGGCGGTGTCGATGCCGCGGAAGCCCTCTCGCAGCGCGAGCTCGACGAGCGCCTGCGTCCGATCTTCCTTCCACGCGGTGCCATAAAGCAAAGGCGGTATCGACGCTGAAACGGGCAGTGTCATCGCACCGTCAATCATATCGAAATAGCGCGGCGATACGTTTGCGCGTTGTAGAAATGACCACGGATGACCCGAACACGCGCGCGGTTGCATTGCGTCGGGACGAAGCGTTCCATTGCACGACCGCGTGCGTCGTTCGAGCGCGCGGCGGTCAACGTTTCGGAAACAAGGAGGAGCTTCATGTCTTCGTCAGATGGGCACAGCAACGATTCGAAGCCGGCGCAATCGGGATTCACGCGTCGACAGTTTCTTCCCTTGATCGGTGCGAGCGCGGCTGCAGCCGTGATCGCCCCACGCACGCTTTTCGCGGCGGCTGGCGGCGAGCCGGGCCGACCTTCGGATGCGCGCGCTCGATTTGTTTACGTCGGCACCTACACGACCGGCATTCCGCCAGGCGGCACGCATCCGACATCGGCCGTCGGCATCTACGCGTTCAAGATGAATGCGAGCGATGGAAGTCTCACGCCGGTCCAGATCGTGGTCGCGTCGAATCCGTCGTTTCTCGCGCTCGATCCGTCGCTTTCGCATGTGTATTCGGTGAACGAGGACGACCCGGGCCATGTGAGCGCGTACACGCTCGATCCAGCAGACGGCAAGCTCGCGTCGATCAACTCGCAACCGGCGGGCGGCAGCTTCACCACGCATGTGAGCGTGCATCCGTCGGGGCACTTCGTGATGGCGGCCAATTACGGCAGCGGCAACTTTCCCGTGTTTCCGATCGTGGCCGGCGGCGCGCTCGGTCCGATGAGTGACTTGTTCCAGAGCGTGGGCTACGCGCCAACGCAAGGCCAGAACATGCCGCGCCAGGATGGTCCGCACGCGCACCAGATCCTCACCGATCCCGACGCGAACCACGTTTTCGGCGTCGATCTCGGAGCCGACAAGGTCAACGCGCTCAATCTCAACCTCGCGACCGGTGCTTTCACGCCGAATACGATACCGTTCGCGTACGTCGCATCGGGATCCGGTCCGCGGCACATGGCGTTCCATCCCGATCGCCAGCACGCGTACGTGCTCGACGAGCTCGTTTCGACGATCACGGCGTTCAACTTCGACATCGCGCGCGGCACGTTTGTCTGGCTGCAGACGATTTCCACGCTGCCCGACAGCTTCCACGGCTCCAACACGACCGCGGAAATTCGCGTTCATCCGAGCGGGCGATTCCTCTACAACACGAATCGCGGCCACGACAGCGTGACGATGTACGAGATCGACGCGGACACCGGCAAGCTCGACGTTATCGGATGGGAGTCGACGCGCGGCCACTGGCCTCGCGGCATGAACATCGATCCGTCGGGGACGTTCCTGTACGCCGCCAATCAGGACACCGACTCGATCGCCGTGTTCCGCGTCCAGCCGTCGAATGGCAAGCTCAAGTTCAGCACGCTCGTGTCGACGCCGACGCCGGTCGACGTGGAATTCGGCCCTCTGGCGTAGGGGTCGCTGCTGCGGTCGAGCCCGGTTCAACGGCTCGATCGCAGCGTGCCATCGCGCGCCGCGCGATCCACGCCGATCGCGTTGCGTTTCGAAGCGCGAACCGTTGCAGCGAAGCTAGAGCAAGAGCCTGCTCACGGCTTTCGCCACTCGCGCGGTGTGCTTCTCGGCGTCACGGCCATGACGCGGTGCCCCGCCGGCGCATTGGCGGCTCGATCGGAAACGACCAGAGCCGGCCGATTCTTCTCTGCCGCCGGGTCGGTAAACGGAAAGGGCACGCGAACGATATCTACCGATCATAAGCTGCCATAGGCGGCTTCGTCCTCGGCGGTATGCCACTCGCTAACCTGCCTCGACCGCCTGCAAATACTCGATGTCGGCTGGCTGAACACGCCGCACGACGACCCGGCCATTCGCGTCGATTTCCCAGGCCAGCGAGTCGCCCGGTTTGCTGTTCAATGCCGCGCGGACCTCCTGGGGGACGGTGGTCTGTCCTTTGCTCGTGATTTTGGAGATCGCAGCCATCGTAATTTGTCCTTCTACCGTACCGCATTGCCAACACTCGACCAGGATGACAATCGTCGGCCGATTTTGCCGGCCTTGACAATAGTTGCCTAGGCATGTATGGTTCGTGTCATGAGTCCTCCGAAAGCCGCCACCACAGCGTTCGCCGAACCGAAGCCGGTGCAATCGAAGCACGGCATCATCCGGCTGATCAATCGCGTGCGGATCGAGCTCGTCGACGCGCTGGACCGCGAGCTCTCGAAGTTCGACATCTCGGCGCCCCAGCTGATCGTGCTCGCGTCGGTGGCGAGCAAGGAAGCCGACTCGGCGGCGAGGATCTGCAAAAGCATTTCCTACGACCCGGGCGCGATGACGCGGATGATCGACCGCTTGCAGCAGAAGGGACTGATCCGCCGCATCCCGAACCCCGAAGATCGCCGCGAAATGAACCTCGAGATGACCGCCGCTGGAAAGGCGCTTTATCCGCAGCTGCTGGCCGCGAAAGAGACCGTTCAGGCGCAGTTCCTGCGCGGATTCAGCAATGACGAAGTGTGCCTGCTCGAAGGGCTCCTCAATCGCATGCTCGAGAACCGGTGAGCGCTTTTTTTTGCCCTGATAGTTGCCTAGGCATCAATGGCTTAAGCAAAGACTCTGACGCCGTTTCACGACAAAGTCCTCCGCCCGAAAGGTCATCCGACATGTCCGCACGCTTATCCATCGCTGCCCTCGCCTTCGCCGCGAGCGCTCTGCTTGCCGGCTGCGCGAGCATGAGAGGTCTCGCGCCCGAAGCATCGGTGCGCGATGTCAACGCGCTCGCCGCGCAGCGCACGCTCGCAAACGCGACGCTCTCGAATGCGGCATGGCCAAAAACGGATTGGTGGAAGGCCTACGGCGATCCGCAGCTCGACGCGCTGATCGACGAAGCGCTCGCTGACGGTCCGACATTGAACATCGCCGCGGCGCGCACACGCAAAGCGCTGGCCGCGGCCGACGCGAGCTACGCGACGCTGCTGCCGCGTGTCGACGCGAGCGTGTCGACCACACGTGAGCGCTATTCGGAGCACGGCATCGCGCCGCCCCCGCTCGGGGGAAGCACGCGGACGCTCAATCAGCTGCAAGCGACACTCGCGTGGGAGCTCGACTTCTGGGGCAAGAACCGCTCGGCCTACGAAGCGGCGCTCGGCGCCGCACGCGCCGCCGAAGTCGATGCGTATTCGGCAAGGCTCGCGCTGTCGACCAACATCGCGCAGGCGTACGTGCAGCTGCAGCGTGCGTACCTGCAGCTCGACGTCGCCGATGCCACACTGAAGGAGCGCGAGCAGATCTACGCGTTGACACGCGATCGCAACGTGGCGGGAATCGATTCGCGGCTCGAGCTGAAGCAGGCCGAATCCGCGCTGCCCGCCACTCGCGAGCAGATCGCACAGCTCGATGAGCGCATCGCGCTCGCACGCAACCAGCTCGCGGCCCTGCTCGGCGCCGGTCCGGACCGCGGGCTCGCGATCGCGCGGCCGACAGCGAGTGCGCTCGTGGCCGTCGCGCTGCCGTCGACCGTGCCGGCCGACCTGCTCGGCCGCCGGCCCGACGTCATCGCGCAACGCTGGCGCATCGAAGCGGCGCACAAGGACATCGCGTCGGCGAAAGCGGAGTTCTACCCGAACGTGAACCTCGTCGCGTTCGTCGGTCTGCAAAGCCTCGGCGCGGGCAGCTTGCTGACGGCGGCGAGCCGGATGATGGGCGCAGGGCCCGCCGTCACGCTGCCGATCTTCGACGCAGGCCGGCTGCGCGCGAACCTCGCGAGCAAGGACGCCGATTACGACATCGCGGTCGGCCAATACAACCAGACGCTCGCCGATGCGATGCGCGACGTGGTCGATCAGCTCGCGTCGCTACGCAGCGTCGATGAGCAGCGTACGCAGCAGAAAGCGGCGCTCGCGACAGCCCGCGAAGCGTACGACCTCGCACTGCTTCGCTATCGCGAGGGACTCGGCAACTATCTGCAGGTGTTGTCCGCCGAGCAGCCGCTGCTCGCGCAACAGAGCCTCGACGCGGATCTGCGCGCGCGGGAGCTGGAGCTTGCGATCAACCTCGTTCGAGCGTTGGGCGGCGGATACGAAGTGCCGCCCGCGCTCGCCAACCTCGGCTTGAAGTGAAAGGCAACATCATGGCAACGCAACTGCTGATGACCTGTTCGGCGTCCTCTGCCGCGTGCCGCTCGCGGCGCGCACGACGCGCGCAACCTTCACTGGGCGCGCGGCTCGCCACGCTCGCGATCGCGCTGGTGGCGTTGGGGGTGATGACTTACGGCGAACGCTGGATGCTCGAGCAGTCTTCGGCAGCCGCCAGCGAATTGACCGTGGCGACGTGCATGCTGGACGTCGTCTACGGCGATGAAGGTCCGGCGAACGCGTGCGCGAGCGCCGGCCAGAACAACGACAAGGAAAAGGCACTATGAGCGATACGAACGACGTTTCGACCGAAACAGCGCCGCGCAACGCGCGCAAGCGCTGGCTCGCGATCGTCATCGGCGCATTCGCGCTGATCGGCGTGGCGTACGGCAGCTACTGGACGCTCGCGCTGCGCTACACGCAGTCGACCGACGATGCGTACGTGAGCGGCAACGTCGTGCAGATCACGCCGCAGCTCGCGGGCACGGTGGTCGGCATCGCCGCGCACGACACGCAGTTCGTCAAGGCGGGCCAGACGCTTGTGCAACTCGATCCGGCGGACGCGAAGATCGCGCTCGAGCAAGCCGACGCGAAGCTCGCCAGAACGGTGCGAGAAGTGCGCGGGTTGTTCGCGACGACGGCGCAGCTCAAGGCAAGCGCCGACATGCGCAGCGCCGATGTCGCACGGGCGACCGAGGATCTCAACCGTCGCGAGCGGCTTGCGAGCTCGGGCGCGGTGTCCGGCGAAGAGCTACAGCACGCGCGCGACGCGCTGACGAGGGCCAAAGCGGGCCTGATTGCCGCACAGCAGGAGCTTGCGGCGAATCAGGCGCGCATCGATCGCACGACCGTGGCGAACCATCCCGACGTCCTCGCGGCGGCGGCGCAGGTCCATGACGCGTACCTCGACGTGGCGCGCACGCAATTGCCGGCGCCGGTTTCGGGCTATGTCGCGAAGCGCGCCGTGCAGCTCGGCCAGCGCGTCGCACCCGGTGCCCCGCTGATGGCGATCGTCCCGCTCGACCAGGTGTGGGTCGACGCGAACTTCAAGGAGCCGCAGCTCGCCGCGATGCGCGTCGGTCAGCCCGTGACGCTGAAGGCCGACCTCTACGGCAGCAAAGTGCAGTATCACGGCACCGTCGCAGGCTTCGGCGCCGGCACCGGTTCCGCATTCGCGTTGCTGCCGGCGCAGAACGCCACCGGCAACTGGATCAAGATCGTGCAGCGCGTGCCGGTGCGCATCGCGCTCGATCCGCACGAGCTCGCCGAACATCCGCTGCAAGTCGGCTTGTCGATGAAAGTGGAAGTCGACATGCATCAACGCGATGGAGCACGCCTGCCGCAGGTGACGCAGACCATGGCCGCGTATACGACCGACGTGTACGACTCCGTCGATGTCGCCGCGGCACAACGGGTGAAGGCGATCATTGCAGCCAACGAGCGCGACGTTGCGAAGCTGGTCTCTGCGTCGGCAGCGGCTGCGAACGTCGCACGTTCGTCGTTGCCGGCTGCTGCCGACGCGCACCGCGTCGCGACCGCGCACGCGCTGTAACGGCCCGACGAAAGCCCAACCGATGAGCAACCGTAGCGTGAACACGCCCTCGGCGGCACGCGCCGAGCCCGCCCCGCTCTCGGGCGCGATGCTTGCGCTGGGCACGGTCGCGCTGTCGCTCGCGACGTTCATGAACGTGCTCGATACGTCGATCGCGAACGTGTCGATTCCCGCCATCGCCGGCGATCTCGCCGTGTCGCCCGATCAGGGCACTTGGGTCATCACCTCTTTCGGCGTCGCGAACGCGATCTCGCTGCCGCTGACGGGATGGCTCACGCAGCGCTACGGCCAGGTGAAGCTCTTCGTCATCTCGGTGCTGCTGTTCGTGATCGCGTCGTTCCTGTGCGCGCTCGCGCCGACGCTCGGGCTGCTGATCGTGTTTCGTGTGCTGCAGGGAGCGGTCGCCGGCCCGATGATTCCGCTGTCGCAGTCGCTGCTGCTGTCGAGCTATCCGAAAGCGAAGGCCGGCAGCGCGCTCGCGATCTGGGGCATGACGACGCTCGTCGCGCCGGTCGTCGGACCGCTGCTCGGCGGCTGGATCACCGACAACATTTCGTGGCCGTGGATCTTCTACATCAACGTGCCGGTCGGCCTCGCGGCCGCGGCGGTCACGTGGATGATCTACCGTCCGCGCGAGACCGCGACACGCAAGCTTCCGATCGACGGCGTCGGGCTCGGCCTGCTCGTGATATGGGTCGGCGCGCTGCAGATCATGCTCGACAAGGGCAAGGACCTCGACTGGTTCGGCTCGACGCAGATCTGGATCCTCGCGATCGCGGCCGTCGTCGGATTCGCGCTGTTCATCGTGTGGGAGCTGACCGAAGAGCACCCGATGGTCGATCTGCGTCTGTTCGCGCGACGGAACTTCTGGACCAGCTCGCTCGCGATGTCGGTCGCGTACGGCACGTTCTTCGGCAGCGTCGTGCTGCTGCCGCTGTGGCTGCAGCAGTACATGGGCTACACGGCAACGCAGGCGGGCATGGTGCTCGCGCCTGTCGGCGTGCTCGCAATCCTGCTCACGCCGGCCGTCGGCCGGACCGTGCACAAGGTCGATCCGCGGCTGTTCGCGACCGGCGCATTCCTGATCTTCGCGCTGGTGCTCTACATGCGCTCGAACTTCAACACTTCGGCCGACTTCTGGACGTTGATGGTGCCGACCATTATTCAGGGCGCGGCGCTGGCGATCTTTTTCATCCCGCTGGTGACGCTGAGCTTGTCCGGATTGTCACCGGATCGAATTCCTTCGGCGTCCGGGCTCTTCAACTTCGCACGCATTACCGCGGGCTCGTTCGGCACGTCGATCGCGACGACGTTCTGGGACCATCGCGCCACGCTGCACCATGCGCAGATCGTCGAGCGCCTGAGCGGCGCTGATCCGGCTTCGAGTCAGGCGCTCGGCGCGTTGCAGTCGAGCGGCCTGACCCAGGAGCAGAGCTATGCGCTGCTCAATCGTCTGGTCGACCAGCAGGCGTTCATGCTTTCGGCGAACGACGTCTTCTTCGTCTCCGCGCTGCTCTTTCTGGCGCTGATCGGCGTCGTGTGGCTTGCGCGACCGGTGCGCGGCACACCGCAGGGCGGCGACGCCGCGGCCGGCGCGCACTAGAAATCGCAGCGCGCCGGCATCATCAGCGTCGATTGCTCGTCGTCATGGTCCTGTCGCGTTGACGACCGCATTCTCCGACTTCAGGTTGTGGAGGGCCGTGCCGTTCACGGTGCAGTCTGCGACGACCGTGTTGTTCGGCCCGTGCCTGATCGGCGGGACGTTCTGCAACATGCAGTCCACCGATCCGTCGGTGGAGCTGACGTCCATCAGATAGACGCCTTCTGACAACTCGGAGACCTCGCCCACGACGTGGGTGACCACGCCGAGCGCGTAAAAATACATCGCTCCGTTGCAATCGGTTTCGTAATGAGAGCGACCCACCGACGGCTCGGCCTGCTCGTTCTGGCACCAGATCCAGAAGCCGAACGGCGCGCTGCTGACCGGCGGCAATCCGATGCCGCTGAAGACGATCTGCTCGGAGTTGCTCGCCGCTCGAGCGCCTGACACGACCAATGCGAGCATTGTTGCTGCAATCGCCATCCACACGTTCGACCATTTCCGTTGCGTAATCATGTGCATGCTCCACGGTGTACTGCAGGCAGTTTGAAGGAAAGATTTTCAATGCGCACTGCACGATCGATTCAAGATATCGGCAAAACTTCCCCTTGTTGGAGTTCGTACGTGTCGTCGAATGGCCTCCTTTCGCGGTGCGAGCGCGTGCCGAAGACACATGTTGTCGCGGACGAGCGCCGAATGCGCTGCAAACAGCCAGCGCTGCACTGTCATTCCACGCATTAGCGTCTGACGCAATCAACCGCTAGACACGATCGTTCTCGTGCGAGCGTAAAAAAGGCGGGCCGCAGCGCGCGGCACGACGCTGGCCGCTGCGGCCCGCCCTGCGTCAGTGGGCAGCCCGGCGCGCTATTTCGCTGCGGGCATCTTGATCGGGTTGACGTTGCCGCCACCGCCGACGCCGCCGCTCGGGTTGGTTGTCGCGTCGACAGCGCCCGGCGAGCCGCCGGCCGACGGAGCCGCACCGGACTTCAATCGGCTGTTGCGCAGGCAATCGGAACGCGCGGTTCCGGTGAGGTTGCCGCATTCGAGCGTGATCCGATGCGAGCTGATTGACGAGCCGACGGTCGCGAGGAACATAAACGAGACCCAGCCCGAGCCGCCTGCCAGGCCGTTCGCCATCGGACGACAATAGTTGAGAGCAAGTTGGTACCGCATGTCATGACCTCCAAGTCAAGAGTTGGAGGCGCCAGCACGCCGGACTCGCGGGCGCGATGCACGGCTACGACGGATTCGACCGTGCCCACGTCCGGCGCGTAACGCCTACAGATTTGGACGGGGCACCGTCTTGGAGGGAATGATCCCGGGGGCCTGTTCGCCCCGACAAAGCTCACGCCGACGGCCGGCGACGTTCAACAGTGCCGCCGAACTCCTGGCGCCATATCGTCAAAGTCCAAAGGCCCGTCAACAGATCCTGCAGCCCGGCGGCCAACGCGAACGTTCCCGGCACCATGCCGAGATACCAGAGGACGCCCAGTAGCGGCAACACGATCGGCCGGTCCAACAGCGTCGCAAACACGAACCCGGTCGCGTTGAGGCGCCCGCTGAGCAGGTAGAGCAGACCGATACCGGCGACCCACACGCCCGCCAGGCGAAAGTAGTTCGCCGCCTGATCGACGAGCGGCGGCAGCGCCAGGATCGTCGCCACGAGTCGAGGCGAGATCATCGTGGTCGCGCCCTCGATCAGCAGCAGCCATCCGTAGAGCTCGACCGTCTTCGCCGCGCGTCCTTGCCCTTCGGCGCGCAACAGGCGGCGAAGCATCTGCGCGAAGGTGACGGAAGCCGTCATCGCTTCGACCGGCCGAACATCAGCGTGCCTCCGACGTCGGCTCGAACGTGAGCGCCGCCGAATTGATGCAGTAGCGAAGCCCGGTCGGCGGCGGCCCGTCGGGAAAGACATGACCCAGGTGCGCGTCGCAGACGTTGCAGATGATCTCGGCCCGAATCGAACTTGGTGTCCGACGCGAACAGCGCCGTGCCGCAGCAAACGCAGCGATAGATGCCGGGCTCGTCATGGTGAACGTATGCGCCGCTGCCGGGCGGCTCCGTAGCCGCATGACGTGTCACCTTGTATTGCAACGGATCGAGTTGGCGCCGCCACTCGGCGTCGGACTTGGTTACTTTGGCCATGATCGCTATCGGTTCCTGGGGTAGTCGGTAAATAGAGTCTGAAACTTTCCTTGCGCGAGCTCGGCGTTGAAGCGCTGGCCGATCTGCTCGATGAGGCGGTAATTCGCCGACGGGTCGGCGTTTGGCGCACCGGCCGCCGAGAGATACAACGTCTTTTCACTCGCACTGTAGTAGAGGTAGAACAGGCTGCCGTTGACGGAGACGACTCGCGTGTTCGGCAAGGTGCTCGACCCCGGCAGCGCGCCCAGCGTCGCACCGAACGCACGCTGCAGGTAACCGTAGAATTCGTCGAACGCCTGCGGCTGTGTGGGGTACATGACATATTCGACCCGCGGGCGGTCGCCGCGCAATTTTCCCTGCCACGCCGCCGGTTTGAAACCCTTGCGAAGCTGCACGCGCTCGACGCCGCTCTTGTCACGCGTCCACTCGAAATTGCGTGCGATCCATTCGGGCGTTGCGTCCCATACCGATTCGAAGCGCAACGCGTTGCGGTCGAACGGCACGCCATAGATGCGGCCGGTCGCGTATTCGGCCACTACGAGCGCGTATTCGTAGGGAGCGTTCTCGTAACGATTGCCCACGTACAGCAGCTGCGTTCTGCCGGGTGACATCGCGCGCACCGGCTCGTTGCCCGCGTTGTAGTCGCCGATCGCCTGCAACGTCTCGGAGGCATTGACGACGACGGGGTAGTGCTTGAGCGTCGCGACGTCGAGAACGACACGGCGATTGAGCAGCAACAGGCGTCCACCACGTTCGGAGCGCGACTCTGCGCTCCCATCGCGAACGGTGATCGCACGCGGCGCTGCGGGCCGTCCGTTGTCGCCGTCGATCCATTGCCAGGTCGCGATATCGGATCCCACCGGCGCGAGCACTTCGACGCCGAGTTGCCCGTTCTGCTCGCTGATCAGATACGTACCGGCCTCCGATGCGAGGATCGCCGGGCGAGGCGCGCCCTCGAGAAACTTCGCCTCCGAGAAGCGCGCGACCTGTGTCTTGCCATCGGTCACCTTGACGGGCGTGCCGCGATAACGCACTTCGAAGTCGCTGACCGTCACGCGTGCGAACGGATTGCCCGAGGTGTTCGGAAACCCTCCGGACGAGGTTTGCCGCATCCGGGTCGCGATCTCGAACGGGCCGACGGTTGCGACCGGCGCATCGGCTGCATGCGCCATCGTCGCCGCCAGCAGCGCGAACGCCGCAAGCGCATCGTTGAATCGGCGGAACGATGCTTTCATGTCGGAGCGGTCCGTTGACGCCGCCATTTTATAGACGAAACGATCCGCCGCCGCCAGGACGCCTGCCGAGACCTCGTCGCCATTGTATCCATGACAACCGTTCTTTATGCTTTGCGACGTGCATAGCGATCCGGGCGCGAGTCGCCGGATCCAGGTCCGACCAAAGGAAACGATCATGTATGCGGTCGCAGGGGTTACCGGTCGTACGGGAGCGGCGGTTGCCGGCGCGCTGCTCGAGGCCAAGCAGAAGGTCCGCGCCATCGTTCGCCGCGCGGAAGCGGGGGCGACGTGGAAAGCGCGTGGCGCGGAGGTCGCGATCGCCGACCTCGCCGATCCGGTGTCGCTCACCGCAGCGCTTCGCGGGACGCAGGGCGCCTATCTGCTTTGTCCTCCGCGCTATGACCTTGCCGACCCGTTCACGAATGCCGAGCAGATCGGCGCGTCAGTGGCACAGGCGATCGAGGCGAGTGGCGTGCCGCGCGCGGTCGTGCTCTCGTCCGCAGGCGGGCATCGTGCTGCCGGTACCGGGATCATCGGTACCCTTCATCGCGTCGAGGAAGCGCTCGCGAAGGTCGAGACGCCGACCGCAATCGTGCGCGCCAGCTATTTCTTCGAGAACTGGGGTGCAGTGATCAGCGCGGCGCGCGATAAAGGGATTCTGCCCACCTTCTTCAAGACCGCCGATTACGCCGTCCCGACGCAATCGGTGCGAGATATCGCGGCCACCGTCGTCGCGCTGCTCACCGGCGCGACGTGGCAGGGCCGCAAGGTGATCGAGCTGTCATCGTTCAGCGTATCGGCAGCCGACGTCGCCAACGCATTCGCGGAGATACTCGGCAAGCCAATCGCGCCGATCGTGGTGCCGCGCGACCAGTGGCTGGGCATCCTTCGCGGCAGCGGCTTCTCACCCGAAATCGCACAGCAGTTCGTCGCGATGTACGACGGACTCAATTCGGGCGTGGTCGCAGCCGAACCCGGCAAGGAAGCGCGGCAAGGGCGGACGACGCTGAAGGAGGCGGCGCGCTCGCTGCTCGGTAATGAACGATGAATCGATGAGCCCGAGAATCGGATCAGGTCCCGGCACGCCCTTAGCAGCTAGCGGATGTAGACTTTTCGACGCGTTGCAGACAACGGCTTGATGCCGGCGAGGGAAATGTCATGAGTGAAAGCCGCCTGCTGACACCGCATGAGGCGGAGGCCGTGGTCGAGGACCGGATCGAGCGGTTCGGCTTGGGCGCGCTGCCTCGCGTGCATGTCACCGAGCTCGCCGACGGGACATGGCGGGTGCGCTGGGAGCATCTCGAGCGCACCGTCGCGCCCATGGCACAGGACGCGTGGCACGCGTGGCTCGAGGAGAACGTCGGGTCGCTCGATGCCGGCGACCTGGAAACGACGGAGAGCTGACGCTGCGCGCTTCAGCGCCTGCGAAAACCGCCGGACGCGCGCACCGGCGGGTGTGTGGCAACGTGGTGTCCGCCGTGGACAGGATGAAAGCGGCGAAAGTGCGGTGCACGCAGCACGACGACGCTCGCAGGATAGATGCCGGGACCCCACCACGATCCGCATTCCATCCCGGCGAGACCACACGCGATACTCGGCGGTGGTGCCATGTTGACGGCGTAGGGCGCAGGCGGCGGCGCCATCTCGACTCCGTATGACAAGCCTGGCAGCACCGGGCCGGCGCGATATTCCGGCTGTGGCGGCGGTTGGCGCCTCGCGAGCTCGACCTCGTTCTCGAGCTGTTGAACGCGCTCGGCCAGCGCCTGCACTTCGGCCCGGCGCGCCGCCTCGCGGGCGGCGTCATTACGCGCGGTGATCTTTGCCGCACTCGCGTGAATGACGTTGGTCACGTGCGTACCGTCAGGTGGAGCGACGTTGCTGACATTGACCGTTCCGGACGCATCGACCCACGTGTAGATGTCCGCGCGAGCGGTCTGCAGCCCGAAGCCGCCGGCAAGAACGGCAGCCAAGGCGGCCCGAAGGAGACGTGTGAGCATCGTCGACGTCAGATAACTGTCAGAGGAATTGTAGGCCGCCAGGCCCTGCTTTGTGTAGCGCCAATAAAGGAAAACAGTTTCATCGCGTGCCTATTCCGAACAGGGCTTTCGCCGAGCGAACGCGGATGAAAGGAACGGCACGATGCGTTAACTGTATACGGGAGCCGTTCACTCTCCCGGGGCGGCGACATGAAGCTCGATGCGGACAACAAGGCAAGAATCGCATTTGCGCTGGTTCTTTTGCTAGGCGCCGCCGTCGCAATCGTCTGGTATGCCCTCTCGTCCAGTCGGTACACGACCTATCAGATCCGGACCCACGACCCGGTCTCCGGACTGATAGCCGATGCGCCGATCGAATATCACGGGGTCGACGTCGGAAAGGTCAAGAGCGTCGAGCTGATCGATTCGCGCTCGATACGCATCCTGTTGAGCATCAGGAATGACGCTCCCGTCACCGCGGCCACCGTCGCGACGATTACTTCCCGAGGGCTCGCAACGAGAGGTTTCACCGGTTACGTTTACGTTTCCCTCGAAGATGCCAGCACGGATTTCCGCAGCGTGGTCGCTCGACCCGGCGAGCGATACCCGACCATTCCCACGGCGCCCTCGAAATCGGTAAACCTCGATCTGGCGATCAGCCAGGTGAACGTGAACGTGCAGTTCATGACCGAGCTGCTGCAGAACGTGCTGGACAAGAACACCGTGGCGTCACTCAAGCAGTCGGTGGACAGCCTTCAGCGCGTGACGAAGACGCTCGCGGACAACAACGCCAAGCTGAACACCCTCATCATCAATAGCGAGCGAGCGAGCCATCAACTCCAGCCGCTGCTGGAATCGAGCAGGGATACGGTCGACGCGCTGCAGACACAGATCCTGCCCGAAGCGCACAAGGCGCTCGCGAGCCTCGACAGCCTTTCCATCTCGCTTAGCGGCTTCGCGACCAAGGTCAACAAGGATCCGTCGGTCATCGTTCGAGGCGCCATCCCGCCGCCGCCCGGACCCGGTGAAGAGAAATGAAAGCGAGCTGGTGCCACTCGCTGCTGTTTGCGCTCGGCGTCGCGACCGCCACGGGCTGCGCCATGCTGACGCCGGCGACGATCGAGACCCGGAAGGAAATGCTGACCAGGATCCCGGTCGAGCTTCCGGAGGGAAAGACGCATCTCGCAACCTTGCTGGTGTTGGCGCCGGAAACGAACCCGGTCTACGACACGACCCGGATGGTTTATTCAATCCGCCCGTACCAGATCGCTTACTTCAGTCGGACCGAATGGGCCGAGACGCCGCCACAGATGATGCATCCGCTGCTGGTGCAGACGCTTCGGAGGACGGGTGACTTCAGCGCCGTGGTGAGCCCGCCTTTCATGGGTCGTTACACCCACGCGCTGCGAACGGAAATTCTGGCGCTTCAGCAGGACTTCACTTCGGAGCCCGCCACGTTGCGATTGGTGCTGCGCGTCCAACTCGTCGCGCAGGCGAGCCATCAGGTCATTGCCACGAAGGAGATCGACGTGCGCGAACCGATGCCGGAAAAGACGCCGCACGGGGGAGCGATTGCGGCCAATGACGCTACGGCGAGGGCTCTGAGGGAAGTTGCCGAGTTCGTTCACGCCAAAGCGGGCTGAGGGCCGTCCGCTTGGAATTCGCTAGCGGAAGCATCCTGCGCAACGTGTCGTCCTTGAAAACGAAATGGTGCCGCAGTGCGGCCGCCGCATGAATGACGATGAGCGGAATCAATGCGTAACCCAGCCATTTGTGAACGGCAACCAAGCGCTGGAACAGGTAATCGTCGTACGGAATCAGATCGGGCAAATAGAATAGACCGAAGAACGACACCGGGATGCCCGCCGCGGAAGACATCAGCCATCCCGTAATCGGAAGGGCCAGCATCAATCCATAAAAGCAGAGGTGGACGAATCGGGCGACGACTTTTTGCCAATCGGGCAGATGCTCGACCAATCGCGGAAGCGCGTTGGTGACACGCCATGCCAGCCTCAACGTCGCCAGCGCAAACACCAGCACGCCGAGCTCCTTGTGATACAGGATCAGCGTGATCTTCTTCGTGTCGAAACCGGCGTCGGGAAGCCGCACCATGTAGAGGCCGACGGCGACGAGCGCGATGAGGATAACGGCCATGAGCCAATGAAGGACGACGGCGACTGCGCCGTAGCTCTTCTGCGTGTTTTTGATCTGCGCCATCGCTCACACCCGTGTCGATTGCGAACCCCACCCAGAATAAGATCGGGCGATCCGCACAGGGTTCTCGGGACACTTTGAGTGCGGCGGTGGATTGCGGGCCAGCCCCTCAATGCGCAGCGCCATCCGCGGGCGCCGCATTCGCGCGCCGATAGGCTGCAAGCTCCCAATCCCCGCTCGCTTCGTCGTGTCTGAGCACGTAAGTGTCTCCGTCGTCGGCGTCGACCTTGAACCAGCGCTGTGTTGACCCGAACCAGCGATCCACGATAGCGCGCACGGCGAGCCGGCGCTCGCCGAGCCAGAAAGCGAGCGGCTCCTGTTCGCCGCGATAGCCGGCGTAGCACTCGACGCGAATCGCCATGGCGTAACGATAACGCAGCCTACGGCGCGCTCCGTATACCTGTCAGCACGACGAGTCCTTCGGGCAGTTGCTCGTCGCCGAATGCGACGCGCTGCCGAACGTCGATGCCATTGTCACGCAGCACACCCCGTGCCTCCTCCTCATCGAATGTCACATTGCGGTGGTGTTCGTCGCTGCGCCGCCACTGGTCGCCGACGCGCCGAAAGACCGTGATCGTGCGATCGAGGCGGTGCGCCTCGGGACAGGAAAAGCGCGTGACGATCGCCCAGTCATCCGTCACCTTGGCATGGACGTTACCGACGTCGCGGCGTTCACGAAAGCGCTCGGTCATCAGATCGATCGCGAGCACGCCGCCCGGACGTACCGCGCGCGCCAGCTCGGCGAGCGCCCGGGCGATTTCGTCACGCGTATCGAGATAGTTGAGCACGTGTCCGGTCGACACGACCGCATCGGCTTGTGGCAACGCATCAGCCGCGCCCGCGGGCAGACCGGTCGGCAGTCGCACCGCCTTGAAGTCTGCCCCCGGCGCGTATTCGCGGGCGATCTCGATCATGGCCGGCGACGCGTCGACACCCTGCACGGCAAAACCAGAATCGAGCAGCTTGCGAGCCAGCAAACCACTGCCGCAGCCGACGTCGAGCACGCGCGCCCGAGCCGACAACCCGCCTTCGCGCAACAACCGCACGATGCCGGCGCCGGTGCGCTCGACGTGCTGCGAGTAACCGGTGTGATGAACCCACGCGAGGTCGGGTTGGTAGTAGGTATCGATCATCGCGATGGTCGCGCCATCCAGGTTGCCGCAGCTTATCGCTGTTCGTATGCCTTCTTCAAGCTATCGATCTCGATCTTCTCCATTTGAAGCATCGCGTTCATGACCCTTTGTGATCGCTCGGCGTCCTTGTCTTGCATCATCTCGCCGAGGATGGTCGGAACGATCTACCATGACAGTCCGTACTTATCGATGAGCCAGCCACATTGCTGCGTTTCCGCCTGCCGACGGCTTCTCCCACAGCTCGTCGATTTCCTGCTGCGTCTTGCAGTTCACCCGAAACATACGGCCGGCGAGGACGTGAATTGCGGTCCGCCGCACATGTCCCCCGTGAATATTCGACTTGTCATGCCATGGCCATAAGTGCGACGCTTCGCGCGAACATTTCGCCGAACCCGGCACGTCATCTCGAGGGAGGGTATATGGCCAGGAAATCTGCCGCACGATCGAAGTCCGCCAAGGCATCCGCAAAGCCGGTCGACCAACGGGTCAAGATCTGCTTCGAGCGGATCATTCCCGACCCTCTCGATCCGGAACGAATCGTACGTCGCGAGATGCGGCGGCAGATGATCGACGCGGCCGGTGGCGCAGGAAAGCTGAAAGCCGACGGCGTGGCGCACGTCACGCGGATGGCGTTGATCAATTCGAAAAAATGGGCGCCGGGATCGAAGCTGCGCTGCAGGTTTCTCGATGGAAGCTCCAAGATGAAGAAGAAGGTGACGGCGATCGCGAAGGAGTGGGAAAAATACGCCGACATCAAGCTCAAGTTCGTTGCGAGCGGCCCGGCGGAGGTCCGCATCTCCTTCTACGCCGACGAGGGGTCGTGGTCGGCGGTCGGCCGCGACGCGCTGAACGCGAGCTATTTCCCGCTGCATCAGCCGACGATGAACTACGGCTGGCTGCGCGACGATACCGAGGACGACGAATATCATCGCGTCGTGACACACGAATTCGGGCACGCGCTCGGCTGCATCCACGAGCACCAGCAGCCGAAGTTCGACCGCAAGTGGGACGTCACCGCGGTGATGAAGTATTTCCAGGGCCCGCCGAACTATTGGGGGCCCGATGACATCAAGAGCAACGTCCTCGAGAAATATTCGCCGAAGGGCATCTCGGCGACCAATTTCGATCCCAAATCGATCATGCTGTACGCGTTCGACGGCGCGCTGTTCGCGGACGGACTCGGCCCGACCAACGAGAACACCACCGTGTCGGCCAAGGACGTGACGATGATCAAGAAGATGTACCCGTAACGGACCCTCCGCACGTCGGTGCGCACGTGCGCCGGGGCGCGCTGCTCAGTCCGCGGCGGCCCCGGTGAACGTTTCGAGCAGTCGCATCAGCGTCTCCACCGCCTGCCGTTCCGGCGCCGACGCGCGTTTCGCGTACTTCGGCAGCACGAAGCAAAGCTGATCGAGCACCGAGCCCCACATCCACGGTGCGCTCACGCGCGCGTGCAGATCGCGATAGTCGCGCATGATCGACTCGAGCGCGCCGGCGAGATTTCCTTCCGCCAACGCCTCGTACACGCGCAAATCGGCAAGAGCAGCCACGCTCCAGAAGTCCGGGTCGTCACGCGTTTTTGCAGCGAGGTTCGCCCGCACTTCTTCGAGCAAGCCGCGATCGAATCGGTGCGACGCGCGCTTGCCCGCGTTCGCGATCAGCTCGGCGGCCATCCAGTTGAGCGCCGGATAGAACAGGTTGTCCGCCTTGCTCTTGCGGGCGATCTTCACAGCACTGGCGTAGGCCGCTTTCATGTTCTCGATGCCTTCGCCTCTTCGCGCTCGTCTGCGACGGCGGCCTCGATCATCGCGACGCGCTTCCACGCCGAGCCGCACAGGCTTTCCCGCTCGACGGTCGGCTGCAACTGCGCGACACGCTCGAGCAGCGCGAGCGCCGCGGCAATTTCCTTGCGCGCGTCATCGAAAGGCGCGTTCTGCGCCTTCGCGCGATCGCCTTTGGCAGTGCCGCGCCCGGCGCTCCGCCGAGGCTTGCCGCGCTTGCCCGCGGCCTTCCCGGCCGGACGGGCGATTTCGTTGAGCGCCTTCTCCACCGTTGCCCATGCATTGCGCGCACGCAGGTTCCCGAGCTGCTCGACGACCTTGAGCGAGGCGGTGCCATCGTTCGCGTCGAGCGCGCGCGTGTACCACGCGATGGCCGCCGCCGGGTCGGCGGTTGCCGCCCATGCGTTGCCGAATGCTTCCGCGACTTCGCCGATGTCGCCCCAAAGCGATCGGAAGCGTGCTTCGAGATGGCGTATCTTCGCTGCTGTTCCTTCCGGAACGCGTCCTGATTCGCGTTCGACGGCGGCTTCTGGTACTTGCTCTTCACCGCGAGCGATTCGAGCGCGAGCACCAGCGTCTTCGACGCCGCGATGCCTGCGAACTCGTCGGCGAGCGACGTGGTCGGTCGCTGCGCATCGGGTGCGGCGGCGATGAAGCGCCAATCCGGATCGCCATAGCATTGATACGCCGCCCACGTGTTGCTGCCGATCTCCCATGAAACCTCGCGCGCCTCGGCAACGGCGTCGATGAAGCGGTCACCGCGCAGCAACGCCGGATAGAAGCTCGTCGCGAACGCGCTCGCGGCGGCATCGTCGACCGCCCAGCCGGCGGCGATGACGCAGCGCACACCGATCTTGATCAGTTCTTCGGCAACCCCTGCGGCGAAGCGCGCGTAGTCGGGCCGTGATGGAACGTGGGCGTCGGCCGTCAACAGCTGCGCCGCGCTGCGCGCCGCGAGGTGGCAGCAGTTGACGAAGACGAGCTCGGGCACCACACGCATGTTGTGGATCTCGTGCGGTCCCAGAAACGTGCCGTCGGAGAGCACGACGCCTCGCGGGTCGCCCTTCTCGTCGGGCGGTTCGCCATGCCCGGCGATGTGGACGATGCGCCAGGGGAGCCGTCATGGAACATGCGCGAATGGGAGGCTGCGCGGTGATCGGCCGTACCGCGCTCGTCATCGCCGCTGCCGTTCTGTCGGGATGCGCCAGCACGAACATCGAGCGCGCCGAACAGATGGGCGCGCTCGGAAAGGCGTATGCCGACGCGGTCTCGGCGGCCGGCGACGAAGCGATGGCGAGCACCATCACGTTCAGTCTCGGAGAAATCAGGAAGGAGCGCAAAGGGGGCGCGTTCGCGACACGCGAGGAGCGCGAGAAGGCGGTCAACGCCGAGATCGAAAGGCTCAAGAAGCGGCAAGCGCTGGTCGCCGAATCGGATGCGCAGGTCGCGCTTCTCGGCGAGTATTTCGCGAGCCTCGAACAGTTTTCGAAGCAGGACGTCGCCGGATCGGTCGAGACCGCGGCGGGCGGCCTTACCGACAGCATCAACAAGCTCGGCCTTGCGATCGAGAACAATCCCGAGGCCAAGGCCAAGTTGAGCGAGCCCGAGCGCACGGCGATCGCGAAGCTTTTCGGGGCTCGTGGCGCGCGAGGTGCATGGACAGGCGCTTGCGCGCATCCTGCAGCGTGACGCGGACATGATCGGAACGCAGCTCAAGCTGCTCTCCAAGGTGCTTGCAACGTACGCGGAATGGATCGGTGCACGCAACGACATCGAGATCAAGGAGTTTTATCGCGAGAGCGTGGTGAAGCCCTTCGCCGCGACGGGCGACCTGCCCGCCGGCTGGGACCAGGACGTGCGCACGTACTTGCGAGGGTCGAGCCTTGCCGAGCAGCTCGTCAAGGCGCAGGCGGCGGGCCAGCGCATGGAACGCTTCTGGGCCGGCTATCTCGCCGGCGACACATCGATCGCCGGGATGGTTGCCGAACTCAGGGACGTGCAACGTCTTCTCGATGCCCTGTCCGCCTATCGCAAGGCGAAAGCGGCCGGATGACGATCGAACGCCGAAGAAGTTGTATCGACTTGTTCGATAACGGATGCGATGCGGTCCTGTCCAGGTGAGGTGAGCGATGGCAGCCAAGGCGAAGAAGACGGCACGCACGACAAGAGGAGCTGCAGCACCTTCCGCAACCGCGGCGCCAGCGGAAAGCGCGGGCAGCGAAGACGATCTTCTTAGTGTTCGCGAGGCGACCAGGATCGTCTACGAACGACTGCGCGAGATCGACGAGAGCGAGTTACCCGCAGCGAAAGTCGAGGAGTACTGGCGCGATCGGCACATTGCCCGCACGGCGTGGGAACATGCCGAGAACGCGGCGTTCGAAAACCTCGTTGATCGGCAGAAGCAGCAGCTGCCAGCCGTCAGAGCGAGCAACGTGAAGCTCGCGGATGACGTGCAAACCACAGCCACCGTCATCGGAGTGGTGAATGTGGTCAGCGCAGCGCTGGGCATCCTCGCGTCGGTGATAGCGCTGCTGGCATGACGGCGACGCGGTGCAACAAAGCGGGAACCGGGCTGCGCCCCGACTGAATCATCGGGACAAATCGCTTCGCGTCGGCGTGCATGATGCCGGCAGGTGCGCCACCTACGGGTCAGGCATTGTCTGACAGCCGGGTCAGGGGCTCGCCTGTGTCCCGGAAATCGGTTGCGGCTGATACTTGGTAGGTTCGAGGCCGTGATGTGCGCGCCAGTAAGCGCGCACGACACGCCGTCGACCGACGCGGAATGGGAAGCCCCATCCGCGGCTGCTTCCGAAAGGAGTGATCATATGAAATCGCATATCGCCATTGCCTGTATCGTGGCCGGCAGCTTGATCGCGCCGGGGGCCGCCACAGCGTGGGGTACCAACAAGACCACGCAGGCGGACCAGACGACGCAGAGCACGCAGGCGCCCGCCCATTCGGCAAATACCAAGCAAGCCATTGCCGACGCGGCGATCACCACCAAGGTCAAGGGGGAATTCGCCAAGGAAAAGGGCGTCAGCGCGACCCATATCAAGGTCGAGACTGACAACGGCGTCGTGAAGCTGTCGGGCACCGCCCGCAGCAAGGACGAGGCCGATCGCGCCGCCTCGATCGCCCAAGGCATCAAGGGCGTGGTTTCGGTCGAGAACAACATCCAGGTAGCCACCGCCTCGAACAAATACTAGGCGCGTGACTCTCGATCTCGGAGGCGGCTTCGGCCGCCTCTTTTTGTCGGTCCGACGCGCCTCGATCATCGATGCCGCTCGTGAAGGATCACCGGTTGATCAGCACCAGCGCTTCCGACGCCGGCACATCGCGAATGGCGACGAACCGGACGTCTGCACGCAACTGCACGAGCACGCGCTCACCGACCGGATGCGGCCCCGCGTACGCAACCCCGGGATGCGCCGCTTCGTGCGCTGCCTGCGCCGAGTTCGCGATCACGATGAATGACGGCCCGGCCGCATTCCACGGCTGACCCGGCGCATCGACGGCGTTGAGCTGCGCATCGACGACGACATCGCCGCCTCGAGCGTCGGTGCCGTGGCCATTCACGATGCACAGCGCCTCCTCGTCGTCGAGAATGCGCGACCAGGCGATGAGCTGTCCGGCAGCGCTTGAGGCGAAAGGCTCGCCGAAGATCGAGATCGGCCGCGGATACAGCCGCCCGTAACGAAGCACGGGGAAACGCTGTCGGACACGGGCGAGATGCGCGATGCGAACGAACGGCGCGGAGTCCGGGTTGAACGCATGCGCGCCGCACGTTCCGAACGGACCGAAGCCGGGCAGGCTCGCATCCAGCACATCGACGCCGCTTCCGATCCCCGCGACTCCCGCGCTGCGCGGATGAGCGGGACCGAACATCGCTTCGCGCAGGTACTTGTCGTTGCCGTCGTGGTAGTCGGCAAGATACTGTTCGCGCTCCGAGCGCTCGGGCCCCGCGAACGCCTGCTCGGTACCGTAATAGACGCATGGAATGCCGAGGCTCAGCAGTTGCAGCGCCACACCGGCGACGACTTGATGGTCGCTCGCCGCGTCGCTCGAGAATCGCACCTTGTCGCCGGAGACGTGGTCGTGATCGTCGAGGATCGACACGTGGCTGCGCCCCGCGTTGCGATGCGATCCGAGATCGTCGTCCCAGGTGCGGACGAAATCGAAATACGCGCGGGGCGAGGCGAGCCCTTTCGCGACCGCATGCAACAGTCGCCGTGACTCGCCGATGTCGAGCGTGGCATTGAGGTTCGTGCCCAGCACCTCGCGATAGCGTTCGGCGCTCCTGTCGTCGCCGGCGACCTCGCCGACGAGAAAGAAATCGGCCTTGCCGAGGTTCGCCGCGAACTCCTTGACCGCGCCGCAGAAGTTGCGGCCCACATCGGCGTCGACATGCTTCAGCGTGTCGATGCGAAAGCCGTCGCAATCGGTGAGCGCGATCCAGTACTTGTAGCAGCGCGCGAGGTCGTCGAGCGCGCGCGATCCGTCGTAGTTGACGTCGCGCAAGCCGACGAAATCGGTGCGGCGAAACTCCGCGTGCGGATCGTCGAAGTCGCCCGCTCCGAGACTGCCCGCACCGGCGCGCGTGTACACGTCGTCCCGCTGCAGCTCCTCGGGCCATACGCCGTCGGCTGCGCCGCCGATCGCATCGGCAAGCCCGCCGGTACCCGTACGCCAACGACCGCGCGCGTAGAACGACGGCCACGGCCGATAGGGAGGCTGGTCGACGTCGCCTTCGTACACCCAGTTGTTGCCAGTGTGATTGAAGATGACGTCCAGGATGACGCGGAGTCCGGATCCGTGCGCGACGTCGATCAGCTCCACCAGATCGGCGCGCGTGCCGAGCCGCGGATCGACGTCGAGAAAGTCGTGGATCGCATATCCGTGGTAGCTGTTGTCGGGCGGGCGCTGTTTGAACACCGGACCGAGCCACACGGTGGTCACGCCGAGCTGGACGAGATACGGAACCTTCGATGCGACGCCATTGATCGTGCCGCCCTGCCAACGTTCGCCGCCCGATTGCGCCCACCGGTCCCAGCGAAAGCCGGCCGGGCGCGCGGCATCGCGCCGCGAAGGATCGAGCAACGGCCGCGTGTGCTCCAGGCCGTCGCTGAACCGATCGGGCAACAGGAAGTAGATGATCTCGTCGCGCCAATCGGCCGGCGACGGATGGTAGCGGGCGCGGCGCGGCAACTCGACTGCACGAATCGACGAGGCGCGCGGGCCACCGAGTTGCGTTTGCCGGAACGGGGATGCCATGCGGACATTTCACGTCGCCCGCGTCGATTCGTCAATCCGCTGCGTGCCGTTGCCTCTTCCCTCCTTGCGCTGATTTTGATGATTCGCTCACGTTCCGATCGCGCGATGCGGCGCTGGCGAGCGCAACGGTCCATGCGCTCGCCGAACCGCTTGGCCCTTCACGCCATTCACACCGGCCGCCACTCGGCGCTGATTTTCCCGTCGACGAGACCGATTCGCTGGTCCGCGGCGGATGCGAAGCTGCCGTCGTGGGTGACGGCGACGACGGTCTTGCCGCTCTCGTGAGCGAGATTGCGCAGGATCTGTTGCACATTCGTGCTCGACACCGAGTCGAGATTACCGGTTGGCTCGTCGGCAAGGACGATCAGCGGGTCGTTGGCCAGAGCGCGTGCGATGGCGACGCGCTGGCGCTGCCCGCCGGAAAGCTGGTGCGGACGCTTGGCGCTTTGCTCGCCCACGCCCAGCTGTCCCAGCAGCTCCATCGCGCGCGCGTTCGCCGCGGCGTCATCGAGCTCGCCCAATCGGCGCATCGGCAGCGTGACGTTGTCGAGCACGGAGAACTCCGCGAGCAGGAAATGGAACTGGAACACGAAGCCGAGCTTGCGCAGCCGGCGGTTGGCGAGCTCGTCCTCGCCATACGCCGACGTGTCTTCGCCATCGAGCCAAACGCGCCCTTGGGTCGGCAGGTCGAGCAACCCGAGCAGGTAGAGCAGCGAGGACTTGCCCGAGCCGGATGGCCCCATGATCGCGATGAACTGGCCGCGCTCGATCTCGAGGCTGACGCCGTCGACCAGCGTCACCGGCACCTCGCCTTCGAGCTTGCGCACGACGTTTTCCGCGCGCAGCACTGCGCTCATGTCATGCCTCGCAGGATGTCGACCGGGTGCACGCGGCCGGCGCGCCGGGCCGGCAGATAGGCAGCCGCGATGCACGAGAGGAGCGCGAACGCAGCGGCGAGCGCGTATTGCTCCGCACCCCACCACACCGGCAAGTTGATGGCTTCCGTCGCGCCCGGCGGCTTCAAGGAAATCCCGGACAGAATCCTCATCAGTCCCACTCCGAGCGCGAGGCCGAACACGCTTCCGACGGCTCCCACGATGAGCCCTTCAAGCAGGAACACGGATCGCACATCGCGGGCGTGGAACCCCATCGACTTCATGATGGCGATGTCGCGCGTCTTTTCCATCACGATGGTCGACAATGTGTTGTAGATCCCGAACGAGGCCACGATGAGGATCGCCGAAACCACGCTGTACATGATGATGTTGCGGATGATCAGAACGCTGACGATGTCCTCGGATGCTTCCGCCCACGACACCGACTTGTAGCCGATCGTGTCCTCGATGTGCCGCGCGACCTCGCGAGCCGCGTACGCGTCGTCGAGCTGGATGATGAAGCGATTGACGCGATTGGGACGGTCGAGCATGACCTGTGCCCGCTTCAGCAGCACGAACGTCTGCGTCTCGTCGTAGTTCGCATTGCCGGTGCGGAAGATGCCGACGACCTTCATCGGCCGGGTCGTGCTGTTCGGCGCCGCCACGCCCAGCGTGCTGCCGACGCCGAGGTTGAACTTATCGGCGAGACCCTTGCCGATCACGATGCCGTTGGGATTGCCGGCAAGGGCGTCGATCGAGCCGTCGATGATCTTTTCATCGATCGTCGATACGGACTTGATCGTGGCCGGTACGACACCGGAGAGTGTCACGCCATTCTGGCGGCCGGCGAAGGTCAGCACAGCCGAGCCGACCAACACCGGCGCGACGCGTACGCCGGGCAACGACTCGACGAACTCGAGCTTCTGCCGATAACCGCGAATGCCGCGCGTCTCGGTTTGCGGCTTCACGTTACTGATCCGGATCGCGCCGTCGCTCCAGCGCAGCGCCGCGGGCTGCACGCGTGGCAGGCGGTACTCGTCCGAGACGGTGATGTGCGGGCTGTTGTCGACCAGCCGCTTGAGGAAGTCCTTTTCGGAGCCGCGCATCAGAGACGACACCGCAAGAAAGAACGCGACGCCGAGCACCACGCCCGAAAGCGATACGAACGTCTGGCGCTTGCGGTTGGTCAGATGCGCGAGCGCGACATCGAGTGCGAGCATTACTTTTTCGCGGCGTCGGGCGGAGCGAGAAGTCGCACCGCGCGGCCCTCGCGCAAGTTGGACGCCGGCGAGTCGACGATGCGCGCGTCCGCCGTGAGCCCCTCGACGATCTCGGTGCGGCCGGCGCCGCTGACGCCGGCGCGCACCGGCTGCCGATGCAGACGTCCTTCGTTGACGATCCACACCGCGCTGTTCTGTATCGCGGTGGCCGGTATCAACAGCGCGTTCGGGCGTTCGGCGACGATCAGGTTCGCATCGACGGTCATGCCCACTTTCAGTTGGCTCGGGTCAGCGAGCTTGACGCGCACGCGATAGCTGCGCGCGATCGGGTCGCCCTTCGGAGTGATTTCTCCGACCTTGCCATCCAGTACCTCGCCCGGCAATGCGTCGGCCCGCATGACGACTTTCTGCCCGACATGCACGCGCGCAATGTCTTCCTCGTCGACTTCCGCGGTCACGCGAAGCGGTGCGCAGCACGACAGGTAGAACACGGCTTGTCCGGCCGGAATGAACTGACCCATCTCGCCGTCGCGCCGAATGATCAGGCCGTCGGCGGGCGTTGTGAGCGCCATGTAGTCGCGCTGCGATCGGGCGCGCTTGACGGCGGCTACCGCTGCATCCAGATCGGCGCGCGTTCGATCAAGCTCCGCCTTCGCCATGAAGCCCTGACGCACCAGATTCTCGGCGCGCTCGTACTGCGATTGCGCGTAGCGGGCGCGCGCCTCGAGCTCCTCGACGGTGCTCGCGAGATCGGCGTCGTCGAGGCGTGCGAGTACCTGTCCCTTGCGCACGCGGCTGCCCTCGTCGACGCTGAGCTCGACCACGCGGCCAGCGACGCGCGGTGCGATGGGCAGCATCACCGTAGGCTCGACGGTGCCGGTCGCGTAGATCGCATCGACGGCGGGGCCACGGGTCGGAGCGACGACGCTGACCGCAACAGGCCCTTCGCGCCACCAGACAACGCCGCCGATCGCACCCAGCGCGACGACCCCGAGAACCCAGACCCAGCCTTTTCGCATCACTCACCAGTTGCAATGCCGGGTGGCATTATGGCAGCACGCGAGACAGCGAGACTTGATCGACGCCAAGCTTGACAGGCTTGTTTGGAGTAACTTGACCGCGTTGGCTCGTACGGCCACTTGGGGCGCGGGCCTGCAGAAACCGATCTTTCATTGGGACGCGACGATGAGCAACGGCAACGAACCGAATAACGCGATGATTCCTTCGGTCGTCGTCGTCATGGGCGTTTCCGGGTCCGGTAAGACCACCATTGCCGCGTTGTTGGCCGGACGCCTGCATTGGGAGTTCGCGGAGGCCGACTCGTTCCATCCGGTGGCCAATGTGGAGAAGATGCGCAGCGGCATTCCGCTCACCGACGAAGACCGTAGGCCGTGGCTCCACGCAATCGCCGCCTGGATCGATTCGGTGCGCGCAGCCGGCCAGCACGGCGTCATCACGTGCTCGGCGTTGAAGCGTAGTTATCGCGACATCATCATCGACGGCCGCGACGACGTGCGGCTCGTCTATCTCAAGGGCGAGTACGATCTCATCGCGCACCGCATGGTCGCGAGGCACGGCCACTACATGCCGGTCACTTTGTTGCAAAGCCAATTCGACACTCTGGAAGAGCCGGGACCCGACGAGAAGCCGATCGTCGTGTCGATCGAAGCCTCTCCGCGAGATATCGTCGCACGTATCATCGCGGAGCTCGGCCTGCAAGCGCCGGCGCCGTGAGAGCGGCCGCGCGCTACCGCTGTTGCGTTGTCGCCGTTGTGCCTCCCTCCCATCTCCAGTCTCGAATTTCCGGCATGTCTTCGCCGTATCGTTCGATGTAAGCCTTGTGATCGATCAGCTTGTCGCGCACGAACTGCTTGCAGTGCACCGCACGTGAACCCAAGCCTGGCACGCGATCGATCACATCTCCGACGAGATGGAATCGATCGAGATCGTTCAACACGACCATGTCGAAAGGCGTGGTCGTCGTTCCATTCTCCTTGTAACCGCGCACGTGCAACTGCTCGTGATTGGCCCTGCGATAGGTAAGGCGGTGGATCAACCACGGATAGCCGTGGAAGGCGAAGATGATCGGCTTGTCCCTGGTGAAGAGTTTGTCGAAGTCCGGGTCGGACAGGCCGTGCGGATGTTCGCCCGATGGCTGTAGCCTCATCAGATCGACGACGTTGACGACGCGGATCTTGAGCTTCGGAAAGTGCTCGCGCAGGATCTGCACAGCGGCCAATGTCTCGAGCGTCGGTATATCGCCGCAGCAGGCCATCACGACATCGGGGTCGCCACCCTCATCGTTGCTCGCCCATTCCCAGACGCCCGCTCCCGCCGTGCAGTGCTCGATCGCCGCATCCATGTCGAGCCATTGCAGCGCGGGCTGCTTGCCGGCGACGACCACGTTGACGTAGTTGCGGCTGCGCAGGCAATGATCGGTGATCGAGAGCAGCGTGTTCGCATCGGGCGGCAGATACACCCGGATGATCGCCGGCTTCTTGTTCATGACGACGTCGACGAAGCCCGGGTCCTGATGACTGAATCCGTTGTGGTCCTGTCGCCACACGTGCGACGAGAGCAGATAGTTGAGCGATGCAATCGGTCGTCTCCACGGGATGTGAATCGCCTCCTCGAGCCACTTGGCGTGCTGATTGAACATCGAATCGACGATGTGGATGAACGCTTCGTAGCATGAAAAGAAGCCGTGGCGACCGGTCAGCAGATAGCCTTCGAGCCAGCCTTCGCACTGGTGCTCGCTCAGCATCTCCATGACGCGGCCATCCGGCGCGACGTGATCGTCCGTCGGCATGATCTGCGCGACCGATGAACGATTCGTCACTTCGAACACGGCGTTCCAGCGATTCGATGTGGTCTCATCCGGGCTGAACACGCGGAAGTTGCGCGCGCCGGCGTTGAGCCGCAGCACGTCCCGAATGAGCTCGCCCTGTACGCGCGTCGCTTCGGCTTCGACGATGCCGGGCTGCCGCACTTCGACCGCGTAGTCGCGGAAGTCCGGCATTTGGAGCTCGCGCAGCAGCAACCCGCCGTTCGCGTGCGGATTCGCGCCCATGCGTCGCTCGCCGGTCGGTGCGAGCTCGGCGAGCTCCGCGGCGAGCCTGCCGTTCTCGTCGAACAATTCCTCGGGGCGATAGCTCTTCATCCACTGTTCGAGCATTTGCAGGTGGTCGGGCTTCGCGACGAAATCAGCGAGCGGCACCTGATGCGCGCGAAAGGTGCCTTCGACCGGCTTGTCGTCGACGCGCTTCGGTCCGGTCCACCCTTTCGGCGAGCGCAGGACGATCATGGGCCAGCGCGGACGCGCGCGGACACCGTTCGAGCGCGCATCGCGTTGTATGCGCCGGATTTCGGCGACCACGGTATCGAGCGTCGCGGCCATGGCGAGATGCATGGCCTGCGGTTCGTCCCCTTCGACGAAATACGGCACGTAGCCATAGCCGCGGAACAATGCTTCGAGCTCGTCACGCGGGATGCGAGCGAGCACCGTGGGACCGGCGATCTTGTAACCATTGAGATGCAGGATCGGCAGCACCGCGCCATCGTTTATCGGACTGAGAAATTTGTTCGAGTGCCAGCTGGTCGCCATCGGTCCGGTCTCGGCTTCGCCGTCGCCGACGACGCACGCGACCACCAAGTCCGGATTGTCGAACGCAGCGCCGTACGCGTGCGCGAGCGAATAGCCGAGCTCACCGCCCTCGTTAATCGAGCCCGGCGTTTCTGCGGCGGCATGACTCGGGATGCCGCCGGGAAACGAGAATTGCGTGAAGAGTCTCTTCAAGCCCTTCTCGTCCTGCGAGACGTTCGGGTAGAACTCGCTGTAGGTCCCCTCGAGATAGGTGTTCGCCACCAGAGCCGGACCGCCGTGGCCGGGCCCGGTCACGTAGATCATGTCGAGGTCGTACTGCTTGATGATGCGATTCAAATGGACGTAGATGAAGTTCAGGCCCGGCGTGGTTCCCCAATGACCGAGCAGGCGCGGCTTCACGTGCTCGAGCTTCAACGGTATCTTGAGCAGCGGATTGTCGTAGAGATAGATCTGCCCGACCGACAGATAATTCGCCGCACGCCAGTACGCGTCCAGCTTGCGCAGCGACTCGGGCGACAGCGCGGGCCCGGTGTGTTCCGGTTTCACGATGACTTCTCCCATTCGGTTGATCAACCCGATGGTGATCCTTGCTCGCGAATCGGCGCCGCAGCCCTCGATGTCGCGACAAATGCGGGCCGATCGTAGTCGATGAGATCGCCGATGCGCTCGATCTGGATATCGGCGGCTGGGTACGCAGCGATGGTCGCCGGATCGAGTGCGTAGTGTCCCTGCCGCGGAAACACCGTCGTCAAGCGGTCTTTCCAGACGTCCTTCATCGCGGCGAGGATACGCAGCTTGTCGTCGACCATGACGTAATGCCGCGCCGGATAGCGCTGCTCGACGTCGTCGAGGACCTGCTCCTTGTGGATATAGATCAGCACGCGGCCTTCGACCGCGTCCCACAGCCCCGAGCGCTGCACTTTGCGTGGCTGGAAGACGACATCGCCATCCGACACGATGATCGTCGGTCCCCACGCGGCGACATGCGCGATCGCATCGAGCGCGCCGCCGTACACGCGATCCGCAAACGGATAGTCGACGAGAAACGACGACATCAACAGAAGGCGCGGATCGTTGTCGAGCTCGAGCCTGTAACGCTGCAACGCGCCGAGATAATCCGCATAGCCCAGCTCGCGACGCAGCTGCTCGAATAGCGCCCAGTAACGATCGCGACTCGCAGGGCCGAATTCGCGCTCGAGATGACGCTTCAAGTCGCTTTCCACGTAATCGTTGTCGAGCAACGTATTGTCGACATCGAACAGGAACGCAACTTCGTCCGCCGCTCGCATGGGGAAATCCGCTCCCATTGACCGTCCTTGTTCAGCCGCCTCCGGGCTGAGCCGTTCGCGAGTGCGCGAACGCAGGGGTCGACCGTTCCGGCTCGGCAGCGATCCCCGCCTGCAGGAGCGCGAGCGCCGCAGGCGGATCATCGGCGAACTGGAACAGACCGAGGTCTTCGCGGCTGATCATGCCGTGGCGCGCGAGCGCATCGAAGTCGATGATCTCGTTCCAGTAGCGCGACCCGTAGAGCACGATCGGGATCCGGCGCTCGAGCTTGCGCGTCTGGGTCAACATCAGCACTTCCGCCAGCTCGTCCAGCGTGCCGAAGCCTCCGGGAAAAGCGACAAGCGCGCGCGCGAGGTGCGCGAACCACAGCTTGCGCATGAAGAAATAGTGGAACTCCAGGCACAGCTCGCGCGACACGTACGGGTTCGGCCGCTGCTCGTGCGGCAAGCCGATATTGAGTCCGATCGTCTTTCCGCCGGCGTCAGCGGCGCCGCGGTTGGCCGCCTCCATGATGCCGCCGCCTCCGCCGGTGCAGACGATATATCGGTGGGCGCGCAACGTAAGGCTCTTCGACCATTCGGTGACGAGTCGCGCGAGCTCGCGAGCCTCGGCGTAATAGCGACCGAGCGGACCGTCGGGAGCAAGGCGCGCCGAGCCGAAGAACACGATCGTGTCGTGGATGTGCTCGCGGCGAAAGATGTGCATCGGCTCGAGGTATTCGGCGAGGATGCGCAGCGGACGCGCGTCCGCGCTGTCGAGGAATGCCTCGTTCTTGTACGCGAGCGGGCGGCGGGTGGTGGGCGGGGGCTTCATGAGGCTGCGACTCGTGCGAAGTCGATGAAGCCGCGCTCCACATCGGTGCCGACGAGTTGCACACGGACCCGATCACCGACATCGATGCCTTCGAATCCTCGCACGACCCTTCCTTCCACGGCTGGGTGCGCGATTCGCACCCATGTTCCTTTCGCTGCGGCGCCGGTGACGATGGCATCGAACCGTTCGCCGATGCGGGAAGCGAGAAGCAGCGCCGCGGCGGACTTGCGCACCTGCCGCTCGACCTTCGCCGCGTTATCCTCTTGTTCGGTGCAATGTCGAGCCAGCGCCGCAAGCTCGTCATTACCGTAGGGCGACGGCTTTCCGGCCAGCGCAGCCTTGAGCAACCGTTGGGTGACGAGATCGGGAAAGCGCCGGTTCGGCGCGGTGGAGTGGGTGTAATCCTTGACGGCGAGTCCGAAGTGTTCCGTTCGCTCAGCGGGTAACTCCAACGCGTACTCACCCGAACCCAAAAGCTTGACGACCGAAAGCGAAACATCGGCAAATCGTTCGGGGTCGGCTTGGCGACGCTCGATGAGGAATTGTTCGAGCGCGAGCCCGCTGGGCTCCGACGGCAGACGCTCGCCCAGCGCCGCGGCCAGCGTGACGATTCTGTCCCAGCGCTTTGGTGAGCGCAGCACCCGTCGCAGCGAGGGGAAGCCGTTGCGCTCGAGGTACGTCGCAGTAACGGTGTTCGCCGCGATCATGAAGTCCTCGATCAATTCCTTCGCCCGATTTTTCTCTTCCGGCTTGACGTCGGCCAGCACGTCGCCGTCGAACACGGCTCGTGCCTCGAGCGTGTCGAGCGTGAGCGCGCCACGCTGATGCCGCAGACCCTTCATCGCTTGCGCGACCCGATCCTGAACGCGCAGCTGCTCATCGAGTCCGGGCACCGCCACGAGCCGTGGCGGCGCAGGCCCCGTGCCGTCGAGCCATGCGGCTACGCCGTTGTAGGCGAGCTTCGCATGGTTGCGCACGCTCGCGCGGTAGATGTCGGACGCCGTCACCGAGCCGTCGGCAGCAACCACCATTTCGATGACGATCGCGAGGCGTGCTTGTCCCTCGCGCAGCGACGTGACGTCGGTCGAGAGCTTCTCGGGAAGCATCGGGAAGATCTCCGCAGCCGTATACACGGACGTCGTGTTGGTCTGCGCGTGACCGTCGGTCGCGGAGCGCTGTTTCACCGTGGCGTCGACGTCGGCGACGGCGACCAGGATCTTCACCTCGTCGCCGGCGAGCGGCTGCGCGACGGAGAGCTGGTCGAGATCGAGCGAATCGTCGTTGTCGATCGATGCCCAGAGCAGGCCGCGCAGATCACGGATGGAAGGTCCCGCCTCCGCGAGGGCTCGCGCGCTGGCGCTTGCATCGGCCAGCACCGCGGGCGAGAAGTCGGGCAACAGGCCGCGCTGAAGCATCGCTCGTCGCGCGATCCTTCGCAGCTTGTTCTTGGTCGAAACGCCGGATCGAGTCATGAACGGATGCCGATGGGTTTCCCTCGGCGCAGCCGTAAGCCTTTCGACATCCAGAGCGCCCCACCATTCAATCCGACTTCCGGTGTCGTATCGAAAAGATGCATACGCCTGACGTCGGGCCGCATCGTACGCGGCCGAATGTGGCGCCCGCGTCTGCACGCACCACGGCCGCGCGGGCGGACGCGGCGCTGAGTGCCCCGCGCCCCTGGACTGAGAACGTGGCCCCAAACCGGTGGAGTCATTTTACATTGTCGGTTGACATTTCTCCATGTGAGGCCTTATAACCTCTGCTGAATCCGGTCGTATACGAGGGGGATCGATGGCTCGAATCATCGTGACCGGCGCCAACGGATTCATCGGTGCCGAGATCGTCAAGGCGTTGGCTGCGCGGGGCGATGAGGTTGCCGCATTCGACGTGGTTGTGGGACCGGCGCTCAAGTCGCTGCAAGAGCGCTACGCGAAAGTCCGATCGGTGCCCGGCGAGATCACGGAGTGGCAACACATCGCGAGCCTCATCCGCGACGTGAAACCGGACGCGATCGTCCACTGTGCCGCCATCGTCGGCGTAATCGCCTCCGCCGATGCACCGTTCGCGACGATGCGCGTCAACATCGGGGGTTCGCTCAACGTTTTCGAATCGATGCGCCTCTTCGGCGTCAAGCGCGTGATCAATCTGAGCACCGAGGAAGTCTACGGCCATTTCAGCTCCGACCGGATCACCGAAGATCATCCGTGCTTCCCGGTGATGCCGTACGGCATCTCGAAATTCGCCGTCGAACAACTGGGGCGCGACTATCGGCGCAATCACGGCGTCGACGCGATCCACCTGCGTACCTGCTGGGTCTACGGTCCGGGTCTGCCGCGCGCACGCGTGCCGAAGACGCTGGTCGATGCCGCCGTCCAGGGCAAGCCGCTTCACGTCGCTGCCGGCGGCGATTTTCGTGTCGATCACGTCTACATCGACGACCTCGTCAGGGGCGTGCTCGCGGCGCTCGACAAGCGCGAGCATCGCCACGATGTCTATCACCTGTCTTCGGGCGAGGCGCCATCGCTGTACGAGATCGTCGACATCATCAAGGAGCTCGTGCCGGGTGCGCGCCTGAGCATCGGGCCCGGACAGTACCTGTTCGGCGACCGGATCCAGGTCGTGCGCAAGGGCGCGCTCGATACCGCTCGCGCGCGGGCGGAGCTCGACTACGTGCCCCGATACGACATCCGCAAAGGGCTCGCGGCCTATATCGAGGCGCAGCGCGCCGCGCTCGCGTAGCGGTGCCGTCCGCACGCGATCCATCGTCACTTCAGGAACACTCGTCATGCAAACCAACCAAAGACCCGGTGCGCTCGTGTGCAACATCGCCGAGGTGCCCTGGCAACAGTTTCCCGGACACTTCGGCGGCGCGCTGTCGAAGCCGCTGGTGCGCCCCGAAACCGCCGCGTCGAAGCTGATGGATTACCGGATCTCCTGCTATCAGCCGATGGCGCACGTCGCCCTGCATACGCACAAGGTGCAGGAGCAGGTCTATCACGTGCTGGAAGGCGAAGGCCTGATGGAGATGGATGGCAAGCGCGTCGTCGTGCGCAAGCACGATGTGATCTTCATTCCGCCCGGCGTCGAGCACGGCATCGTCAACACGGGTCTGACGGACCTGACGTTCATCGTCGTCACGGCGCCGATCGACGATGAATGACGGCATGACGCACGGTTTCCTGCCGGTCGACATGACGGGACACCGCGTGCTCGTCACCGCGGGCGGCTCGGGCATCGGTCGCACGATCGCCGCGGCATTCCGCGATCGCGGCGCGCGCGTGTTGATCTGCGACGTGTCGGCCGACGCGCTCGACGAAGCAAAAACGGTGTTGCATGACGTGCCGGCCGAGCGCATCGACGTGTCCGACGCGCGAGCGGTCGCCGGGATGTTCCAGTCGGTGGCACGAAGCCTCGGCGGACTCGACGTGCTCGTCAACAACGCCGGGATCGCCGGACCGACGGCGCGCGTCGAAGACGTGACTCCGGAAGCGCTCGAGCAGACGTTATCGGTCAACGTGTCAGGGCAGTTCCATTGCGCGCGTCACGCGGTGCCGATGCTCAAGGCGGCCGGCGGCGGCTCGATCATCAATCTGAGCTCGATCGCCGGCCGTCTCGGCTTCCCGATGCGCAGCCCGTATGCGGCGTCGAAATGGGCGGTGATCGGCTTCACGAAGAGCCTCGCGATCGAGTTGGGCGAAACCGGAATCCGCGTCAATGCGATCCTGCCGGGGCACGTGAACTCCGAGCGCTTTCGCCGCGTCGTCAAGGCGAAAGCCGAAGCGGTCGGCGTCGGGTTCGACGAGATGCGCCGCGAGTATCTCGACGTCGTCTCGCTCAGGCGCAACGTCGAGGCCGACGACATCGCGAACATGGCGCTCTATCTCGCGTCGCCGTTCGGCGCGAGCATCACCGGGCAGGCAATCAGCGTCTGCGGCGACGTGCAGATGATGAAGTGAGCGGCCGCCCGCTCAAGGCAGGATCTTCGCGTCGCGGTAACGAGTGAGGTGGTCGACGAACATCTGTGCGGTGTCGACGACGTCGTGGAAGCCCGCCTGCCGCAGCTTCGTCGTGCTCGACACGACGTCGTAATCCTGGCGGAACAGGAAATCGCCGAAGCCCCATGCGGCGACGTCGTCGAAGCGCGATGCAACAAGCCCGTGTCGGCGCACGACCGCGTGCCACACCGGCTCCTTGTCGCGCATGAATTCGGTGAGCGTGCACGGATGCACTTCGCCGACGGCGAGACCGAAATGCTCGGCGATCCGCGGCCATAGCCGCTGCCAGCGGAACAGGTCGCCGTTCGACACGTTGAACGCCTGATTGCGCGCGCGCGCATCGGTCGCCATGAACACCATCGCTCGCGCGAAATGCGTCGCGTCGGTCACTTCGTTCAGCGCATTCCAGCAACCGGCCTTGCCGGGAAAGTGCAGCGGCATCCTGAGCTCGGCCATCATGGCCGCGTACGCGCCGAGAATCGGCACGAGATTTCGCGCCCGCTCCGGCGCGAAATCGCAGATCACGTTCGGACGCGATGCCGACCACGTCCAGCGTTGTCCGCGCTGGCGCTCGCGCAACAGGTCCTCCTGATCGTAGTAGAAGTTCGGAGACGCCGGACGCGGGTCGTCCTCGACGGCGGGCGTTGGATAAGCTCCGAGGTGGATGCCGTAGTACTTGCCGCCCTCGACGAGGTGCACGTGCTCGAGCGCGGCGGCGACCGGCAGCACCGCGTCGAGGAGGTTGCGCAACATCGCGATGTTCTCCTCGATGCTTTCGTGCCCGCTTTCGCCGTGCTTCGCGCGCGCCGCGTAGAAGACGTGCGTCACGCCCGTGCATTGCGCGAGCGCGCGCTTCGATTGCGCGGCAGCGGCCAGATCGATGCCGATGAACGTCAGCCGGGGCGACGGCGGCACCGCCGGCGGATGGCGCGCGAGACCGACGACCGACCACTGCGGATCGTCGAGCAGGATCTCCAACAGCCGCTTCGCCGACGCGCCGGTCGCGCCGGCGATCAGCGCCGTGCGCGTCATCGTGCGCGTGCGGACGGCGAAGCACGCGCGCGGCGCGTCACGCGCTCACCGCAAACCGGCGGCCGCTGCGATCGGCTCGATTTCGGCCGCGCGCGGCTCATCGGCCTGCCCGCTGACGATCATGCGGACGATGTCGTCCTGTGTCGTCTCGGCGACGCGCCTCGAACCGACCGTCCTGCCGGTCTTCATCACGGTGATGCGGTCGCAGTTGTCGAACACGTGATTCAGGTTGTGGCTGATCAGCAGCACCGCGCGGCCGTGCTCGCGCATTTCGCGGATCAGCTCGTACACCTTGCGCGTTTCCTCGACACCGAGCGCCGCCGTCGGCTCGTCGAGAATGATGACCCGCGCATTGAAACACACGCAGCGCGCGATCGCGATCGACTGCCGCTGGCCGCCCGACATCGCGCGCACCTTCTGGCGCACATTCGGAACATTGATCTTGAGCCGGCGCATCAGCGCCTTCGCCTGTTCCTCCATTCGCCGATTGTCGAGGAACCATCGCAGCAGCGCGCCGCGCGTCATCTCGCGACCGAGGAAGATGTTCGCCGGCACGTCGAGATTGTCAGCGAGCGCGAGGTCCTGATAGACGGTCTCGATGCCGAGCGCCTTGGCGTCGCGCGGGTCGCCGATCTCGACCGGCTGCCCGTCGAATGTGATCGTGCCGCTGTCCTTGCGCACGGCGCCGGAGAGCGTCTTGATCAGCGATGATTTGCCGGCCGCATTGTCGCCGACGAGCGCGTGTACCTCTCCGACGTAGATGTCGAGATGCACGCTCTTGAGCGCCTGTACGCCGCCGTACGCCTTCGAGATGCCGCGCATCTCGACGATCGGTTTTTCGGTGTGTGCCATGGTGTCAAGTCGCTCGCGCATTTCGACAAGCCGGAGACGAGCTGCGCCCGCCTCCGGTAACGGCCGCGATGATCACGCCTTCGGCTGCGCCGCGACGGTCTTCTCCCAGCTCGGCACCGCGCGCTCTTCCGGCGTCTTCATGAATGCGGCGACGTTCTGCTTGTCGATGATGACGATCGGCAGCTTGATCTCCTTGGGCACCGGCTGTTTGCGCAGGTCGCGCACCGCGGCGTGCACCGCAAGATACGCCTGGTCGTGGCCGCTGAAGTCGGCGGTCGCGAACATCTTGCCGGCGCTGATCGCTGCGGTCGCGTCCGGAATGCCGTCGATGCCGACAACTTTCGTCTTGCTGCCGCGGCCTGCGGCCGCTAGCGCTTCGGCGATGCCGACCGCCATGTCGTCGTTCGCGCTGACGACCGCGTCGATTTCGGGATAGCGCTGCATGATGTTCTCGAACACCTGAACGGCCGGCAGCCGCCGGTACTGGCCCGGCTGCGACGTCAGCACTTCGATTCCGGGCGTTTCCTTCACCGCGCGCTCGAAGCCACGTTTGCGCGCCTGTGCGGTGCTCGCCGCGGGCACGCCGTCGATGTGCACGACCTTGCCCTTGCCGCCCATCGACTTGAAGAGGTACTTGCACAGCTCGTACTGCATGGTCTCGTCGTCCGAGCCGATGTAGCTGACGACGTCGACACCGGTCATGCGGTTGTTGTAGTTGACGACGGGAATGCCGGCCTTGTTCGCCTTCTGGATCGACGGTACGAGCGCCTGATAGTCGACAGGCACGAACACGAACGAATCGGGCTTCTTGACGATCCAGTCTTCGACCAGCCGCGTCTGCTCCTCGATGTTGTCGGGCTTGGTCGGCGCGACGACCTCGAGATTGACGCCGAGCTCCTTCGCCGCCTTCTCGGCGCCGATGCGGCAGCCCTTCCAGAACGGATTGGTGACGTTCTTCACGAAGAACGCGATCGTCGGCGTCTTGATGCCCTGTGCGAGTGCGTAGCGCGTTGCGGTGCCGAGCGAAACGCTCGCCGTCGATGCGATCAGCGATGCCTTCAGGAAATGTCTGCGATCCATGGCCCTCTCCTCCTTCGAGTTAACGACGGCAACATCAACGCTTGCCGATCAGCCTTGCTCCACCCAGCTGATCGGCCAGGACCGATGCCAGGATGATTGCGCCCATCATGCCGCTTTGCCAGAACGTCTGCACGCCAAGCAGATTCATGCCGTTGACGACGAGCGCGAGAATCAACGCGCCAATCGCCGTGCCGACAATGCCGCCGACGCCGCCGAACAGCGACGTGCCGCCCAGGCACACCGTCGCGATTGCAGGCAGCAGCAGATCTTCACCGAGGCTCGAGTCGGCGGCATTGATGCGCGCGATGACGACGAGCGCGGCGAATCCCGACAGGAGCCCGCTCAACGCGTAGACGGCGACCAGCCGGCGCTTGACCGGCATGCCGGACAGGCGCGCCGCGCTCGGGTTGCCGCCGATCGCGTAGATCGCGCGGCCGAACACCGTGCCATGCAACATCACGTGCAGCACCACGAGCAGCGCGATCGCGATCAACACGGGCACCGGGATGCCGCCGACGAAGCCGGCGCCGATGAAGCGGAATGCTTCGGGCAGCCCGTAGATCACTTCGCCTTTCATGAACACGTAGCCCAAGCCGTGCGCAATCCACAACATGCCGTACGTCGCGATGAACGACGGGATGCGGCCGTAGCTCACCAGCATGCCGTTCGCGGTCCCGCACGCGAGGCTCGCGAAAAGCGCCGCGACGATGCCCAACGCAAGATGACCCTGGCTGATCAGCGACGCGGACAGACAGGCCGCGAGGCCGAGAACCGCGCCGATCGAAAGGTCGATTCCGCCGGTCAGCACGACGATCGTCAGCCCCGCGGCCATCAGGAACTGCAGCGCCGCCTGCCGCAGCACGTTGACGAAGTTGCCCCACGACAGGAACTGCGGGCTCAGCAGCGACAGCACGACGACGATCGCCATCAGCGCCACGAGCCGCGAAACGATGACGAAGATCCGATAGTCGACGCGCTTGGTAAGGCGCGCAGCCACGGTCATCACCTGGGTGTTCACGCGTTCAATCCCCTGAGCGAATCGAGCCCGACCGCGGTGATGATCACGATGCCGACGATCGCGACCTGCCAGTCGGTGCCTACACCGAGAAGGTTGAGTCCGTTGCGCAGCACGCCCACCGCGAGCGCGCCGACGATCGTGCCGGCGATGCCGCCCTTGCCCTTCTCGAACGACGTGCCGCCGAGGATCACCGCGGCGATCGCATCGAACTCGAGCCCCACGCCAATCGTCGGATGCGCGGCATTCATACGGGCCGTCATGATGAACGACGCGATTGCCGTCAGCAGGCCGGCGTAGACGTAAACCGCGATGTGGTACACGTTGACCGCCGTGCCGGAGAGCTTCAGCGCTTGGCGGTTGCCTCCGATCGCGAACACGTAGCGGCCGAATTTGGTGTGGTAGAGCAGCAGCCACGTCAACCCGAAGAGCGCGCCGGTCGCCCAGATCGGCACCGGGATGCCGGCGAATACGCCATCGTTGAACCAGCGGTAATAATCGGGCAGCCCCACGACCGAATCGCCTCGCGTCAGCACGGTGGCGACACTTTGCGCGATGCCGAACGTGCCGAGTGTGACGATGAATGGCGGCATCCCGGCAACTGCGATCAGCGTCCCGTTCAGCAACCCGAGCGCGATGCCGATGCCGAGCGCGCCGGCGATGGCCGAAGCGAGCGAATGGCCGGACACGACGACAAGGCTCGCGGCGACGCCGCAAAGACCGAGCACGGGTCCGAGGCTCAAATCGATGCCCTCGGTGAGGATGACGAGTGTCATGCCGAGCGCGACGATCGTGAGCACCGAGACCTGCAACGTGACGTTCGTCAGATTCGCAGCGGTGAAGAACCCGGGCGTCCAGATCGTCAGCGTGATCGCCATCAGTGCGAGCAGATACAACGCGCCGGGCGCCGTCTTCGCGAGCGCGAGCACCGGCGAGCGGCGGATCAGTTGCGGGTGAGCGGTCGTGACGTTCATTGCACGTTATGCCGCAAGCCGGGCGCTCACGCCGCTTGCTTCGCCGGCCGGTACGACGCGAGATCGTCGTACTGCAGGAACTCGAGGAAGTTGCCCTCGGGATCGGTTGCCAGCACGAGCCACACGCCGGGGCGAAGCTCGACGACGCCGCGGCTTCGTATCGCCGTACCCGCGCGCACCATCCGCTCGTGCAGCGACCGCAGGTCGTCGACGATGAACGTGACGTAGCAGCCACCACGCCGCTGCATCGCGTAATCGGCGGGCGCAGACGATTGCGGCGCCGGCGCGGGGCGTGCGAGCTTCAGCCGGTCGCCGCGGTTCGATTCCAGCCGAACGATGCGATAGCCGTCGGGCGCGAGCCCGGTGAGCAGGCTCTTGTCGGCAGGAACGTCGAAGTCGCTCAGCACGGTAAGTCCGAGCACGCCGACATAGAACGCGAGCATCGCGTCGATGTCGGCGGCGACGACGCCGAATTCGAACGGCGCAACCGCATGCATCCGGGCGTCCGACGCGATCATTGGACCGTCGCGCGACCCCAGCCCATCGCGACGAGCCGCTTGACGCTGTCGTCGATGCCGCGATCGCCGTCGGCGGCGATGATTTCGAGCACCGGACGCTTGTGGTAGCCCACCTCGGCGAGCACCGCGGGAATCGACGCGAAATCGACGGTGCCCAAGCCCACGGCATCGTGGCGATAGACCTTCTGGTTCGTGTCGGACAGATGCACGATCTTCAGGCGGCGGCGGCACTTGCGCAGCGCTGCGCCGATGTCTTCGTTGATGAAGTGCCCGTTCGCGACGTCGTAGACGACGCCGATGCGCTCGTTGCCGTAGCGATCGAGCGCCGCGAGCAGCGCGTCGATGCCGGGCAGGAATGCGAACGGCATGTTCTCGACGTACAGTGCGGTGCCCGCCTTTTCGGCGAGCGGCGCGAGCGTGTCGAGCGCGGCGTAGAAATGGCCGGTCAGCTGCTCCATCGGCGCGGGCATCAGCGGATTCGCCTTGCCGGGCCCGATGACCACACCCGGCGCGCCGAGGTCGCCCGCGAGCTCCACGACGCCGCGAAGGTTCGCGACCGTATACGCGCGCATCTCGGCAGCGGCCGCCGCGACGTTGAGGTCGATGTTCGGCATGTTGAGCGTGACGACCCGAAGCCCGTTCGACTCGATGAATCTGCGCAGCGCCTGGCGGCCTGCGCGATCGATGTCGGCCGGCCACAGGTGGTTCGGATACATCATCAGCTCGAACTCGGTGTAGCCGCGTTCGCCGAGTGTCGCGATGCAGTCGCGGACACTTTGGTTCAGCGTGTACGAGTAGGTGTTGACGGCGAACGCCGAGGCTTCACGGGTCATGGCGATGGATCCCTGCGTGGATTTCATATCGGCCGGCGCGCATCAGGCGGCCTTGGCGGCGGCGAACATCCGCCGCCAGTCGCTCGTCGGCTCGAATCCGAGCACTTCCCGCGCGCGCGTGATGTCGAGCACCGAAGCGAGCGGGTTCGCGCGGAAGTACCCGGGATTGCGGACTTCTGGCAGCTTGCCGTAGCGCTCGCGCAGCATGTCGAGCGTGGGTCGCGTGTTCAGGCCGTCGGCCGCCGAGACGAAGAACGCGCGGTATTGCGCATCGCGCGCTTCGAGTGCGAGCCGGAACGCCTGCGCGACGTCCTCCGGCGACACGTACGTCCAGATGTGATAGTTCTGGACGTCGGCGCCGCGCGCCTCGAGCTCCGGATACTCGTGCGGGAACACGATGTGCGTCGGCCGGATCGCGAGCACTTCGAGCTTGCCGCGGTTCGCGTAGCTGCGGCAGATCGACTCGGTCACTTCCTTGCTCAACGAATAGAACTCGATCGGGCGCAGCGGGTGATCCTCGTCGATCGGCAGGTACTGCGGTTCCCAGTCGGGCGGGTTGTAATGCAGTCCCAATGCCGCATCGCTCGATGCGACGACGACGCGTCGCACACCTGTCTCTTCGGCCGCCTGCAGCACGCGCCACGTCCCCTGAACGTTTGTATGGAACGTTTCGTCGGCGGGCGCGGTGCGCGGATTCGGAATCGCGGCGAGATGCACGACGGCGTCCTGGCCGGCGAATGCACGCTTGAGCGCAGCGAAGTCGGTGACGCTCGCATCGACGTGCTTGATGGCCGCGTTCTGCGACGCCTTGATGTCGAGCACGGTCAGCGCGCAGCGCTCGCTCAGGTCCTTCGTGACGTAGCTGCCCAGACGGCCGCTTCCTCCGGTGCAGACGATCTTCTCGAATTGCATTGCCTTTCCCCCGCAACCATGCGCACCCGCACACATTTTTTATTGTGGTATATCGTGCGACGCTATGAAAAACTATAACCACCCGTTTCCGGCGTTGTCAACGCCGTTCTTGAGGTGCCGCGCGGGCGTTCAAACCCGCGCCTCGATACGCGTCCAGTACCACCACGTGCGCTCGACAACCCAGTCCTTCACGTCGTCGCGGAACGCAAGAAAGTGCGGCGATTGCCGGTGCGCTTCGAACGCCGCCTCATCCACATAGCGCTCGATCAGCAGGAACAGCGACGGGTCGCCGTTCTCCTGATGCACGTCGAAGCAATGGCAACCGGGCTCTTTGGCGACGCTCGTGCGCGCGTGACGCAGCAGTCGCGCCTTGAACGGCTCGATCGCGTCGCCATGCACGCGCAAGTGCGCCGTGTGGAAAACCTCCATCGCGGCCTCCGCAATCAATCGACGAGATGCCGCAGGTCATGGTGCGGCTCGAAGCCCAGCACCTCGCGCGCGGGCGACA
>WNGB01000115.1_pt1 | contig 105029 bp, 104 predicted proteins | sample 5400681 | NCBI WGS metagenome assembly WNGB01 (sample SAMN13153367, study PRJNA577476) | soil metagenome | isolation source: 115 cm soil or saprolite under grassland replicate 2 | place: USA:California | collected 2016-06-15 | reverse complement strand
GCCGGAGGCCGACGAGGGTGTGACCGACGACGAGGCCGGTGTGACGGCGGCCGGGCCGGGGCCCACCGAGGTGATGGCGGATGGGCCAGATCCCGTCCGGGGGCGCCGGCGGTGGATCGTGGGCGTGGCTGCGGGGATGGTGCTCGGCCTCGCGGTGCTCCTGCTGGCCCTCCGCCAGACCGCCAGCGGGAACCACCGCGACGTCGTCCCGACCACGCCCATCCACCGGGCCCCCGCGGCCAGCGTGGGGCCGTCCCAGTCGTCGCCGGGCGGCACGGGATCGAAGACCGGGTCCCACCCGGGGACTCCGTCCCCCAGCCCGCCGCCGAGCCCCAGTCCGAGCCCCAGTCCGAGCCCCAGTCCGAGCCCCAGCTCGAGCCCGAGCCCGAGCTCGAGCCCGAGCTCGAGCCCGGCGTCGAGTCCCACCGCGAGCCCCGCATCGAGCCCGAGCTCCGCACCGTCCACCCACACCACCACGGCTGTGCCGGCCACCTCGTCCGCCCCTGCGGTCTCGCCGGCCGACTCCCCGGCGGCGGTGCCCACCGACGGCGCGACGGCCAGTCCCACGGCGTCGATCCGAGCCGTACGGAAAGTGCCTCTGGCCAGCCACGATCGGGGTTGAACGACCCGCCGAAGGGGTACAAGAGAGCCGACATCAAGCGTCGTCCAGGACGGCGAACCGGCCAGGGTCTGACCTCGAGTAGTCCACCCCGGGGTCCGCCAGTCCGGCAAGGGTTCCTCCACCGGTTCCACGAAGACCGGGTCCCGGGACGGCGACGGCGTGGCCGGGACCGCCACGGGCACCGGGAAGGCGAGGGAGGACGACGGAGCGCACTCCGGCGCAGGGGACATCCAGGGGAGCGTGCCCGGCCCGCTTCCCACGGGATCCGAGGACCTCGCCCAGCTGATCTCGCAGGAGACCGAACGGGGCGCGAAGGCAGGCGACGTGGTCGGGTTCGTCGGGAACACCGGCGACGCCCTGGGCACTTCCCCCCACGACCACTTCGAGTGGCACCCGAACGCCGTCGCCCCGTACGACCGGCAGATCGCCGGGACCAACGACGCGGTGGACCCGTTCCCGTACCTCCAGGTGGTCTGCCCACCCGACTGACCGGCCACCCGCGAGGCTCGTGAGACGCGCGCCGCCGGGGCGACCTCCGGTCCCGTGCACCGCCTGCCTCGCTGCTACAGTCGCCGGACGTGAGCCGCAGCCGGTCCCGGCCCGCGCTGTCGGCCGATCTCGCGGTGGCCTGGTCGATCGCCGCCGTCGCGGCCGTGGCCGTCCTGGCCGGGATGGACCCCTCGCCCTTCTCGCCGCCCCTGCTCCCGGGGGACGAACCCGTCGCGCCGCTCACCGGCCTGGCCCACGGATTCGGCCTGGGCGGTCTGTCCTCACACGGCGCCGCGATCCTGGGGCTGCTGCTCATGGCGTTCGCCGTGGGTGGGTTCCTGTTCGGGCTGTGGGAGGCGTGGCGCGGCAGGCTCTCGGTGCGGGTGGTCCTGGGGCTGGGGATCGCGTTCCAGGTGGTGGCCGTGGCCCTTCCCCTGCTGCTGTCGCGCGACGCGTACAGCTACGCGATGTACGGCCGCATCGACGCCGTGCACCACGCGAACCCGTACGTCGTCACGCCGGTCCACTTCCCGCAGGACCCGGTGTACCCCTTCGTCGGCCCGGTCTGGCAGGACACCCCGGTCGTGTACGGGCCGGCGTTCACCCTGCTCGCGGGGACCCTGGCTCGCCTCGTTGCCAGCCCGGTGGGCCTGGTGTGGTCGTTCAAGATCGTCGCCGGGCTGGCTGGGATCGGCACGCTGCTGCTGGTGGCGTGGGCGGCCCGGCGATTGGCCCCGGGGCGAGCGGCGTTCGCCGTCGCGCTGTTCGGCTGGAACCCGGTGGTGTGGGCGTACGCGGTCGGCGGGGGCCACAACGACATGCTGGTGGCCCTGTGCTTCGCCGGGGCCCTGGCCGTGCTGGTGCGGGGCGGCCTGTTCGAGCGGAGACGCGAGCGAGACCCGGCCGGCCGGCCGGTCGCCGAGCTGGTGGCCGTCGGCCTGCTCACCCTCGGCGCGCTGGTCAAGTTGGGGGCCGGGCCGGCCCTGGCGGTGGCGGTCGTCTGGACGGTGGCCCGCCGGCCCCGGGGACGGCGGGCCGGGCTGCTGGCGGCCGAGGTCGCCGTGGTCCTGGTCCTGGTGGTCGCGTTCGCCGGCCTGTACTGGGACACGGCGAACCCGACGCTCGGGCTGGCCGAGCTGTCGAAGCACCGTGAATGGATCAGCCCGGGGAGGCTGCTGATGGCGATGCTGGGGGGGATCGGCGAGCGCCTGTGGGGGGCGGGGGGGCGGACGGCGGTGGAGGCGGTGATCCGGGGGATCCTGGCGGCGGCCACCCTGCTCGCGACCGCGCTGGCGGCGACCGCGGTGGCCCATCGGGCCGCATCGGCCCGATGGAGCGTCGCGGTGGCGGGGGCCGGGTGGGCGTGGGTGCTGCTGGTCACCCTGCTGGCCTCGCCGCTGCTGTTCCCGTGGTACATGGCGTGGCTGCTCCCGGTGGCATGGTTCCTCCCGAAGCACGGGCGTGCCGTGGTGATCGGGATGTCGGCGCTGCTCGCGGCATCCCGGGCGGTGGCCGAGCCGCAGCGGCTGCCCGACCTGTACCCCACGATCCTGCTGATCGGGCACGACGTGATCGGCCCGCTGTTCCTGGTGGCCCTGGTGTGGGTCCTGATCCGGGTCCGGAGGATCGGGAGCGGGGCCTCAGCGCTCGAGGACCCCGCGCTCCCTGTCGAGGCCGAACCGGCGCCACGCCAGGTAGCCCCCGCCGGCCACCGTGGCTGAGAGGATCACCGGCACAGCGCCGGTCAGGCGGACCCCGAGCCGGTCCACCAGGGTCCCCGCCAGCACCAGCGCGGCGAGGCCGGCGGCCGGCGCGGCGGCGATGGCGGTGACCGTGGCTGTGGGGCCCGGGCGCAGCGCGGCGCTGGCCCACCCGAACCCGACCAACCACAGCAGGGCCAGCGCGGCCGCCGCCGAGAGGGCGATGAGCCAGGGGGACGTCGGCCGGGCCGGGTCGGGGACCGGCGGCAGGCCACCGGGCCCGGGGAGCGTGTGAAGGCCGAGGGCGATCACGCCGGGGCCCATCCGTGTCCCCTCGGCCTCGACCTGGTCGAACCCGCGCTCGTTCATGGGCCTGAGCACGAACGCCACCGCGGGGCGGGTCGCGTGGCGAAGCGCGGCCCTGAGATCCTGCAGGTACCGGGTGGACAGCAGGTCGTGGATGGCGTCTCCCGTCCGCGTGGGGCGACGGGCCAGGTAGTCGGCGGGCCCTCCCACGAACAGGTGGACGTCCCGGATGCGGTCGGACGGCATCGCACCCCGCAGCTCGTTGCCCCACCGGGGGATCCCGATGGCCGGATGCTCGTCGACGTCCACGACGAACACCAGCGGCGTCCCCGGGGGCAGCGCCTCGGCCACCCGCGCGGCCGTGCCCGCGGCCGCCATGTCCTGGCCCCGGATCGACTCCGCCGGATGCCACCACGCCAAGGCGGAACCGGCCACGACCGCGGCGACGGCGAGGAGGGCCACCGGGCGGGCCCACCGGTAGCCTCGCCCCGGTCCATCCGGTCCGGCGGACCCGCGACCACCGAGCCGCCACAGCCGGGCCACACCGGCGGCGCCGAGGATGGGGAGCGCGAAGCAGAAGGCCAGGAACCGTTCGCCCGGCACGAACCCGGCGGCCAGCGAGAACGCGATCCCCAACGCGGAGACCACGAGCCACGCCAGCAGGATCCGGCGGCGCAAGCCCCCGCCCGGTTCCCCGACCGGACGTCCCCGTTCCGGGAGCGCGCCGTACACGGCCAGCGGAGCGTGCACCGGGAGCAGCGAGCGGAGCCAGTTCGACCCGAGCCTGCTGCGATACAGGTCGTGCAGGTCGCCGGAGAGCCCGACCCGGCGGAGGAACGCGTCCTTCGACGTGTCGGGGTCGGGGATGGGCCCGGCTCCCGCTCCGAGCGTCGCCCCGAGGCCGGCACCCGCCACGACCGCCCCGCCCACCACGGCCGCCAGGATCCGGCGTCCCTCCGACCCCGCCGCCATCGCCGGCCCGACGCCGCGCGGCGACGCCACGACCGCCCCCCAGGCCCCGGCCACCAGGAGCACGGCGATGCCCACCAGGAGGAACGCGACGTGGGTCAGGCCGGCCGCGCCCAGCAGCGCGGCGGCCAGGACCGTGCCGCCGCGGCGGCCGGCGACGAGCGATCCCATCGCGCCCAGGCACAGCACTCCCGCCGTCAGGCTGGCCATGTAGCCGTTGGCCAGGGTCGCGGCGAACAGGCCGGCGAACAGCCCGGCCAGCGCCCACGTGACGGTCGCCGAGCGTGCCTCCGGGGCGTTCGCGTGCGGGTCCTGGGAGCGGGCCCCGGCCAGGGCGGCGGCGGCCAGGCCCAGCGCGGCGGCCACCGCCGCCCCGATCGCCGCGACGGTCTGCGCCGGGGAGAAGCGGAGCGTTCCCCGGACGACCAGGGCCAGCGCCGGCACGCCGGGCCGGTACCCGGTCGCCGACAGCCCGTCCCGGCCGGCGATCCGGGCCCACCACAGGTACACCGGGGCATCCGCGCCGACGGCGAACCGGTACCCCCGGATCACGTACGGGGCCACGTAGAAGGCCAGCAGGAGGAGCCCCAGGCCCCCGAGCACCGCCGGCGAGCGCGCCCTGCCCCAGGCGTCGCGGAGCGACGCCCGGGCCCCGCCGGGAGAGGGATGGTCGGCCAAGCGGCCGTCATGCTACCGGGGGCCGAAACCGGGGACGCCGCCTCGCTCGCTTGCCGTGGGGACTGGCGGCTCGCATCCTGGGAACCGTGACCGAACGGATCCGGCCGCAGGAGCGGTCCCCGCGCCCCACTCCGTCGCTCCCGCCGGGCGACGACCGGGGCCTCGGGCCGTTCGCCCGGATCGAGCCCATCGGCGCCCGCCGCCTGGCGGCCGTGGCCGGCCTGTCGGCGCTGTGCACGGCCCTGCTGTGGCTCCGCACCGACCACCTCACGCCCGGGAGCCCGTATTTCGGCCTGCCCTGGGACCACCACATGTACATCTTCATGGCCACCCACGGGCCGCTGTCGTTCCACGTGGCCCCATTCGGGTGGCGGGTGCTCGGTCCCCTCGCGGTGTGGGCGCTCCCGGGAGGCGTCCAGGGCGGGTTCCAGGCCCTGGCCGTGGCCAGCGTGGCCCTGACCGGGGTCGTGTTGTGGGCCGTGTGCCGGCGGCTGGGGTTCGGCGCGGCCCCGGCCACCGCGGGGATGCTCCTGTACTTCTCGCTGGGGTACGCCACGAAGTGGACCCTGTTCGACTTCTGGCTGAGCGATCCCCTGGCGTTCCTGCTGGTGGTGGGGGCGGTCCTGCTGGCGCTGTCCGGGCGCGACCTGGCGTTCGCAGTGTGCCTCGTGGCCGGGGTCCTGGCCAAGGAGAGCGCGGTGTTCGTGGCGCCCCTGTTCTACACCCTCCGGGCCCGCCGGCCGTGGGACCCGGCCCTGGCCGCGCGGACCGCCGCGGTGACCCTGCCCGCCGTGGCCGCCCTGGTCGCCGTGCACCTCGGCATCCCGGCCATGAACTCGGACCCGGCATATGTGGCGTCGCTCCCGCGACCCATCCGTCTGAACACGATCCCCCACTACACCTACGGCACCGTCCTGCACGACACCGTCGTCCGGCGCCTCCACCACTGGCCCCGGACCGTCGTGGGGTCGCTGTCGGCGTTCGGCGTCCTGGTCCCGGCGCTGGCCCTGGTCGGCCTCCGGCGGCCGGCCGCGCGCTCGTTCGCCCTCCGGGCGGTGCCGTTCCTGCTGTTGGTGTACGTGCAGCTCCTGTTCGCATTCAACACTGAGCGGCTCCTGGTGCTGGGGGTCGTGGCCCTGGTCCCGCTCGCGCTGTGGGGGGTGGCGGAGCTCATGGAGATCAGGGGGTCGGGTCCGGCGGCGTTCGTGGCCCTGGCCGGGGCGTTCACACTGGCGCAGCTGGCCGGCCGCCACGAGTGGGAACCGAACCCGCTGATCCAGCTCGCCCTGCTCGCGGCGTTCTTCCCGCTGGTCGGACCGTGGAACCCCTGGCGCGGTGCGCGGCCCGTGCCCTTCGTCGCTTCCGACGGGCCCGGCCGCCCCCGCCGATAGAATCGCGGGCTCGTGGAACCCGATGGATTCCTGGTCGATCCGACCCTCGCCGCCGACGTGCTGCGCGCCGCGCTGGCCCGAGGGGGGACCTTCGCCGAGCTGTTCGTTGAGGAGCGGCGGTCGCTGGGCGTCCGGCTGGACGACGGCAAGATCGAGGAGCTCGACACCGGCCTCGACCGGGGGGCGGGGGTCAGGGTGGTCCGGGGGACCTCGGCCGGCTACGCGTACTCGAACCGCCTGGACCGCGAGAGCCTCCTTGAGGCCGCGGCGGCCGCGTCGGCCTCGGGCCGCGATAAAGAGGCGACGCGAGCCGTGGACCTCCGGCGAATCGAGCCCGAGGTCCGGCACGTGGCCGAGCGACCCGCCGGGCAGGTGTCCGAGGACCGGAAGGTGCAGTGGCTCCGCGAGGCCGACGAGGCAGCCCGGGGCGTCGACCAGGCCGTCCGCCAGGTGGTGGTGGGGTACGGCGACTCGGCCCAGCGCGTGATGATCGCCGCCTCCGACGGACGGCTGGTCGTGGAGGAGCGCCCCCGGATCCGCCTGGTGGTTCAGGTCGTGGCGGCCCGGGACGGGGTCATCCAGACGGGGTTCTACGGGCCGGCGCTCGTAGCCGGAGTGGAGTTCGTGGACAGGTTCCCGCCGGCGGAGATCGCGGAGCGGGCCGCCCGCCAGGCCATGGCCATGCTCGACGGCATCCCGGCCCCGGCGGGGGAGATGCCGGTGGTGATGGGGCCGGGCGGGGGCGGCGTGCTGTTCCACGAGGCGTGCGGCCACGGGCTGGAGGCCGACCTGGTCCAGAAGGAGTCCTCGATCTACCGGGGGAAGCTCGGCGAGCGATGCGCGTCGCCGCTGGTGAGTGGGGTGGACGACGCCACCGTGCCCGGCGAATGGGGCTCGTTCTCGTTCGATGACGAGGGATCGCCGGCGCAGCGGACCGTGCTGTTCTCCGAGGGGGTCCTGGAGGGATACCTGTACGACAGGATCCGGTCCGGCCACGACGGCGTGGCGTCCTCGGGCAACGGCCGGCGGCAGTCCTACGCCAACCTCCCCATCCCCCGGATGACGAACACGTACATCCTGCCCGGGGAGTCGGCCCCCGAGGACGTGATCGCCGACACCTCGGGCGGGTTCTACGCGAAGCGGCTGGGCGGGGGCCAGGTGAACCCGGCCACCGGCGACTTCGTGTTCGGGGTCACGGAGGGCTACCTCATCGAGCACGGCGAGGTCACCCGGGCCGTCCGGGGGGCGAACCTGGTGGGCAACGGGACCGGGATCCTGCAGGCCATCGACGCCGTGGCCGGCGATTTCGACACGTTCGTCGGGATCTGTGGGAAGGAGGGGCAGGGCGTTCCGGTGGGGAACGGCAGCCCGACCCTTCGGATCGCGCGCATGACGGTGGGGGGGATGGCGTGACCGTGGCCGCCGACCTCCTGGACCTGTGCGCGGAAGCGGTCCACGCCGCTTCCGGGAGCGAGGAGGTCGAGGCCTTCGCCCAGGAGTCCCGGCGGACCGACGTGCGGGCCCGGGCGGGTGAGGTCGAGGTCCTGACGTTCGCCGAGAGCCGTGGGGTGGGGGTCCGCGTGATCACCGGGAGCCGGATGGGCTACGCGTGGGTGGCCGATCCGACGTCGCAGGAGGTCCGCGAGGCCGTGGACCGGGCCCGGGCCACCGCCGCCCTGGCCGGAGCCGACGAACACAACGCGCTGCCGGGGCCGGCCCGGCCGCAGCCGCTGGACGGGCTGTTCCGGGAGTCGCTGGTCGGCATGCCCACCGAGCGGAAGGTGACGCTGGCCCTCGACCTCGAGGTGGCGGCCACCCGGCTCGATCCCCGGGTCCGCAAGGTCCAGGTGGCGGGGTACGGCGACGCGGTGTCGCGGGTGGCCATCGCCAGCTCGCGGGGGGTGTCGGCGGAATACCGGAGGACCGACTGCTGGTGCTCGGTGTCGGCCCTCGCAGAGCACGACGGCGAGACCCAGACCGGGTCGACGTTCCGCCAGGGCCGGCAGGCCGACGAGCTGGACTGGATGGCCTGCGCCCGGGAGGCCGTGGACCGGGGGACCCGGCTGCTCGGGGCCCGCAAGCCCGAGTCAAGGCGGGTGCCGGTGGTGCTGGACCCCGCCGCCGCCGTGTCGTTCCTCGGCGTGCTCTCCGGGGCCCTGTCCGCGGAGTCCGTCCAGAAGGGACGGTCGCTGTTCGCGGACCTGCTCGGCGAGCCGGTGGGGTCCGCGGAGGTGCACCTGGTGGACGACGGGCGGCTCCTGGCCGGCCCCGGCGCCGCTCCTGTGGACGACGAGGGCGTGCCCACCCAGCGCACCGCGCTGATCGACCGGGGCCGGCTGTCCGCGTTCCTGCACAACACCCGGACGGCGCTGAAGGGCCGGACCCTGTCCACGGGGAACGCCGGGCGAGCGGGGTTCCGGAGCCCGCCCGGGGTGGCCCCCACCAACCTGTTCCTCGCTGCCGGGAAGGCCTCGCCCGACGACCTGCTGGCCGGTGCGGAGGGCGGCGTCTACATCCAGGAGGTCTCCGGGGTGCACTCGGGGGCGAACCCCATCTCGGGCCAGTTCTCGGTGGGGGCGACGGGTCTGCGCATCACCGGGGGCGAGCTCGGGGAGCCCCTCCGGGAGATGACGGTGGCCAGCACGCTGCCCCGGATGCTCATGGCGGTGTCGGCGGTGGCCTCGGACCTCCGGTTCTTCGGAGGGACCGGCTCCCCGACCGTCCTGGTGGGCGAGATGACGGTGGGCGGCACGTGAGCGGCCCGGCGGGCGACGAGTTCCAGGGCCTGTCGGTCGAGTACCTCCTGCTGTGCGACGCGGCCCAGGTGTCCGACGCGAAGCTGTACGTCCTGGGCGGGGGGTGGGACCGCGTGGCCCTGCCCTCGTACCCGGTGACGCTGCCCACGGGCATCGCGATCGGCGTGCGCGTGGAGTGGACCGAGACCAACCGCAAGCACCGCCTGGTGGTCCGGGGCCTGACCTCCGACGCCGACCGCGAGCTGTTCCGGGCCGAGGGCGAGTTCGAGGTGGGCCGCCCTCCCGGCATGCCCCACGGCATGAGCCAGCTGTTCCAGCTCGCCATGAACGTCCCCCTCCACGTCCCCGGGCCGGGCTCCTACATCATCGAGGCCGTGGTCGACGAGGGCGCCGCCGTCCGGTCCTTCCCCTTTCTCGCGGCGCAGATCCCCGGCTGATTCCCCGCATCCGGGGCGCGCGCATGGGCGCCGGGATCATGAAGCGCCCTCGGGAGGCTCGATCGAGATCGACACGGCGGCGAATGCGGTGGCGGAGGCGAGGCTCTCCGCCTGGCTCGGCGTGACCAGGAGGACCAGGGTTCGCGTGCCCTCGGTGGCTTCGGCGCCGGCGATGCCGGCGGAGGGATCGGTGGCGCCGAGGACGGCCAGGACCGGCAGGGCTTCGGCCACGGTCTCCGTGTGCCGCCGGCCGGTGGCGTAGGTGGCCAGGAGGTCCACCCGGTCGCCGGGGCCGAGCGAATCGGCCGGGAGCTGGACCGGGACGGTGACGGCCCGGAACCCCTCGGGGACCAGCGCGGCGATCGGTCCGGCCCGCCCAGGGCCGAGCCGGGTGTCGGTGAGGACCTCGCTCTCCGACATGGCGGCCAGCAGGACCCTCCCGGCCGCCTCCTCCGCTTCCGGGATCGCGCCGGGCGGCGCGAAGTTCGACGGGACGATCTCCGTCCGGAGCATGGTGGGCTGGAGCCTCACGCCTCGGGGCAGGTCGCCGGCGGCGACGAGCACGGTGGTCGGCGGGCCGAGCGAGGGGGCCATGGCCCGGACCCGTTCGGAGTATCCCCGGACCACCAGGAACGCGGCGAGGCCGAACACCACGGCCAGGCCGCCGAACAGCTTGGACGAGCGAGACCACTTCCTGCCCATACGGCTCCTTTCCGGCGCCGCGGGGACCCACGCGGCCACGGGCGGCGCCGCTGCAGGGGGAGGAAGGACGGCCCGACGCTACCCCGGCCCGGAGCCGTTGTCAGTGAGCTTCGTCACACGCCTGCGGGTCAGCGGCGACGGGTCGGCTTCTGCTCCAGGGGGAGGCCCCGCCAGCGGAACTCCTCCAGGGCCTCGTTCCCGACGATCATCCGGACCGCTTCGCGGATGCGGTCGGCGAGCTGGCCGGGATCGTCGGTGGTCTTGAAGCGCAGTTCGACGGTGATGAGCTGGAGCTCGGCCATGTGCCGATCCTACTCGCGCCCGCCGCCGTGCCCGTGGTCAGGGCTCGAACCTGGCCCCCTCCAGCGCCGTGGCACAGGGACACGCGCGGTCCTTCGGGACCGAGGGGATGGCCGCGAACAGGAGGTCGCGCAGGCGGGCGTTGTTCTCGTTGAACACCCGGATGACCTCCTCATGGGTCACCGCCGGGGTGTCGCCCACGCCGACGTCGTAGTCGGTGACCAGCGAGATGTTCGCGAAGCACATCTCGAGCTCGCGGGCCAGCGGCGCCTCCGGATACTGGGTCATGTTGATGACCTCCCACCCCTGGCGCTGGAACCACGCCGACTCCGCACGCGTCGAGAACCGCGGCCCCTGGATCACCACGACGGTCCCGGTCTCATGCAGGTTCAGCTCGAGCTCCCGGCCCGTCGCGATCAGCGCCGAGCGCATCTCCGGGCAGTACGGATCGGCGAACGAGATGTGGGTGGTCAGGGGGCCGTCGAAGAACGTGTCGGCCCGGCTCCGGGTGCGATCCACGATCTGGTCGCAGATCACGAACGACCCCGGTGCGATGTGCAGCTGGAGCGACCCCACCGCGCTCGGCGCGAACAGCCGCTCCACGCCGAGCTCCTTCATGGCCCAGACGTTGGCCCGGTATGGCACGACGTGCGGCGGGAGCTCGTGCTTGCGGCCATGGCGGGGCAGGAACGCCACCCGCAGCCCGTCCACGTCGCCCAGCGCGATCGGTGCCGAGGGGTTTCCGTACGGCGTCTCGAGCTCGACCTCTTCCACGACGTCGACGAAGGAGTAGAACCCCGAGCCACCGAACACGCCGACCGTCGCGGTGCTCAGCCCGAGTGCCCCTTCGAACCGCCGGCCGGGGCCGGCTGCTTCGACCCCCCGGAGCCCCCGGAGCCGCCGGAGCCGCCGGAGCCGCCGGACCCGCCCGACCCGCCGGAGCCCTTCGACTCCGTCTTCGAATCGGGCTTCGACGACGAGGAGGACGACGACGAGTCGCCCCCGCCTTTCGCTCCCGCCTTCGCTCCCGAGCGGCTGTCGGTCTTGTAGAACCCGGACCCCCGGAACAGGATCCCGGCCGGATGGAACACCTTGCGGAGCGTCCCGCCGCAGTGCGGGCACGTCGACAGCGGCTCGTCGCTGAACGGCTGAAAGACCTCGATGTGCCGTTCGCACTGCAGGCACGCGTACTCGTAGGTGGGCATGATCACAGGCATTCTACTGGACGGGTGCTCCCCACCCGCCCCCGATCACGGCCGCGACCAGCGCGAACGCCGCGTGGTCGGCTCCGCCAGGTGATGTTCGTCGAGTACCGCAGGGACTGGGCGGTCCGCGGGTCGCGGTTCAGGGCGCGCCACAGCTGGCTCCAGGCCTTGTTCGGCGGGTTCCGCATCCCGCGGCACCGGTCGCGGGAATCGATGCACGACTGCAGCTGGCTCATGGCCCCGGCGATCTCCTCGAGGAGAAAGGGGCAACCGGCACCGAAACGGGACGCATTGTCAGCCGGGCGGCCCGGGGCCGGGATCCCGGGGCGGCCGGCATTCCACCGCCCCGTCCTCGGTCACCACCACGTCGACACGCTGGTCGAGGTGGCCCGCCGGCACCGCGTCGGCGAGCTGCACCGCGAACCCCACCCCGACCCGCACGGAGCCCGGCCCCAGGCGCGTCAGGTACCGGTCGTAGTGGCCCCCGCCGTATCCCAGGCGGTGGCCGGCCCGGTCGAACGCGAGCCCCGGGGCGATCACGACGTCGACCTCTGCGGGATCCACGGCCACCCGCCGGGCGGGCTCCTTGGGCCCGTACGACGTGTGGACCAGCGTCTCGCCCGGGAGGACCTCCGCCGCCTCCATGTTTCCCGCGTCGAGGAACGGGAGCAGCACGCGGTGCCCGCCCGCCAGGAGGCGTTCGACGAGGCCGGAGGTCGGGACCTCCGAGCCGAACGAGTAGAACACCAGGACCGTGCCGGCCTCCCGAACCGCGGGCAGCGCCAGGACGGCCTCCTCGATGGCCGCCGCCGCGGCCAGGCGCTCGGGGACCCCGACGGCCGCTCGGCGCGCCCGCATCTCGCGGCGCATCGCCTCCTTCCCGGCGTCGGCGTTCCCGGCCATGGCGCCATTCCACCACCCCATGGCGATCCCGCGGTAGGCTCCCGCTGCCCGCGGGGTCGCTGCCCCGCGGATCGCCGGGGCCGGCCCTCGGCGAGGGGAGCGATGAGCCGATGAGGATGCCATGAAGGTCGGCAAGGCGGTGATCCCCGCCGCGGGTCTCGGGACGCGGTTCCTGCCCGCGACGAAAGCCCAGCCCAAGGAGATGCTCCCGGTGCTGGACAAGCCGGCAATCCAGTACGTCGTGGAGGAGGCCGTCCGGGCCGGGATCACCGACATTCTCATCGTCACCGGCCGGGGCAAGCGGACCATCGAGGACCACTTCGACCGGTCGTTCGAGCTCGAGTACTACCTGCAGCAGAAGGGGAAGCACGACCTGCTGGAGGAGCTCAAGCGGGTCGGCGAGGACGCGATCATCCACTACATCCGCCAGCGCGACCCCCAGGGGCTGGGCAACGCCGTGGCCGTGGCGGAACCCCACGTCGGCGGGCACCCGTTCGCCTGCCTGCTGGGCGACGACATCATGGCCGAGACGAACCCGCTCCTGCAGCAGATGCTGAAGGTGCACGAACGGTACGGGCGGAGCGTGATCGCCGTGCAGGAGGTCCCGAGGAGCGAGATCTCGCTGTACGGGTGCATCCAGCCGGAGTTCGTGGAGGACAACCTGGCCCGGATCGTGTCGATCGTCGAGAAGCCCGAGCCGGGCGACGCGCCCTCGAACCTGGCGGCCATCGGGCGGTACGTGCTGACCCCGGAGATCTTCGACGCCCTCCGCGAGATCGAGCCCGGCGTGGGCGGCGAGGTCCAGCTCACCGACGCGCTGAACCGGCTGGCCCAGGAGCAGGCGGTGTACGCGTTCGTGTTCGAGGGCGGGCGCTACGACATCGGGAACAAGCTCGACTACCTCAAGGCCACCGTGGAGCTCGCCATCGACCGCGAGGACGTCGGCAAGCAGTTCCGGGAGTTCCTGGCCGACCTGGTGCAGCGGCGCAGGCTGCTGTAGCGCTGCCCCGCCGGTGCGTCACGACTTCGCGAGATGCTCCACCAGGCGGCGCGCATAGACGTCCTCCCACCGCTCGCCCGGCGGATTCGCCGCGGTGAAGTCCTTGTCGCACTGCACGAGCAGCCATACCAGCTCGCTCCGGACGGGCTTCGTTCCCAGGATGTCGGGGAGCTCGGAGAGATCGATCAGCCAGCTCGCGTACCACGACGCCCAGTCCGGGTCGTTGCCGTCCACGATCCGGTAGACGGTGTGGTGGGTCTCGCCGGCCTCGTGCAGGAGCTCCGCGATCCTCGTTTCCCGCTCGTCCACGTCCGCCTCCCGCCTCCGTCGTGTCGTCTGGGATCAGGTCCGTCTCCGCGTCCGGCCGTTACATCGAACCCCGGCCCGTGCGGATGCTCGGTTCGACGACGGCAACCGGATCGTGGACCACCGCCGGATAGACTGCGGGCATGGCGCAGGCGCGATCCGGGCACGAGCACGACCACGGGCCTGCCACCGGCATGCTCCGGGTGGAGGAGGCCAGGGAACGGATCCTGTCGGCCATCCAGCCGCTGGCCCCCATCGAGCTGCCGCTCCAGGAGGCCCACGGGTGCGTGGTGGCGGCCGATGCCATCGCCCAGAGCCACCTTCCCGAGTTCTCGTCCTCGGCCATGGACGGGTACGCCTGCCGGTCCCACGACGTCGTGGGAGCGACGCCGGAGGCGCCGGTCACGCTCCGGGTGGTGGGCCTGGCGCGGATCGGGCGGCGACCCGACGCCACGGTGGGCGGGGGGGAAGCCGTCCGGATCGACACGGGTGCGCCGATGCCGGCCGGCGCCGACTGCGTGGCCCCCATCGAGTACGCCGCGGCCGCCGGCGACCGCGTTCGCATCGTGCGGGAGTTCGCCGAGGGCCGAAACGTCAGGGCGGCCGGGGAGGACGTCCGGGCCGGACAGGTCATGGTCCCCGCGGGGCGGCGCCTGTCGGGGGCCGAGCTGGGCCTGCTGGCCATCTCGGGGCACCCCCACGTGCTGACGCACCCGCGGCCCCGGGTCATCGTGCTGTCCACCGGCGACGAGCTGGTGGAGCCGTGGCAGAAGCCCGCGTTCGGGCAGGTCCGCGACTCGAACTCGTTCACGATCTTCGGCGGCTTGCGGGAGGCGGGCGCGGTGCCGTACCTGGGTGGGATCGTCCGGGACGAGCCCGAACACCTCAAGGAGGCCATCGTGTCGCACCTGGTCCAGGCCGACGCGTACATCTCGAGCGGCGGTGTGTCGGTGGGGGAGCGCGACGTGGTGAAGCGGGCCTTCTTCCGCCGGGGCGAGGTGGAGTTCTTCCGGGTGGCCATGCAGCCGGGCATGCCGCAGGCGTTCGGGACGATCGAGGGCAAGCCGTACTTCGGGCTCCCCGGCAACCCCGTGTCGGTGTTCGTGTCCTACGAGGTGTTCGTGCGGCCGGCCATCCTGAAGCTCATGGGACGCACCGACCTCTTCCGCCCTGAGGTCACCGCCCGGCTCACCGCGGAGATCTCCGGGCCCAGGGACCGGGTGCAGTTCGCGCGGGTCATCGTCCGCCGGGGGCCCAAGGGGTGGGAGGCCGAGTCGACCGGGGCCGGCGGGTCGAACCTGATCTCGACGGTGGCCCGGGCCAACGGCCTGGCCGTGATCCCGGCCGGGCAGGAGAAGGCGACGGCCGGCTCGGAGGTCCGGGTCATGGTGTTCCGGGCCCTGGAGCCCTGAGGCCCGGAGCGCCGAGGTGAGCCCCGACGACGCCGCCCGGATGGTGGAGGTCGGCGCGAAGGACGTCACGGAGCGCGAGGCCGTGGCCGAGGCGTTTCTGCGAACCACCCCCGACGCGGTGCGGCACCTGATGGATGGCACCCGCAAGGGGAATCCGCTGGAGGCCGCCCGCATCGCCGGGGTCATGGGGGTGAAGCGGACTCCGGACCTCCTCCCCTTCTGCCATCCCCTGGCCGTCACCGGCTCGGAGGTCCTGGTGGAGCCCGACCCCGACTCGGGCTCCGTTCGGGTCCAGGCCACCGTTCGGGCCCGGGACCGGACGGGGGTGGAGATGGAGGCGCTGACCGCGGCCGCCGTGGCCGCGCTGTCGCTGTACGACACGGCCAAGGAGTTCCACCGTTCGGCCGAGATCGCCGGCATCCGCCTGCTGTCCAAGCGCGGCGGCAAGAGCGGCGACTACGTGGCCGAGCAGTCGCCATAGGCCCCCACGAAGGCGGCCGCGCCGGACCGCGACTATGGCGAAGAAATTTCACCGATGGTATTTGCCGACCCCATATGTTGTGTTACCGTCCCTTCCCAGCCCACATGTTGTGGCCGAACCCCGGGGATACGGCAGACAAGGGGCGGGGATGGATTGGATATTGCTTGGAGTGTTGGGCATAGTCTGGATGGCGTACGTCTTCCCCACTCGAGTCCGGCATGGGCGCGCGCGCTCGAGCGTCGACCAGTTCGAGAGGGACATGGGCCTGTTGGAGCAGACAGAGAAGGCCACCGGGCGCTGGATCGTCGCCCCCCGTAAGGGGGAGCCGTTCGTGGGCCGGCAGCAGCGAGCCCGAGCGCGAGTCCGTGACCGTCGCCGCAAGATCCTGGTGTTCCTGCTCGAGGCCCTGGCCCTGACGCTCCTCATCGGGATCTTCCCGCCGCTGCACGGGATGTGGATACTGTCCGGTGCGCTGTTCCTCGTGCTGGCCGGCTACGTCTGGCTCCTGGTGGAGTTCAAGGCGCGTGAGGCGGCCCGGCCCCGGCTGGCCCGGGCGGAGGGTTCGGCGAGGGTCGACGTGCCGCTGGGACCCGCGGCCCCCGACCCCGACGAGGAGCTCCCGTGGCTCCGCGACGGCGACATGGTCCACGTGCGGGTCCACACCGCCCGGGACCTCGAGCTCGCCGGCATCCCGGTCTAGCTCCGGTCCACGCGCCGCGCAGCCACCCGGCGCCACGCGTACCATCGTTCCCGACGTGGACCTCGACCCCGTGGCCCGGCAGTTCCGGGAATCCTTCGACCGGAAGATGGCGGCGCGGGAACGCGCCCTGGCGGCGTCGCGAAGGGCCATCCGGAGCAGCGCGAACGCCATCCGGGCGCTGCACCGTCTGGAGCGGGGACGGGCCCGGGAGCTCATCGATGAGGCGCGGGCGGCCATCGCCGACGGGGTGGCCGCGGTGGCCGATCATCCCGACGTGGCCAACGCCGGGTTCCTCCAGGACGCCCAGAAGGAGTACGTGGAGGCCCGCTTCACCGAGGCCATCATCGACGGCGCCACCGAGCCGCCCTCGCCCCAGGAGCTCGGCGTGGAGCCGGCCCCCTACCTGAACGGCATGTCCGAGGCCATCGGCGAGACCCGCCGCCACATCCTGGACCTCCTGCGAAAGGGCGACGTGGCCACCAGCGAGCGGATGCTCGAGTCCATGGACGACATCTACTACGTGCTGGCGTCCATGGACTATCCCGACGCCATCACCGGGAACCTCCGCCGCTCGACCGACGTGGCCCGCTCGATCATGGAGAAGACCCGCGGCGACCTGTCGCTGGCCCTGGTCCAGCGCGACCTCCGCCAGGCCCTCGACCGCCACACCCGCGCCGTGCTCGCCCGGGGTTTGCCCCGTGACGAGCCCGCGTCTGGGGACGACCCTTCGACCTGAGGCGGTGGGCCGTTGACCTCCGGAGGCCCCCCCCGCGCAGCCGGCTCGGGAGGTCGTTGCGTGCGGGGGTCGTCTCACACCACGCGCAGCGGGCCGAGGAACGCGTCGGCCGTGGGGCGGTCTCCGTCGATCGTGACGTCGCCGCGCGCTTCGGCTTCCGCAAACGTCCCCCGAGCCGCGGCGGCCAGCACGAATGCCGGCGCGGGTCCGGAGATCGTGGCCTCGGGGGCGGGACCCTGCGGGCCGTCGGCCGGTGGGTCGCCATAGCCGGCCCGGCCGGAGCGGAAATCCGCCCACCACGGCGGGAGCGGAACGCCGGAGAGGTCGATCCGGATCCGGCCGGGGCGGTCCGCCAGCGACGGGAGCACCGAGGTCCCGGCCGCTCACAGGACGAACCCGGCCACGGTGGCCAGGTCGGCGGTCTCGTCGGCCATGCCCAGGGCCCGGCGGATGTCCTGGCGGTGGACCCACTCGTCGAACGGCCGGGACCACGGGAACATCGCGGCGGGTCCCTTCCCCCACATCGTCGGGACCCGCACGCGGAACGCGGCGGCCGGCGCCGCCTTGACCAGGGCACGGAGGCGCCGTCCCCACGAGTCCAGGGCCAGGAGGATCTCCGGGACGGGCCGGTCGGCGAACTTCCCCACCACGCGGTCGTTCCACCGCTCGAGCTTCTCGGTGGAGGTGAAGACCTTGGGGAAGATCGCGCCGGTCACCGAGGCCCGGTCGGTGGTGATGAGGTGGGCGGCCACCTCGCGGATCCGCCACCGGGGGAGGGCCTCGACCTCCCACTGGGCCGGCTCCAGGGATCGGAGCAGCGCCAGCGTCCGCATCCGCTCCATGCGGATCCCACGCAGGATCTCGTCCTTGGTAACAGGGAGCTCCACGTCTCCCCGAGGATACGGGGGTCCCGCCGGGGATGTTTCGCTGATACCCTTCCCACGGTCCAGCCCTGGGAGAAGGAGGAGGGGACATGGCCTTTCGCAAGGACAAGATCAAGGAGCAGTTCAACTCGGTGATTCCGCCGGCGCTCGAGCCCGGCGAGCAGGTCATCGGCGGCGTGTACTGCCAGACCGGCCCCAGCCCGTGGCTGCAGGGCGGCATCGGGCTGCTCATCATGCTGATGTTGGGGGCCAAGTGGTACTTCTTCGTGGTCACCGACCGCCGCCTGCTGTGGTTCCGGGCCAGCATGTGGACCCAGCGCCCCAAGGGCCAGATGGAGGCCGACCCGCGGAGCCAGGTCCAGGTCCACGACGTGGACGTGGACAACGTGATCTGGAGCAAGTTCCGGGTCCAGCGCTCCACCGGCAAGGACGTGCGTGTGAACGTCCACCGCATCTGGCGCGACGAGGTCCAGGCGCTCATGCCGGCCCTCGCCGGCCAGCCCGCCCAGCCGGGTCAGCCCGGGGCGCAGCTCCCGCCGCTGCCCCCCGCCCAGCCCGGCCAGTTCCAGGCCTAGACACGCACGACGTCGCACGAGGGGTCCCCGGCCGAAGTGCCGTGGGACCCCTCTGCTACCCTAGCCCCGACCCGGGGGTGTAGCTCAGACCGGTAGAGCGCTGCCTTCGCACGGCAGAGGTCGGCGGTTCGAATCCGCTCACCTCCACCCGAGAGGTAGCGTGGCAGCAATCGCTGGTGTCAGGGCGCTCGCCAGACCTCGTGGCGAGGGCTGGGATCGGCGTGACTTGTGGTCCGGGTCAGGAGGCATCGTTCGATGTCGAACCCGAACAGCAGCTCGGCCTCCCCGGGTGGGGGGACTCGGAGGGTCGATCGCTCCGTGACGAATTGCTCGGCGAGCTGTTCGCGCAGCGATGGATCATCGACTCGACGGGATGCTCCCATCAGATAGAAGGCGTCCTCGTTGTGCTCGGACGGGAATGAATGCATCGCATACCGACCGTCGCGGAGGAGGTCCTTCTGCTTCGGAGACTCGACGATGAACGCGTACAGGCCATCCTCGGTTAGGAGCGGACACATCGGATGCAGCCGCGGGCCGCCGTCAATCCGGACGGTCCCGAGGAACGCCAGGCCCACCCGGAACTGGTAGAGCAGCGCCCGGCCTGCTTCGGCCAGGTCCGGTCGAAGACGCTCGAAGTCCCCCCAAGGTCGTCATGTCCGCACCGTGGCAAATTGAAAATTCACTGTCAACGCGAGGACCGGAGCGTGCCGAACTCGCCATCGCACATCGAACCTCTGCACTTGTTCGCCTTCATGAAGGGCGTGATCGCAGCTCACCGCAGGGCACAGGGTTGAGCGCGCTTGAACCGGGCAGGCCAGCAAGGCCTTCTTGGAGGTGTTTGATCTGGTTCGAATGCCGTCCCCTCACCTCCACAACCAAGGCGACCGGTGCGCGAACCGGCTTCCCCAGGATGCAGCCGGTTGTCGGCGACCTCTAGCGTGACTATAATCCTGGTCATGACCGAGACACTTCCGCTTGCTGAGATCAAGGCGAGGCTGTCCGAGATCGTGGACATGGTCGAGGGACAGCACGAGCGGATCACGCTCACCCGGAACGGCCGGCCGGCAGCGGTGCTCATCAGCCCGGAGGATCTCGAGTCGCTCGAGGACACGCTCGAGCTTCTCTCCGACCCGAAGGCGGTGCGCGAGATCGAACGGGCTCGCCAGGAGATCGCGAAAGGCAAGGGGATCGGAGCCGAGGAGCTCAAGGCCCGGTACCTCGCCGGCCGGTGACATACCGTCCCTGGGAGCTGATCGTCGCTCCCTCGGTCGACAGGACGCTCTCCCGCCTGCCGGAGAAGGCCGCGGCCGCGGTGGTGGAGTTCATGCTCGGACCGTTGCTCGAGAATCCGCATCGCGTCGGTTACCCGCTGCGGCGGGAGCTCTCTGGACTCCATGCCGCACGACGAGGGCCCTACCGAGTGGTCTACGAGATCGACGACGACGCACGGCAGATCCACGTCTTGCGTGTCGACCACCGGGCTGACGTCTATCGGCCTCAGTAGCGGAGCCGGCTCGGGCGGAACGACATCGTCGAAAGGGCGCGACACCCGAGCGGTTCGCGCACCGAGCAATCAAGACCACTTGATCTTCTTGTGCGCGAACCAGCGCCGGGACTCGATGCGTCGGGATGATCAGATCCCGGCTCATCACCCGCAGCTCCTTCACGAGCTTGCGGATCAGCGGTCTATCCCTGCTGAGCCGTGCCGCTGTAGAGAGCGACGGTCCAGCTGCGGGTCGCTCGGGTCGCCGTGGACGAAGACCACCGGCTCGCCCTGGCGCGGGGATCGCGGTACGGGAGCGTCGTGCCCGCCGACAGTAACGTCTGCACGCCGTCGAACCCAGCCGTCACGCTTCGATCCTTGCACGCTGCCGTGGCAGGGGGAAGGCGGTCCTCGCGAGGCTCCGTCGCGAGTGCACGCTCGGAGACGGCTGTGCTCAGCTTGCCACCACGCAGAGGGCGACCCCTGGGAGCTCATAGCCAGGCTGGGTCGCGAAGCGGGGAAACGACTCTTCGACCTCTCCCTTAACCGCCGCCCGCTCGGCGTCCGACAGCCCGCGCACCGCGAGCCCGATTGGGCCGGCGGTGTCGGCGATCACGCTCAGGTACTCCTCGACGTCCGGGAGCGCGAAGCGCACCGAGACCTCCTCGGTGCGCACGTCGGCGAACCCGGCGCCCTCGAGCAGGGCGGTGGTGTGCTCGGCGCTCGCCATACTGAAGATCCCTGGACCCCCGGGCTCCGGCGGCGGCACGTGGCCATGCTGGATGAGGCTGATCGCAATGATCCCGAAGAAGGGATTGCGCTCCGGAGCTCCCCACACCGCCAGCGCGAGCCGCCCGCCCCCCCGCAGGACGCGGCGGGTCTCGGCGAGCGCCGCGGTAGGGTCGGCCATCAGCATGTATCCGAATCGGCACAGGACGCCGTCGACCGAGTCGGCACCGAGCTCGATCCGCTCGGCGTCCATTACGCGGTACTCGACGTTCTTCACCCCGAGCTCGGCGCCGCGACGGCGGGCAGCTGCCACCATCGACGGGGAGAAGTCAGTCGAGATCAAGCGGCCGCGCTGACCGACGATCGCCGCCGCCTCGAAGCCGGTGTCGCCCACCCCGGCGGCGAGCTCGAGCACCGTGTCGCCCTCCCGCGGCGCCAGCTCATGCAGCACCCACGCCCGGACCGGTGTCGAGATCTCCTCGATGTCCGCGCGGCGGCGCTCCCAGCTCGGTGCGATCGCCTCGGCGATCTCGTAGCTGGCGCCCCGGAACGCATCGATCGCGTCGGTGCCCATTCTTGTCCTCCTTCGCTTCGGCGCTGCCGCTCGGCGAGTTGTCGAATTGGGGAGGACGCTACGAGCGGACCGGGGCGCTGGCGATCGGGAGTTCTCCCCATGCCACCAGCCCGTGCTCCATCGCGAACAGGGTCGCCCCGGCACGGGTCGATACGCCGATCTTGCGGTAGGCGTTCTGGATGTGGCGGTCGGCCGTCTTCACGGAGATCCCGAGCCCGCGCGCCACCTGCTTGGTCTGCAACCCGCGTGCCAGCATCCCGAGAACTTCGGCCTCACGCTCGGTCAGCCCCGCCGGGCGCTCGAGCCGCGGCGCCCGCTGCCCGGCCGCCGCCAAAACCGCAGTGACGGCGTCGGCATCGAGTCGTCCGGCGCTGACCTCCCGGGCGAGCTGCTCCGCCGCCTGCTCCGGCGACAGTGACTCGCGGTAGGGCCGCGGCTCGGTCATCGCGTAATAGGCGTCGGCGGCGGCGAGTACGCGGGCCGGCAGCGTGAGTCCCGTCCCGCCGGCGCCGCGGTGGTAGCCGGAGCCGTCGAGTCGCTCGTGGTGGGCGTCCGCGATCGGAGCGAGCGCCGACAGCAACGGCGAGCGGGAGAGGACGCGCCCAGTGTGGTAGGGGTGCAGCCTCACCTGCTCCCACTCATCCGCGGTCAGCGGCCCCGGCTTCTGCCAGATCCGAGGGTGGACCGCGACCCGTCCGAGGTCGTGGACGAGCGCCGCGCGCCGAAGCGTGGCGACGCCCGCCGCATCGAGCCGGCAACGCTGGCCGGCCGCGCTCGCCACCTGCGCCACGCCGGCTGAGTGGCCGGCGAGGTAGGGCGAGATCAGATCGGCGAAGTCGCCGATCGCCGCGAGTGCGCGATCGATCGCGTCGGGCTCAAGGCTCAAGCGGGGCTGCGGCTCATAGGCCAGCGTCGCCTCCCATACCGACGCTTCTCGATCGAGCGCGAGAATCTCCTCGGCACCGTCGGCGAGGCAGGCGGCGACCTGTGGATCGAATGCGTGCCCGGCTCGCTCCCGGACGATGCGGACGGCGAGCTCCTCGCCCCCCAGCATGTGCTGGAAGGCGGCGTCGCGGGCGACGTGAACGATTCGCAGCGGCAGCGGGATCTCCTCCCCCTTTGCACGACGGAGCCGGCCCTTGCCATCCCAGCGCTCGGTGAGGTGGACGAAGAGATCCTGGATCGGCTCGGGAAGCCCGAGCCGCGCGGCCAGCATCTGCGCCACCTCGCAGATCGCGGCCAGGTGGGGATCTCGCTCCCTCCCAGCTTTCGGCAGTCGGCGCGCGATCTGGATCGCGCGCGCGGGCCGCGCGCTCCCCGGCGTCGGAAGCGCGCGGATGACGCCGGCGAGCATCTCGCGCTCCGAGCCGAACATCACCGGGACGAAATTGGTGGTGAGCGATCCGCCGAACGTCTCCGCGCTCATCTCGGCATCGGTGGTGCAGCCGGAATAGGTCAGCAGGCACGCGTAGTAGGTCTGCGACGCGGTTGTGGGATCGATGCCGAGTCGATCCGCGAGCCGCATCGCTATTACCGTGCAGTGCAATCCGTGCTCGAACGGGAACCCCATCCCGAGGTCGGTGGCCAGGCACAGGGCCGCGACCAACTCCGCGGCACGGACATGCTCGCCGCTTTGCGATCCATCGTCTGCCACCCCGCGACAGTAGCCGAGTCTCCCACAGGCGGGGGCGAGCCTGTGTTCGCCTGCTACATAGCCCCACGCAGGGCCAGCCCCAGCGCGTGGGCAAGCCTTGACGAGCGTGACTCCGGCATGATGCCGGAGCGCCCGGCCATCCGTCGGCCTGAAGGCTGACCGTCGCCGAGACGCGGCCGCCCCCCCGATCGCCGTCTCCGGGCCCGGCGAGCCGGCCCACGCCGAGGGTCTCTCGCCAGGCAACCGCGGGCGGCGTCCCAGGTGTGAGGGTCTTGACCAGACTGCACAAGGTGCAAGTTGCCCAGAATGTCAGTTCGAAGCAACCTGCGGCCGCAGGCACGAACTCTTCACGTTGCAGTCCTCGTGCACTCTTCGCCCCGATCGTCACCCCGGCTCCGGTCGCCAGTCCGGCGAACCGGCCCAACGAATCTCCGGAGTCAGGGACCTCACGGCTCCCGTGGCCAGCTCCAGGATGTACAGGCGCCTGGCACGCCCGCCGTCCTCCTGGCGGACGAATACCAGGGCACCGGCGTCGGGCGACCAGGCGGGGGCAAAATCGAACACGCACGGCAGTCGGCAGTTCGTCACATGGTGCGCATTGCTGCCATCGGAGTTCATGATCCAGAGTTGCCCAGACGAGTAGGCGATCCGTGAGCCGTCGGGCGACCAGGCTGGGAACCCCGCCGACGCCGAGCCGGACGTCAGCCGACGGTCGTCGGTCCCGTCCGGTTGGATGATGAAGATCGCGGTGACCTCCGTGTTCTTGTCAGGGCTCGACTGATATGCGATCAGCCGCCCGTTGGGGGACCATGCCGGCCACTGGTAGTACCCCCGATCCCGGGCGATCACGTGCTGGTTCGAGCCGTCGGCATCCATGATCACGAGGGCCCGTCCCTGGTTCCTGACGAACGCGATCTGTGAGCCGTCGGGTGACCATGCAGGCGTCGAGGCGTTGAGTCCCTCCGTGAGCCGCCGGATGTCGGTTCCGTCGGCATTCATCGCGTAGATGTCGCCGTCCCCCGCGAACCTGGTCAGGTGACTCCGCGGACTCATGACGAACGCGATGCGGGAGCCGTCCGGGGACCAGCGAGGCTCTGCCGCGACCCACCCTTGCTTTCCCTCGGTGGTCATCAACACCACATCTCCGCCACCGGCCGGCACGTAGGCGATCTCGATCCGAGCGTCGAGGCTGTCGCTCGCAGACCGTGCGAAGACGATCGCGTCGGCCGGCGGCGTCGGAGGGGACGACGGCGAGGGGGTCCGGCCCGGCGTCGGAGAGGACGAGGGCGAGGAGGACCCGCCCAGCGATCTCACGGCCAGAGCGATCCCGGCCGCTGCGATCAGGAGGGCGACGATCGCGACCGCGATCCTGGTCGCGGTGGGGGGCCGCTCCTCGCTCGGCGGTCGGGGACCGAGGTCGTTCACCTGCTGCCACACGTCGGGAACGTCGACCCGGTCCAGCACCGCGAAGCGGTGACGAAGATCAGCCATCCTCATCCTCCAGCAGCATGCGAAGACGTCGACGCGCCTGGCTCAGGTGCACGCGGACGGTCGTCTGACTGATCCCGAGGATCCTGGCGACGTCGCGTGTCCGGTAGTCGGCATACAGGTGAAGGACGGCCACGGCTCGCTGGTTCGGACTCAGTCTGGCCAGCGCGCGGATGAGGTCGACGGCGGGTTCCGGCATCTCGTAAGGAGTGGAATCCATCGAGGAGATCTGCACGTGACGGCTCCGGTTCCTCAGCTCGCCTGCCGCGATCCGGAACGCCGCACGCCACACCCAGCGTTCCGGCGACTGGACCGCATCTCCTCGTCCCAGGGCCTGCGCGAGGGCCTCGGCCATGGCATCACTCGCCATCTCCCGGTCGCCGGTGTATGCGAGCAGCGAGCGCCACAGCTTCGCTCCCTGCTCGCGGTACACGCGCGCCAAGGCATCGCCCGACGCGGGAGTCACCATCGCATCCTGCACCACCACGACCACATCCATACAGGGAGTCCACGGCAGGAAAGCGTTTAGGTCTCCAGCTCTTCTCCTGAGCCCCCTGCGCGTACCGTGGCGTCCGTCAGGGCTGGGGCGGAAACAGCGAGCCGATCACCGGAGGGATGCGCCGGCGGAACTCGCACGCCGCCCAGACCGCCAGGCGCGCGCCCGCCAGGACCTCGTCCCGATCCATCCACGTGAGCGCGCGGTTGCCGGCCAATTCGAAATGGACGTCGACGGGGGCCTGATCGAGGATCCAGGCCATCATCTCCTCGGTGACGAGCGCCGTCGCGAAATACGCTTCTGGGGACAGCACGGTGACCTCGCGATTGAAGCGCTCGACCTCGAACCGGACCCGGGGACGGTCCCTCGTGGCCACGAGCCCCGCCCCCCGGGCGATCCACAGGGGCGGGCACTCCGCAGGAACCTCGGTCAGGGCAAGGAACCTCCACTCCGTGGGCTGCCAACCCGATTCGGGGTCGTGTGTCTCGTAGCGCTGCTCGAAGGCCGTGACGTCGACTGGTGGGCCGGGGCTCGTCCCCGGCCACGTGCCCCACATGACGTTGCGGACCTCGACGCCGTGCTGGCGGAACCGGTCGAACGGGAGGCCGGCAGCGGCGAGACCCATCGAGTCATCCGGGGAGAATCGCAAGCCGAGCTCGCGAGCGAGCGCCGGAAGCGCCTCCGACCCCCGGCGCCGCAGGCTGGCGCCGGCAAACACGAGGGCCACCACCGCGGCGACGAGGAGGAGCACGCCGAGGGTCCGGAGAGACTCCACGCCCCCCACGGCGCCCGCGATCAGCAGGACCAGGCCGGCGAACGCGGCGAGGAACGCGCCGAGCACGACCAGAGCGATGTGGGGGCGTCGCGCCCTCATTCGCCTTCCGTTCCTTCCGTGGGCCGCGGCGAGCCCCCGGCCGGCAAGTATCGTCGCTCTGCTGATCTCGTGAAGGACCCTGCTTCAGCTCCGGCAGGGATGCGGCCGCGGCTCCAAGGTCCGTGAGGCCCTCGGCCCGCTGGCTGTCCATTGCAAAGTCTTGCACTGTGGTTGGTCAGCCGTTTGACCTACGTTAACTGTCGATTCCCTAGGGTAGGAACGTCGTGACGGCCGCCGCCGTGAAGGGAGTTACGGGTCGCAATGGCGGATCGCGTCCTCGTCTACAGCCATGACACGTACGGGCTCGGGCATCTCCGCAGGTGCCTCCTGCTCATGGATGGGCTGGCTGCGGCGCCGGAGATCGGGCCGATGCTCCTCCTCACCGGCTCCCCGCGGGCCGAGGTCTTCGATCTCCCCCCCGGTGCGGACCGGGTCGCCCTCCCGGCGCTGACCAAGGACCGTCGCGGCGGCTACCGTCCCCGAGGCCTCGAGGTACCGCTGGCGGAGCTGCTGCGGCTACGGTCCCAGTTGATCCTGGCCGCTGCCGTGGAGTTCCGGCCGGATGTGGTCCTAGTCGATCACGCACCCGCCGGTGCGCTGGGTGAGCTGTGGCCGGCCCTCGAGGCTCTGTCGGCCGCGACGCCCCGACCCCGCCTGGTCCTGGGTCTGCGCGACGTCATCGACGACGCCGAGAGGGTCCGGGCGGAGTGGGACCGCCTCTCCGCCTGGATCGCGATCGACGACCTGTACGACCGCATCCTCGTCTACGGCGATCCGGACCTGACGACGACCGCGCAGGAGCTCGGACTGCCCTTCCGGCGGCCCGGCGCCGTGGTCCATACCGGCTACCTGGCCCGGCGCGGCCGTGCTCGGCGCCGCCCCCGGCGGGACCGCCCCACGATCGTGGTGGCGGTGGGAGGAGGAGGTGACGGCCAGCAGGTCCTCCGGGCGTACGCCGACTTTCTGGATCGCGTGCCGGCCCCCGCGCTGTTCGACTCCGTCGTCGTGACTGGACCGTTTCTGTCGAGGCGCCGGCGCACCGAGATCCGGGCTCGCCTGGCGGCGTCGGGACATCCGGTCGAGGTGATCGAGTTCACGGACCGGTTCGAGGACCTGCTGGCCCGGGCCGGCGGTGTCGTGTCCATGGCCGGCTACAACACCGTGACCGAGATCCTGGCCGCCGGCGTTCCTGCGCTCCTCGTCCCGCGCGAGCGCCCGCGGCTGGAGCAGGTCCTCCGGGCCCGCCGTCTGGCTCCCGTGGCCGGGATGTCGTGGTGCCCGAGCGGATCGCTCGATCCCCGACGTCTGGCCCGCTTCGTGGGCCAGGTGGTGGCCGGCGAGGCGAGGCGGCCCCGCGGGGTTCGCCTCGATGGAGCCGACCGGACGGTGCAGGAGGTTCGAGCGCTGCTCGCGGAGCCACGAACCGACATTCCCGAACCGGCAGAGGAGGTGCGGCCCGTTGGTGCGAGCGTCGCCTCCTGACGCCGCCCCCCGCGTGGGGTACGTCCTGAAGAAGTTCCCCAGGCTCTCGGAGACGTTCGTCCTCGACGAGGTCCTGGCCGTGGAGGCCGCAGGGGTGGACACCTCGATCTACTCGCTGCGGCCACCCGACGACGAACCCTGCCACGCCGACGCCGGGCGGATCCGGGCCCGGGCGCGGTATCTCCCCCGGTTCGGGTCCGCCAGCACGATGTCCGCGTTCCGGGCCCTCCGCAACGCCGGCGATACGGCCATCCGGCTCGACCGCGCCCTGGCCTTCCTGGACCGGCTGCCCGAGGAGCGGCGCGCCTCGATCCTCATCCAGGCGCTCTGCTTGGCGGACGCGGCCTCGGCGCAGGGTGTGGAGCACCTGCACGCCCACTTCATGACGGTGGCGGCGCACACGGCGTACATCGCCCATCTCCTCACCGGACTGACCTTCTCGGTCACCGCCCATGCCAAGGACCTGTACCGGCAGGTGGTCGACCAGGACGTGTTCGCCGAGGTGGCCGGGGCGGCGAGTGCCGTGGTCACGGTGTGCGACGCGAACCGCCGGCACATCGAGCGGCTCCTCCGGGGCCGCCCGGCCAGGGTCGTCCGCATCTACAACGGCGTGCCGATCGATCGCATGGCCCCCGACGGGTCCGCGCGGGATCGCCGGCTCGTCCTCGGTGTGGGCCGCCTCGTGGAGAAGAAGGGGTTCGACGTCCTGCTCGATGCGAGCCGCGTGCTGGCCGACCGCGGCGTCGACCACGGGGTCGTCATCCTGGGAGACGGCGAGGAGCGGGACGGGCTGCTCCTGCGCCGCGCGGCGCTCGGGTTGGAGGAGCACGTGGTCATGCCCGGCGCGAGCACCCGCGACGAGGTGCTGCGGTGGATGCGCCGGGCCCGGGTCCTGGCGGCCCCCTGCGTGCGGGCCGCCGACGGGAATCAGGACGCGCTTCCCACGGTCCTGCTCGAAGCGCTCGCGGTGGGGCTGCCGGTCGTCTCGACACCGGTCGGGGGCATTCCCGAGATCGTGGAGACCGGCCGGCAGGGCCTGCTGGCCCCACCCGGCGACCCGGTCGCGCTGGCCGGGGAACTGGAGCGCCTGCTCGTCGACGACGACGCGTGGGCATCGATGTCCCGGGCCGCACGAGCCAGGGCGGAGGAGTCGTTCGACCGTCGGGTGACGGTCGCGGATCTCGTCGACGTCTTCCGCCAGAGCGCGGGCCGACCCGGTGAGTTCCGGGCAGTGGAGGCGTCGGCGTGAGGATCTTCCAGGTGTGCGCGGACCCGGGCATCGCGCCGGACGGGACGAAGGGTGGATCGATCCACCTTCGCTCCATCGGCACGGCCCTGACGCGGGCCGGTCATGAGGTCACGCTGTTCACCGCACGGCCGCCGCGATCGGCGGAGGGGTTTCCCTTCGCCGTCCGGCCGGTCGAGTCGTTGCTCGACAGCGGCGGGGCCGACGTGGTCTACGAGCGATACGCCCTTGGACGGGCCGAGGGGCTCCACGCCGCGCGGGCCCTGGGATGCCCGTTCGCCCTGGAGGTCAACGCGCCCCTCGTTCGGGAGGCGATACAGCACAGGCCGGAGACCGTCACGCCGGGCGACGATCGTGTGGAGCGGGAGCTGTTCACGGCCGCCGACCTGGTGGTGGCCGTCTCCGGCCCCCTGCGCCGGTACGCGGCGAGGATGCGCGGCACCCTGCAGGGGACGGCGGTGGTGCCGAACGGTTGCGACGCGGAGCGTTACCCGGTGGCGGCCGCGGTGGATGGAGGGGAACCGAACACCGTCGTGTTCCTCGGCCATCCCAAGCCGTGGCACGGCGCCGGGAGCCTGCCCGAGTTGATCGGATCGCTGCGGCGCCGGGGACGCGACGTGCGGCTCCTGGTCGTGGGAGGGGGGCCCGGCGGCGAGGCGATCGCGGAGCGCGCCCGCGAGCTCGGCGTCGGTGACCTCGTCACGGTGACCGGAGCGGTGTCGCCGGAGGAGGCCGCCCGGCGGGTCCTCGAGGGGACGGTGGCCGTGGCGCCGTATCCCCGGATCCCGCTGTTCTACTTCTGCCCCCTCAAGGTGGTCGAGTGCATGGCCGCTGGCCTGCCGGTGGTGGCCACGCGACAGGGGGACATCCCCCGCATCCTCGGCGACGCCGGGGTCCTCGTCCCCCCGGCTGACCCGGCCGCGCTCGCCGACGCCGTGGATGGCCTGCTCGGCGACGACGCCGCCCGTTCCGCCATGGGCGCCCGCGGGCGGGCCAGGGCCCTCGGCGAGTACACGTGGGACGCGGCGGCGCGGCGTCTCACTTCCCTGCTGGAAGCGACGGTGGAGGAGGCGGTGGCGTGAGGTTCCTCCCCCGGAGCTTCCGTGACATCGACGTCGGCGCGCTCCGGGATGCGGTTCGCATCTTCCGCCCGGCGTTGCGGGGACAGCGCTGGGCCGTGGCCGGGTCCTTCGTCCTGACGCTCCTCGTGGTGGGCCTCGAGCTGCTCCGGCCGTGGCCGATCAAGATCGTGTTCGACCACGTCTTCGGGGTCCGGGCGTCCACCGCGGGCATGTGGGGGATGTCGCCGGCCACCGTGCTGACCCTCGCCGCGCTGGCCGTGCTTCTCATCTCGGTGCTCCTCGCGTTCTTCACCCTGCGAGCCACGCTGTCCACGGGCCGCGTCGCCAAGAAGATGACCGTGCGGATCCGGCGCCAGGTCTTCGAGCACCTGCACCGCCTGGCGCTGCCCTTCCATCAGTCGAGCAGGAGCGGCGACCTCCTCGTCCGGCTGATGGGCGACGTCAACGCCGTGAGGGACGCCCTGTTCACGTCGTGGCTGACCCTCGTGGGCCGGGGGATCCTGTTCGTCGGCACCGCGACGATCATGTTCGTCCTCGAACCGTGGCTCGCGCTGCTCGCCCTGGCGCCGCTGCCGCTCCTGGCCTTCGACGTCGGTCGGTCGTCCCGCCGCCTGCGTGAGATCACGCGGCAGCAGCGCCGGCGGGAGGGCGACGCCGCGTCGTTCGCCGCGGAGACCCTGCGCCAGATCCGGCTGGTCAAGGCGTACGCCGCCGAGGACGCCGCGACGGACACGTTCACTCGGGGCAGCCGTTCCGGCGAGCGCGCCGGGCTCAAGGCCACCCGCATCGCCGCGCGGATCGACGGCCTGACCGAGATCCTGACCGGAGCGGGGACGGCGATCGTGCTGTTCGTCGGGGCGCACTGGGTCCTGGCCGGGAGGATCTCGGCGGGGAGCCTCCTGGTCCTCGTGTCGTACACCCGCTCGCTGTACAAGCCGCTGCGCAAGGCCTCCGGGGAGGGGGCGCGGCTGTCGAAGGCCAGCGCGTGCGCCGGCAGGCTGCTCGAGGTCCTCCGTATCCCGCCGGAGGATCAGACCGCCGGTGATCCGGCGCCGGAGTTCCGGGGTGACATCGCGCTGCGGGACGTCCACCACACGTACGCGAACGGCGTTCGCGCCCTGCGTGGGGCCACGTGCGACCTCGCCGCCGGGACGCTCGCATTGATCGAGGGCCCCAACGGATCCGGCAAGTCCACGCTGCTCTCCATGCTGCTCCGGCTGATCGACCCGGAGTCCGGCGAGGTCCTGATCGACGGCGTGCCAGTGTCGACGTACCAGCTGGCCTCCTACCGGCGGCGGTTCGCCTACATACCGCAGGACCTCCAGCTGTTCGGGGCCACCGTTCGTGACAACATCCTCTACGGCCGACCGGACGCGACCGACGAGGAGGTCGAGGCTGCCGCGCGCGTGGCCCGGTTCGACGAGGTCGCGGCGCGGCTGCCCGACGGCTACGACACGCCGCTCGGCGAGGGGGGCGCCACGCTCTCCGGGGGCGAGGCCAGGCGACTCATGCTGTCGAGAGCGGCCGTGCGTGAGGCGCGCGTCCTCATCCTCGACGAGCCGCTGGCCGGGCTGGATCCCCAGTCCCGGGCCGTGGTGGCGCAGGCCATCCGGGGGATCGCGGCCGGCCGCACGACGATCGTCGTCAGTCACGGGATGTCCGCCGAGATCGGTCCCGACGTGGTGCTCCACATGCGCGATGGAGCGTTCGCCGCGGTGGAGCCGGCGCTCCGCGCCGTTGCCGCGGTGGAGCCCGTGCTCCGCCCCGTGGAGTGGGGTGCATGAAGCCGGTCCTCGCAGCGAGACGGCGCCCTCTCGACGTTCCGGGGCTCGACGCGCTGCTGTCTGCGGACACCGCGGTCGAGGTCCTGAGTGCGGCCGGCTACGAGGTCGTGGCCGCCGAACCCGAGTATCTCCGACTCAAGCCCGGCTCCGGCGCCATCGTGTCCCTCGAGATCGAGGGCCGTGACCGCGCCGGCGCGGCCGTGATGGTTCCCGGTTACGTTCGCCTCCATCCCGCTCATCGTTCGATCGAGTTGATGGAGAAGTGGTCCCGGCTTCGGCCGCGGGACACTGCCCTCGGACCCGGTGTGTCACTGCTGCCGGATGCGATGGGCGTGCTGTTCCTGTTCCCCAACGACGCTGCGCTCCGCGCCCTTCGCGTCGTCGTGGATCCGGACAAGCTGAAGCGGTCGTTGAACGGGCTTCCGGAGTTCCGTTCGGCGGGTCTCGCGGTCCGCAGACGTGGCTCCGATCTCCACGTCGTCCGGTACAAGCCGGAGCGGCGGCTCGTGGCGTGGGGGGACCTCAGGCTTCGTCGTGACGCCGACGGCCAGACCCATCGGCGCCAGGTGTTCCTCCGGCTGTTCCCCGACCGCCGAGGGGTTCGGCTGAGCCGCTCCGCGGAGGCGCTGCGGGCGGCGGCCGGGCCGATCGTGCCGCGGCCACTCGGCACTGTCCTCGACGGGTTGCTGGCCGTGGAGGAGCGGGTCGCCGGAACGGAGATGGCCGGCCGGTTGGAGGACGGGACCGGGTCCGGACCCGCCGTGGCCGAGGTCATCGCGCGGCTGCACTGCAGCGATGTCATCCTCGGGCCCCCGATCGATCCGGCTCGTTGGTGGCGCGGTGTCGAGGATGGCCTGCGCATGGTGGCCGCCATGGCCCCGGCGCTCCGCGGGCCCGCATCGACGCTGACGGCGCGACTCCGCCGGATGGTGCCGGCGGCGGGCCACCCGGTGGTCCCGATGCATGGCGACCTCCACCTGCACCAGATCCTCCTCGGGCCGGAGGGCCCGGTGCTGGTCGACTTCGAGCGAGCCGGCATGGGGCATCCCATGGCGGACATCGGCGAGCTCTCGGCGCACCTCCTCGAGGTCTCTCTGCAGGGAGGAGCCGCGGGAGCGGCGGCGGAGCGCTTCCGCTCGGAGATCCGGGAGCGGACGTTCCGGGTTGCGCCCCGGGCGTGGAGGGAGGACGAGCCCTATTTCACCGCCACCGGTCTGGCGCGCCGTGCGCTGCTCCGCATGCGGCGCCTCGACCCCGGATGGGAGGAGCGGGGAGCGCAGCTCCTGCGTCTGGCGCTCGACGTGTCGTCCGGCGGCTCATCCGGGCGGGGGTCATCGGCCCGGCGGTTCTTCCAACATGCCGAGGTCGGGCCTCCGGGCTTCCGGTGGGAGGTCTTCCACCCCCGCCCGGAGCGGCCGTGGCCGGGCCATCTCGAGAACGCGGACGGTGAGCGGAGATTCGGCACGTACGTGGAGGAGGACGACGCGTTCGTGGAGATGCGCCCGGAGCATGATCCGGCCCTCCCCGGAATGGCGCGGTGGACGGGCGGTGGTGAGATCGTCACGTACCGAGCGGGTCGTCGGGTCACACTCGCGGTTGCCGCGGCGGACGGCGCGCCGTCCCGATACGTCAAGGTGTTGCGGCCGGCGAGGGCGGGGAGGCTGCTCGGGCACGCCCGCGCCATGGAAGCGTTATCTGCCGGGATCCCCGCGTTCCCGACGACACCCCCCGTCATGCAATCGGACGTTCGGGCGGGCGTCCTCGTCTTCGAGGCGCTTCCCGGCTCGATCCTGCACGCGCTCCTGGCGGGAGGTCCCGCCGAGCGGGCGCTCGAGCGGACGGCGTCGGCGCTGGCAGCCCTCCACTCGGTGCCGGCTCCGGCGAGCGTGGGATCGAGCCGGCCGCCGTGGGAAGCCACGGTGTACGCGGAGATCGTCGCGCGTCACTTCCCGGAGCGGGCGGCCGCCTACCGGTCCGCGCTCGCATCGCTTCCCTCGGCGCCCCGGCCGGACGGGCCGGGCAGGCTGGTCCATGGCGATCTCCACGACCGCAACGTCCTGGTGGGCGCCGATCGAGTGGCGATCCTCGACCTCGAGATGCTCCACGCCGGGTCTCCTGGGGAGGACGTCGGGAACCTGATGGGCCATCTGGTGCTCCGTGCGCTGCAGCGCGGTGCGACGGTGCGCGAAGGCCAGGCCCAGGGCGGCGTCTTCCTCGAGGCGTACCGTGACGCGGGCGGGGTGGTCGATGACGATGACGTGGCCGCGGTGGCGTCGAGGACCCTGTTCCGTCTGGCGTGCCTGTACCTGTACCGTCGGCGGTGGCAGGCGCTGACGCCCGCCCTCCTCGCGGAGGGGGCGTCCCGAGGGCGTCCTCCCTGGCGAACGGGGCGTCGATGAACCGAGAACGCGCTCGGGCCAGGTCGCAGCGTCGGGTCCCGGCGAACGATCGCGAGGAGCACTAGTGAGACAGGGCGGTTCCGAGGCAGTCGGCGCCCGCGACTTCGGGGGCGCCCTGCTCGTGGCACAGCGTCCAGCTGGACAGACCAGCGTCGAAGCTGTGGTCCGCGAAGGGCAACGAATGGCCGTCCAGGCCGGACCGCTCAACCGGGACAGTCGCGGCCCTCAGGCGCTTTGCGGCCAGCTTCCACCCGACATCGGAGGGCTCGACCGGGCAACCCGGGTTACCGCCGCCGGGGTAGAAGGGGACTCAGGAGCGAGGGGGGTTCTCCCGGAAGCGGCCGGTCGCCAGGGCGTACGACCAGGCGTCGAGGTCCGGGGGCTCGACGCCGATCGTGGTCAGGATCGTGAAGATCTGCGCCCGGTGCTCGTTGCCGTGGTTCAGCGTCTGGGCGACCAGGACGCCGGCTCGGGCCTCGGTGTCGGCTCCGCTCACCGCGGATACCCATGAGACGACGCGTTCCGGATCGAACTCGCCGGCGACGAGCTGGTTCCAGAACCGCGCCATGTCGTCGGCCATGCGCCCGAGCTCGTCGATGTCCTCGGTGCTCTCCGGCTCGATCGGCCAGTCCGGCCCCGTGCCCGTGAGACGGAACCGGTAGCGGCCCTCGGCCCCGATGATGTGCTGCAGCGTGCCGAGGATCGGGCCGTACGTCCCTTCGGAGGTGGCTTGGAGCTGTTCGGTGTTGAGGTTCCGGCAGAATCCGATGAGCTCCCTCGTGGCCCATGCGTTGTGGCGCAGCGGATCGAGGAGGCCGTCGCTCATGGGGTGGCATCCTGGCACGGAAGCAACGAGGGCGCCAACGATGCTCGACTCGCCGATAGGCTGCTGCTCCGAATGGCTCGTCGTGCTCCGAGGCTGCTGCTCGCTCTGGCGGTGGTGCTCCCGGCGTGCGGTTCGGGAACGTCGCATCCCGTCCCGACGCCGAAGGGACCCTCGCGCGTCCAGCCGACGCTCGCGACGTCTCCCGGCCTGCCGTCCCCCACCCCGCGGGTCGAACCGAGCCAGGGCCCGCCGCCGGCCGCATCGCCGGCGCCGGAGCCGTCGCCCTCCGCCCGGCCGCCGGCGTTCCTCCCGGATCCCGACACGCCGATCCCCGCGGCGGCCGGTTCCCTGGCCTCCCTCCTGGCCCGAACCACCGTCGCGCTCGATGCGTCGATCCGCCGGTGGACGAACGACCGCGGCGCGTTCGGTGCACCTCCAAAGGCGCTGGTGCTCCAGGCCCTCCTGCAACAGCGCATCTACCGGGTGCTCGGCCGCGACGCGGCGCTCGCCGGCCGGGTGGTCGACGCGCTGCCCGCCCGGCTCCGCGTGGAGGCGCACACGATCTCGGCCGCCGTGGCCCGGCTGTTCTCGCTGGTCACGCCCGTCCCGAGCGCCGCTCCGTTCCGGACCCAGCCCCCCGAGCCGGCCGGAGCCCTCATCGGCTACTACCGCGAGGCCGAGCGACGGTTCGGCGTGAACTGGGAGGTCCTCGCCGCCGTGAACTTCGTGGAGTCGAAGTTCGGACGCGTCCGGTCCACCAGCACCGCCGGAGCCCAGGGACCGATGCAGTTCCTCCCGCCCACCTGGGCCGCCTACGGCCTGGGCGGCGACGTCCACGACCCCCACGACGCGATCCTCGGGGCGGCCAACTACCTCCGCTCCTCAGGCGCGCCGCAGGACGTCCGGCGGGCCCTGTTCGCGTACAACCACGCCGAGGCCTACGTCGACGCCGTGCTCCTCTACGCGGGGCAGATGCGGCGCGATCCCCGTGCCTATTTCGAGTACTACACCTGGCAGGTGTTCGTGCTGACCACCGGCGGCGACGTCCGGATCACCGGCCCGGGCACGTAGCGCCTCACCGGGTTGTCCGAGTCGTTCAGCGTCCAGGCGTGCACATCATGCCGACGTTCGTGACGAGATCACGCCCCACCACCCGAGGAACAGCGTCTTGCGGAGGTGCCGTCATCCGAGCGCTACGCCGTGCGCAAGCCGCACGTGCAGAAGCGGCCCGGGGGCTGACCGCAGCTACCCCTGAGCCGGGCCGGTGGGGCAGCTCACCCCGGTGCCGCCGAGGCCGCAGTAGCCGTTGGGGTTCTTGGCCAGGTACTGCTGGTGGTAGTCCTCGGCGTAGTAGAACGCCGGGGCCTCGCGGATCTCGGTGGTGATGTCGCCGTAGCCGGCGCGGCGCAGGACATCCTGGTAGGCGTCGCGGCTGGCGGCGGCGCTCTTGGCCTGGATGTCGCCGTACGTGTACACGGCGCTCCGGTACTGCGTGCCGACGTCGTTGCCCTGCCGCATGCCCTGCGTCGGGTCGTGGTTCTCCCAGAACGCCTTCAACAGCTCCTCGTACGAGACAACGCTGGGGTCGAACACCACCACGACCACCTCGGCGTGGCCGGTCAGGCCGCTGCAGGCCTCCTCGTACGTCGCGTTCGGCGTGAAGCCGCCGGCGTACCCGACCGCGGTGGTGTACACGCCGGGGATCCGCCAGAACACCTTCTCCGCCCCCCAGAAGCACCCCATGCCGAACACCGCCGTCTCCATCCCCTCGGGGAACGGGGGCTCCAGCGGGTGGCCGTTCACGAAGTGCTGCTTCGGCACCGGCATCTTCTGCGAGCGGCCGGGGAGCGCGTCCTCGGGTTCGATCATCTTCGTCTTGTGCGAACCGAACAGGAATCGCATGGCACCTCCTCCATCCACATCAACAGTACGGCGAGGGCCGTTGTTCGTTGCCCGGCAGGTCCTGTGGGTTTGTTCGCCGGCCGGGGTCGTGGAAGGATGGCACCGGCCGATCCCGGAGGAGGACCCGTGAAGAAGCTGCTCCTGATCCTCGCGATCCTGTCCCTCGGCGTGGCCTTGCTCGCCGCGATCCGCAACCGCCGCGGCGAGCTCGAGGCCTGACCGAGCCAGGGACGAAGGGCCCCGCGTTCGTGCAGCCTCCACGCCGGCACGACCGCGGGGTCCCTCATTTGTACCGCGTTCCGGCAGGATTCGCCGAGCGCCGTCCCGCCCGATCCGTCATCATCCGGTTGTGGCGCGTGTGGTGATCTGGGAGATCCGCAACCCCGACGGCGGATCCACCGGCCTGGAGTTCTCCCGGGCCCGGATGGAGGAGCACGACCGGGTCCTCGGGCACGCGCTCCCCGAGCGGGTGGACGTGGACGTGACCGACGAGGACGGCCGCCTGGTGGCCCGGGGACGCGAGCTGTCCCACGAGGCGGTCACGCCGATGTCCCGGCTGGACCTCTCCGGCGACGGCTCGATCCGCCGGGAGAACGTGTGGCCCGACGACTCCGATATCGGCAAGCCCGTGATCCTCCCCGGCGGCGAGGTCGGCATCCTCACCGCGTGGTGGAACGCCGACGACGGCTCCGAGTGGCGGTGGTCCATCGAGCTGTCGAACCACTCCTGACGTGTTCCTGATGCAGGCGCGGGACCTGTTCGTGGCCGGCCTCGCGGCATTCCTCCTGGCGCCGCGGTGATCTCGGTCATCTTCCTGGTGAAGGCACCCACATCGGTCGTGGGACTGTTGCTCGTGCGTTCATCATCTACACGCTGTACGAGAACGAGCAGTACTTCACGGCCTAGCCCGATCGGCCGCGACACGAGCGTTCGAACAGGCCGCCGTCCAGTGCTTCGGAAGGCGGCCTGTTCCGTCCACCTCTGGGGGGACAGCGAGAGAGTCCGCCGGGCGGGACTGCGAGGGGGAGCAGCCCGCCCGGCGGAGAATGCGGCCGCGGGTCCGGTGCAAACCCCCCGGCCGCCCAGACCCCGGGCCCGCGACCGGAGCCTGGCTCCTGTTCGATTCGTCCAACCCCGGGTACCGGAAGGGCCGAGCGTCAAGCCCTCGTTCCGCGGAGCGGGGCCATCCCGTGGGCCTCGCGGGGAACCCAGAACTCCACCGCAGTGCCGGCGCCCGGACCGCTCCGGATCTTCCACCATCCCCCGGCAAGCTCGGCCCGCTCCCGCATCGCCGGGATGCCGAGGTGGCCGGACACGTTCACGTGGCGGTCGATGTCGAATCCGTCTCCGTCGTCCTGGATCCGGATCAGGAACCCCCGCTCCCGCTGCTCCACCAGGACGTGCACCCGCTTCGCCCCGGAGTGCTTGCGGATGTTGGTGAAGGCCTCCTGGGCGATACGGTACAGGATGATGCGCGTGTCGATGGGGGGCTCGATCTCCAGCCGGTCCACCAGGTCGAACTGGATGTCGGTGTCGTTCCTCCACTTGTCCAGGTAGATCAGGAGCGCGGGGACGAGCCCCTCCGAGTCCAGCGCCGGCGGTCGAAGCTCGAAGCTGACGTGGCGGAGGCGCTCCAGGGCGTGGCGGAGGGTCTCCTCCAGCTGGTCCAGCTCCGCGAGGTGGCCAGCCTTGGTGAGGTGCCGCCGGAACACCTGCAGGCGGAGCACCGCGGCCGTGAGGATCTGGATGGAGTCGTCGTGGAGGTCCTCGGCCAGCTGCTTGCGTTCCTTCTGTTCCGCGGCGGCCAGCAGGGCCAGGAGCTTGCGGCGCTGCTCATCGGTCCGCCGGAGTGTCTCCACGGTGCGCCACAGCTCGTCCTCGGCTTGGCGGCGGTCCGTGATGTCCCGGGCGATCCCCTCGATGGCCACGACGTTCGCCGTCGCGTCGTAGATCGCTGCGATGCGGTGTTCCGTCCACAGCACGCTTCCGTCCTTGCGGATCAGCCGGAGCGTCACGGGCTCGTTGAACGCCGAGGGGGCACGGAACAGCGCGGCGAGCAGGGGCCGGTCGTGGGGATGCGCCATCTTCAGCGTCAGCTCGGGGTCGTCGTAGTGGTCCTGCGGCGTGTACCCGGTGATGCGCGTCACCGATGGGCTCATGTACTCGTATCGGGGCTCGGGGCGCACGCGGTACAGGTAGATGATGTCGGAGGCGTTCTCCGCGAGCAGCCGGAACCGTTCCTCCTCCAGTCGGATGGGACGGGCCCCGCTCGGAGCCGTTAGGGGGGCCACGTCGTCCGTGGGGTCGCTGATGGGGGGCGCCGGAGCCATGTTCACCTCTCGCATGCGTGGGCTTCCCGTGTCGTGCGCCATCGCTAACACTTCTCCATGCCGAACGATCTGGAAGCCGGTCATCCGGGCCGTTTTGGCCCCCTGGCCGGGTGGTTTTGGCGATGGGCCGATGAACGCCCTGCGGGCCTTTCGGCCATCCCCCGGCGCCGGCCCCGGGTGGGCGATGTCGCTCCCTCGTTGGGAGGACGTCCTGTGGGGCCACCGGCCGACGCCGCGGCGGCCGGCGGCAGACGGGTTCAGCGCGACCGGCGGACGGCTTCGGCTCCGAGCGCGTCGAACAGCGCCTGCTGCGCGGGGTCGGTCGCTGCGGTCTCCTCGGGGTGCCACTGCACGGCGAGGAACCAGCCGTCCTCTCGCTCGACGGCTTCCACCAGGCCGTCCTCGCTGCGGGCCACCGCGACCAGCCCGTCGCCGAGGCGGTCGATGCCCTGGTGATGATGGGAGTGCACGGGGAGCGGCCCGGCACCCGAGGCGGCGGCCAGCCGGCTCCCCGGCGCGGCCGTGACCACGTGGGACACCCCTTTCTCGCCGGTCGGGTCGCCGTGCGGGACGCCGCGGTCGTGGTCGGGGAGGTGCTGGAGCAGCGAGCCGCCGAAGGCGACGTTCGCCACCTGCAGGCCTCGGCAGATGGCCAGCACCGGCAGGTCCGAACGGACCGCCGCGAGGAGCACGGCGGACTCGTAGCGGTCCCGGGGACGGTCCACCCCGTACACGCGGGCGTGCGGCTCCGCGCCGTACGAGCGCGGGTCGATGTCGCCGCCGCCGATCAGGATGAGCGCGGCGAACGGACGGAGCTCATCCTCGAACCCAGGGGGATCGCCCTCTCCGTCCCGAGGAGGGAGCAGCACCGAGCGGAGGCCGGCTCGGCGGGCCGCCGCCACGTACGGCCCCGGCACCGCGAACGCGCCCGAGTCCCACCCCCGGACCCGCCCCGCCGCCAGGGAGTAGGCGGGGATCGCGACCATCGCCTCGGCCGTCATGCCGTCACGTCCCGGGGTCGCCGGCCGGTCTCACAGGGCGGGGGCGGCGCGGGACGGTCGAGTTGCTCGCCTGGGCCAAGGTCCTTCCCTCCCGTGGGAGCCGAAGTGTACGCCGGGGCGCCCGGAGCCTCACCGACCGCAGTCACCCCGGGCGGTATCGGCGTTTCGGGGCCCCGCCCCGCGGGGAGGGTATGAAACGAACGGGAACAGCGTCGCAGGGCGGCGTCGGCTGCCAGGGACGCAGGAGGGCTTCAATGCCTCGAATGCGGAGCACGAGCGCCCCTCCAGGCGTCCTCCTTCCCGTGGGATGCCGGTCTCCATGAGCGTCCGGTTGCCGCCCACCTTGCAGGCTCCGGCTCTGGCCCGCCGGGCCGTGGAGGAGGCCCTGGCCGGCCGGGTCGACGACGGCCTGGTGTACGAGACCCAGCTGCTGGTGACGGAGCTGGTGACGAACTGCGTCCGCCACGGCGACCTCCGCCGGGGGGACCACGTGGAGCTGGGGATCTCGCTGGATCGGGACCAGGTGCGGGTGGAGGTGTTCGACCCGGGGAGAGGGTTCGATCCCCGCGAGATCGTCGCGCCGACGCTGGAGGTCCCGACGTCCGGGTGGGGCCTGCGGATCGTGAACCAGCTGTCCACACGGTGGGGTTCCTCCCGCGGAAGGCCCAACGTCACCTGGTTCGAGGTGGCCCTCGACCGCGGCCAGCGGCTGAGCGCCTGAATCCTTTCGGGCGGGCGCGGATCATCTCCCGGACCGGGGAGTCTTGTTTGCGTGCGGACGCCCTCGGGTAGACACTATTGTCCTGCAGGCCCGAAGGCGGGCTCCCACAGGCTTCCTCCCCCAACCCCCCTACCTGGGAGCCCGCCCCGGGCCGCCTCTTCGCACCCCGCGAGGCGGTTGTTTGGTCGCGCGGCCCCTGGATACATTCCGAGCATGCCGAGCCGGCAACAGCACGATGGACCCGGCCCGCTCTCCCACCGTGTGTGGTTCTTTTTGGCCTGGGCGGCAGGGTCCATGGCACTGTGGCTCCTGCTGACCAGCAGGGTGAACGGCGCGGAGCTGCTGGTGGGCGTGGGCGCCTCGATCCTGGCGGCGACGGCCGTGGAGGCCGTCCGGGACCGCGGGCCGTTCGTGTTCCGCCCCCGGCCCCGATGGCTCCGTCACGGCCTGGGCCTCCCGGCCCGCATCGTCGGGGACACCCTCACCGTGTTCGCGGCGCTGGCCCGGCACGCCACCGGCCGCCGGCGGGTCCGGGGGGCCCTGGTGGCCGCGCCGTTCCCCCATGGGCGGGCCGGAGACCCCGAGGACGCCGCCCGCCGGGCCCTCGCCACGGCCGGGCTGTCGGTGGCTCCCAACACCTACGTGATCGGGATCGACACCGACCGGGACGAGGTCCTGGTCCACCAGCTGGTGCCCGACGTCGCCGGCCTCCAGCGTTCCATGGGGCGCCGGTGAGAGCGGGCCGGTGAACGCCTGGCTGTGGGCGGCCTCGGCCACCCTGCTGATCCTGATCCCCTGTGCGATCCGTGCCGTGCGGGGCTCGGTCATGGACCGGCTGCTCGGGCTGGAGCTGGGCAGTGTGGTCATCGCGCTGGCCCTGGTGATGCTGGGCGAGGGATTCGACCGTTCGATCTACCTCGACCTCGCGCTGGTGTTCACCGTGCTGTCGTTCGCCGGGAACCTCCTGATGGTCCGGTTCCTGGAGCGGTGGGTGTGATGGTCTGGAAGCAGATCCTCGTCGACGCCCTGTTGGGGCTGGCCGTGGTCGTGCAGCTGGGGTCGGCCCTGGGGCTGCTGCTGATGCCGCATCTGTACGACCGGCTGCACTTCCTGGGCCCCGCCACCACCGTGGCCCCGGTGCTGGTCGCCGGGGCGGTGGTGGAGCGCGAGGCCCTCGACCACCAGGGGATCTTCGCGGTGCTCGTCGCCGTGTTCATGCTGGCGTTCCAGCCCGTCCTGACCCACGCTACGGCGAGGGCGGCGCGGATCCGCCGACACGGCGACTGGCGGCTGCGGCCCGACGAGGCGGCGAGACGGCCGTGACCGTCGATGTGCTGCAGGCCGTGGCCATGGTCCTGGTGGGGCTTCTGGCGCTGGCCACCGTCCGGACCAGGAACCCGGTCCATCAGGTCATCGTGTTCGCGCTGTTCGGCTCGGCCCTCGCCGTGCTGTTCCTGGTGGTGCAGGCCCCCGACGTGGCGTTGTCGGAGATCGTGGTGGGAGCCGTGGCGTACCCGGCCATGATCCTGCTGACCCTGGCCAAGGTCAGGAATCGAGAACGATGAGGGGGTCCGGGGGCCTCATGAGCGAGGCCGGAAGGCGAGAGGAGATCGTCGAAGTCATGCCGAGCGTTCGGGCCCCGGTCAGATGAGCCCCAGGACGAGGGTCGCGCTCTTCATGGTGGCGGGGGCCGTGGTGGCCGTGGGGCTGCTGTGGGGGGCCGGCGGGCTCCATGACTTCGGTGGGTCACACGGCCGGTACGGCGGATACCTGAACGCCAACGCCGTCCACCAGCGGCATGCCCAGAACGTGGTGAACGCCGTGGTGCTCGACTACCGCGGGTTCGACACGCTGGGGGAGGAGTTCATCCTGTTCGCATCCGTGATCGGGGTGACCCTGCTGCTCCGGGTGCAGCGCGAGGAGGCCGAGGGCTCGCCGCGGGACCGGGCCGAGGGCCGGGTGGCCGTCGACACCAGCGACGCCGTCCGGGTGGCCGCGCTCGCGCTCATCGCTCCCTCGATCGTGCTGGGGACGTACACGGTCGTCCACGGCCACCTGTCGCCGGGTGGGGGGTTCCAGGGCGGGATCGTGGTGTCGGCGGCGCCGGTGATGCTGTACCTCGCGGGGCGGTACCTGATGCTTCGCACCGTCCACCCGATGCACGCGCTGGACCTGACGGAGGGAACGGGTGCCGGCGGCTTCGTCGTGGTGGGGCTGGCCGGGCTGATCACCGGCGGGGCGTTCCTGGCGAACGTCATCGGCAAGGGGCAGTCCGGGTCGGTGTTCTCGGGAGGGACGCTGCCGGTGCTCAACGTGTCCGTGGGCCTCGAAGTGGCGGCCGGGGTGACGCTCGTGATCTACGAGTTCCTGGAACAGACGCTCATGGTGCGGCACAGGTGATGGACGTCGGGGAACTGCCCTACGCGCTGGCGGTGTGGCTGTTCGCGGTGGGGCTGTACGGGATCGTCACCAGCCGGAACTTCGTGCACATGATCGTGTGCCTGTCGGTGGTGCAGTCCTCCACGTACGTGCTGATCCTGCAGGTGGGGTACGTGACCGGGGGGACCGCGCCGATCTTCTCCGACGTCCCGGTGGGGAGGAGGGCCGTGGACCCCGTGGTCCAGTCGCTGGTGCTCACCGACGTGGTGGTGGGCGTGGTCGTGGTGGCGCTGCTGCTGTCGCTCGCGCTGCAGGCCCACAAGCGGACGGGCACCCTGAACCCGGACGACCTCCGGACGCTGGTGGGTTGACACCCGGAGCGCGGCGATCGACGCCCTGACGCCCCTGCCGGTCGCCGTCCCGCTCCTCGCGGCCGCGCTCCTCGCCGTGTTCTCCTGGGCCCTGCCGAGGCGGGCCGGCGAGGCCGTGGCCATCTCGGTCTCCGTGGCCACCACGGTGCTCTGCGTGTTCGTGCTGGCCCGGTCCATCGACCACCGTGTCGTGTACTGGTTCGGGGGGTGGCACCCGAAGCACGGAATCGCCATCGGGGTCTCGTTCACCGTGGACGCGATCGGGGCGGGGGCAGCTCTGGTGGTGGCGGTCCTGATCACGGCCGTGCTCGTGTACTCGCCGCCATACCTCGAGAACACCGTGGAGCATCGATACCCGATCCTCATGCTGGTGTTCCTGGGGTCGATGGTCGGCTTCAGCCTCACCGGGGACCTGTTCGACATGTTCGTGTTCCTGGAGCTAATGTCGGTCGCGGCGTTCGCGCTGACCGGGTTCAAGATCCAGGTCCCCGGGCCGCTTCAGGGGGCGCTGAACTTCGGCGTGATGGTGACCCTGGGGAGCCTGGCCTTCCTGCTGGGCGTCGCCCTGATGTACGGGCGGACCGGTGCGCTGAACCTCGCCCAGATCGGCGAGTCGCTCGCCGGCCACCGGCCCGACGGCCTGGTGGTTGTGGCGTTCACGCTGGTGGTGGCGGGGATGTTCGTCAAGGCCGGCGTGGTCCCGTTCCACTTCTGGATGGCCGACGCGTACGCGGTGGTGCCGATCCCCGTCGGCCTGCTGTTCGCGGGGGTGTTCGGCGAGCTGGGGCTGTACGGCGTGGCCCGGATCTACTGGACCGCGTTCCAGGGCACGCTGGGGGCGCACCAGTCGGGTCTCCGCGCGGTGCTGATCGGGTTCGGGGTGGCCACCGCCGTCGTGGGGGCGGCCATGTGCTTCGCCCAGCAGCACCTGAAGCGCCTGCTGGCGTTCTCGACCGTGAGCCACATCGGCCTGTTCCTTGTCGGGATCGCGCTCCTCACGCACGACGCACTGGCCGGCGTGGCCGTCTACGTGGCCGGGCACGCGATGGTGAAGGGCTCGCTGTTCCTGCTGTGCGGGATCCTGGTGTTCCGCCTGGGGGAGGTGGACGAGGTCGACCTCCGGGGCCGGGGCCGGAAGCTCGCCGCGACGGGCGTCCTGTTCGCCGTGGGTGGCCTGGCCCTGGCCGAGATCCCGCCGTTCGCCACGTTCGTCGGGAAGGCCCTGGTCGAGGATTCCGGGACCCGCATGGGCTACGGGTGGATGCCCTTGCTGTTCGCGGGGACCTCCGCGGTGGTGGGGGGCGCCGTGCTCCGGGCCGCCGGCCGGATCTTCCTGGGGTGGGGGCCGCACGACCCCGACCGGTTCGCGTCCGACGTCGCCGGCCAGAGCGAGGAGGGGGAGGGGATCCGGCCGCGGCGACCCCCTCGAACCCCGGCGCTGCTGGTGGCGCCCGTCGTGGTGCTCATGGCCGGGGGCCTGGCCCTGGGACTGGTCCCCGGCCTGGCGGACCACGCGGAGCGGGCGGCCGCGGGGTTCCAGGATCGGAGGGCCTACGCGGCGGCGGTGCTGGAGGGGCGGGAGACGTCGCTGCCGCCCGTGGACGCGAAGCCTCCGTCGGCGGCGAGCGTCTGGTACTCGGTGGGCTCGGGAGGCGGCGCCGTCGGCCTGGCCGCGCTCGCGCTGTTCCGGCGGCGGCTGGTGCCGGCGCGGGTCCGGCGGAGGGTCGAGGCCCTGGCCGGTCGGCCCTTCCGGCGGTTCCGGGCCCTCCAGAGCGGCCATGCCGGCGACTACGCGGCGTGGTTCGTGGCCGGCCTCGCCGTGCTCGGGGTCCTGTTCGCGGCCGTCGCCGGGTGAGCACGCCTGGGGGGTTCGGGGGGCTCATGAGCGAGGCCGCAACGGCCACGACCCATCATGTGGGCAGCCGAGCGGTAGTCCCCCGATCGGGCCAAGGCGTCAGCCCGAGATGTGCTCGGCGATGGCCACCGCCGCGCTGATGTGGGCGAGGTGGGTGAGGCCCTGCGGGAAGTTCCCCAGCGCGATGCGCTGCTTCGGGTCGAACTCCTCGCTGAACAGCCCGAGATCGTTCCCGGCGGCCATCCCCCGATCGAACTCTTCCCGGGCGTCGTCGATGCGCCCCTGGCGGGCCAGCGCCTCGGCCAGCCAGAACTGCGCCGGGAGGAACGCGCCCTCCTGGCCGCGCATGCCGTCGGCCGAGCGGTACCGGCGGAGGATCCCGTCCCTGCCGAGTTCCTCCCGGATCCGGTCGGTGGTCCGGACCATCCGCTCGTCGTCGAACGTGCAGAACCCCACCACCGGGATCAGCAGCAGGGACGCGTCCATGGCCTTCGTGCCGTAGGCGCGGACGAACACGCCCCGGCGGCGGTCGTACCCCTCGCGTTCGACTGACCGGCGGATCCGGTCGCGGACCTCGGTCCACCGCCGGACGGGAGCCCGCCGGGCGCATTCCCTGGCCAGGATCAGCCCGCGTTCGAGCGCGGCCCAGCACATCACCTTCGAGTGCACGAAGTGCATGGGACGGCCCCGGAGCTCCCAGATGCCGGCGTCCTTCTCCATCCAGGTCTCGGCGGCCCGATCCACCAGGTCAACCAGGAAGGCCCAGTAGTCGTCGTCGGGGGAGTGGCCCCGGAGGTGCCACTGGTGGGCCAGCTCGAGGATCGAGCCGAACACGTCGTGCTGGTCCTGCGTGTGGGCGTCGTTCCCGGCCCGGACCGGCCGGGATCGCCGGTACCCCTCCAGGGAGGTCACCTCCACCTCCACCAGGCGCCGCTCCCCGCCCAGGCCATACACGATCTGCAGGTCCTCGGCGTGGCCCGCGGCACTCCGTTCGACGAACCGCCGGAACCCGTCGGCCTCGCCCTCGAACCCCACCTCGGCCAGCGACCGGACGGTGAGCCAGGAGTCACGGATCCAGCTGAACCGGTAGTCCCAGTTCCGGCCACCGCCGATCACCTCGGGCAGCGAGGTGGTCGGCGCGGCCGCGATGGCCCCCGTGGGAGACCGGGTCAGCCCCTTCAGCACCAGGGCCGAGCGGATGGCGGCCGGGCCGTCCGGCGAGTCCAGCCGGCCCTTGCCGGACCACCGGCGCCACATCCGGACGGTCTGGTCGAACCGCCGGTCGATCTCCTCCGGGGTGGGCGGCTCGCCGGGGCCGGGGTCGATCTCCTCCGGCGCGGCGTACTCGAGCGACAGGCGGAGTCGTTCCCCGGCCCTGATGTCCTCGCGCGCGGTGAGCGCGTGGGTGGCCCGTCGTTCGTCGAACTCGAAGTCGCCCGAGATGACGAGGGCGTCGTTCCCCCCGATCGCCGTGTACACGCCCTTGGCGTGGCGGCGGATCCACGGGCGGATCTCGCCGTAGTCGAACCGGGGCTCGATCTCCACCCGCATGTTCATCCGGCCCTGGACGCCCTCCACGATCCGGAGCAGCTGGCGGTGGGGATCCCGGCGGCCTCCTCGCCGCATGGTGAAGCAGTCCAGGACCCGGACCTCGCCGCCGGGTGCCCGGAAGCTGGTCTCCAGGACCAGGGTCCCGTCGAGGTAGCGGCGGGTGGACGTGTGGCGGGCCCCCGCCGGGGCGATCAGGCAGTACCCGCCCCGTTCCCAGTCCAGGATCCGGCCGAAGGAGCTGCCCCCGTCCACCCGCGGCATGCAGCACCAGTCGATGGAACCGGTGCTCGACACCAGCGCCACGGAGTGTGAGTCGGAGATGAAGCCGTAGTCGGCGATGGGGGGATACGGGTCGCGTTCGGCCCCGGGGCCGGGGCCCTGCCCTCGGGTTCGCTTCGGGGACCGGGTGCTCAGTGTGCGCGCCTCGTCGCTGGTCGATACTTCACTCGTGGCAGATACCCGCAGCCAGTCCCGATTATCGCTCGGCGACCAGATCGAGCTGGTCCTGCCCACGGGGAGCCGCTCGCGCCGGTTCGCCCAGGCCGGGCTGGTGGTGTGGGCGGCCATCGGCGTGGCCATCCTCGTCGGGGTGCTGTTCATCCTCCTGGCCAAGCTCACCGGGCTGCTGCCGTACCTCGTCGTGGCCGGCGTGGTGGTGCTGGTGCTGTCGCCGGTGGTGCGAGGGCTGGAGCGGCTGAAGGTCCCCCGGCAGATCGCCGCCACCGCGACGTTCGGGGCGGCCGCCGTGGCGGCCCCGGCGGTCGCGCCGCTGGTGGTGAAGGCGTTCGTGGAGCAGCTGACGTCGCTTCTGGAGTCCAAGGCCGCCCTGGAGAAGGGCGGGCTGGTTCAGAACCTCATCGCGTCGAAGAACGACCTCCTGCACTCCGTCGGGACCTCGGTGGCGAACTGGGTGAAGCAGCACCAGGAGAAGGCCCCGCAGTACCTGACGGACTTCGCGGTGGTCCTGGCCCGGGCCAGCGTGGTGATCCTGCTGGGAAGCGTGCTGGGGTACCTGCTGCTGGTGTGGCGGCCCCGCATCGGTCAGGTGGCGATGCTGATGGTCCCCCCCTCGAAGCGCCTGGCGCTGCGGGAGGTCCTCGACGAGATGGGCCGGATCGTGGCCGGCTACGTCCGGGCCCGGTTCATCGTGTCTGCGGTGGTGGGAGGCCTGGCCACCATCGGGCTGTGGGCCATCGGCATGCAGTTCTGGCTGGTGCTGGGGTTCTGGGTGGGCCTGGCCAACCTCATCCCCACGCTGGGGGCGTACATCGGCGGCGCGCCGGTGGTCCTGGTGGCGCTGCTGACGAAGCCGCCGGTGTTCGTGCTGGCGGCGCTCGCCGTGACGACCATGGCCCATGTGGTGGACGGGTTCATCCTGTCGCCCCTGGTGCTGAAGGAGACCACCAACCTTCATCCGGTGGTGGTGCTGCTGGTGGTCATCGCCGGCGCCGAGGTGGCCGGGCTGTACGGGATCCTCGCCGCGATCCCCGTGGCCGGCATCGTGCAGTTCCTGATCCGCCGGTGGGTCAGGCCCATCGTGTACGGCCCCGAGGCCATGGCGCCCATCCCCGTCTCGGCGGGAGCGTTACCCGACGACCCCGAAGGCCCCGTCGACCCCCACTCGGTGCTCGACCTCACCCCCGAGGGGGATTGAGGTCCGTCGGCGATGCGGGTTCGCGGTGAGGCCGGCCAGGCAGAACGCCGTGGCCACGGAGCCGTCCAGGAGGGCGGGTCTGCGGCGGGCGGAGTCGGTGGCGGCGACGGCGAACATGGTGGCGGCGTGGAGGGCGTCGACGAGGGCTCCGGTGGTCCGGCGGATGGGGCCGGGGTGGTCGCCGGTCAGCAGGGCCTGGACCACGTGGCGGGCGCCGAGGGCCCGCGCGGCGAACAGGGCCACGTCGTCGGTGGCGCTGCCGCCGGAGACCTGGACCACACGGATCGGGGCGGCCACGAGCGCGGCGCCGTAGGCCGCTCTCAGGAGGCGGAGGGCCCTCACCCCGGTCTCACCGGCCGCGGAGCCGGGCCATGGCCACCGCCGCCCCTACCGCCATCACGCCTCCAGCCGCGAGGAGAGCCCGGTGCGTCGTGTACCACCACTGGGCGCTCCGTCCGTGGGCCTGGTCGTCGAACCTGCCGTGGGCGCCGTGGTCCTCGTCCCGGTCCACGGGTTCCCACAGGTTGAACGGCCGGTTTGGGTCGTCGCGCTCGTCGGTCTGCTGGGCGTCGAAGCCGGTCCGGCCCAGGTACCGGTCGAGGAGCGGCGCGGCGAACGTGTTCGCGACGATGGTCGCGGCGGTGGTGGCGCCGACCCAGTACTCGCGCCGCTCGGGGTGCTGTGCGGCGTGCACCACGGCCCGCCCGGCCTCCTCCGGCTGGTAGATCGGCGGGACCGGCTGGGCCTTGTTCGGGAGCCGGGTCTTCACCCAGTCGAACTGCGGGGTGTTGAGCGCCGGCATCTGGACCATGGTCACGTGGACCTTCGAGCGCTCGTGGAACAGCTCCGCCCGGAGCGAGTCGTTGAACCCCTGGATGGCGTGCTTCGCCCCGCTGTACGCTGACTGCAACGGGATCCCCCGGTAGGCCAGCGCGCTGCCGATCTGGACGATCGCCCCCCGGTCCCGGGCCCGCATCCGGCGGAGGGCGGCCATGGTCCCGTACACCACGCCGTGGTACGTGACGTCGGTGACCCGGCGGAACTCGTCGGGCTCGATCTCCCACAGCGGCGCGAACACCGACGTCATGGCGTCATTCACCCAGACCTCGATCTCGCCCAGCTCTCGCTCGGCGAGGCCGGCCGCGGCCTCCACCTGCGCGGCATCGGACACGTCCGTGGGGATGGCCAGGGCCCGCCCGGCGGCCCGCTCCACCTCCTTCGCGGCCATCTGGAGGCCTTCCTCGCCCCGGGCCAGGAGCGCGACCTGGGCCCCGGCCTCTCCGAATGCCATGGCCGCGGCCCGCCCCACCCCGGCCGACGCACCGGTGACCACGACCACCTTGCCCTGAAGCCCTCGCCCGCCCATGTGTGTCAGCTCCTCCTGAACCGTTCGATGTCCGTCCGCTTCACCTCGAGGCCGTTGCCGGGCCGCGAGCGGTCCGGCCGGAGCACGCCGTCCTTCGGGTCGAGCACGCCGTCGAACGCGATCCCCTCGATCCGTTCGTGGTCCGCGAAGTGCTCCAGATGGCGGAACGCGTGGACGGCCGCGCACGGCGCCGCCGAGGCCGCCGGCGCGCAGTGCGCCGACAGCTGGACGCCATGCGCGGCCGCCAGCGCCCCCACCCGCAGGAACTCGGTGATCCCCCCGCAGCGGGTGACGTCGGCCTGCAGGCAGTCCACCGCGCCCGCCCCGAGCATCCGCGCGAAGTACGCGAGGTCGTACCCGTATTCCCCGGCCGCCACGTCCGGCTGCACGAGGTCCCGGATCTCCCGCAGCCCCTCGAGGTCGTCCGACGACACCGGCTCCTCGAACCAGACCACGCCGTGGTCGTCGAACGCGCGGCCCATCCGCACGGCCTGCTTCCGCGTGTACCCCCCGTTGGCATCCACGTACAGCTCGACGCCGTCCCCGACCACCCGCCGGGCCAGCGCGACCCGCTCCAGGTCCCGCTCCACCCGCCGCCCCCAGTCCTCCCCGACCTTGATCTTGACCCGAGGGATCCCCCGGTCCCGAACCCACCCCACCACCTGCCGCTCCAGCCCCTCGTCCGACAGCGACGTGAACCCCCCGCTCCCGTACACGGGGACCTCCTCGCGAACGGCCCCCAGCAGCTCTACCAGCGAGACGTCCAGGAGCCTGGCCTTGAGGTCCCACAGCGCGAGGTCCGCCGCCGAGATCGCGTGCGAGACGACCCCGGGCCGGCCCAGGTTGCGGATGGCCCGGACCATCCGCTCCCAGGTCCCGCCCACGTCCATGGGGTCGGAGCCCACGACCACGTCGCGGAGCTTCTCCTCGACCACCGTGGCGCACGCGGCCGCCCCGTACGTGTACCCGACGCCGGTGGCGCCCTCCGCGGAGGCCTCCACGATCACCATCGTGGTCGCGTCCCACGTGAGCGTGCCGTCCGCCTCACGCTCCTCCAACGGAAACTCGTACCCGGCCACATCAACGCGCTCAACAGTCATGGCAGCCCCCCGGCCCAGGGCGGTGCACCGAACGGCGGCCGAACGCAGGCCCCACCCACAGGTCGCCCTTGGGTTCCCACGACCGCTCTCAACCCTTCAGCTGATCGATCTTGTCCCGCGCGATCGTGGAGGCGATCGTGGCCCGCCGCGGGGTCCCCTTGAGGAACGACTCGGCGAACTTCTTGGCCTGGTCGTACGTCACCTTCGCCGGCATGGGCGGCTCGTCGGCGTTCACCACGACGTCGAGCAGGGCGGGCCCCTCGTGGGCCAGGAACTCGTGCATGGCCGGTTCGAGATCCCCGACCTTCTCCACCCGGATCCCGAGCCCGCCGCAGGACTCGGCCCACGGCGCGAAGTCCATGTGGGTGGGGAACCGCACGCCGTACTCCGGGTACCCCAGGGCCATCTGCTCCCACAGGATCTGCCCGAGCAGCCCGTTGTTGCAGACGACCACCTTGATGGGCAGCCGGTGCCAGGCCGCCGAATGGAACTCCGCCATGAGCATGGCGAACCCGCCGTCGCCCACGAACGCGATGCACTGCCGCCCGGGGTACGCCACCTGGTGCGCGATGGTGTACGGAAGCCCCGGGGCCATCGTGGCCAGGTTCCCCGAGAGGTAGAACTCCCGGGTTCCCCGGATCTCGAAGTGCCGGGCGGCCCACGTGGCGATGGTCCCCGAGTCGCTGTTCAGGATGGCGTCGTCGTCCACGTAGCGGTCGATGAGCTGCATGAGGTACTGCGGCTGGATGGGTTCGCGCTCCGGGCTGGCCAGAGCCGCCATGCTCTCGTCCCAGGACCGCTTGCCCTCCTGGGCCCTGCCCAGGAACGAACGGTCCTCATTGCGCTCCAGCAGCGGGATCAGCTTCTCGAGCGTCTCCTTCGCGTCGCCCACCAATCCGGCGGCGAGCGGCAGGCGGTTGCCCAGCCTCATCGGATCGAGCTCGATCTGGACGGCCGTCCGGTCCTCCGGCAACCACCGCGTGTACGGGAAGTTGGTCCCCACCAGGAACACGGTGTCGGAGCCATCCATGGCCTCCTCGGCCGGTTTCGTCCCCAGCAGGCCCAGGCCGCCGATCACCAGCGGGTGGCCGTCGGGCGCGACCATCTTGCCCGACAGCGACTTGATGATCGGCGCGCCGAGCAGCTCGGCGGCGGCCAGGAGCTCGTTCGTGGCGCCGCGGGCCCCGATGCCGGCCAGGATCACCGGCTTGGCTGCCTCGTTGAGGACCCGGGCGGCGTTGTGGAGGTCCTCGTCGCGCGGCACCACGTGGGGCGCGTGGTACACGGGCGCCGTGGCCGGGGTGCGCGACGTGTCCAGGCCTCCCTCGAACCCCGACTTCGACGGGTCGGCCTCCTGCATGTCCACCGGGAACGTGAGGTGCGCGACGCCCCGCTTCGACAGCGCGCTCCGTACCGCGATGTTGACGAGCGCCGGGATCGACGCCGGCGCGTGGAACATCTGGTTGTACACGCAGAGGTCCATGAAGATCCGGTCGAGGTGGACCTCCTGCTGATAGCCCGTCCCCAGCTGCGAGGTGGCCTGCATGCCGGTGATGGCCAGGACCGGCGCGTGGTCGAGCTTCGCGTCGTACAGGCCGTTGATGAGGTGCAGCCCGCCCGGCCCGCTGGTGGCGACGCACACGCCGAGCTTGCCGGTGGCCTTGGCGTAGCCCGTGGCCATGAACGCGGCCGCCTCCTCGTGGTGGACCAGGAAGAACCGGATCCGGTCCTGGTGACGGCGGAAGCCCTCCATGATCCCGTTGATGCCGTCGCCGGGGAGGCCGAACACCGTGTCGACTCCCCAGTCGATGAGTCGCTCCACCATCAGCTCTGAGGCGATCTTGTTGGCCATTCGCCTTCGACCTCCTTGTGCGCCGCTCACGCGGCGCGTGTCTCGGCGTCCTTCTTCCGGGTGCGTCCCTGCGATGCCAGGGCCGCGGCGATGAGCTCGGCCAGGTGCCACGCCCGCCGGCCGGTTCCCTGGCGGACCTGCTCTCGGCACGAGAAACCGTCGGCCACGACGAGCCGGTTCTCGGGAATCTCGCGGAGCCGCGGCAGCAGGACCCGCTCCGCGCAGGCCATCGACACGTCGTAGTGGTCCTTCTCGAACCCGAACGCGCCGGCCATCCCGCAGCACCCGCTGTCCAGGAGCTCCGCGTCCAGCCCCAGCTTCTCCAGCCAGGTGTGGTCGTCGTCGAATCCCATCACGGCCTGGTGGTGGCAGTGGCGCTGCACCACGGCCATCCGGTCCAGCGTGGGGGGCCGGAACCCCTTCGCGTACCTCTCCAGGAACTCGCTCAGCAGGTAGGTCTGCCGGGACAGGCGCTGGGCGTCCTGGTCCTGCGGGAACAGGTTCTTCAGCTCGTCGCGGAACACCGCGACGCACGACGGCTCCAGGCCCACGATCGGGATCCCTCGGCGGATGGCCGGCCGCAGTGTGTCCATGATCTGCGTGAGGAGCTTCTTCGCCGTGGGGAGCATCCCGAAGTCGTACAGGGGCCGCCCGCAGCACAGCGGCCGCGGCGGGATGACCACGGCGAACCCGGCGGTCTCCAACACCTTGACCCCGGCCTTCAGCGTGTCGGGGTGGAAGTGGTTGTTGAACGTGTCAGGCCACAGGATCACCGCCGGCCGATCGGCCCCCGCCGCCTTCGTGCCGAAGGGGCCGGCCCCGGAGCGCTTCGACCGCTTCCGGAACCACCGCGTGAAGGTCCGGATGGCGAACTCGGGGGCCTGGCGCTCGGGGGCGATGCCGCCCAGGCGCTTCAGGAAGCCGCCCACCCTCTTGCTGCCGAGTGTTGCATTGGCGATCCGTGGCACGTGCGAGCCGATGCGAGACCACCAGGTGATGAGGCCCATCGCGTACGCGGACCGGGGCCGGATGCGCTTCGCGTAGTAGTGCGAGAGGAACTCGGCCTTGTACGTGGCCATGTCCACGTTCACCGGGCAGTCGGACTTGCATCCCTTGCACGACAGGCACAGGTCCAGCGCGTCGAGGACCGAGTCCTCGCGCCACCCCTTCCGGCCGATCTCGTCCTGTTCCAGCAGCTCGAACAGCAGCCGGGCCCGGCCCCGCGTGGAGTCCTTCTCCTCGTGGGTGACCATGTACGAGGGGCACATCACGCCGCCCGACTCCCGCCGGCACTTCCCCACGCCGACACACCGCGCGGCCGCGCGGGCGAACCCGCCGCCCTCCTCCTCCGGGAATGTGAAATGGGTCTCGGGTCGCCACGGCCGGTAGTCGGTTCCCAGGCGGAGGTTCTCGTCGAGCCGGTGGGGGTCGACCACCTTCCCCGGATTCATCTTCCCGTCGGGATCCCAGATGGTCTTGAACTGGCGGAACGCCTCGATCAGATCCGGCCCGAACATCTTCGGGAGCAGCTCGGCCCTGGACTGCCCGTCGCCGTGCTCGCCGGACAGCGACCCGCCGTACGACACGACCAGATCTGCGGCCTCCTCGATGAACGAACGGAACTTCCGGACGCCCTCCGCGGTGACCAGGTCGAAGTTGATCCGCGTGTGCAGGCACCCCTGGCCGAAGTGCCCGTAGAACGAGCCGTCGTACCCGAACGAGTCGAACAGCTTCCGGAGGTCGCGGAGGTAGTCGCCGAAGCGCTCCGGCGGCGTCGCCGAGTCCTCCCACCCCTCCCACGTGTCGGGCCGTCCGGGGATCCGGGCCGTGGCGCCGAGCCCGGATTCGCGGATCTCCCACACCTTCTTCTCCATCTCGATGTCGTCGTAGAGCTTCATGGAGGGCGCGGCCTTGCCCTTGCCGACGGCCTTCATCAGGCGCTTCGCGGCCGCGTCGGACTCCTCCTTGCTCTGGCCCCCGAACTCCACCAGCAGCCACCCCTTGCCCTCCGGCAGCAGCTGGATGTCCTCCGGATGGACCTTCTTGATCACCATGTCCTCGATGAGCCGCTCGTCGAGTCCCTCCAGCCCGATGGGCCCGTGCTCCAGGACCTCCATCACGTGGTCGGCCGCCGTGTACACGTCCGGGTACCCCAGGACCAGCAGCGACTTCGCCGGCGGGGAGTGCATCAGCCGGACCTTCGCCTCGAGGACGGTGAGGAGGGTGCTCTCGCTCCCCACGACGGCCTTCGGAACGTCGAACCCGTTGTCCGGGAGCAGCCAGTCGATGTTGTAGCCGCTGACCCGGCGGGGGATCTTCGGGTACCGCTCGGCCACCAGGTCGCCGTAGCGGTCGCGGAGGTCGCGGAGCCGGCTGTGGATCTCGCCCCGCCGCCCGCCGGCGTCGATGATCCGCTGGAGGTCCTCGTCGCCGTCCGGTTTGCTGAGCGTCATCCGCGTGCCGTCGGACGTGATGACGTCGAGCTCGATGACGTTGTCGGCGGTGAGCCCGCCCATCACCGAGTGCACGCCGCAGGAGTTGTTGCCGATCATCCCGCCGAGTGTGCAGTACTCGTGGGTGGAGGGGTCCGGGGCGAATGTCAGGTGGAACTCTTCCGCGCGGTCCCGGAGATCGTCGAGCACCACGCCCGGCTGGACCCGGGCGAAGCCCTGGCCCTGGTTCAGCTCGAGGATCCGCCGGAGGTGCTTGCCGGAGTCGATGACCACCGCGACGTTGCAGGTCTGCCCGGCCAGACTGGTCCCGCCCCCCCGGTTCACGATCGGCGCTCCGTGGTCGCGACAGACCTCGACGGCGGCCACCACATCGTCGGTCGACCTCGGGCACACCACGCCGATCGGCACCTGCCGGTAGTTCGACCCGTCGGTCGCGTACAGGGCCCGGTCCCCGGCGCCGAACCGGACCTCGCCGTCCAGCGCCCGCGCCAGGTCGCGCTCCAGCGACCGCACGTTGAGCTCGGCCTCGGTCTTCATGGGCGGCAATGGCCGGTTGCCCCTCGAGGGGCCGGCGTCCGGGTGGGGTTCGGGCTGCACATGAGATCGGGTCCTCCGCGTTGCCCCTGCCTCGCCGCGAGCGCGGAGGAACCGGTTGGTCCGGCCCCGCGCGGTCGCGGGACGCCCCCTCCCGTCTGCCTGAGGATGTACCCGGGGTTGTGCTCCCCGAAAACGGCCCCGGTCAGCGCGGGCCGAACCGGAGCGAGTCCAGCACGTCCCACGCGAGCCGGGCCCGGGCGGGATCGGCGTAGGCCCGCTCTCCCATCCCGACGAAGACGTAGATGCCCCTGCCCGCGTCCCGGAATCCGAGCCACCAGGCGCGGATGCCCGGGACGCCGACGGCCTGACCGGTCGGTTCGGGGCACAGCCGGGACCAGTCATCGCACGGCTCGGACGGCTCGAGATGCGCGGGGCGCTCCGGGAACCCCTCACCGTCTCCGGCCCTCTCGCTGATCCAGATCAGGATGTCGTCCGGCCCGAGATCCTCGACCGCATTGCTGGGCAGCTGGAAGTCGGTCACGGGCTCGCCGCCGGGGCGGAGCGGGTAGGTCGCCAGCGCGAGGATCTCCCGGGGCGAGCTGACCCAGGTGTTGATCGGCCGGTCGGAGGGAATCCACGCGGCCGGGTAGGTGACGGTGAACAGATCGTCCTCGTCGTGCAGCGTGGTGCGTTCGCCGTCGGTCTCGGTCCACCGATCGACGTCGGCCAGCCGAACCGAGACGGCGACCGCCGCGGCGGCGGCACGATCTTCGTCCGACACCGCCGGCCCGAGCCACTCGACCACGTGGAAGCAGAGCGTCCCGTCGCACCGCGCCCGCTCCCGGAACGACCAGCCAGGGCTCTGCGCGTCCCGAACGAAGGGGCCCGGTCCGCGGGGCTCGCCCCCGATGCCCACTGCGTGCACCCAGAACCGCTCCACCAACACGACCGCGCCCGAATCGCCGAGCGCCGACGTGAACTTCGCATTGCCGCCCGAGTTCGGCCCGAAATCACCGGCCCGCTCGGGCAACGGCCGGTTGGCCACCACCGTGCGAAGCATGTTCGCCATGAATCGGGGATCGGCCCGTCGCACCGTCGCGACGCTCCAACCGGACGGATACTGGAACGTCCACGGCGCGTCGGGGGATGTGAACGACAGCGTCGTGGACGGCGTCGGCACCGAACCGGGACCACGATTCGTGGGCCCGGCCGGCGAGAACACGAAGGCCCGGAGCAGCAGGGTGATCCCGGCTGCTGCGATGGCGAACGCCACGCCGACTCCCAGGAGCCTTCCTGCTCGCTGCGGCTCGGGTGGAGGCGGCCCGGGCGTCCGCTCCCTCACATCCGACCATGACACCGGCGTGTCCAGGCGGTCGAGATCTCTGAGGATGGTCCTCAGGTCAGCCACCGTCGGCCTCCAGCATCCGGAGGAGGCGCCGGCGGCCCCGGCTGAGGTGAACCCGGACGGTGGCGGCGCTGGAGCCCAGGATCCGGCCCACCTCGCGTGTCGAGTACCCGGCGTAGGAATGCAGGAGCAGCGCGGCTCGCTGCCTGGGCGACAGCCTGCCGATCATCGCGACGAGGTCCCACGGTGGCTCGGCCATCTCGTACCCGGCATCCTCGATCAGGGGTCGCCCCCGGCCTCTCGCCTTCAGCTCGCCCGCGGCGATCCTGAACGCGGCGCGCCACACCCAGCGCTCGGGCGACCGGATCTCGTCGCCCCTGGCCAGTGCCTGGGCGAAGGCTTCCGCCATCGCGTCGCTCGCCACTTCCCGGTCTCCTGTGTATGCGGCCAGCGCTCGCCAGATGCGCTTGCCCTCCGCCTCGAAGAGGCGCTCCAAGGCGGACTCGTTCTCTGAGGTCACGCCGGCATCCTGCACCTCTCCAAGGACAGGGCGAGGAACAGGCCGGATCGTGTAGGGGCTCTACGAAATCCCTCGCTCGCCGTCCGGGAGGGCCCAATCGATCCGCCATGGGCCGAGCTCAGCCAGCCGTGTCAGCGCGGCGCGGGCCTCCGGGTCGGCGGGGGTGCAGGCGATGAGGCGGGCCCCGGGCCGTTCGGACAACAGCATGCTGGTGGTGACGAGCCGAACCAGTCCCACCTCCGGGTGCAGGAACCGCTTGACGCGGCTCGTGGCACCGGCCACGTCGTGCCGCTCCCACAGCTCGGCGAATCGCGCCGACGTCGAGCACAGCTCCTCCACCAGCTCGATCCACGCCGGCTCGCCCAGGTGTTCGGGCATGGCTCCCCTGAACCGGGCCACCAGGTACGCCAGGTCGTCCTGGTCCACGAGCAAGTCGCGCCAGGCGGGCTGGGTGAACACCAGCCACATGGTGTTCCGGCGACCCTCCGGGAGGGTGGAGTAGTCGCCCTTCAGCGCGGCCTCGGCCCGGTTCCAGGCGAGGATGTCGTACCGGGGGCCCACCACGGACGCGGGGTACGGGTCCAGGGCCTCGACGAGCTGTCGAACCGCGGGCTCGCAGATCTCCACGGGCCCGGACGCGGCGAGATCGGGCACGCCGGCCAGGGTGAACGGGTGCGCGCGCTCGGACGGATCGAGCCGGAGGGTGCGGGCGACCGACTCCAGGACCTGTGCCGAGACGTTGATCGGTCGGCCCTGCTCGAGCCACGTGTACCAGGTGACTCCCACGGCCGAGAGCTGGGCCACCTCCTCCCGCCTGAGTCCAGGGGTGCGCCGCCGGTACCCGGGCGCCAGCCCCACGTCCTCGGGGGCGAGCCGCTCCCGCCGGCCCTCCCCTCCATCCAATCCGAGCTCGGGTTCAGCGCGTCGGGCCTGCAGTGGGTGGTGAACGCCTACACGCTGACCTTCGCCGGGTTTCTCCTGCTCGGCGGCCGGGCCGCCGACCTGTTCGGCCGCCGGCGGATGTTCCTGATCGGCCTCGGGATGTTCACCGCGGCGAGCCTCGTGGGTGGCCTGGCCCAGAGCCAGGGCATGCTGATCGTGGCGCGGGCCCCGCAGGGGCTGGGCGGCGCGGTCCTCGCCCCGGCCACCCTCACCATCCTCACCACGAGCTTCGCCCAGGGACCGGCCCGGGCCCGGGCGCTCGGCGTGTGGAGCGCGGTGGCCGCGGCGGGCGCGTCGGCCGGCGCCGTCCTCGGGGGTCTCCTCACCGACCTGATCTCGTGGCGATGGATCCTGTTCGTCAACATCCCAGTCGGCGTGTTCGCCCTGATCGCCGCCCGCGCCTTCCTGCCCGAGTCGAGGGGCGAGAGCACCCACCGGAGCCTCGACGTGGCCGGAGCGCTCACGGTCACCGGCGGGCTGGTGGCCATCGTGTACGGGATCGTTCGAACGCAGTCCTACGCCTGGACGGCCCGGCAGACCCTGCTCCCGATGACGGTGGGTCTCGCCCTGCTGGGCCTGTTCGTGTTCATCCAGGCGAGGGTGGCCCGGGCGCCGCTCATGCCCCTGCGCATCTTCCGGTCCCGGTCCGTCGCGGGCGCCAACGTCTACATCCTGCTGCTGTTCGCGGGCATGTTCGGCGCCTGGTACTTCGAAACGCTCTACATGCAGCAGGTCCTCGGCTACAGCCCGCTCCAGGCGGGCCTGGCCTTCCTCCCGCAGACGTTGCTGATCGCGGCCGGATCGCAGGTCACCTCGCGCCTGGTCACGCGGTTCGGCCCCCGGCCGCTGCTGCTCGCCGGGACGGCCACGGCGGCCCTGGGCCTGGCATGGCTCTCCCGGATCGCTCCCGACAGCGCGTTCGGGTCCGACCTGCTGGGGCCGTACGTGCTCATCGGCCTGGGTCTCGGGGTCTCGGTCACGCCGGCGACCGTGGCGGCCACGTCGGGAGTGGCGCGCGAGGACGCCGGCCTCGCGTCGGGGCTCCTCAACACGGCCCGCCAGATCGGGGCATCCATCGGGATGGCGGTGCTGGCCACGGTGGCGGCCGGACGGACGACGGCGCTGCTGGCCGGGGTGGCCTCGACCCCGTCGAACGTGTCGGCCGCCCTGTCGGGTGGCTACGCGCGAGCCATCGACGTGGGCGTGGTCGTCCTGCTGGCGGCGGGAGCCGTGGCGGCGCTCACGATCCCTCCGCTCCGGCGGGAGCCGGCTGTCGTCGCCCGTGCCGTCGTGGACCCGGAGGTCGAGGCGGAGGTCATTCCCATCGTCGCGGAGGTCGGTTTCATCGAGGAGCCGGATTGCGCCTGAGGCGCGGGCCCTTGACTCCGCTCCGGTGACCCGCGATGGCCGGGGAAGCGGCCTGAGGCCGAACCGGGCCGCCCGCAGTCACCGCGAGGGGTCGAGGTCGGCGGGGGTGTCGACGTCGGTGGGCGGGTCGCGGTCGATGTCGACGTGGTGTACGCGATCCCGGTGGCCGGCGATGAGCTCGCGGGCCCCGGCGTCGCCGGTGGACGCCATGGCTCCGGGCCACAGATCCCGCGAGAGCAGCACGGGGTGTCCGGGGATGCCTCGGAAGCGCGCCCGCACGACCGGTGCGCCCGTCGCCCGGTAGCCCTCGATCACCGCATCCACGTCGGTTGGTTCGATGCCGGGCTGGTCGGCCAGGAGGATGACCGCGGCCTCGGAGTCCCCGCTCAGCCCGGCGAGGCCGGCTCGGAGCGAGGTCGACTGGCCCTCGGCGAACGACGGGTTGCGGACCACGCGGGCGTTCGGCGGGAGACGGAGCGCGGCTTCGACCCGGTCGGCGTCGTGGCCCAGGACCACGATCACCTCGCCGCAACCGCCACCGGCCGCGGCGTTCACCGCATGCTGGACCAGGGGCTTGCCGCCGAGGGTCGCGAGCTGCTTGGTCGAACCGAACCGCGTGGCCCGCCCGGCGGCCAGGACGATGCCGGAGATCACGGCGTCCGGCCGGTCAGGGGCGGTCGCCGCGGCCGAACAGGCGCTTGAAGAACCGGACGATGGCCCGCCAGAACGCCCACAGGCCGAGTCGGATTCCCTTCACCGGACCGGCGGTCGCGCGCGGAGCGGGTGCCGGGCGGGGGGCCGCCGTCGGCGCCGCCCCGGATCCCTCCGCCGCTCCGCCGGGCTCGGCGGCCGTTCCGGCAGAGGCTTCCGCTCCAGCCGCGGCCTGGGCCGTGCGGTCCTCCTCCTCGGACGTGATGTTCGTCTTCAGGCATTCGGCGAACTGCTTGGTGAGCTTCGAGGAGACGTCCTGCATCATCCCGCGGGAGAACTGGGCGACGGCCCCGGTGACGGTGATGTCCTGGGAGAACTTCACCCTGGTCTCGCCGTCCGCGGCCGCCTCGGCCCACGCCGTCACCAGGGCGGTGGCCGAGCCCTTGCCCCGCTGCTCCATGCCGCTCGCCTTCAGCACCACCTTGTGGCCGGCGTCGTCGCGCTCCTGCACCTGCACGGTGCCGGCGAACGACAGCGACACCGGCCCGAGCTTCACGGTCAGCTTGCCCTTGAAGTGGGTGTCATCGACGACGTCCGTGAGCTGCGCCCCCGGCATGCACGGCGCGATCTTCTCGACCTCGAGGATGTACTCCCACACGCGCTCCAGCGGCGCGGGCACCGTGAAGTCGTTCTCGATCAGCATGCCCATGTGCTCAGCCTCCCGACGCCCTGTGCTGTTCGGTCCGGTCGTGGATGGGTCCCGGGCGGTCCCGGAGGAAGCCGGCCTCCCGCGCGCGCCGGACGGCCAGGATCTCCGCCACGATCGCGGCTGCGATCTCCTCCGGCCCCTCGCTCCCGAGATCGATCCCGGCCGGCCCGTGGATCTTCGCCAGGTCCTCGTCGCCGGGCACCACCCCGTCGCGGCGGAGCTCGTCCAGGAGCCGGTCCGTCCGGATCTTCGGCCCGAGCATCCCGATGTACGCCACGTCGGTCCCCAGGAACGACCGCAGGTACTCCCGGTCCCGCAGGTAGTTGTGGCTCATGACTACAACGGAGGTCCGCTCGTCGGTCCCCGCCGTCTTCGCGGCATCCTCCGGCCGTTCGACGTGCACGAACCCCGCCGCTCCCGGATACCGCTGTTCGGTCAGGAACACGGCGCGCTCGTCCACGACGAAGGTCCGCCACCCCAGCGCGGACGCCGCGGCAACGACCGGGATGGCGTCGTGTCCGGCCCCGCAGATCAAGAGGCGCGGCGGAGGCTCGAGAACCTCCACGAACGCCCGGGCCTTCCCCTGGGACCCCGCCAGCCGGCGAATCTCCGATCGGCCGGTCTCCAGAAGCTCCAGGGCAGCCGCGGCAGCGTTGGAGTCCAGCGCATCGTCTCCGGTCCCCGATTCCGTGGACCCGTCGGGCCGAACCAGTAGACGGGCCCCCTGCTCCACACCCGGCACCGTGGAGTCCAGCACCGTCACCGAGGCGATCGGCTGCTCCTCCTCCAGGGCCATCCGCAACGCCCCGGCGATCTCCGCGGCCCGGTCGGCCGGCTCCACGAACACGTCGATCGCCCCGTTGCACCCCAACCCGAATCCCCACACCGCCTCGTCCTCGGCGGACAGGTCGTAGTTCACGAGCCGGGGCTTGCCCTCCACCATCACGACGTTGGCCACGTCGGCCACGTCCCCCTCCAGGCACCCACCGCTGAGGTTCCCGGTCAGGGTCCCGACGGAGTCCACGAGCAGGCGCGCCCCCGGCCGGCGATAGGTCGATCCCCGAACCGCCACGATCGTGGCGAGCGCCATCTGCTCCCCCCGTTCCCGGAGCGACTCGATGGCCGCAAGCACATCCGAGATCTCGCTCATCCCAGCACCCGAAGGATGATCGTATCGCGTGACGCGATACGGCCCGGCACCAGTGGAAGTGCTCGAATCACCGTCACCGTGGGGGAGATGCAGTGGATCGGGTGTGTGGCGGGGATGATGGTCATGCCCGCGAAGTCAGGGTAATGGGGATCGATCATCGCGGACGTCTACCGGCCGCGATAGCTTCTCGCCGTCTCCGGTGGGTTGTGGCGCCGTGCCCGGGGCCTACGGCGCCGCCCAATGACCGGTCATCCACGCCATCTCGGACCAGTGGTCCGCCATCCACCAGGTCATGGTGCTCCAGTGCCCCTGCATCCAGGACCACATCTCCGGGTTCGCGGACATCCAGCGCCGCATCTCGGGCCAGTTGGACATCATGCCGGGGGTCGAACCCATCATCGAGCCGCCCGGGTGCTCACGGATCCGCGTCATCGAGCCCCAGTGCCGGTGTATCCACCCGATGTCCCCCCAGTGCTGCCGCATCCAGGTCCACTCATCTGGATGGTCCTCCATCCATCCACGGACATCGGGATGTCCGGCCATCCAGGAGGCAACGGTCGTTGGTATCGCGCCCGTTTCCGTTTCCGTTGCCGGGGCGCCGGTGGTCGAGCAGGCGGCCAACAAGAGCCCCGCAGCGAGGACCACTCCGATCAGCAGGTACCTGCGGCGCACAGCCGTCGGGAGACGCCCGTCGCCAGGGGACACAGCACCACCTCCTGCCGAGCAGTGTAACGACGATGGGCGCCGCGGCGCCCGGTCATGCGGGCACCGGCGTCCTCCTCGGAGTTGTCGTCGGGGCGACGTGCGTGGGGGTCGCGGCCATCTTCGTGAGCTCGTGGATCTACGCTTCTCCCATGACCCAACGCGAAGACGCCGATCAGCTCGCTTCGCTCGCCGGCGCCGTACGTGTGCTCTCTGGAGTGGCCTTTATGACCGCACCTGGATCCCTCGGCCGTCTGCTCGTCGGCGTGGACGCCGACGCCTTGCCCGGGCCAAGGGTGTTCGTTCGAGCTGAGGGCTCAGGGTTCGTCGGCGGTCCGGGCGAGGAACCTCGCCGGTTCGTCCTCGAATGCCTTGCGGCAGCCGGCTGAGCAGAAGTAGTAGGTGCGGCCCTCGTGGGTGGTGAGGTGGCGGGCGGTGGCGACGTCGACGGTCATGCCGCAGACCGGGTCGATCTCCTCGTGACGGGCGTCGGCGGCGGGGTCGCCCAGGAGGTGGCCCTCGTGGTGGGCGTGCTCCTCGCGGATGCCTTGCGCGATCTCGCCCTCCGCCTTCTCCTTGACGATCTCGGCGAGGATGGCCACGGCGATCTCCTCGTGGCTCACCGCGCCGAGGTCGAGGCCAGCCGGGGAATGTACCTGGGCCAGTGCTTCCTCTGAGACACCCCGGTCTCTGAGGTAGCCGAGCACCGATTCGGCTCGCTTCTTCGAGGCGATCAGCGCGACGTACGCGTGCGGCTCCGCCAGGGCCAGCTCCAGGGCGTCCTCGTCGTAGTGGCCCTGGGTGGCCACGACCACGAAGGAGCGCACGCCCGCTCCCGCCGCCTCCAGGTCGAGCTTGGTCACCACGCGGTCGGCCGACGGGTGCGCGTCCTCCGTCCCGCCGTCGTCCACGACGACCGACTCCCAGCCCAGGGCCCTGGCCAGGCCGGCCAGGGTGTCCACCGCCGGGGAGCGGCCGATCACGACGAGGTGGGGCTTCGGCAGGACGGGTTCCACGTAGACCTCCAGCGCCCCCTCGCTCTGGCAGGCGATGGGGACGCGCACCACCCCCTGCCGCTCCTGGCCCTCGAGCTCCTCCGGCGTTCCCAGGAACAGCAGCCTGGGCGTTCCCTCGGCGATGGCCGTCCGGGCCTCGCGGACCACGGTCGGCTCGGCGCACGCGCCGCCCAGCCACCCGCGCACGGTGCCGTCCGCTCGGATGACCGCGGTCGAGCCCTCCTTGCCGGACGACGGCGACCGCCGCCACACCACCGTGGCGAACGCGAACGGCTCGCCCCGCTCCGCGAGCTCCCTGGCCAGCTCGAGGACCTGCCGGTTCACTTCTTCTCCATCGTCAGCGACCTGCCCTTCGGGCAGCTCGCTTCCGCCGGGGGTCCGCAGCTGCCTCCGCTTCGCTCCGTTGCTGCTACCCCCCGGACCCCCCGCTCGGCGCGGAGGCCTTCGCGGCCTGGATGGCCTCCCACACCTTCGCGGAGGTCACCGGCATGTCGATGTTCCTCACCCCCAGGTGCCACAGGGCGTCGATCACCGCGTTCACGTACGCGGCCGGTGACCCCACCGTGGCCGACTCCCCGACGCCCTTCGCCCCGAACGGGTGATGGGGCGACGGCGTCACCGTCTCGCCCAGCTCGAACCGCGGGGTCTCCCACGCCGTGGGCAGCAGGTACTCCATGAAGTTCGACCCGATGCAGTTCCCGTCCTCGTCGAACGTGATCTGCTCCATGGCGGCGATGCCGTAGCCCTCGGTGAGCCCGCCGTGGATCTGTCCCTCGACGATCATCGGGTTGATCCGAACGCCGCAGTCGTCCACGGCGACCATCCTGTCGACCTTCCACTCGCCGGTGTCGGGGTCCACCTCCACGACCACCGCGTAGGTCCCGAACGGGAACGTCAGGTTCGGCGGGTCGTAGTAGTGCACGCCCTCCAGCCCGGCCTCCGTGCCGTCGGGGAAGTTCGTGTACGCGGCGAACGCCACGTCCTGGATGGTCCTGGCCTTGTCCGGCGCGCCCCTGACCGAGAACGTGCCCTTCTCGTACTCGATGTCCTCCTCGTTCACCTCGAGCAGGTGCGCGGCGATCTTCCGGGCCTTCTCCCGGACCTTCCGGGCGACCATCGCCGTGGCCGCGCCGCTCACCGGCGTCGACCGCGACGCGTACGTCCCGAGGCCGTACGGCGTGTTGTCCGTGTCGCCGTGCATGACCTTCACGTCCTCGGGCTGGATCCCCAGCTCCTCGGCCACGATCTGGGCGAACGTCGTCTCGTGGCCCTGACCCTGGGTCTGGACGCTCAGCTTGAGGATGGCCTTCCCCGTCGGGTGGATCCGGAGCTCTGCCCCGTCGTTCATCTTCAGCCCGAGGATGTCGTAGTCCTTGTGCGGCCCCGCCCCGACGATCTCCGTGAACGACGCCAGCCCGATCCCCAGCAGCCGTCCCTCCTCGCGCGCCTTCGCCTGCTCCGTCCTGAGCTCCGCGTACGACACCTTCTCCAGCGCGAGGTCCATGGCCGCGTGATAGTCGCCGGAGTCGTACTCGAACCCCGTGGCGCTCTTGTACGGGAAGGCGTCCTTGGGGATGAAGTTCTTCTTCCGGAGGTCGGCCGGGTCCATCCCCAGCTCGTACGCGGCGTTCTGGACCAGCCGCTCGATGAGGTACGACGCCTCCGTCACCCGGAACGAGCACCGGAAGGCCACGCCGCCGGGCGCCTTGTTCGTGTAGTAGCCGTCGGCTGAGACGTGCGCCGCCGGCAGGTCGTAGGACCCCGTCACGATGTGGAACAGTCCCACCTTGAACTTCGAGGGCTGGGCGTCGGCGTGGAACGCGCCCTCGTCGGCCTTCAGCGAGACCCGGAGTCCCTTCATGGTCCCGTCGCTCGCGAGCGCCATCTCGCCGTGCATGTAGAAGTCCCGCGCGAACCCGGTGGAGATGAGGTTCTCCGAGCGGTCCTCGATCCACTTCACCGGCCGGCCCAGCAGCAGCGACGCCGCCGTGGCCACCACGTAGCCGGGATACACGGGAACTTTGTTCCCGAACCCCCCGCCGATGTCCGGCGAGATGATCCGGATGTTCTCCTCGGGCAGCCCGGCCACCAGCGCGAACACCGTCCGGATGGCATGGGGGGCCTGGGAGGTCATCCAGATCGTGGTCTGGCCCGTCGCGGGGTTCACGTCGGCCAGGCAGCCGCACGTCTCCAGCGGCGCGGGGTGCGAACGCGGGTAGAACGTGTCCAGTTGCACCACCACGTCGGCACCGGCGAACGCCCGATCGGTGTCGTCCTTGCTTCCCGACTCCCAGTGGTAGATGTGATTCGAGTCCACGCCCTCCTTGTCCGTCCGGATCACCGGCGCGTCCGGGGCGGCGGCCTGCTCCGGGTTCACCACCGGCGGCAGCGGCTCGTACTCCACGTCGATGAGCTCCAGGGCGTCCTTCGCGATGTACGGGCTCTCCGCGACGACCGCCGCCACCTCCTGGCCCTGGAACCGCACCTTGTCCGTGGCCAGCACCGCCTGCGTGTCGCCGGACATCGTGGGCATCCAGGCCAGGTTGTGCTGGGCCATGAGGTCACCGGTGACCACCGCCACCACGCCGGGCAGCGCCCCCGCCCGCGAGGTGTCGATGGACGTGATCTTCGCGTGGGCCATGGGGCTCCGGAGGATGGCCATGTGGAGCATGTTCGGCAGGACCACGTCGTCGACGTACGTGCCCTTGCCCCGGATGAACCGGTCGTCCTCCTTGCGCTTGACGCTGTGTCCGATGCCGCGGATGTCGGTCGCCATGTCTGGATCCCCCTAGCCTGCCACGGCGGTCTCGGCCGCCGGCTCGGTCTCGGCCGTCTCGCCGTCGCCGGCGTTCTTCCGCGCGGCCCACTGGATGGCCTTCACGATGTTCATGTAGCCGGTGCAGCGGCAGATGTTGCCGGAGATGGCCCACCGGATGTCGTCGTCCGACGGGTCCGGGTTGTCGTCGAGCAGTGTCTTCGCCACCAGCATCATCCCCGGCGTGCAGAACCCGCACTGCAGGCCGTGCTCCTCCTTGAACCCCTCCTGGATTGCGTCGATGGCCCCTCCGGTGAGCATGCCCTCGACGGTGGTGACCTCCCGGCCCCCGGCCTGCACGCCGAACATCGTGCAGGACTTCACGGGCGTGCCGTCGAGCAGCACGGTGCACGCCCCGCACGACGTGGTGTCGCACCCGATGTGGGTCCCGGTGAGCCCGAGCTCCTCGCGCAGGACGTGGACCAGGAGCCGGCGGGGCTCCACGTCCATCGTTCGCGCGGTCCCGTTGACGGTGACGGTGATCTCCATGTCGTCCTCCCCTCAGCCCTGCGCGATCTCGACGGCCCGAGCGAGGCCCCTGCGGACGAACACGTCGACGATGTGGCGTTTGTAGTCGGAGGACCCCCGGAGGTCGGAGACCGGATCGGCGGCCTGGGCGGCCAGGGCCCCGGCCGCCGCGAACGCGTCGTCGTTCGGCTCCTTGCCGGCGAGCGACGCCCCGGCCTCCTCGGCCAGGATGTTCCCCGAGCCCACGGCGGTGAGCGCGATCCCGGTGCTCCCGATCGTGCCGTTCTGCAGCGTGACCTGGACCGCCACGCCGACGGTGGCGAAGTCGCCGACCTTGCGCTCCATCTTCAGGTACGCGCCGCCGGAGCCTGTCTCCGGCTGGGGGACCCGGACCTCCACCAGCAGCTCATCGGGCTCCAGGGCTGTCGTGAACGTCCCCTGGAGGAACTCGCTCACCGGGAGCGTCCGCTCGCCGTTCGCGCTCTTCAACACAACGTGGCCCCCCATGGCCAGCATCACCGAGCCCCAGTCGCCGGCCGGGTCGGCGTGGGCCAGGGACCCACCGATGGTCCCGAGGTTCCGGACGATGGGGTCCGAGATCATCGGCGCGGCGGCGCCCATCGCCGGATACCGCTCCTTCAGCAGGTTCGACGTCTCCAGTGCCTTGTGGCGGGTCAGCGCGCCGACCCTCAGCCACCCGTCCTCCTCGAGAAGGCCGTCCAGGCCGCTCACGTGGTTGATGTCGATGAGGTGCTCCGGCGCGGCGAACCGCAGCTTCATGAGCGGGATCAGGCTCTGCCCGCCGGCCAGGACCTTCGCGTCGGGCCCCTTCGAGGCCAGCACGGCGAGGGCCTCGTCCATTGACGACGGCCGGTGGTACTCGAACGAGGCGGGGAGCATGTCAGACCTCCTTGGCCCGGCGAGGGACGGCATGGGAATGAGCGGCAGCGGAGCGAATCGACGACAGGAGAATCAGCGCACACGAAGCACTACGGGCGAACGGACCACCTGGACTCCCGGATGTGGCGTTGGCGCAACACTGCACCGTCGTGCCTCCGGTTCACCGCCGCCGCGGTCGCGACGGCGTCGAGCGGATTGTCGCCCTGCGACTGTTGAGAGGTCAACTTCTCCGGAGTTGACGGAGTCAATGCCCCGCTGCCGAGCGATCGGCTATCCGCACGGTGCCGACGATCCGTGAAGCGGCGAAGGGCGTGGCGGGCAGGCTCGGGGGGAGTCCCGGTTTCGCGTGTTCGCGCCCACAGGGCTACGATCCGGCCATCCCCATCGGGTGAGGAAAGGAGACGCCGTTGACACGCATCGCGGTCACGGTGAACGGGGCTCGCCGCGAGGCCGACGTCGAACCCCGGACGCTGCTCGTGTACTTCCTCCGCGAGCACCTCGGGCTCACCGGCACCAACGTCGGGTGCGACACCTCGTCCTGCGGCTCCTGCACGGTGCTGCTGGACGGGGAGTCGGTGAAGTCCTGCACCCTGCTGGCGGTCCAGGCCGACGGCCGGGAGGTCACCACCATCGAGGGCCTGGCCTCGAACGGCCAGCTGCACGCCATGCAGCAGGCCTTCCACGAGGAGCACGGCCTGCAGTGCGGCTACTGCACGCCGGGCATGATCCTCGCCGCCGTGTCGCTGGTGGAGCACGCCGACGGCCCGCTCGACGAGGAGGCCGTCCGCGAGGGGCTCGAGGGAAACCTCTGCCGGTGCACCGGCTACCACAACATCGTGAAGTCCGTCCTCGCGGCGCAGGACGCCATGCGCGGCGCGGCGACGCCCGCCTGATCCCCGAGCGAAGGAGGCACGAACCGATGGCGCAGGTCAAGGAGCGCTACGTCGGCGGCGGGGTCCTTCGCAAGGAGGATCCCGAGCTGATCACCGGGCAGGCCCGGTACATCGACGACATGACCCTGCCCGGCATGGTGTGGATGTCCGTGGTCCGGAGCCCGTTCGCCCACGCCCGGATCACCGGGTTCGACGCGGATGCGGCCAGGGCCATGCCGGGCGTCCTGGCCGTGTGGTCGGGTGAGGACCTGGCCTCCGAGTGGATCGGAGGTCTGCCGTGCGCCTGGCCGGTGACCGAGGACATCAAGATCCCCACGCACTGGCCGGTGGCCAAGGACGCCGTGCACCACGCCGGCGAGGCGGTGGCGGTGGTCGTGGCCGAGACCAGGGAACAGGCCCGCGATGCCGCCGAGGCGGTGAACGTCGACTACGAGCCGCTCCCGGTGGTCCTCGACATGGAGGAGGCCGCCAGGGACGGCGCGCCGCTGGTCCACGACGACCTCGGGACGAACCGCTGCTACACGTGGACCCTGTCGAACGGCGAGGTGGACCGGGTGTTCTCCGAGGCCCCGGTCGTGGTGAAGGAGCGGTACTACCACCCGCGGCTGATCCCGAACGCCATCGAACCCCGTGGCGTCCTGGTCCAGCCGGCGCCGGCCCAGGGCGAGTACACGATCTGGTCGGCCACGCAGATCCCGCACATCCTGCGGGTGACGCTGGCCGCCTTCGTGCTGGGGATCCCGGAGTCGAAGCTCCGGATCATCGCGCCGGAAGTGGGCGGCGGGTTCGGCTCGAAGCTGAACGTGTACGCGGAGGAAGCCGCGACGGTCGCCGTGGCCAAGCGGCTGGGCCGCCCGGTGAAATGGATCGAGGATCGCTCGGAGGCCTACATGGCCACGATCCACGGCCGCGACGTGATCCAGGACGTGGAGCTGGCCGCCACCGAGGAGGGGAAGCTCCTGGGGGTCCGGGCCGCGCTCCTCGTGGACATGGGGGCGTACCTCCAGCTGGTCACGCCGGGCATCCCGATCCTGGGCGCGTTCCTGTACATGGGCGTGTACGACGCCGAGGCGTACCACTTCGAGTGCACCGGCGTGTTCACGAACAAGACCCCCACCGACGCCTATCGCGGGGCCGGCCGGCCCGAGGCCACGTACGCGATCGAACGGGCCATCGACGCGCTGGGGCGGAAGGTGGGCAAGGACGCCGTGGAGATCCGCCGGCTGAACTTCCTGCCGGCGTTCTCGGAGGCCCGGGCCGTGGTGTCCGGGCTCTCGTTCGACTCCGGGGACTACGACGGGACCCTGACCAGGGCCCTCGAGCTGGCCGGGTACGAGGACCTCCGCAAGGACCAGGCCGAGCGGCGCGAGCGGGGCGACGCGGTGCAGCTCGGGATCGGGCTGTCCACCTACATCGAGATGTGCGGGCTGGCGCCGTCGCAGGTCCTGGGCTCGCTCCGGTACGCCGCGGGAGGGTGGGACGCCGCGACGGTCCGCGTGCTGCCCACCGGCAAGGTGGTGGTGTCCACCGGCACGTCGCCGCACGGCCAGGGCCACGTGACGTCGTGGTCCCAGATCGTGGCCGATGCCTTCGGCGTGGGGTTCGAGGACGTGGAGGTCCTCCACGGCGACACCGCGATCGCGCCGCTGGGGATGGACACGTACGGCAGCCGGTCGCTCTCGGTGGGCGGCGTGGCCCTCCACCACGCCACCCAGAAGATCGTGGAGAAGTCCCGGACCATCGCGGCGCACATGCTGGAGGTGGCGCCGGAGGACCTCGACTATGAGTCCGGGACGTTCACGGTGAAGGGAGCGCCGGACAAGGCCAAGACCATCCCAGAGATCGCGTTCGCGGCGTGGACCGCGCACGCGCTGCCGCCCGGGACCGAACCGATGCTCGAGGCCACCCAGGTGTTCGACCCGCCGAACTTCACGTTCCCGTCGGGCGCGCACGTGGCCGTAGTGGAGGTGGACACCGAGACCGGCGACGTCCGGGTCGTGAGCTACGTCGCGGTGGACGACTGCGGCACGGTCATCAACCCGATGATCGTCGAGGGGCAGGTCCACGGCGGCGTGGCCCAGGGGATCGCCGAGGCCCTGTACGAGGAGGCCGCCTACGACGAGAACGGGACCCTCCTCACCAGCTCGATGGCGAACTACGCGGTCCCGTCGGCGGCCGAGCTCCCGTCGTTCCGCCTGGACCGGACCGAGACCCCGTCGTCGACGAACGAGATGGGCGTGAAGGGGATCGGCGAGGCCGGGACCATCGCGGCGCCGCCGGCGGTGATGAACGCCGTGATCGACGCGCTGTCGCCATTCGGGATCACCGACCTGGGGATGCCGGCAACGCCGGAACGGGTGTGGCGAGCCCTGCAGGAGACGAAGGGAGGTGCGCCGTGATCCCCGCCGCGTTCGACTACGAGCGGGCGGAGTCGGTGGATGGCGCGATCTCCCTCCTGCAGCAGCACGGCGAGGACGCGAAGCTCCTGGCCGGCGGCCACTCCCTGCTCCCGCTGATGAAGCTGCGCTTGGCCCGGCCCTCGGTCCTGGTGGACATCGGCCGCCTGTCCGACCTGTCGTACGTCCGCGACGCCGGCGACCACGTGGCCGTCGGGGCGCTGACCCGGCACCACGACGTCGCCACCAGCGACGTGCTCCAGGCGGCGTGTCCGTTGGTGTCGTACGCGGCGGCGCAAGTGGGCGACCCCCAGGTCCGGCACGTGGGGACCATCGGGGGCTCGGTGGCCCACGGCGACCCCGCCTCCGACCTCCCGACGGTGCTGCTGGCCCTCGACGCCACCCTCGTGGCCAAGGGGCCCGGCGGGGAACGGGAGATCGCCGCGGGGGAGTTCTTCAGCGGCCTGTTCGAGACCGCGCTCAACCCGGACGAGGTGCTCACGGAGATCCGCGTGCCGAAGCTGGCGGGCGCCGGGTGGTCGTATCAGAAGTTCCACCGGCGCGCCCAGGACTGGGCCATCGTGGGGGTGGCCGCGGTGGTCGCCAAGTCCGACGGCGGGTTCTCGCGGGCCTCGGTGGCCCTCACGAACATGGGCGCGGCGCCGATCAGGGCGAATGAGGCGGAGCGCCTGCTGCTCGAGACCGGCGACATCTCGGCGGCGGCCGGCGCGGCCGACGCCGGCACCACCCCGACCTCGGACACCTTCGCCAGCGACGAGTTCCGCCGTCACCTGGCGAAGGTGCTCACCGGGCGAGCCGTCACGGAGGCGGCGTCGCGCTGGGGATAGCGGCCGCCGGATGAGGGGCCGGGACGGGCGGGGTCGATGGCGGCCCGGCGTACCATGCCGTCGTGAGCGAGACGCCGTTCGCCTCGGCCGCCGACGTGCAGGAGGCGTTGCGTCGGCACGACTACCTGGCCGACCGTGGCCTGGCCACGGCCATCCACCTCGCCTTGTCGCTGGACCGGCCCCTCCTTTTGGAGGGCGAGGCCGGGGTGGGCAAGACCGAGGTCGCCAAGGTCCTGGCCGCCGTGCTGGACCGCCGGCTGATCCGCCTGCAGTGCTACGAGGGGATCGACGCCTCGCAGGCCCTGTACGAATGGAACTACTCCCGCCAGCTCATCGCGGTCCGGGCACTGCAGGCGGTGGAGTCCACCGACGCCGTGGTCCACGACCTGTTCGGCCCGGAGTTCCTGGTGGAGCGCCCGCTGCTCGCGGCGATCCGGGCGGGGTCCCGGGCCGTCCTGCTGGTGGACGAGCTGGACCGGGCCGACGACGAGTTCGAGGCCTTCCTCCTCGAGGTGCTCTCGGAGTTCGCCGTGACCATTCCTGAGATCGGGCCCGTGGTGGCGGAGCGGCCGCCGGCGGTGGTGGTCACGTCGAATCGGACCCGCGAGCTGCACGACGCCCTGAAGCGCCGGTGCCTGTACCACTGGATCGACCACCCGTCGATCGAGCGGGAGGTGGAGATCGTGCGCGTCCGGGCGCCGGAGGTGGCGGAGGGCCTGGCCCGGCAGGTCGCGGAGGCGGTGGCGCGGCTCCGGACCCTGGACGTGGCCAAGCGCCCCGGGGTGGCCGAGACCATCGACTGGGCCCACGCCCTGGCGTTCCTCGGCATGGACCGGCTGGACGAGGACTCCGCGGCGGACACGCTGGGCGCCGTGCTCAAGGACCACGAGGACCTCGAGCTGGCCAGGGGCCGGCTGTCCGAGGTCGTGGCCGACGCCCCGGGCTGACCCGCCGGTGAGCGCCACGTCGACCCTTCCCGTGCCGGAGGACGTGATCCGGCGGCTGGTGGGCTTCGGCCGGTACCTCCGCCGAAGCGGGTTCCCGGTGGGGCCGGGCCGGGTCCTGCAGTTCTGCCGGGCCGCCGCGGCGCTCGACCCGTTCGACCGGGTGGACCTGTACTGGGCCGGGCGGGCCACGCTGGTGTCCCGGCACGACCTCATCGAACCCTTCGACGCCGCGTTCGCCGCGTACTTCGGGCGGCGAGGTGTGGCGCCGAAGGCCGGCCGGGACGAGGAGGCGGGGCCGGGGGTCGCGGTTCGGAGGGAGGACGAGGAGCGGCGCTCCGGGGAGGAACCGTCGATGGCGCTCCCGTCACAGCGGTGGCGTCCCATCGGCGACACCGAGGAGACCGAGGAGGAGGCCGCCATCCGGATCGTCGCCGCCGACACGGCGGTCGACCGCTCGAAGTCGTTCGAGGAGCAGACCGAGGACGAGCGGCGCGAGACCGCCGCGCTGATCCGCGAGCTGAAGGTACACACGCCCCGGCGACACTCCCGGCGGCTCGCGCCGGCGCGCAAGGGCCCCCGGTTCGACCTTCCCCGGACGTTGCGCAAGGCCCTCCGAACCGAGGGCGAGCCGTTCCGGCGATCCTGGCGGTCCCGTTCCACGCGGCTCCGGCCGCTGGTCCTGATCCTCGACGTGAGCGGGTCGATGGCCCCGTACTCCCGGGCCTTGCTCCAGTTCGCGTATGCCGCGATGGCGGCGGGGTCGCGAGTGGAGGCGTTCTGCTTCGGCACCGAGCTCACGCGGGTGACGCGGACCTTGCGCACCCGCGACCCCGACCGGGCCCTGAAGGAGATCGGGCGACTCGTGCGCGACTGGGAAGGTGGCACGCGCATCGGCCAGTCGCTGAAGGCGCTGCTCGACGGATGGAGCCAGCGGGCAGCGCTCCGGGGCGCAGTGGTGGTCCTGTGCTCCGACGGCCTGGAGCGCGGGGACCCCCTGCTGCTCCGCGCGCAGATGGAACGCCTGGGCCGCCTGGCCTACCGGGTGGTGTGGGTCAACCCCCTGAAGGGCAGCCCTCGATACGAGCCCCTGGCCCGGGGCATGGCCGCCGCACTGCCCCACATCGACGAGTTCCTCCCCGGCCACAACCTCACCAGCCTCGAGCACCTCGGCCGCATCCTGTCCCGGTGAGGGCGGGGGGCCATACAATCTGGCCGGCATCCGAGGAGGCGATGGCCGTGGCGAACAAGGACAAGGGTTCCCAGAAGGGGGCCAAGAAGAAGGCCCAGCACAACCTCAAGGAGAAGCGGGCCGCGAAGAAACAGAAGAAGGGCTCCACCTCGGGCACCATGTCCGGCATCTGACGCGGTGACGGACGCGGCAGCGCGGGAGCCGGCCTCCGAGTCCGCCGGCCTGGATCTGGCGCGCATCCGCGCGGCGGCCCGCCGGCTGGGCGGCATCGCCCACGCCACGCCGGTCCTGCGGTCCACCCTGCTGGACGCCGCCACCGGAGCGCGGGTCCTGCTGAAGATGGAGTCGTTCCAGCGGACCGGCTCGTTCAAGTTCCGCGGCGCGTACAACCGGATCGCGCAGCTCTCCCCGGCCGAGCGGGCGCGCGGCGTCGCCGCCTACTCCTCCGGCAACCACGCCCAGGCAGTGGCGCTCGCGGCCTCGCTGGTGGGGAGCACGGCGGTGATCGTGATGCCGGAGGACGCTCCGCCCGAGAAGCTCGACGCCACGCGGTCCTATGGCGCGGAGGTCGTGACGTACGACCGGTACCGGGAGGACCGTGCCGAGGTCGCGGCCGCCCTGGTCGCCGAGCGCGACCTGACCATGGTCCCTCCCTACGACGACCTCGAGGTCATGGCGGGCCAGGGTACGGCGGCCCTGGAGCTGGTGGCGAACGCCGGGCCGGTCGACGTGCTGGTGGTCCCGGTGAGCGGCGGCGGTCTCATCGCCGGCTCCGCCACAGCGGTGAAGGGGTCGTATCCGGCCACGCGGGTGGTGGGCGTGGAGCCCGCCGCCGCGGATGACACCCGGCAGTCGCTGGAGGCGGGTCGCCGGATCACGCTTCCCGAGGTCCCCCGGACCATCGCCGACGGGCTCCAGGTGTCCGCCCCCGGCGAGCTGACCTTCGAGGTCAACAGAGACCTGGTCGACGGCATCGAGACCGTTACCGACGATGAGCTCGTCGGGGCCATGGTCTTCCTGTTCGAACGGATGAAGCTCGTCGTGGAGCCGAGCGGCGCGGCCGGCGTCGCCGCGCTCCTGGCCGGCCGGATCCCCGGCGTCGACGGGAAGCGGGTCGGCGTCATCGTCTCCGGCGGCAACGTCGCGGCCGAACGCTTCACCCGCCTGGTGGGCCAGCGCCCGACCTAGGGGCCCCGCTTGGGTTCCTGGCCGGGCCTGCGGCCGGCTTGTACCCTCGGGGGGCCCGTAAATGGTCGTGAAGATTCCGGACCGGGCGGTCCGATAGACGAGACAACGGTGGTGGAGAACGTCGTGTCGAGGACGCGGGTTCGCTGGGGAGTCCCGGTCGGGACAGTCCTCGGCGTGGCCATGCTGCTGCTCTTCGCCGCCCTGGCGAATGGGTCGGCCACCGCCACGGGCCGGGCCAGTCGGTGGTCGCCGGTGGCGGGGAGCCCGTTCGACGAGCCGCCCGTGCTCCACAGCAGGGACGGCGAGCTCCATGCCACGCTCACCGCGTCCGAGCGGACCATCGAGGTGGCCGGCAGCCCCGTGAAGGCCCGGGTCTACAACGGGCTGTTCACCGGTCCCACGCTCGAGGTGCGGCCCGGCGACACCATGTTCATCACGCTGGTCAACCACCTGGACGAGCCCACGAACCTCCACGTCCACGGGCTCCACGTGTCGCCGGTGAAGCCTGCCGACGACGTGTTCCTGGAAGTGCCGGCGGGCGGGAAGTTCACGTTCCGCATCCACCTCCCGGCGACCGAACCTCCCGGGCTGTACTGGTACCACTCGCACATCCACCACATGACCGAGGAGCAGGTGTTCGGCGGCATGTCGGGGATGATCGTGGTGGACGGGCTGACGAAGCTTCTGCCCCGGGACCTCAGAAACGTCACTCAGCGGCTGTTCGCGCTTCGGGACATCCGGGTGGCGAACGGTGAGGTGGTGAAGACGGGGGCGGTGGTGAAGGGGACCACCCGGCTGGTCAACTCGCTGTACAGGCCGAAGCTGACCATCGCGCCGGGCGAGACCCAGCTGTGGCGGTTCGCCAACGTGGGGGCGGACATCTTTTACAAGGTCGGGCTGCCCACCCCGAGCGGTCCTGTCACGTTCCACGTTGTGGCCGAGGACGGCCGGCCGGTCTGGAAGGTGTGGAACGCGACCTCGCTGGTCCTCCCGCCGGGCAAGCGCTATGAGGTCCTGGTCCGGGGACCGGCGGCGGGCACGTACGAGCTCAAGGCCCAGCCCTACAGCCAGGGCGTGATGAACCAGCGAGGCGCGGTCGTGCTGGCCACGGTGACCTCGAAGGGACCGAAGCAGACGCCGAAGGCGCTGCCGGCGAGACTGGTGCCGAAGGAGGACCTTCGGGACGAGCACGTGGCCAAGACCCGGCAGGAGGTGTTCCAGGACGAGTTCACGGGCGGCTTCACCATCAACGGCAAGACGTTCAGCCCGAACCGCATCGACGTGAAGGCCACGCTGGGGACCGTGGAGAAGTGGGTCCTGGTCAACGCCTCACCGGAACAGCATCCGTTCCACATCCACACCGACCACTTCCAGGTGATCGCGAGGAACGGGGAGTCGTTCGACGCGAACGGGCTCCAGGACACGGTGATCATCCCCACGCACGGCTCCGTGACCATCCTCATCGGGTTCGAGGACTTCGTGGGCAAGACCGTGTTCCACTGCCACATCCTGGCCCACGAGGATCACGGGATGATGGCCACGATCCAGATCAGCAAGCCCAGCTAGCCTGATCCGGACTCGAGTCGCGGCGTCACCGATGCCGGCGGGCCCGGAGGCGGGCCGCTCCCGCCCTGAGCGCTTCGATCAGGAGGAACCCCGGCACGGCCACGGCGAACGCCATGAAGGCCCCGCCGGTCAGCCCGTCGCTCAGGAAGCGCGGTCCCTGCCCTCCGAGCGCCAGGTAGAACACGAGCACGATGACCAGGAGGCCAATGTAGCCGGCGAACGCCGTCATGACCAGCAGGCGGACCAGCCGTCCCCAGTCGCGGGCGTCGTCGGGGGGCGGCGAGGGCGGCCGGCGCTCCGGCGCGCTCCTGCCCCCCAGCCACAGCCCCGCCAGGAACAGCCCGTACGCGAACGCGGTCGGGATCACCACCTGGCCGGCGATGCGGCCGGCCGAGGCCAGGGTTCCGGCGGGGATCACCGCCTCACCCCCGCAGGAAGTACCGCCATCCCCGTACGAACAGGTGCCACCCCAGCCACAGCCACAGTGAGAACAGGATCCACCGGCCGGGGTCGGTCCTGGTCACCTTGCGCAGCAGCTCGCTGAGCGACGGCCAGTCGTCGGCCGGCCGCAGCAGCCCCACGGCCTGCCACGCCAGCAGCGCTCCCACGATCACCGCGTAGCCGACAAGGGCGATCATCCGGCGCCGCCCGGCCGTTCGTGGTTCGATCCCGTGGTTCGAGTCCATGGCCCACCTCCTGCCCGCGTCGCTCGCACGGGAGCCAGCCTATGCGGGAGGAGGAAGGTGGTGTTCCCGGGATCAGAGGCCGGGACGCGAGGCCGAGGCGGTTCGCGTTCCCCTAGACGACAGTGCCGGGGCGGCCGTCGGGGGCGGTGAACGGCAGGCCCTGGCGGTCCCAGGCTTCCATGCCGCCCACCAGGTTGTGGGCCTCGTACCCGCGGGCCTGCATCATCATCGTGGCCAGCTCGCTGCGGTTGCCGACACGGCACACCAGCACCACGGGCTTCTCGGGGTCGAGGTCCGAGCCGGCGCCGGCCATGAGCTCGTTGAGCGGGATGTGGACGGCGCCCTCGATGCGCCCGGACTCCCACTCAACCGGCTCGCGGACGTCCACGATCTGGACCTCGTCGCGGCGCTCGTACACGCCTCGGGGTGTCGTGAGTTCGTCGGTCACACCGAAACTCTATCAACCCGCTCGGATTCTTCTTCCGTGGTCCGGCCTTTCAGTCGAACTCGGCCAGGGCCACGCGAAAGGCCTCGTACGTGCCCTCGTCGAACAGGACGAACCGGACCAGGCGGACCTTCGTGTTCGCGGCCCGGACCGCCCCGATGGCCACCGGCGCAGCCATCACCACGGGGTAGCCGTAGACGCCCGTGGAGATGGCGGGGAACGCCACGGTGTGGGCACCGAGCTCGTCCGCCACCCGGAGCGATTCGGTGTGGCAGCTGGCCAGGAGCCTCGATCGGTCCTCGCTCCGGGAGAACACCGGCCCGACGGTGTGGATGACCCACTTCGCCGGGAGCCGCCCGGCGGTGGTGGCCACGGCCTGGCCGGTGGGGAGACCGTCCGGGTACCGCTCGGCCCGGATGCGCTTGCACTCGGCCAGGATCTCCGGTCCCCCGCGCCGGTGGATCGCGCCGTCCACGCCGCCCCCTCCCATGAGCGAGGAGTTCGCCGCGTTGACGATGGCGTCCACTCCTTGCTGCGTGATGTCGCCCTGGAGCAGCTCGATCTGGGGCATACCACGGCCGTCCTTCCTCCCCCTCGGATCACGGCTGCGGGCACGCTATTGCCTGGATACCGCCGGAGGGTACCGGACGAACGCGACGGACGGGTTCGGCCCGTGGACCTCGGCGGCGATCCCCAGCGCCTCCTCCACCGTCGCGGCCGGTTCGAACCCGGCGTGGCGGACCACCTCCGGCGACTCCGCGCCGGCCACCACCACCCGCCCCGCGTGGCGCAGCCGCTTCAGCGGGTACAGGGCCATGATCGGGTGCGTCGGGTGGAACCCGAACCCCGTCCGGTACCGCTCCACCAGGTCCGCCCGCGCGGCCATCTCCGGCTCGTACCGCTCCCGCGCCTCATAGGGGTCGTGGGTCTCCGGGAGCACGCGCTCCCACACCTCGCGGTACGAGGGATGGTGGACGTCGTCCCACCGGTCCCGGCACGGTGTGGCCATGATCACCGTGCACCCGGGAGCCCCGAGCGCCTCGACCATCCCTCCCAGATACCCCAGACCGGTCGAGATCAGCGTGAGGATGGGGTTCGTGAACGAGTAGGCGGCGTACGGGCTCCAGTCGGGGACGCCGTACAGCACGACGTCGGCCCGTTCCTGGAGGAGCGTGCGACGCGGCGGCTGGTGCTCCCGGGTGACCCGCACCACCTCGTCGCGCGTGGCTCGGACGCTCCCGCCGAGGACCCGGTGGACCTGCAGCGGGTTCGACAGCAGCGTCTCCACCTTGAAGATCCGCCCCCGGTCCAGCTCCCGCTCCACCACGGCGCCCATGCGGTCCAGGGACTCGTGCATGCGGTTGCCCTCGATCGACATGCTCATGGTGTCCGGCGTGTGGTGCGTCCGGATCGATCGGTAGGACGACAGCCCCACACACACGGACTTCCACCCGCCGGAGAACCCCCGGGTGGTGGAGGCGTTCACGTACACGGTGAGGTCGGACTCGGTGACGGCCCGGCTGACGTCGACCGGTTCGCCGAGGTCCGTGTCGCCGAGGTGCTCGAGGCCGTCCGGGTCCTCGGCGTCGTGGCACCGGAGGCGGCCGGCGACCGCGAACTCGCCCGCGAGGCCCCCCCCGATCAGCCGGCCCAGCTCGTCGGCGGTGAACTGGCGATGGAGGGCGTTCGCGCACAGCAGCGTGATCCGCTCTCGGGCGAGGCCGCCCCGCCCCAGCTCCTGGAGCACGAGTGGGAGGGCCGTCTCCCACAGCGGCGCGTAGCACGGGACGGTCGGGTCGTCGAACGCCACGGTGACCCGGACGGCCCCCCGCGCCAGCTCGGCGAGCGGTGCCGTGTCCATGGGCTCCCGCAGTGCGCGGAGGACCTCCGCGGCGAGGTCCGGTGCCGGCGGGAGAGGGAGCGACAGGCCGGGCGGCACCACGCGGGTGTCGTCGGGGAGGTCGGCCTCGATCCAGGTGTCGCCGAACACGAGGTGCTCGCGCATCGGCGCGACTGTAGCGGAGCGATAGTCTCTTGCGCCGTGCCCAGGGTCAGCGCTGCCGCCGCCACCGCCGAGGTGGCCCGTCGCGACCCCGTCATGGCCCGGCTCATCGAGCGCGCCGGTCCCCTCCGGATCCGTCCGCCACGCGATCCCGATCCGTTCGTGGAGCTGGCCGAAGCCATCACGTACCAGCAACTGGCCGGGCGGGCGGCGGCGGCCATCTGGGCTCGGGTGGCCGTGCTGTTCGACGGGGCCGTCACCCCCGAGCGCGTCCTGGCCACGCCCGATCAGCTCCTCCGGGGGGCCGGGCTGTCGGGTGCGAAGACCGCCTCGGTGAAGGACCTCGCCGCGAAGGTCCTCGACGGGACCGTGCCGCTCGACCGGCTCCGGCGCATGAAGGACGAGGAGATCGTCCGGCGGCTGTCCGAGGTCCGGGGGATCGGCCGGTGGACCGCCGAGATGTTCCTGATCTTCACCCTCCGGCGCATGGACGTCTGGCCGGTGCTCGACTACGGCGTCCGCAACGGATACCGGATCGCCTACGGACTCCCCGAACTGCCCACGGCGAAGGCGCTCGAGCTGGAGGGGGAGCGGTTCCGGCCGTACCGCTCCGTGGCGGCGTGGTACTGCTGGCGGGCCGTGGAGCTCGGCCCGGACCTCTAAAAGCCTCAGCCGGCTCGGCGATCACCCGACCCGCCCGAGTGGGCCGCGTTTGCCAGGATGTTGGCCAGGGCCGCGTCGAACCCGGGGCGGGCGCCGCGGGAAGCTCGGGCCGCCTGTCCGGCTCTCCGGCCCGGCGTCCGTCGACGCATTCCCCCAGTCCGACGCCAGCGGACCGGTCGGAGAACCGGCTGGAGGACGCCGAGGCGGACCTCCGCGCGGTGGTGGGGGAGGCCGAGCGCTACGGCGTGAAGCGCATCCACGCCCGGGGCCTGGCCCTCCTCGGCGAGGCCCTCGCCCTGGGAGGGCGCCTCCGGGAGGCCATCGACCGGCTGGAGGAGGCCCTCGACGCGGGTGAGCTGATGGAGCGGGACACCGGGCTGGCGGTGTCTCGCCTGGCCCGGACGTACCGCACGGTGGGTGACCTGGCGTACGCCGCCGAGCTCGTGGAGGGGTACCTCAACCGAGGGGAACGCCCGCCCCTGGAGCCGGGGATCGCGGCCGAGCTCCAGTCGGTCCTGGTGTCGATCTACTTCGAGCGCGGCGACATCCACCGGTCCGAGCAGGCCGCCCTCCGCGCTCTGGCCGCGGCGGGGCAGGGCGCTCCACCCCAGATCCGGGCCAACGCGTACTGGGACGCCAGCCGGGTGATGGCCGAGGCCAAGCGGTGGGACGAGGCCCTCCGGCACGCCCAGCGGGCCCTGGTCCCCCCGCCCCGGGGCGGTTCCTTTGCCCGCCCCGCCCGAGCGGTGACGAGACCGGTCGGATCCTCCGTCCGGCGGGTGCGGCGCGAACGCCGCCGCCCCCCGTACAGTTGACCCCGTGCGAACCGAACGGCGCCGCACCGACGAACCGGCCAGGGCCCTGTTCCCGGCCGCGCCGCTGCCGGCGACGTCGGTGCCCCGGCGGACTCTCTCTGAGGAGCTCGTGCTGGTCCTGTCCCTGTCGCTGCTCGCTGCGGCCGCGGACGCGCTCCTCAGCTTCACCGCCGCGCCGGTCAACTCGTCTGTATCGGTGGCCGTGGTGCCGCAGACGCCCCGGCTGGCGGAGCAGCTCTACGCCATCGCGTTCGCGCTCCCGCCCGTGTGGCTGGTGTTCTACCTGCTCCGCCGGAACCGGGAGCGGGCCTCGGCCATCGGCATGGCGTTCGACCGCCCTCGGTTCGATCTGACGGCCTCCGTCATCCTCGCGGTGATGGTGGGGGTGGCCGGGGTGGCCATCTACATCGCGGCGGTCCGTCTGGGGACCAACCGGCTGGTCGTTCCGATCCCGCCGCTCGGGCTGTGGTGGAGCATCCCGATCCTGCTGCTGAACGCCGCGGAGAACGCGCTGCTCGAGGAGACCGTGGTGGTCGGGTACATGGTGACCAGGCTCCAGCAGATCGGGACGCCGGGCCTGTTCGCGGTGGCCGGGTCCGCGATCCTGCGCGGGACCTACCACCTGTATCAGGGGTGGGGCGGGTTCACCGGGAACCTGGCCATGGGCCTGCTGTTCGGGCTGATCTTCCTGCGGTGGCGCCGGACGTGGCCGCTCGTCATCGCGCACTTCCTGCTCGACGCCGGAGCGGGCCTGCTGTACATCGCCTTCTCCGACAAGCTCCCCGGCATCCTCGGGGTCCCGGCGTGACCGACCCCCGCCTGGCCGCCGCGCTGTTCGATCTCGACGGGCTGGCCGTCGACTCGGAGCCGATGCACGTGGAGGCGTGGCGCCGGGCCATGGAGGAGGCCGGCGCGGGATGGGACCCGGCGTGGATCGACCCGTACTTCGGCACGCCGGTGTCGAACACCGCGGCCGCGCTGGCCAGGGACCACGGACTGAGGGAGGAGGACGTGCAGGCCCTGCGCGACCGGCACTTCGACGAGCTCATGGCGGGGGGGATCGATCCGCGCCCCGGGCTGGTCGAGGCCGTACGCATGCTGCGCAAGGGCCGGGTCCGGGTGGGCGTGGTGACGTCGGGAACCCGTACCTACGTCGAGCGCGCGCTGCACGGCCTGCAGGGCGTCCGGTTCGACGCCCTGGTCACCCGCGAGGACGTGCAGCACGCGAAGCCGCATCCCGAGCCGTACCTCCGGGGGGCACAACTTCTTCGCGTCGAGCCCTGGCGCTGCGTGGCGCTGGAGGACGCACCCACCGGGATCGAGTCGGCAGCGAACGCGGGGATGCTGACCGTCGCCGTGCCCAACGAGCACACGGCGGGCATGGACTTCTCGCGCGCCGACGTGTTGGTGTCCGACCTGGTGGAGGCGGCCCGGTGGATCCTCTCGCGCGGCGAGGACCCGGAGGGCGAGGAGCCGGCGGACTCGGCGGAGCCCGAGTAGCTCGTTCGGCCGCCACAGCGCGAGCGGGTCCGCGTCAGTACCGGTCGATCTCCCGGAGCCGTTCGTCCGAGATGCCGAAGAAGTGCGCCACTTCGTGGACCACGGTGTGCCGGACGTTGCGGCGGAGGTGGTCCTCGTCGCGGCTGATCCGCTCGAGATTCGCCCGATACAGCGTGATCCGGTCGGGGAGGACCCCGAAGTACCCGGAGCCCCGATGGGTGAGCGGCACCCCCTCGTACAGCCCTAGGAGCCCCCGCCGGCCCGGGGGAGCCCGGTCCTCGACCAGCACGTCGACGTTCTCCAGCCGGTGGTGGATCCACTCCGGAAGGCCGTCGAGGGCCTCGGCCACCAGCTCCTCGAACCGCTCGGGCGACGTCCGGATCATCGCGCTCCGGGACGGTGCACTAGATCCACCCGGAGAACCACACGCGGTCGTTCCACGCGCTCGTCGACAGCGGGTCCCCGGTCAGCAGCGGCCAGAACAGGACGAACAGGCCGATCGCCACGATCACGTAGGCCACGGAGACGGGGAGGAACGGGCGGGACCGCGACCCGGCCAGGTGCATGCGGGCCAGGTGCCGGGCCATCGACGTCGCGCCGAGCACCAGGAACGGCGCGATCGGCGTGGCGTAGAAGAAGAACTGGACCTTCTCCAGGGAGTTGAACGGCCACGGCAGGTACCAGAACAGGTACTGCGAGAGGATCGCCACCAGGATGAACCCGGATACCCAGTCCCCCCGGCGGCGCCACATCACCGGGAGCCAGATCATCATCGGCACCCATAACCAGAAGATGGCCGGGTTCCCGATGCCCACGATCTCTCGTCGTCGCTCGTTGGACTTCCCCGCGTTGTCGGCCTTGTAGAAGTACGCCACTGGCCGGCCCATCACCAGCCAGGACCACGGCCGCGACTGGTAGGGGTGGGCCGGGGTGAACTTCCCGGTCTTCTCGTCCTTCACCTGCGCGTGGAGGTTCCGGTGGAACTTCTGCATCTCGTAGGTCAGGGCGCCGAACCGGCTGGGGTGCGCCAGCCAGGAATAGGTGAGGCCGGGGTGGTACCGCGGGTACGGCGTGGGGTCGATGCGGCCCATGTACGTGAGCCCGTACATGAGGACCGGGATCAGGAACAGGAACGCGACGATCGGGAAGCTCTCGCGGACGATGGCACGCCGGAGCGGACGCGCCACCCCCGCCCGCTTGCGGCGAGTTCGCTCCCAGGCCCACGACAGGAACATGGCCCCGGCGAGCGCGGCGACGGCCGACCACTTCACCGCCACGGCCAGCCCGAACGAGACCCCGCAGGCGATCCGCCACGGCCGCCACAGCGGGGACGGGACCCGGACCGTGGGGGGAGGCTTCTCCCCGGTCGGCGATCCGGGCTCGGCCAGGTCCGGCCGGTCCTCGACGTGGACGGGGCGCTCGCCGATGCCGGCATGCTGCGGTTCGGCCGGATCGCCTTCGATCGGTGGACCGGGCGGTGCGTGGCCCGGATGCTCGGAGGACGCCATCGCGCCGGGGCCGACCGAGAGATCGGGCCGGGGTGGTTCCACCGCCGCGGCGTCGAGCGGCGCCACCGGTGTTCGTCGTTCGATCCAGCGTCTGTCCAGGACCAGGAACAGGAACCCGGCGGTGACCCAGAACGCCTCGAAGATGTCGAGCAGGGTTGTCCGGGACTGCACCACCAGCAGGCTCTCGGTTGCGCCGAGGAGGCCCGCCCCGAACGCCCACAGCGGCCGCCGCCACAGGACCAGGGCCATGAGTGCGATGAGCACGACGGTCAGGGTGCCGAAGAAGGCGGCCGAGACGCGCCATCCGAACGGCCGATTCCCGTACAGCCGGATCCCGGCGGCGATCATCCACTTGCCGAGCGGCGGATGGACCCACGACTGCTCCGTGTCCCCCGTGAGCTCGCATTCCTTGAAGGGGAACCCGGCGTACAGGCAGCCGTCCTTCGTGTAGTAGACCTCGTCGAACACCCGGTCGTGGACCTGCCCCAGGTGGTAGAAGCGCGGCACCGCCGCGATGATGGCGACCGCCATGAGCACCACGACGGGATGGCCCACCACGCGGAGCACCGGGCGTCCCCGCGACGGCCGCCGATGGGCCGGGGCGGGCGCGGCGCCCTCGTCCGGCTCCGGCGGGCGGCCGGTCGTCGTGTCCCGGTCGGTGGTGGCCACGCCGGAGTACGAGGGCGCGGAGGGCCGTTCCGGTTCGCCGTGGTCGCCGTGGTCGGGATCGGGAGGCGGGGCGTGATCCACCGCTCGATGGTACGCGAGCCTCACCGGCTGGGCGGGCCTTCCGGAGCCACCGGATGAGCGGGCCTGGGACGCTGTTCGTGGTGGGGACGCCGATCGGCAACCTGGGCGACGTCACCGACCGGATGCGCGAGGTCCTGGGGGCCGTGGACGTGGTGGCCGCGGAGGACACCCGGCGAACGGGTTCGCTGCTGGCCCGGCTGGGCGTGGCGGCGCCGCGCTTCGTCTCGCTGTTCGAGGGCAACGAGCGGGACCGCACGGTGGAGCTGGTGGGCGAGCTCCGCCGGGGTCGCTCCGTGGCGCTGGTCTCCGACGCCGGCATGCCGGCCGTCTCCGACCCCGGGTTCCGCCTGGTCCGGGCCTGCGCCGAGGCGGGCATCGACGTGCGCGTTGTCCCCGGTCCTTCCGCCGTGCTGGCGGCCCTGGTGGTCTCGGGCCTCCCCACCGACCGCTTCGTGTTCGAGGGGTTCCTGCCGCGGCGTAGTGGGGAGCGCCGGGCCCGCCTGAAGGCCCTGGCCGCAGACCCCCGGACCGTGGTCCTGTTCGAATCGCCCCGCCGGGTGGCGGGGACGCTGGAGGATCTGGCCGCCGTGCTCGGCGACCGGCCCGCCGCCGTGTGCCGCGAGCTGACGAAGCTGCACGAGGAGGTCCTGCGCGGTTCCCTCACGGACCTGGCGGGCGAGATCCATCGCCGGGGGGAGGTCCGGGGCGAGATCGCGATCGTCGTGGGCGGCAGCGCCTTCGGCGAGGCCCAGGAGGCCGACCCCGTGTCGCTGGCGGAGGCGGCCCGGGAGCTGGTCCGGGCCGGGGTCCGCCGCCGGGAGGCCGCCGCGGAGGTGGCCCGCCGCCACGGCGTCTCCACGAACGAGGTCTACCGGGCCCTCCTGGCCCTCGACCGGGAAGGCTGACCTACGAGGGCGACGGCGGTGCCGGCTCCGCCACGACGAACGTGCCCTCCATCGAGGGGTGCGCGTCGCAGCGGAAGTGGTAGGTGCCCGGGTCGAGCACCGGCACGTGATACGTCTCGGTCTTCACGCCGTTGAAGATCTCGCCCTTGAACAGCGCGTCGGCCAGCGCGACGATCCAGACCTTCTGCATCGAATGTGCCTCCGTTCGTTCGGCTCGTGACGGGCTCCGCGAGTAGACAGCGCGAGCCCCTGAACGTCCCCAGCCTATCGACCGGCCGCCGAAGTCCTCCTAGAGGTCGAACCCGACGTCGAGGAAATCTGGACTGCTGGCCGAACTCCGCATCTTCATGGAGTCACGTCCACGCCGTCAGAGCGGAGGTCGCTGCGAAGGGCGGCCCGGAGGAGTGCCCCGTTTCATGGGCTCGTCCAGAGTGTGCCCTGTACTTGGAAGCCGCAGGGCCAACCTGCCACACATCGACAGGGCCGCCACTGTTGTTCCCCCAGACCACGTACGCGCCCGCGCCGCCGGTGGGGCAATAAGCCTGCAAGTAGCCGAGTCCGGGGATCGTCAGGAGTGTCTTGGTGTTCGTCGGTACGAAGACGATGCGGTTTGAGAGCAACGTGCCCCGGCCCCGAACGAAGCCCGTGGAGTCGATCCCGTCCAGCTTGTTCGCGTCCGCTGCCTTGCCGGTCGTGGGCAGGAAGTAGGTCGAGTCGCGGCCGTCGAGCAGGTCGGCGTTCAGGTTCGTCGCCTTGCCGCACCCGAACTGATGGTGAGGGGGGCATGACCGGCGGCGACGGTCAGCCCGAGCGCGGTCGCTCCAGTCGTGGTGCTCGTGTTCGAGACCTGCAGCGCCCTGCCTCCGATGGGCGCCCACAGCCCGGTGGTCGAGCCGGCGCTGTTTGACGTGCCGAGGATGAAGGTGCCGCCGGGCGACGTCCCCGCGACCACGCCGATCGGGACCTGAACGGCCCCCGCGGCGGCGAACGGGGTCAATCGGTGGTGAGGTGGCCGGCGACCTCGTCCACCGGGCCGTCGGCCTCGACCACGCCGTCGCGGAACAGCACGGCGCGGTTCGCGTACCGCAGGGCCTCCGGGTTGTGCGTGGCGGCGAGCACGGCGCCCTCCCGGCGGACCACGTCCCACAGCGCCTCCAGGATGATGTCGGCGTTCTCCGTGTCCACCTCGGCGATCGGTTCGTCGGCCAGGACGACCTCGGGCTCGGTGATGAGCGCGCGCGCCACGGCCACCCGCTGCTGCTGGCCCGCGGAGAGCTCGAACGTCCGGTTGTGCAGGCGGTCCCCCAAGCGAAGGCGCCGCAGCCACTCGGTGGCCCGGTCCCGCGCCACGCGGGGAGACTCGCCGGAGACCCGCAGCGGCAGTTCGACGTTCTCCACGGCCGAGAGCGCCGGCAGGAGCCCGAAGCTCTGGAAGACGATGCCCATCCGCCGCTGCCGCAGGTCGATCCCCGCCTGCCCGCCGAGGGCCTCGACGCGCTCGCCCCGCCAGCGGACCTCGCCCACGTCCGGGCGGTCGAGCCCGGACAGGACGCCCAGAAACGTGGTCTTGCCGGACCCGGAGGGGCCCATCAGGGCCACGAAGTCCCGCGGCCACAGCTCGATCGATGCGCCCCGGACGGCCGTCACGCTCACCCGCCCGGGGTAGCGCCGGACCACGTCGTGCGCGGCGAGCAGCGGGACGCCGTCCGCGGACGGAACCGCCGTTTCCGGCCGGGGAGACCGCGGCTCAGCCACGGCGACCTCGGCCGCGCTCGTGCCGCCGGCGCAGGCGGACCTCGTCCTCCTGCACCTCGGCCTCGACATCGCCTCCCCGGAGCATCGCCACGGCCTGGTCGGGAAGGGCCATGCGTCCGTCCTCGGCCGGCCCCTCGATCACGAGGGCCTCGCGGGCCAGCCGGCCGTCGCGCACGCGCACGATCCGGTCTGCCGAGGATGCCGCCACGAGGTCGTGGGTGGCCATCACGATCGTGGAGCCGAACTCCCGGTTCGCGGCGCGGAACGAGGTGAGCACGCGCTCGGCGGAAACGGTGTCGAGCTCGGCGGTGGGCTCGTCCGCCAGCAGCAAGGGCGGCAGGTTGGCGAGGGCCACGGCGATGGCGGCCCGCTGCTGCTCGCCGCCGGACAGCTCCCCCGGGCGGTGGCGCGCCCGCTCGACGAGCCCGACCACCCCCAGCACCTCGTCGATTCGGCGACGGGTCCAGCGCCGCTGCCCCCGGGCCAGGAGCGGCAGCCCCACGTTCTCGCGCAGGGTGAGGTAGGGCACGAGGTTGCGCGCGGTTCCCTGCCACACGAACCCCACGTGGTCGCGACGGAAGCGGGTGAGCTCCTCGTCGTCGAGGCGTCCCAGGTCGCGGCCCTCCACCAGGACCTCGCCGGCCGAGGCCCGGTCCAGGCCGCCCACCAGGTTGAGGATCGTCGACTTGCCCGAGCCGCTCGGGCCGACCACCGTGAGGAACTCGCCGCGCTCGATGTCGAGGTCGACCCCCGCCAGCGCCACCACCCCCGTGTCGGCGATGCGGTAGATCTTGTGCACGTGGCGGAACCGCACCAGCGCCTCCGTCGCCTCCTCCTCGGGCGGGGGCGTCGCCAGGTCCGGACGGTAAGCGATCCGGCTGCGCGGGCCGGCGGGCTGGACCTCGCCCGGGCGGGGAGGCCGGGTCGCCTCGGGACGGGGGCGCCCGCGCCCGCCCGGCGCCCAGCGCGACGACCCCCTCATTCGGCCTCCCCGCGTAGGATCGAGGTCACGGAGGACGTGAGGACGGCGCGGATCGCCAGCCCGATGCCCAGGGCAGCGGCCGCCGCGACGGCCAGCCCGAACGCGCCCAGGGCGCCCCAGTCCAGCACGAGGATCGGCGGGGGGATGGCCACGCCCAGGCTCTTGCCGAAGTAGGGCATCATCAGCCGCAGCACGCCGAAGCCCAGCCCCAGGCCCGCCACGGTGGCGTACCCGATCAGGAGGACCTGTTCGATCAGCAACACGGCGGCGACCTGCCGCGGCCGCGACCCCATGGCCCGCAGCGAGGCGAACTCGAACTCCCGGCGTCGCTGCGTGAAGTAGAGCGCCACGGCGACGCCGAGGATGATCAGCGCCATGCCGCCCGCCGCCGCCGTGAAGTGCATGCCCACGGCGAGGCTCTGGGGCAGCTGGGAGAGGAACTCCACGCGGGTCGCGGCCCTCTCCTCCTGGCGCACGGCGAACCCGGCCCGCCGCAGGTCCTCGCGCGGGTCGCCGCCCATGGACCACACCTCGTTCACGTCGATGCCGGTCTCCGGGACCCGCAGCGTGTCGAGCAGGAGCGGCCGGATCGGCATCACGAGGAAGTCGGCCTGAGCCGACGGGAAGTACTGGGCGTTCCCGATGCAGCGGAACTGGAACCGCTGGCCCCCCACGGTGGCCTCGAACTCCTGCCCCGGGAGGGCGATGGCGTTGGACGTCAGCGCGGGAAGGGGAGGCTGTGGCGGAACGATGCCACCCGTCACGTGGCCCACCCCCGGATCGATGACGGCGTGGGCGCCCCGGCCCCTCGCCGCGACGCGGGCGTCCGCGCCCCGCCACGTCAGGCCCTGCCACCCGCCCAGCGGGACGGGGTGAGCCACGCCGCCGGCGACGGCCCGGACGCCGACCTCGAGCTCCAGGCGGTCGGGAGACTCCGATCCCGGTTGGCCGATCACGATCGAGAGCAGCGAGCGCGCGCCGTCGACGGACACGGTGACCTCCCGCTCGCGTTCGGTCAGCGCCCCCAGCGAGTGCGCCTGGATGGTGCCGTCCGTCCCGGCCGTCACCGCGGCCAGCGTGAGTCCCCGCGACCCCGGGCCCGGGGAGAGGGAGGCGCTGAAGCGGACCCGGAGCTCCTCGGTCCCCTCGGGGAGCACCACGCCGGGATCGGGCACCGACAGCGACGAGAGGATCTGGCTCTCCGGGAGCGAGGAGTAGTCGGCCCGCCACCACCCGCCGTCCGCATAGGTCCCGGGGTCGATCGCCAGCGCCGTGGGGGGGAGGGAGAAGTCGCGGTGCAGCTGCGGGTCGGTCCTGATGAGCGGCGTGCTCCCGGGCGGCAGGTCGGCCAGCGCGGTGAGCGACTGGTGGGGCGCGGACACCACCGCCTGGTAGTCCCCCCCGATCTCCTGGTGGGCGGCGTCCTCGTGGTTGCGGATCACCGTGGCCCGGTACGACGTGGAGACGACCAGCAGCCCGATGGTGAGCAGCAGCAGCAGCGAGATGGCGAAGCTCGTTCCGGGCGACCGCCCCAGCCGCCGTCCGGCCAGGTACATGGCCAGGGACCTGGTGCTGCCGATGGGCCGTTCCAGCGCGCGCAGGACCCACAGGAGTATCCGCAGGGCCAGGAACGACGCGGCGAAGATCAGCAGGGTTGGGGCGAAGACGACCAGGGGGTCGAGCGATCCCTTTTCGGTGACCGGCAGGAACCCGCGGGTCTTCACCTCGTAGAACGCCGCGGCTCCCAGGGGGAACACGAACAGCTCGACCGGGACGCGGGACAGCAGCGGGCGCGCTTCCCGCGACAGGTTCCGCCGCTCCTCGACGATGGTCCGCCGGATCACGGGGATGGAGAGCAGCAGCAGCAAGGCGATGGCGACGACCGCTCCGATGGCGCCCGCGACCATGGCCGGCGTCGAGAGCTCGATGGGATACCTGGTACCGGGCGGGGTGGGCCCGTTCGCGTGCGTGGCGAGGCGGGCCAGGCCGGCCCCGATGGCCAGCCCCACCGGGTAGCCCAGGATGGCGGTGACCAGGACCTGGACGGCCTGCGCCGAGACGAGCTTCCCGCGGGTGAACCCGCGGCTGCGCAGGACGGCCAGCTCGAAGGACTGCCTCGACAGCGCCAGCGACGCGACGCCGGCCAGCACGGCCAGGGCCACCGCCCCGATCTGGAAGACGACCAGATAGACCGGGATGCGGAGGTTCTCCGTGCGGTCCTCCACGGTCCCCAGGATCTCGGGGAGGGCCGTCTGGAACTGCGAGCCGGCGAGCGGCGTCCCGGCCGGGAAGGAGAGGACCCCGAGCTTTCCGGGGAGGGCCTGAGCTTGGGCGAAGCGAGTCTCCGTGAGGTCGAGGTACAGGTCCCACGCGAACCGGGAGGTCAGCCCGAGCCGGTCGGCCAGTTGCACGTAGCCCTGCGGCGTGAGGATGGCGGGGGACGGCTCCGTCGATTCGGGCGCCGGGAAGGGCGACTGGGAGCCGTACCAGAAGTCGCTCACCGGGTGGACCGGGCGGAGGTACGTCCCGGTCATCGTGAGGGCCACGCGGACCCGGCCGGCTCCCGCGGCCACGACGGTGTCGCCCACGTCGAGTCCCAGCGAGTCGGCCATGTCCCGCTGCAGCAGGACCTCGGCGGGCCCGGTGGGCCCCCGGCCGTGGATGGTGCCGATCTCATCGATCCCGCCGTCGCGGAACAGCAACGGGGCGGAGGTCTCGCCCCCGCCCGCGACGAGTCGCACGATCGAGGTGCCCTGGCGCCGGATCGTGTCCGTGGGGAGCGGCGCCGCTGCGTCGTGGAGCTGACGGTCCGCGGCCGCGTAGTCGAAGCCCACGCTGGCGAACTCGGTCACCCGGACGTTCTTCACGGTGACGTCGGCCGAATGGATGGAGGAGGAGAGGATGGCCTCGCGGGAGGCGTTCGCGTACACGGGGCCCGCCACCAGCACGCCCACGCTGAAGCCGAGCGTGACGATCATGGCCAGCGCCAGGAGGCGCTGCGCGGCAAGGCGCTTCAGCACGAACCGGATCGTCGGCATGTCGAGAGACGCGCCCGCGGCGGTCGTGCCGCGAGCGCTTCGTTCTACGTTACCGCGGCCCCCTGTGGACGGGCTGCCGGGTCGACGCGCCGGGGTGGCGCGGCTCCCTCCGCGGGGCCGCCTAGAATGGCCGTTCCATGGGCCGGCCCTTCTACATCACGACGCCGATCTACTACCCGAACGGCGTCCCGCACATCGGGCACGGATACACGTCCGTGGCCGCCGACTTCATCGCCAGGTACCACCGCCTGAGGGGCGACGACGTCATGTTCCTCACCGGCACCGACGAGCACGGCCAGAACATCCAGCGGGTGGCGAAGGAGGCCGGGCAGGACCCCCAGGCCTTCGTGGACGAGATGGAGCCGCGGTGGCGCGAGGTGTGGGCGGGTCTCGACATCTCGTTCGACGACTACATCCGGACCACCGAGGACCGGCACACCGCCGCCGTCACCAAGCTCCTGCAGGCCGTGTACGACAACGGCCGCGACGACATCTACAAAGGGTCCTACGAGGGCCTGTACTGCGTCTCCTGCGAGGCGTACTACACCGAGGACGAGCTGGTGGACGGGATGTGCCCGATCCACGGTCGTCCCGTGGAGCGGATGTCCGAGGAGAACTACTTCTTCCGGCTCTCGGCGTACGCCGAGCGGCTGCTCCAGCACTACACGCGGACGCCGTCGGCCGTTGAGCCCGAGGTCCGCCGCAACGAGGTCCTGTCGCTGATCCGGGGGGGCCTGCGCGACTTCTCGATCTCGCGCACCAACTTCGACTGGGGCATCCCGATCCCGTGGGACCCGAAGCACGTCACCTACGTCTGGTTCGACGCCCTGACCAACTACATCACTGCGGCGGGATACGGCACCGACGAGGAGAAGTTCGCCACGTACTGGCCGGCCCTGCACCTCATCGGCAAGGACATCCTCCGGTTCCACGCCGTGTACTGGCCGGCCATGCTGATGGCGGCGGGCGTCGAGCCGCCCCGCCAGGTGTTCGCCCACGGGTTCCTCACGGTCGGCGGGAAGAAGATGTCGAAGACCAACGCGACCGGCATCCATCCGTTCCAGCTGATCGACCTGGTCGGGGTCGACGCCTACCGGTACTTCTTCATGCGGGAGATCCAGTTCGGCCAGGACGGGAGCTTCTCCCAGGAGGCCCTCGAGGAGCGCTACACCGCCGACCTGGCGAACGGCCTGGGGAACCTGGCCAGCCGGGTGCTGGCCATGCTGGCTTCGAACTTCGACGGCGCCGTCCCGGACGCGAACCGCCCCCGGGAGGCCGGCCGGCTCCCCGCCCTGGTGGACGACGTGGTGGCGCGCTACGACGAGGCCATGGAGCGCAAGGCCCTGACCCAGGCCCTGGGGGCGGTGTGGGACGTGGTGGGGGAGGCCAACCGCTACCTGGTGGACCGGGCGCCGTGGGCCCTGGCCAAGGACCCCTCCAGGCGAGGGGAGATGGAAGCGGTCCTGTACGCCTCCGCCGAGGCCCTCCGGATCCTGGCCGTCCTCACGCTGCCGATCATGCCGGAGGCCGCCGCCAAGCTGTGGTCGCAGCTCGGGATGGAGGATCCCCTGGAGGTCCAGCGCCTCCCCGGCTCCGCCCGGTGGGGCGGACTGAAGCCCGGCACGCAGACCCGCCGCGGGGAGTCGTTGTTCCCCCGTCTCGAGGCGTAGCCGAGCGATGGGGATAAACCCTCAAGCGACGGTGGAGACGGGCGCCGTCGACACCCACTGCCACCTGTACATGCTGGAGGGCGAACCTGCATCGGCGGTTGAGGCGGCGCGCCGCGCCGGGGTCGGCCGGATGGTCTGTGTGGGGATCGACCCGACGTCGAGCCACCGCTCGGTCGAGCTGGCCGAGTCGTTCCGGGGGGTGTTCGCCACCGCCGGCATGCATCCCCACGCGGCGAGCAAGCTCGACGACGCCGCGGGTGCCGACATCGAGGAGTTGCTGGCCAACCCGCTGGTGGTCGGGGTGGGGGAGTGCGGTCTCGACTTCTACCGCATGAGGTCGCCCCGGGAGGCTCAGGAGCATGCGTTCCGGCTGCATGTGAGGTGGAGCCGCGAGCTCGACAAGCCGCTCGTGGTCCACGTCCGGGAGGCGTGGGACGACGCGGTCCGGATCCTCGACGACGAGGGAGCCGAGCGGGTGATCCTGCACTGCTTCTCCGGCGACCCCGAGATCGCCGTCGCGTGCGGCGACCGGGGGTGGTTCATGTCGTTCGCCGGCAACGTGACGTATCCGAAGAACGAGCACCTTCGGCAGGCGGCGTCGGTGGCGCCGGGGGACCGGCTGCTGGTGGAGACGGACTCCCCGTTCCTCGCCCCCCAGCACCTCCGGGGGCGGGACAACGAGCCGGCGAACGCCGTGGCCGTGATCGAGGAGCTGGCCCGGGTCCGGGCAGTGCCGGTCCCGGAGATGCTCGCGGTCACCACCGCGAACGCCCTCGTGGCGTTCCCCGGCCTGCGCTGACCCCCCGTTCTGCACCGAACCGGCGTTCGATTCTCAAGTTTGCAGTGAAGGTTGAGGCTTTGCTAGGGTGGCCCGCGTTTCCACCGATGGAGGCTCTGGTCCGGCTCAGCCGCTTCCCCCCGGGGCCTTCCTCCATCAGGAGGCAAGGTGCGGGTACAACCGAGTCGGGTTCGGCGTCTCCGGGCCCGGCGCGCCGGACGGCGCGCCGTCGCGGGAGCCTTCGCCCTCGCCTCCGTCCTGGCCGTGCGGCCCTCGATCCTCACCGGGCTGGAGGCGTCCGCCGTGGCGGTCTCGCCGAGCCCTCCGGTCCCCGCGGGTCTGATGACTCCGGTGGTCCTCACGGCCCCGTCCGTCGCGGCGGGTCCGGCGGCGGGTCCGGCGGCGGCCGGAGCGGGCGGGTCGGCGGTGGCGTCGGGAAACCGCGTCGCCGTCCCCGGTATCCCCCCGGTCCGGCTCGAGCTCACCGTGGCGAACGCGGCGGTGGGCTGGACGGTGGAACGCCCACAGGGTGTGGGGGTCTGGGTGGCGCCGAGACTGGGATTCGGGGCGCACGGCGCCCTGAAGCTCCCGGCCGGGGCCGCACCCTCCGTGATCCCGCTCGGCTGGCTCACGCTGCACCGGGCCCGTCCCGTGACCGTCGTGGTGAAGGGGAAGGACCACGACGTGCTCACCAACGCGGCGACGGTTCGGCAGCTCCTCTCGGCCATGGGGATCGAGCCGGACGGCAACGATCGCGTCGCTCCGTCACTCCAGACCCCCCTTCCCCACGCGACCCGGGTCCGGTTCGACTCGGTCGAGTTCCGGTGGATCCGGCACCTCTCGCCGATCCCGTTCGCCGTCCACACCACCCTGACCCGCCGGCTGGCGCCGGGGCGGGTCCGGATCGTCCACACCGGCGTCGAGGGCGCCCTGCAGAGGGTGTACCGGGTTCGCCTGGTCAACGGCCACGAGGTGTCGACGGAGCTGGTTTCGACTCAGGCGGTCCGCGAGCCCGTCGACGGGCTTCGCCGGGTCGGCGCGCAGCCGCCACCGCCTCCGCCACCGCCGCGGAAGCCGGCCGCGTCGCATGAGCGGGTGGGCGACGCGAGCTGGTACGACCACCCCGGCCTCACGGCGGCCAGCCCGTGGCTCCCGTTCGGGACCGAGGTCACCGTCCGGAACCTCGAGAACGGGAAGATGGTGACCGTGGTAATCAACGACCGTGGACCGTTCGGCGGGCGCATCATCGACCTCTCGCGAGAGGCCTTCTCCCGCATCGCCCCGCTCTTCAAGGGCGTCTGCCGCGTCCGGATCACCTGGTAGCGCCGGCCGGCCCGGATCGCCGGCTCCGTTCGGCGCCGGTGCCCTGCGGGGCCTCGCCGCCCGCCACGGGATCCGGCCCTCCAAGGCGCTCGGGCAGAACTTCCTGACCGATCCCAACCTGGCCCGGGCCATCGTGGCCGATGCCGGCGTCCGGCCCGGGGACCGGGTGGTGGAGGTGGGGGCCGGTCTCGGATCGCTGACCCGCGCGCTGGCGGAGGCCGGCGCGGAGGTCGTGGCGGTGGAGGCCGACCGCGCCGTCCTCCCGGCGCTGCGCGAATCAGTGGGACACCTGCCGGCGGTCCGCGCGGTGCACGCCGACGCGCTCCGGATCGACTGGCCGGCCGAGCTCTCCGGGGGGCCGTGGCGGATGGTGTCGAACCTGCCGTACAACGTGGCGGTGCCCGTGCTGTTCCGGATGCTCGACGAGGCGCCGCAGGTGACGGAGTACCTGGTGATGGTCCAGCGCGAGGTGGGCGAACGCCTGGCCGCGATGCCGGGCTCGGAGGCCTACGGCGCAGCCAGCGCCCGGCTGGCGTACCTCGCGGACGTATCGGTGGTCCGCCGCGTCCCGGCCTCGGTGTTCTGGCCGGCGCCCAAGGTGGAGTCGGTGCTGGTCCGGATCACGCCGCGCCGGCCGCCGGTGGCCACGCCGCGCGACGCGCTGTTCCGGGTGATCGAGGCGGGGTTCGCCCAGCGCCGCAAGACCATGCGGAACGCGCTGGTCCGCCTGGGCATGGGACCGGGGGACGCGGAAGCGACCCTCCGAGGATGCGGCCTCGAGCCGAACGTCCGGGCCGAGGACCTCGGCCTGGAGGCGTTCGACTGCCTGGCCCGGGCCGTGGAGCGGGGCCGTGGCTGAGCTCCGCGATGCCGGATCCGTCGGGCCGCCGCGGCGCGACGAGGTCACCCTGCCGGCCCACGCGAAGATCAACGTGTTCCTGCGCGTCCTGCGCCGCCGCGACGACGGCTATCACGACCTGGAGAGCCTGATCCTGCCGCTGTCCCTGTCGGACGACGTGGTGGTGCGCCGGCAGTCGCACGTCTCGGCCTCGGTCCGGCTCCCGGACGGCCGGCCGCTGCTGCTGCCCGACCCCATGGCGAACCTGGCCCTGCGGGCCGCCGCCGAGTGGTACGAGGCCCGGTCCGGGAACGAGGAGGGCGCCGCGGTCGAGGTGGAGAAGCGCATCCCGGTGGCCTCCGGGCTGGGTGGCGGGAGCGCCGACGCCGCCGCGACCCTGCGGGCCCTGAACGAGTTGTGGGGCGCTCCCTTCGGGCCGCCCGAGCTGTCGGAGATCGGCGCGCGGCTGGGGTCCGACGTCCCGGCCCTGCTCGACGGCGGTCCGGTGCTGGTGGGCGGCCGCGGCGAGATCGTGGAGCCGGTGGCCGCCGCGCCGACGTGGTGGATCCTGCTCCCCCAGCCGTTCGGCGTTCGGAGCGCCGACGCGTACGCGTGGTGGGACGAGGAGCCCACGAGCACCGACCACGACGTCCATGCGCTGCTGGAGGCGTTCCGGGGCGGGCGGGTGGAACGGTTGGCCCCGCTGCTGTTCAACGACCTCCAGGCCCCGGTGGCCCACCGCCACGCGCAGGTCCAGGTCGCCGTGGAGCGCCTCCTCGACGCCGGCGCACTCGGCGCGGTGATGTCCGGAAGCGGCCCGACGGTAGCCGCCCTGGTGCGGAGCGAGGAGGAGGCCCGCCGGATCGAGGACCGGGTCCCCGGCGCCATCGCCGTGAGCGCCCCACCGCCCCGCGGCCCCTCGGGTCCGGGATAATCGCAGCGAGCGCGGAGCGGGCCGGGTCGATCCACCGACGGGCGCCCGCCCGCGACGCGCCGATTCACCCTCCGGGGTCGTCTAACGGCAGGACGGGGGCCTTTGGAGCCCCAGATGGAGGTTCGATTCCTCCCCCCGGAACCGCCTCCTCGCCCGGCCGTCTTCCGGCCAGGGCGGTGCGTCGTGCGAACGACAGGGCGCCTCCTCTGCGATGCCCCGCGGTTGGTCAGCTGTCGTGTGGCATCCTGCTGGGGTGTCCCGGACTCCTTCCCGAACGCGCGTCGTGTGCGCCGTGCTGATGGCGGCGGGTCTACATGTACTACGCCCACCTCTCCGCCTACGGGGCGTCGGGACACGTCTCCGCGGGGACGGTGATCGGGTACGTGGGCGACACGGGCAGCGCCCGCGGCCTCATCCCGCACCTGCACTTCGAGTTCCACCCGGGCGGCGGCGACGCGGTGGATCCGTTCACGGGGCTCCAGCGGGTGTGCTGACCATGACCCACACGGGCACGGCCCCTGGGCCGCCATGTTGCGGGGACGCGCCGCGGCCGGGTACAACTCAGGCAGCCCCCTGACCCCGAGGACCGAGTGCCGACCAAGCCCCCCCGATCGCTGGCCGCGGTGGTGATGGCCGCCGGGCTGGGCAAGCGCCTGAAGTCGAAGCGTCCGAAGGTGCTGCACGAGATCGCCGGACGTCCCGTGCTGTGGCACGTGCTCATGGCCGCCGCGGCCGCGAAGCCGGCGAAGCTGGTGCTCGTGGTCCACCACGGCCGGGAGGAGGTCGAGGCGGCCGTCCGGTCCTGGTCGCTGCCGGTGGAGCCCGCGTTCGTGGACCAGGGCGAGCCCCTGGGAACCGGCCACGCCGTCCTCGCCGCCGAGCGGGCCATCGGGGCGGTCGCCGACGTCCTGGTGCTTCCCGGCGACGAGCCCCTGGTCACCGCGGACCAGGTCCGGCAGCTCCTGTCGATCCACCGTCGTCGCGACGTGGCCGCCGTGATCCAGACGACCGTCCCGGTCGACGCTCGGGGGTTCGCCAGGGTCATCCGCGACGCCCGGGGGGAGTTCGTTCGGCTGGCCGAGGGCTCCGACGCCACCCCCGAGGAGCTCGCCGTGACCGAGGTGGCCACCTCGGTCTACGCGTTCCGCCGGGAGGACCTGTTCCGGGCGCTGCCGCTGGTCTCCCGGGAGAACCGCCAGCGCGAGTACTACCTCCCCGACGTCCTCGGGATCCTGCACGACAAGGGGGAGCGGATCGCGGTCCAGCTGGTGGACAACGGGGGCTCGGTCGGGGCGAACTCCCGCCAGGAGATGGCCCAGGCCGCCGAGGTCGTGCGGGCCAGGATCAACGAGCACCACATGGACGCCGGCGTGTCGATCGTGGATCCGGCCACCGCGTTCATCGGGCCGGAGGTCCGCATCGGCGCCGACACCGTGATCCATCCGATGACGTTCCTGGAGGGCAGCACGCGCATCGGCCGGGAATGCGAGATCGGTCCGTCGGCACGGCTCGCGGATAGCTCGATCGGCGACGGCTCCACGGTCCAGTTCTCGGTGGTGAGGGAGTCGAAGGTGGGGCGGGGCGTGAGCGTCGGGCCGTTCGCGTCGCTCCGCCCGGGAACGGTGCTGGGGGACGGATCGAAGGCGGGGTCGTTCGTCGAGATCAAGGGGTCGCGGGTCGGGAAGGGCTCGAAGGTCCCGCACCTGTCCTACGTGGGCGACGCCGACATCGGGAGGGGCGTGAACGTGGGCGCCGCGACGGTCACGGTCAACTACGATGGATGGGACAAGCACCGCACCGTGATCGGAGACGACGTGAAGATCGGCTCGGACACGATGCTCGTGGCGCCGGTTCGCGTCGGGAAGGGCGCGATGACCGGCGCGGGCTCCGTGATCACGAAGGACGTGCCGCCCGGTGCGCTCGGCATCGAGCGCTCCGAGCAGCGCAACGTGGAGGGGTTCCGGGCCCGGGCGGAGGACCGCCACCGTACCCGTGCGGCCCGCAAGACCGGCGGGAAGAAGGGGAAGGGACGCGGGTGAGGGCGACGAGCTGGCAAGGGGGATCGCCGTGGAGATCATGACGAAGAAGCGCCTGATGCTCTTCGCCGGGACGTCGCACCCGGAGCTGACTGGGGAGATCGCGAAGGATCTCGCCGTGCCGATCTCCCCGTGCGAGATCCGCCGGTTCGCCTCGAGCGAGACCTACGTCCGGGCCAAGGACAGCGTGCGGGGCGCCGACGTGTTCATCGTCCAGACTCACTGCGCGCCGGTCAACGAGTCCATCATGGAGCAGCTCGTCCTGGTGGACGCGATGAAGCGGGCCTCGGCCAAGCGCATCACGGCGGTCATCCCCTACTACGGGTACTCGCGCCAGGACAAGAAGACCCTGGCCCGCGAGCCGATCTCCGCCAAGCTGGTGGCCGACCTGCTGTCCGCGGCCGGCACCGACCGGGTCATCTCGGTCGACCTGCACAGCGGGCAGATCCAGGGGTACTTCGACTTCCCGTTCGACCACCTCACCGCGCTGCCGCTGCTCGAGGACTACCTGCTGAACGACGCCGGGATCAACCACGAGGACCTCGTGGTGGTCGCTCCCGACACCGGCCGGGTGAAGGTGGCCGAGCGGCTGGCCCGCCACCTCCAGGCCGACCTGGCGTTCATCTACAAGCGCCGGTCGCGGCACGAGGCCCACAAGATCGAGGTCATGGAGGTGGTCGGCGAGGTCGAGGGCCGGCCCTGTGTGGTGGTGGACGACATGATCGACACCGCCGGCACCATGACCCAGGGGGCCCGGGCCCTGGCGGACAAGGGGGCGCTGGAGATCTACGCGGCGGCCACCCACGGCCTGTTCAGCGGCAAGGCCGTGCCGAACATCGAGGAGTCGCCGATCAAGGAGGTCGTGGTCACGAACACGGTCCCGATCCCCGAGGAGCGGCATTTCCCGAAGCTGAAGTGCCTGTCGATCGCGCCGATCATCGCCAGCGCCATCCGCGCCGTGTTCGAGGACCAGAGCGTCAGCGAGATCTTCCACGGCGAGAACATGCCGTAGGCGGGCCCGCCTGCCCTCGCTTTAGCCGGATCCCGCCGAAGTACGCGTAGCCATACCAGTGGCTGATGGCCACCTCGGGGACGATCATGGCCAGGTGGGGCGGGTTGGCCACCGCCGCCTCGTTCGCCGTGGTGCCGTCGTAGGAGCCGCCGATCATGGCCACCTTGCCGTTCGACCAGTCGCGCGTGCCCAGCCACTCGACCAGGTCGTAGGCGGAGTTCCTCTCGCGGATGCCGCCGTAATCCCAGCATCCGCCAGAGTCGCCGGTCCCGACCACGTCGGCCACCGCTCGGGCGTACCCCTTGGGGACGTAGGTGTCGGCGAGCCCGTCGGCGGCGCTGCCACCGAGCACCGAGTACGGCGTGTAGGTGAGGATCACCGGGACCCTGGTGCCGGCGGGGACGTTCGGCCGCACCAGCCGGAACGCCACCTTGCCGGCCCGGGTGGGGATCAGGAACGATTGCTCCGGCAGCGCCTGGTACCTGTTCGTGGTCACCGGCTTGAGCCGCGGGGGTCGGTGGCGGCCCGACGCGGTGGCCGCGGACGCCATGCCGACGCAGGCGGTCGCCGCCGTGGCGGCCAGGGCCAGCGCGCCGACCACGGCCACCGCGCGCCGCCGGGCACGTGAGCGAGAATGGCGATCGGGAACGGGCGAGCTCGGGTTCGCGGAGCGCATGTTCGGTTCCCCCTCCGGTGGACGTCGCAGCGACGTATCCCCACATGCGACGCGGAGTATGCGAGCCGCCTGGAATCCCTGCCGCCGACCTCAGGTCATGGCGATCGCCCTCCCGCGGACCTGGTTCGCCACGTGAGCGTGTTCGAGACCGAGCGATGGCGAACGGCGAGAGGGAACGCAGGGTCACGCTGCGTGAGGACGTGTGGGGTCCTGATCGGCGCCACTTGTGGGCTGTCGTCACGGCATCCGGCGACCTTGTGATCGAGGGGCAGGACCTCGGCCCGGAGGTCGAGCGGCTGTTCGGGGAGGGGAAGATCGAGTACGAGTGGACCGTCCGTGTCCGCGCTCCCGACGTTCCCGGGGCCGTGGTTGCCCTGAGCGGCGCACCCGGGGACGACGTCCTGGGCCTGCTCGCGATGCGATTCTGAGGTCGCGAAGCCCGCCACATCGAGGAGCGTCTGCGATCCTCGGGGGTCCCCACCGAGTTCTGGTGCCGCGTCGGCGACCGGTAGGCCGGTTCGGAGCTCGCAGGTCCGCCCGTGGAAGATCAGACGCCCCGCGCGGCCGGGACCATCAGCGCCACGCAGGTGAAGCCGGTCGGCCCTTGCTTCCCGTGGCGCGAACCCTCAGGATTCGAGGACAACGCGGAGCGGGACGTTGCCCCCAGTGATGTTCGCCGGGGCGAGGCCAGCTGCGTATCCAGCAGGCGGTTCGTCCGACATGGGGCCGGAGCGAATCGAGTGCGAGAGGTGTCACCATGCGATCCCCGATCCGGAAGCGTCGCCCGCGTCTCCTTCTTCTTTCGGCGTTCGTCGCCTCGGCGGGGGTGCTGGCCCCGATCGCCGGACCGGTGCGGGCGGCGCTGGGGGCCTCGTGTCCGTGGATGCAGGTCCCCACGCCGACGGTCGACGCCGGCGACGCGACGCTGACGGCCGTGCACGCCATCGCCACGGACGACGTGTGGGCGGTGGGGTACGTGGGCTTCACCGGAGGCTCCGAGGTTGCGGAGCACTGGGACGGCTCCACCTGGACCGTGGTCCCCACCGCCGGTGGGAACGACGGACTGTCCGATATCGATGGTGTCGCCACCGACGACGTGTGGGCCGTGGGAGGCGCCGAGATCGAGCACTGGGACGGCTCCGCCTGGACCGGCGTGGCCGCGCCCAGCCCAGGTCCTGGCTTTGCCGGGCTGGTCGCCGTCGACGCGATCGCGGAGGACGACGTCTGGGCCGTGGGGTCCCACTCCGGCAGAACGCTGGTCGAGCACTGGGACGGCTCCGCTTGGAGCGTCGTGGCCAGTCCGAGTCCTTCGACGGGTGGGGACTCCCTGAGCGCTGTCTCCGCGTCGTCGCCCGACGACGTGTGGGCGGTCGGCACCACGGCCGGAGGGTGGTACGACAAGAACCTCATCGAGCACTGGAACGGCACGCGGTGGAGTGTGGTGGCTGGGCCGAACGCGGGACATGGGCTGACCGATGCGGTCGCCGTCTCGGCACACAGGGCATGGGCGGTCGGGGCGCCCCACTCCGACACCCCACTGATCGAGCGCTGGAATGGCTCGAAGTGGTCGCGCGTCTCTCCCGAGCAGCTCACCAAGGACCTCGTCGCCATCGACGCGTCGGCCGCCGACGATGTCTGGGCGGTTGGCACGGGGTCCGAGCCGTGGCACAGCCGCCCAGGTCCTCCAGGAACGGGCCACTTCAATGGCTCCGAGTGGACCGAGATCATGGCTCGTTCCGGCGGACAGAGGATGTTCAACACGCTGTCCGGTGTATCGATCGTGTCGCCGAACGACGTCTGGGCGGTGGGATTCTGGAACGATGGTTCCGATTGGGCCCCGAACCACCCCCTGATCGAGCACTGGAACGGCACGCGGTGGTCGCTGGTGCCCAGCCCGCCCATCGGGGTCTTCGAAACCCTCACCGGCGTCGCGGCCCCGGACGGGGCCAACGCGTGGGCGGTGGGTTTCTCCCACGGGAACCTCGTGGAGCGTTGGGATGGGTCATCGTGGGGGCCGGTCTGGAATGGAGGGGGCTGGGAGTTGGGAGATGTCGCCGCATCCGACTCCCGTCACGTGTGGATCGTGGGGTGGTTCGGCGCGTCCGACGGGGAGACCGACGCAACGGCGTCCGCCTACTGGAACGGTTCCCGGTGGGTGTATGCCGGCGTCGAAGACCCCCCGGGGGCGGACGACGGGGCCCAGCTGCTCGCCGTGTCGGCTTTGTCGACGGAAGCCTGGGCCGTCGGCGAGAACGAGGGCAGGAACGAGGAGCTGATCGAGCGGTGGAACGGTACGGCGTGGACGGCGGTCACCGGTCCCAGGGTCAAGGGGGCGGTGCTCCAGGACGTCCTCGTTCTGGGGCCCAGGAACGTCTGGGCGGTCGGCCTGGTCGCCGGCGACCCGCTGATCGTGCGCTGGGACGGGACGAGGTGGCGGGTCGTGCCGGCTCCCTCGACCCCCGCGAGGGAGTGGCTCTCGGCCATCGCCGGGCACGGCGACGACCTGTGGGCCGTGGGCTCGCGCGGAACGGATCCCCTGATCCTGCACTGGAACGGCCGAGCCTGGCGGGCGCAGGTGGGCGCCGACACCGGATCGGCGCCCGCCTCCCTCCTCGCGGTCGCGGTCGGCGGCGGCGGCGGCGCGTGGGCGGTCGGCCGGAGGGGAGATGCGCCGTTGGTGGAGCACCACACAGCATCGGGCTGGAAGGTCGCGAGCTTCGGAGCCCCGCGCTCCGCCCGGCTCTTCGGCATCGGGGCCGTCCCCCACTCCCCGGTCATGTGGATCGTCGGAAGCTACGCGGACGCGGGCTCGACACGGGCCCTGACCATGCGCCGGTGCTGACGCGACGTTTCTCGGCCACCTCGTGATGAGACGGGCCGGCGCTCCTTCGGGGCGGTCGTCATGCTCCGCCCCACGGTGACGAGGTAGGACACGGTCACGGCACCCGCGAGCGCGCCGGGATCTGCGAGTAGCCCGGCATTCGCGAGCACCGCCGCGGGAATCTCGCCCACCCCCCCGGTAGACCTGCGCATCACAGTGCCCTGCTCTTCCTCGATCTGAACTGACGAACGCCCTCGGCTCCTGAGTTTCTTCTAAGCCGGGATCCACCGATCAACCCCCGGAGAGCAGCCAATGGACGCTATTTCGAGCGGAGATTCAGGGCACGCGCCTGACCGAGGGGCCTCGAAGAGCAGCGTTGACCCGTGCTGGCCCCATCGGCGGACGGCGGACCGATCCGAGGCGCGCTGAAGAGCCGGTGGATGTCGCGGGACGGAGCGGATGATCGCTCAGGCGAGGGCGGGACGAGGGATCGCCCGCAGGCGAGCCAGCGCCGCCAGGAACTGCTCGGCCCATGGCC